>Ga0182024_10016485_pt1 | contig 14009 bp, 10 predicted proteins | sample P32metaG_FD_120480 | JGI IMG/M metagenome (GOLD analysis project Ga0182024, IMG submission 120480) | Permafrost microbial communities from Stordalen Mire, Sweden - P3-2 metaG (Illumina Assembly) | ecosystem: Environmental > Terrestrial > Soil > Wetlands > Permafrost | place: Sweden: Stordalen... | reverse complement strand
TGGCAACAAGCTGCGCAAATACATTCGCGCCTACTCGAAGTCAGCCAAGCCGTTCCGCTGGACCTACACCGATCCAACACGCAGAATTCGCGCTAACAAAATCGCCGGGACATCTTACTAGTTCTAAGCAGCGGACCCATGCGTAAAATCAAATAGTCGCGAGACCAGAACAGCAAAAGTACAGCCAGCATTATGGCCATCGTTTGATCTCCCACAGGGCAGACACGGTGCGCTCCGTCAACGAAACGATTCTAAGGCGAGTTTCGACTGGCCCCAAGCAAAATCGTTGAGTGACCTGACGTAGCGACTGGTGGTGATTTATTGGCGATGAGCGGACTGAATCCAAAAGGCAGAAGATGTCGTCCGGTTAAGGCCTAGAAGCTCTCGCGCGACTTAAATCAGATCCCATCCGCCACGAGATTGACCGCGCGATCAGCCAAACGCTCAGCGTTCCCGAGCTTTCTTTCGTGCGGGGAACTTCTCGACCGAGAGCCTGGACTCAACGCCAAAGATGTTGCGCCACGAATCGCAGAGAACCTTCTAGAAGATACAGCCGAAGACGACGAGGCCGAGAACCAAAATAGTCAATGCATGCAGCATCGCCATCCATCGCCTTCGCGACCTGTGACGTAGATTGTGACGCAACCCGCGAAAGATTCACCGAATGACACCGCATAGCAGGCCGTTGCATGGAGTGCGGTGTTCCGGTCTAACCAGCTTATGCGCGTGCGCTTAGCAGCTCTTCATGCCACTCAGTGCATCAATGCAAAGGCATTTGGGGTGCAAGAGGGTCCCGAGTTCAAATCTCGGCGGCCCGTCCAGAGATTTAGCGGAATTAGAGACATGGCGCTGCCGACCTTATTCTTGCTCTTCAGCATGCTCTATTCCGTGTTGGCCCTCACTCAACAAGTGCGATTCTTCCTTGCTCGTTTCCGTTACTGCTACGCCGCTTTTGGAGCCGCCCTCGTAAACTTTACTCAGAAACTCAGTATTTCCGTACCTCTTAAAAACAAGTTCTGAGTGCTTAGGCCTTTGATTGTCGAGCGATTGCCGGACACTAAATTGTGCGAGGGTATCACCTCTCTGGTTCTGAACGGTCATCACTCCGTTATCGGTATTTCCCTCGATCCGGAATGTATAGTCGCCAGGCGGCAAGGTTTTGTCGCCGATCACGAAGCTATGTTTAATGTTCGCCCGAATCGGGTTCGTAATCTGAGCATTCAGCCATGCTGCGCCTACCGTTACGAAAAACAAGCTGACCAGGACAGGGGTCAACATTCTCACGAAGTTTTTCATAAACACCTCCTTCGATCAGACACTAGTTCCACTCCGTCCGTTTCACAGTTAGACCAAACGGCGACGTTTTGCGATTTCTGAATTCGAGCCAGGGCTAACAAGCGTCTAACTGAGTAAGACTGCGAGTGCGTAGGAGGAGGAACCCCGACAGCCGCCGGTGGTTTGTGTTGCGGTAACTAGATGATAGAGGTGAACATTCCGCTGGATCCAGCATTACCAGGAGAGCCGGCAATGTCTCTGGACCAAAGTCTGCGACGGATGATCGTCGGCCAAGATCAAGCCATCGATCAGATCGTGAGCGCCTACCAGATGCATCTATCCCGCTTGAGCGCTCCAGGCCGCCCGGTGGGCAATTTTCTATTTCTAGGGCCTACGGGATCCGGCAAGACCCGCATCGTCGAAGTCACCGCTGAGGCGCTTCTGAAGACCCCGAATGCGCTCATCAAAATAGACTGCGCCGAATTCCAGCATAGCCACGAAATCGCAAAGCTGATCGGCTCACCGCCCGGCTATCTGGGCCACCGCGAGACGCATCCGATCCTGTCGCAAGAGGTTCTGAATCAGCATCACACCGAGCAAACCAAGCTGAGCTTCGTGCTCTTCGACGAGATCGAGAAGGCCTCGGACTCGCTTTGGAACCTGTTGCTGAGCATCCTCGATAAGGCAACCCTGACCCTGGGAGACAATCGCAAGGTAGATTTCTCACGCGCCATGATCTTTATGACTAGTAACCTTGGCGCTGCTGAGATGAGCGACATCCTGGCACCCAAGCTGGGCTTTTCGGCCGGGGAGTGGCAGCGAACGAAATTCGAGGTCCAGGAAGAATCGATGGCCGGTAAGATCCATCGCAGCGGGGTGGAGGCGGCCCGCAAGAGATTTACGCCGGAGTTCATGAACCGGCTGGACGAAATCGTCACCTTCCGGCCGCTGGGCCCCGAACAGCTTCGCAAGATTCTCGACATCGAATTGGATCTGGTGCAACAGCGGATCCTGGTGGGCGGAAGTGATAACGCGTTCGTATTTACGCTGTCGGACGAAGCTAAGAGCTTCGTGTTGGAGCAGGGCACCGATATCCGGTACGGCGCCCGGCACCTCAAGCGGACGATTGAGCGACTAGTGGTACGACCGATCTCAAACCTGGTTTCCAGCGGGCAAGTGCACGCCGGCGACTGGATCCTCTTGGACAGCGACGAGAGCGCGCGCCGTCTGCGTTTCACCAAGCGAGCCGAGGGACTGTCGGTACAGGAGATGGCCGGCCCAGCCGGTATCATGGCCATTTATCCCCCGGCGGCTGAAACACGGAAGAGACGGAAGGCCGCATCTTAACCCGCTATATTGCCACCCTTTTAATCCTGCCAACTTTTCTTGTCAAAATCGACGGCCAGAAACTTTGTGACGATCGCAGAACAGCCGAATCTCTTAAATGAGCAGCAACGCTACGCCGCGTCAGCTTCCGGTTTCAGCAGGACTTTCGGCCATTCCTCGCCGGAACCGACGCCACGTTTGTCGAAGTTTTTGTACGCTTCCGCCGCACGGCTCAGCGGAAGCCGATGGCTGACGATGAAGCTCGGCTTCGCCCTCCCGGCCATGATGAGGTCCCGAAGATAGACGTTGTATTTTTTCACTGGAGCCTGGCCCTGGCCGATGGTAATGCCGTTGTTCCAAAATTTCCCGAGCGGGAACAGGAATTCACCTTTCTTGGCATGCTTATCGATTCCGCCCGGATCTTCGTCGAAATAAACTCCGATCAAGCCGACCGAGCCAGTGGGATTCACGATGTCAGCGATCTGACGAATGGTCTGCATAGGATCTTCTTCATGCGGATCTTCCTGGCTGACCGCCTGGTAACCAACCGCATCAATGGCGCAATTGACACCTGCCATCTTTTCTTCACCGGGGCGCAAAGCCTGATGTCTTTTTCGATTCTTCGCTCGTATATCTTTGATCTGTTGGACAGGGTCGCCTTGGGTAAAATCGATGGCAATCGCGCCGATGCTTCCCGCGCGGCGCAAGCGCTCCGGCGCCCGGTCGACTACATACACTTCTGCGGCCCCCTTGATGAAGGCGCTGTATGCAGACAGCAACCCCACTGGTCCCGCGCCAAAGACGGCTACCGAATCGCCGCCTTGAACGTTGGCCAGCTCTGCGGCGTGCCATCCGGTCGGAAAGATGTCGGCCGACAATACGAAGTCATCTTCAAACTCATCACCTGGCTTTCCGGGCAGTTTAAGGCAATTAAAATCGGCAAACGGTACGCGAAGAAACTCGGCTTGACCGCCGCGGTAAGGACCCATGCCCGCGTAGCCATAACCTGCGGTGGGAGCCTCGGGATTAGCGGTGAGACATGCATTGGTGAAACCGCGGGAACAATTGAAACAAAAACCACAAGCGATGTTGAATGGGATCACCACTCGATCGCCTGGTTTGATAGAAACAACACCCTTGCCAACCTCCTCGATCACGCCCTGATTCTCATGTCCGAAAACCGTGCCGGCCTCGGCGTTACTGCGTTCATCGTACATGTGAAGGTCGCTGCCGCAGATCGCCGCGGTGGTGATTCGCAGGATCGCATCGCCGGGCGCTTCGATCTTCGGATTGGGGACTTCCTCCACTGCTACTTTGTTCTTTCATTTATAGACGACGGCTTTCATAATATCTCCTAGAATTGCTGACTCCAGTTACAACCCGTCGTTTAGACTAACGCGTACTATAGATTGTTTCCCTCGGCCGTCAAGGTAACTCCCTTATCCGCGCCGCCCTCTAAAGTAAGGCATGCACGTCCTGAACAAGGGGGCTGAAGGCGATGGCCTGCAATCCCACCGGTAGAGTTTTACTCGCGATACGCTTTGCTGTAGACTATCTCCTGACGATTGCGGACAGGGAGAGTGCTGATGAAACAACACGTTTTGGGAAGCTCGAACACGGTCAACTGCGGCAGCTCCCGTCGAGACATCCTGAAAACTCTTGCCGTAGCCGGAGCAAGTGCAGCCCTGCCCGCGGCCATGTTGATCGCACAAGGCACGAAGGACTTGGCTACCCCCACCAAGCGCGGTCGTATCGACGTTCACCACCACATGCTGCCGCCGTTCCAGGCGGGTGGCAATCGGAATTGGACACCGCAAGTGTCCCTCGATGCGATGGATAAATTCGGGGTCGACGTTGCAATCCTTTCCACTACCATGGCGCCGTGTTGCGCGGTGGCCGACCTGCTTTATGATGGCACGGCAAAGGCGAATGCGTTGGCGCGGCAGTACAACGAATACGGGGCAAAGGTGGTCAGCGATTATCCCAAACGCTTTGGATTCCTCGGGACATTGCCACTCATGGATCCGGACGCGACATTAAAAGAGATCGAATATGCATGCGACGTTTTGAAGGCCGATGGAGTCGGCATGTTTTCCAACACCGGAGAGAAATGGCTCGGCGATCCCATGTTCGAGCCGATTTTTAGGGAGTTAAATCGCCGAAAAGCTGTGGTATTCATTCATCCGTCCGTAGCAAAATGCTGCCGCACTCTGATTCCAGGCGTGGGAACCGGTGTAGTGGAATTCGATTTCGACACAACGCGTACTGTCGTGAGTCTCCTTTATAGCGGGCGGCTTTCGCAGAATCCGGATGTTCGATTCATCATTAATCACTCGGGCGCGGCAGTTCCCACGCTGGCTGGACGAATCAAGGATGAACTGCGGGGCGATCCCAAGCACGTGGCTCCCAACGGAGCGTTCGCCGAATTGACCAAGCTTTACTACGAATGCGCGCACGCTACTTATCCCGCGCCAATCGCGGCGACGACGACGTTCGCTCCAACCTCTCAGCTTCTGTTCGGCACGGATTTTCCGATTTGGCCTTACGAGACGACGGTCAACCTGATTCCGGCGTTGAAGCTTTCTCCGGAGCTGCAGCATGCCCTCGATCGGGGCAATGCCGAGCGTTTGTTCCCGCGCTGGAAGGCATATACGCCTATCCCTTTTTAGCGGCCGCCTGAGCCTCGGCGATTGCGTCCTTCTCTTCGCGGAAAGGATCGTTTACCACCCTGCACTCGTTGTTCCACACCATCGTGGCGCGCTCGGTGGGAGTATACGGCGGCCAGTTCGGAATGCCCTTGTGGTTCGGATTCCCCGTGCGCGCGAAGGCCGTCCACGCACCGGACATCTTGTCGGCCAGCGGCTGGCGTTCCGGCCCCGCGCCGATTTCGGTCTTCGCCACATCGACGTTGTCGAAGACGTAAGGGATGTCCATGGTGTGCATGCAACGCAGCATGCCATCGCGCACCGGCGAATATTTCTGGAAATAGTATTTGTATACGGGTGCTTTACCAAGCTCGGCTTTGCGCATGGCTTCCGTATCGGTGCCGGTGCGGAAGTTGGACGCGTCGGTCAAGGCTAGAAGATAAATGTCCAGATTGCTGGCCATGGGGCGATTCTTTTTATAAACCGCCGCGACCTTATCGGCTCCGGCCGCGCTCACGCGTAGCGCCTCCCCTAAATTGGCACGCAGAGCCGCGTCGTCCATGGGATCGTATTGCTGCTGGGCGTTCCAGGTGACTTCGGTTTCTGTCGATCCGATGATGAGCGGAATATCTTCGGAAATGGTGGTCGCCTTGGGCGCGAACGGATCGGCGGGCAGAGTGCGTTCATCGACCACGGGGCCCAGGCGCCAGGGCATGCCGATCGCTCCGGGGCGCGTCAGGGCGAGCAACTTCAGCATCGGGACGGTCTGCAGATCGGCGGCGTCTTTCAGATCCAGCTTCTTCATCACCGCCTCGGCCGCTTTCGACGCTTCATCGCGCGGAATTCCCGTGACTTCCGATCCGCTCATGGCGATGGCGTGATGGAACAGCCCCTTCGCGGCCGGCATTCCGAGCAGCGTGCTGACCTTGCTGCCTCCGCCGGATTGCCCGAAGATGGTGACATTGCCGGGATCGCCTCCGAACGCGGCCGCGTTGTCGCGCACCCATTCCAGGGCCAGCACGATATCCAGCATCCCGGCGTTACTGGCCTGCGCGAAACGCTCGCCCCCGATATCGGCTAGATACATGAATCCGAAAACGTTCAGCCGGTGATTCACGGTGACCACCACGACGTCGTGCTTCAGCGCGAGATTGCTGCCGTCATAGAGGACATTGCCGCCGCCCGATCCTGCGGAGAATCCGCCCCCGTGCAGCCAGAACATCACGGGACGCCTGCGCCCGTCGTTGATTCCGGTGGTGAAGACGTTGACGCACAGGCAATCGCCGCCCATGGGTTCGGTGCGCTCCATCACGGAGTATTCGGGAACCAGATTGCCGGGCAACTGCGGAGCGCGCTGGCCGATATCGAGCGCGTCTTTCAGGCCGGCCCAGGGATCGACCTTCGCGGGAGGCATGAAGCGCATCTTGCCCGTAGTGGGCGCTCCGTAGTGAACTCCTTTGAAGGAGAAAACCTTGGCGCTTTGCACGCCACGGACTTTGCCGCCCGTGGTTTCTAGGATGGGGCTGCCTCCGCTGCTCACCTTCGCGGCTTGGGCGATGGGCATTCCACCGCGGAAAACAACTCCTGCGGCCAGGGCGCTGCTACTCACAAACGTGCGTCGATTCATGGCTTGATCTCCTGGAAATTGAGTTGTGATTCCTGATCGTATTAAATGCTACCGGCCAGTGGGGGTACCACAATCCCGCACACACTTTCCGGGAATGACGTAGTTGTCTTTGATCTTCTTTCGGAACTCGGGATACATGGTCTCAGCTCCGCCTAACACAGCTTCCTCGGGAATGTTGTAGAGCTTCGTCATCTCGCCGACAAATGGATTCTTGCCCGGAAGATAAAATGGCACCGCGCCCTCCTTTGGCCCTTCATCCGCTACGATGCAGGGCGGCCCAGCCGAGGGGATCGGCGCCTCCGGATCCAGTTGAAACATTCGAGTCCAATGAACCGGCTCGGACAGGTAGATGGGATCCTCCACCGAGGCGGTTACTGTCAGCAGGTCGTCATGCCGGATAAAATGCAGGGTCATCGTCGCCTGGTCGCTGCTCGGTGTGCCATTGCGCCGGATCATATTCGCCTTCATATGAGTGGTGTAAGTGGTCAATATTTCCCGTTCCCACACGCCGGTCGTAAAGCCGCCTTTCTCATGGTACGCATTCTTCGACGGGTGTGGCCGCCCATCCATCCAGATCGTAATCGGCGCACGGTCTTCCCAGGCGCCGATCTTCCAGGCGATCGTGCTGCCGGAGTCTGGATTGGTTTCATTCCAGATCTTCAGCCCGAATGGACCCAACATGAGATAAGTGGGTGCGTAGAACAAGCACTGGCGCTCGGGCATCGATAGCTGCGATTCCGAGTAACTCAAAGCCCGCGCGCGGCCCGCGTCGTTGAGTGGAAGCCCCTCGTAATCTACCGGACGGGGGCCACCGACATTTCCTAAGGCGCTTCTATACGCCCATGAGCCGGAGAGGTCCACCTGAGCAAATACAGGAACACCCAGGACTGCCAAAATCGGGAGTGCCAGGAATGTTTGAGAACGGATCACGAATTTCCTCCATCGCTTGAATGCGCACGGCGTCCTTTCAGTGGCTACCATCTCGCCGAGCAGGGAGTGGGATCCCATCGGGTTGCATCCGGTTCCTTCTTGAACTGCGCGGCCGTAATATAAGGCTGCCGCAAATAACGTGGATCGCGAACGGTGGTCGTCACGATCAGCCAGATTTCTCCATTACGCTCGGAGACCACATCGTAGTGCTCCATCAGATTCGTGTTGTCGCTGTAAGGCACGCCATTCTTGCGTAAGTAGCCGCCTCGCAAATGAGTGGTCGCGACCTTCAGGCTGCCCGCCCGTTCCCACTGCGCCAGAGAATCGCCCTGCCAGCTAGGCATCGTGGCCGGCGCTTTCCAATCTCCAAAGTGGAACAGCCGCGTTTGTACTCCTGCGTCGATGTCAATGCGTAGTGTCGTGTCGTCCTGCCAGGTGATATGAAGGCGTTCGGGAAGACGCATGACCCCCGCGGCGCCGCCAACCAAGAAAATGCTCCGCCCGGCTTTGGCCAGGTCGGCGTTCCCGCCGACATGATCGGCGTCTGCGCTGGTGTTAATGATGTATCGGATCGGTTGGTCGGTAAGTTTCCGGATTTCGGCCAGAACCTGGCCGGAGTCCCCTTTAGCCCCGGCGTCCACGAGCACCACTCCGTCCGTTCCTATCTGCACGCCGATATTCCCGCCGGCCCCGGCGATGACATAGAAGCTCGGCCGGATGCGAAGCACTTCAATATTTTCGTTGGCCTGAGCTCGCGCGGGCGGCGCAGACCCGCAGGTGCCCAGCATCAGAGCTGCAAAGAGCGCACTTCTCATCTTTTTGCGAACCATAGTGATTTCATGGTCACCCAAACAATGCTGGCGCGATGTGGTCTTTTTGCGCCGTAACGAGGTGGAAAAGCGTCGAGGACTCAAACCTTCAAAATCAACCGCAGATTGCATTCGAGAAGAACGGAAGTATATAATCATACCGCGTTTCCAGCCCACAGGGAGACGCGAGAATATACGGGAAAAGCAATCGATGACTTATTCGCAAACCAAGCTGCTCTTCTGGACTTTCGTGTTGCTGGCAAGCAGTTGCGTGCCGAGCGCCATGGCACAGAGCGGGCCGGAAAAAAAGAATCAGGAGATGGTCTTGAGCTGGTACCACGATGTTCTTGTGTTGGGACACGTGAGAGAGGCTTCCAAGTACATGGCCGAGGATTATATCGAGCATGACCCGAGGATTTCAGGTGGGAGGGCGGGTTTCATTCAGCATTATGAAAATGCTTCGGCGCGGCCTGCTGAGGCCAAGCAGACTGCGACGTTTGCGCAAGGCGATTACGTGGTGATCGTCTGGCAGCACGCCGATAAAGATCCGAAGACCTCAACCCCATATACATATGCTACTTATGACGTAGTGAGGGTAAAGAACGGCAAGATACAAGAGCATTGGAATAATGCCAAGAAAAACTCACAGTGGTGATAACCGCAAACATTGGCTGTACTCCGCCGGTGTAACCGGCGAATAAGGAGAACAAAGTATGAATATTTGGAAACTGTTCGGCGGACTAGTGCTAACCGCAGTGGGTGGCCTTTTATTGCTGGCGCAAGCACCCTCCAACATTCCCCCGATTATCCCGATGCACACCTCCTACGATGTTAGTTCTTTGAAATATACACCGGTGGAGCAGGACCATATCGCGATCGCCGATCTTTTTTTTCGCGCCTTACACTCTGGCCACTTTGAGTTAGTAACGGATGTGATCGAGCTGCATGATGCGGTAAACCACAATCCAAACGATCCGAAGACCCCTCCAGGTTTGATGGCTCTCTTGCAGAGCCGCATTCCTGAGCCGAAACCGCTCTTTAAGGAGCAGGATCAGATCCCCAGCCTTGTGCTCGCGAATGAAAACTTCGTCATGTTCATGTGGGACCAGCAGGTCAAGGACCCCAACGGAAGCGCGTATCCGGCTAACCGTTTCGAACTGATCCGGTTCAAGGACGGTAAAATTGCCGAGCATTGGGACGTTGCCAATAGGCGCGAGAATGCACAGGAGTGGAAGATCGATTGGTGTATTAAAGCCGGCAGGACCGATTGTCCGACTCCCTAGCGCCTTCACCCGGCCGGGTTTCATTTAGGAAGTGTTTCATTGCTGACGCCTTGTGTCGAAAGGGTAGTGTGATTACAAAATCAGAAGTACGTTTATTGCGAACGTGGTTGCTCCTTCTAATCATCATCCCGTGCGCGTCGCACATCGGTCGGCTTACTGCGCAGGGAACGACCGCCACGATTCTAGGTACCGTGACGGACTCGACGGGAGCATCGATTCCAGGCGCAAACATTCAGGTCAAGAATGTCGGCACCGGACAGACGACGGCTTCGCAAAGTGACTCGCAAGGCCGGTTCCGCGTGCCGGATCTGCCCGTGGGTGATTATGAGGTACAGGCCTCCAAAGAAGGCTTCGCAACTTTGGTGCACAAGGGCATCACCCTCACCGTCGGCAGCCAGAACGTGGTCGATTTCTCGCTCGCGGTTGGGCAGCAGGCGCAGACCGTAACGGTGGAAGGCGCCGTCACGCAGGTCGAAACCACCAACTCCGCGGTCGCTTCGCTTGTCGATCAGACGCAGATGCGCGAACTGCCTCTCAACGGACGGAACTTTGAACAATTGATCCAGCTTGCGCCGGGCGTTCAGAACTATTACGCGGGCAACGCGCCGGTCGGCACTGGCGTGGGCGCAAATTCGCGCGAAGGCAGAGATCCGTCGATATCGGTAGCGGGAAGCCGTCCGGAAGGGCAGTATTACATGATGGACGACCAGAACCTCGAGACGTTTTACAATCGCGGTCTCGGCTCCATCACCGGCACATCTCTTGGCGTGGACGCTATCGGTGAATTTCAGATGCTGACCAATACTTATGGCGCGCAGTTCGGCGGCAGCGGCGCGGTGATGAACGCGGTTAGTAAATCGGGCACTGACGCTTTCCATGGCTCGCTATTTTATTTCATTCGCAACAGCGACCTGGACGCGCGCAATTTTACTGACCCCTCTTCGGTTCCGGAATTTCGCCGAAACCAATATGGGGCTACCTTCGGCGGCCCAGTGAAGAAAGAGAAACTTTTCTTCTTTGTGAACTTCGAAGGCATCCAGTCCGTCCAGGGTGTTTCCGAAGTTGCCACCGTACCCTACGGCGTAACGTCCACAGCAACGAACCCGGCGACGGCAGCCGCGGTCAACGCTGTGCTTGCTCTTTATCCAACTCCGACGTTCGCCCTAAACTCGACGGCTCATTCGGGCAATGCAACGGTGATCAAAAACAATACCGCGAGTGAAAGCTACGTTTTGGGACGCACGGACTACGTGATGTCGGATAAGGATACCTTCTTTGCCCGGTATTTTATCGACCTGCAAAATGCCCTATACCCCTTCACCGGCGGAAACACAGGCCTGGAGCCGGAGCACGACCTCGGCACCAACCAGTTCGTCACGATCGAGGAGAAGCACATCTTCTCGCCGAATATAGTGAATGCGTTACGAGCTTCCTTTTCGCGGACAAAGGTGACGGCGTCGGAAGTGAATAAGTATCCCGCTCTCCAGTTTTTCCCGGGAGAGCCGCCCGTTGCGGATGGCGGCGTCGGCATCACTGGATTCACGTCCATCGGCACCAGTACGGGTGTGCCACTGCCAAACCGTCAACTCCAGAACCGGTTTTCGGAAGGCGATGATTTGTCCTGGATCAAAGGGTCCCACAGCATGAGATTCGGTGTGTCGGTCGATCGGGTACAGTCGGCTTTGTACTGGCCGTACATCAGTGGATCAAGCTGGACCTTCACCAGCCTGAGCTCGTTCCTGACCGGAACCGCGTCATCAGTCAACGGCGTCACGGATACTCCGAACAATTATCCGATCCGTAATTTCCGGGAACTTGATTTCGTCTTTTACGCCCAGGACGACTGGAAGATGACGCCCCGGCTAACCGTGAACTATGGTTTGCGGTATGAGCCGACCATCAATCCTGTTGAATCCGACAATCAGATGTACGCGATCACCAATTTCGCCACCGCCACCGGTTTTACGCTCGTTCCCAACGCGTATAAGTCCAATCCTTCCTGGAAGAACTTCGATCCACGCGTCGGGTTCGCCTACGATCTGTTCGGCGACCACAAGACCTCCATTCGCGGCGGGTTCGGAATCTTCCACGACGTGGCGTTCGCGGGCGAGTATACTATCGCATCCATCAACTCCCCGCCCTGGAATGTCGTCACGGAAAATAATCCAACTTTCCCCGTGCCATTTGCAGCGAACGTCGCCCCCAATCCCACGCTTACCAACGGATATGACTGGGCAGCGGTCAGGACTCCTTACCTGATCGAATACAATCTCAATGTTCAGCGCGAAATCATGAATGGCACGGTCGTCATGGTCGGCTATGTCGGCTCCCATGGAGTGGATAACTTCGTGGAAGCCGAACAGAACCCTTATCCCGCTACGCTGGTCAACGGAGTCTACCACTTCTCGCCGACCTGCGGTAAGAACAATACCCTCGGTGGCCCTGCAACCTGCCCTACGGGCAATTCGGCGCGTATCAACCCTGCGCTCGGGAGTTTTACCCTCGGCGAAAATGGCGCCACTTCCCGCTATGACTCGCTGCAGGCGAGCCTGAATCGCAGGCTTTCTCAGAATCTTCAAGCTCAGGCGTCCTATACCTGGTCGCTATGCAATAGCGACGGCGATGCCGTGTTGAATTCGCTCTCGGGAAACGCTCCGAATACGTACGAAAATCCGTACAATCGCGAATACGACAGATCGCGCTGCTCCTACAACGCAACTCAGGTATTTCGGCTGAACGCTCTGTACGACCTGCCATTCCAAAAAAACCGTCTGGTATCGGGCTGGCAGATCTCGGGGATATGGTCGGTTAGCACCGGCCTGCCGTTTAACATCATCGATGGCGTCGGCATAGCCAATGCGTCAACCGGCAGCGTAAGCGAGCGCCCCAACTACGCGCCGAACAATCCAGCCACAGTCAGCAACGGCATCAGCTATCCGGCCTGCAACAACAGCCCCATCATTGGGACGGCAACCCTGTGGTACAACCCGAACTGCTTTGCTCCGCAAGCCTTCGGCACGCTCGGCAACTTCGGAAGAGAAGGGCTCATAGGTCCTGGCATCGAGGATGTCGATATGGCGCTTCTGAAAACCACCAGGATTCGGGAGAATGTTACTCTTCAATTCCGCGCCGAAGTGTTCAACATCTTCAACCATACCAACCTATCGTTGCCCATCTCCAGTATTTTTACAGGGTCGGTGAGTCCCACAGCGACCTATGCATACAGCTCGACCGCCGGCAATATCTATACGGCGGCCGTGCCGTCACGCGAGCTTCAGTTCGGCTTGAAACTCATCTTCTAACGGAAGGTCGTAAGCGGAAAAGTCGCAACCATGTTCGCCGAAGCCCACGGCCGTGCTTTCGCCTCAGCTAATCGAACTAAAGGCTTTTCTTCCTCGGTCTGCGGTAGCCTAAATTTGAGCATCGTGGATTGTGACCCAACCCCTCTCCGAATGCGCCATTTTGACCCAAAACTACTGAATGATCCCAGTTGATATGGACTGACCACGATCTAACGTAAGAGGCAGTCGCTCAACGGCTTGTCGGTCCACCCGGTATCTCTCGGTACCGTCTAATCCTAGCGAGCAAGGATAATTGGGGTGCAAGAGGTCCCGAGTTCAAATCTCGGCGGCCCGACCAAAGATTTCACCCATCCCCGATTCCGCTCATTTTCCCCTGAAAAACCGGCCGACCGGCGTCGCCCGCTCCGCTGCGCAACAAAATTCTTGAGAGCAAAATCTCGCGTGCTGCACTCCTTTTCGCCAACATGAAGATTCATCCTCTCCGGCTCACCACTCTCGCTCTTTTTTGCGGGCCATTCCTTGCGGCCGAGGCCGCCCCAGCTCAGCCCGTCGATGATACGCAGCCCAAGCAAGTTATTATCTTCGGCCGTCATGGCGTGCGATCTCCCGTTGTGCCTTATAGCACCCTCAAAGCGTTCTCGGTGCTGACATACCCGATGTTCAACGTGGCGCCTGGCAATCAAACCATTCCGTCCAGCCTAACCATCAACGGCGGCACGAATGAGACTATCCTGGGCGGCTACTTCCGTCTCTGGCTCACCCAGGAGGGGCTGCTGACCGGCAACGACTCCGCCGACGCCAACTTCATCTAC
>Ga0182024_10016483_pt1 | contig 14011 bp, 9 predicted proteins | sample P32metaG_FD_120480 | JGI IMG/M metagenome (GOLD analysis project Ga0182024, IMG submission 120480) | Permafrost microbial communities from Stordalen Mire, Sweden - P3-2 metaG (Illumina Assembly) | ecosystem: Environmental > Terrestrial > Soil > Wetlands > Permafrost | place: Sweden: Stordalen... | reverse complement strand
CGCGCGAATGGTCTGGATGCCGCGGCAGGACATCTCGAACGCCTCGTGCGCCTCGGCCGTCTGCTGCTCGGCGCAACGCTCGGCTACCGAGTTGCCAGCCGATTCACAGTCCGCGCGATCGTAAAAGCCCCAGCCGGAGTCCAACTGCACGAGGTCGGTATCCTTGATGATGAAGCGGTAGACGTCGCCGTTGAGGTACGCGCTGTACTCGGCGATCTCACTGCGCAGCACGGCGATGGCGGTTCCGATCGCCTTCGCCGAGATGCGTTTGAGGCCGTATTCGGACCTCAGTCGCGCGGCCGTGACGTAGATGACGCCGCTGCTGCTTTCGATGCTGTCGCGATCGGCGCAGTTACCGATGTCGAGTTTGCACTGTGGACCGTGACTGGTGTAGTAGACGGGAAGGATGATCCGGGCGTCTTGCTGGCGCATTTCGGCTACCAGTTCGCTCGGGTCGGTACACTCGACGCTGAGCTGGCGATCGCCGAGACGAAGACGGGTGTCTTGCCAGCCGACGATCGTGCCGAGGTTCTCGAACTCTCTGCGGGGATCGCCGGCGAGCTCGTCGTAGCGGATCTCGACGTACAGCCCCGCGTGTTTGTAGGTGAGGATTGGTGACAGCAATTGGTGCCCCCTTTCGGAATAGATGGTTGCGTTGCCGCTCAGCCGACTGTTGCCGGGAGCGCCGGGTCCTCACTTCCGAGCCGGGCGTGAGGGTTGCGGTTCGTGCGCAGCGCCTCTTCGACGGTTTCGTTGACCTCGCTCATCAGCTCGGGTGTCCAGGCTCGTGGTTCGTCCTGGTAGCCGTAGACCTCTGGTCTGAGCATTCGGTGGAGTGCGAGCAACGGGTCGGTGCCCGTGTGGGCATAGATTTCGCCGATGAACTCGTCGAGTTCTACGGCGTCGATCACGATCGCGCCGCTCGCGGTGCGTGTCTCGTCGGGCTGTGTGGTGAATATCCGCAGCACAACGTTCATGTTGGGTGTGCGTGCAACTCGCAGGAGCCGCAGTTGCTCGAGGCCGAGCGCTCTGATTTCGCGGTCGTCTATCTGCCGGCCGTAGAGGGGTGTGTCGGGTTGGGACATCCGGGTCTCCTTCGTTGGTGTGAGTTGGCTTCTCCCCGCCGGGGGTCGTGTCGGGGCGGGGGTGGTGTGGCGGCGGCGCGTTAGAGGAGGTTCTTTTTGTGTGCCGCGCGTTCGGCGGCGGCGAGGTGCTCGGCGACGTCGCCGTCGGCTTCTATGCACTTCTGGAACGCCGCGCCGGATCGTTCGCGTAGGCTCGCGATCGAGTCGAGCAACTTCGGGGCGCCCATCGCGCCGTAGTTACGCATCCACGGTTTCGCCGCCTGCGCTAGTTCGGTCGCGGCGGTGGGTGCCTTCGCGGTGAGTGTGTCCGTCGGTGTGTGGCGTGGGCTGGCTGGGGAGGGCTTGTCGGCTGGGGATCGCAGCCGTCTGACCTGCGGGAATCGGAGGGCGCCGCTGTCCTGGATGCCCCAATGGACGAGCTCGACAACACGTCCGATGAACTCGTGCGGCTGCTCCCACAGTTCGCGGCGTAGCTGGTCGTTCATCCCGGCCGCGCGGCCGTCATAGACACGGCCGTCGTCGTGGCGCAGCCTGAAGCGCACTCCGCCGACCGCCCAAGGCCGGGGTTTGCCGTCTACGATCGGGGCGTATCTGCTGCCGGGCTCCGGCTCGTAGATGCCGGTGCATTCGGCGTCTACCGTTTCCTTGGGCTTGATCTTCACCCATCCGCCGTTGCGGGCACCGCAGCGGTAGGTGCTGTCCTTTCGCTTGCAGACGACACCCTCGAACCCGAACGCGAGGAGAGCTTCAAGGCCCTCGTCGGTCGGCTTCTGAGTCGCGATGAGCGTGACGTTGCCGTCGGTGGCGGTCTCGATGCCGTCGCACATCTCCTCGAGTAGCGCGCGGCGCTCTGTCAGCGGGAGGCGACGAACGTCCCGGCCGGCGACGTGGAGAACGTCGAACAGCACGTAGGTGAGTGGCGGATCATCGGGCGTCGGGTGGTGCTGATAGCCGCCTGATGTTTTGGAGAGGATCGACTGTGCACGGTTCCACTGTCGAGCTGAGCGCAGATCGACTATCTCACCGTCGAGGATCGTGCCCGGCGGGAAGCGTTCCTGCAGCGCTTTAGCGATGTAGGGAACCTGTGTGACGATGTTCCCGCCACGGGTCCACATGACGACTCCATCCAGGACACCGCTCAGGATGCGCCAGCCGTCGTACTTCAACTCCATCCACCATTCATCTCCGGTGGGTACGCGCGCCATTGGCTTTGCCAACATCGGCTCGGGTAGCAACACGAGACTCCTTTCTTCGCGCGGTGCGCGACTGTGCCCGGCCCGCGCGGCGTCGAGCCCCGAAGGGACAGGGCGCCGCGCGGCCATTGGGCGATCTAGCTCGCGCGGGGTTTCGCGCGAGCGTCGGGTCGGCTAGTTGCTTGAGCCGACGAGCGCCTGGCCGTTGGCCTCGGTGCCTCGTGGTGTGCCGGCGGCGGAAGCGCCCGCCTCGACCGCGGCGCGGAGCGCCGCCATCATGTCCGGCTCCGCCTCTGCCTCTGGCGACGGGGCGCGCTTCGGGATCGGCGTGCCGCTGCGTGCCGCCTCGATTGCCTGCTGGCGGACACTGACGGCCTCATCGGTGGCCGCCGCGAAGTCGAACTCCTTTGGCAGCTGTTCCAAGAGCTGTATGGCGAGTTCGATTTCGGCGTCGGCTACCTCGTGGTCGGCGAGCCGGTACGGGGCGGGGTCTCTGACCTCCGACTCGTACAGCAGGACGCTCGCGATGAGCATGTCGTTCACCGGGCGGATCACGACCAGCATCTCTCGTCCGCGCGGCGCCCACTTCGCGACGGCGATCTTGCCCGCCTTCTCAAGCGCGGCATACAGCAACTCGACGGCTTTTCGTGAGCCCTTGACCTTCTTGTCAGGGCTCAGGTAGAACAGCCCGGACGTGCGCTCGACCGGGATCTCCTCCGGGTCGCGCAGCGCCTCGATGGCGATGGTGTCCGATGTCCCGGCTTCTTCGATCGCTTCCAGCGCGTCACCCTCCAGGACGACGTATCCATCCTCGCCGTTCGGGACGCCCTTCACGACAGTCGTCGTGCCGTCGGTTTCTCCGGCCTTCTCCATCTCCTGAGTGAGTCGCGTGAAGCCCTCCACGCACACCGTCTTGCGCTCGAAGGGCTCGTGGTGGCAGGCACACAGCTCCGTCAAGCCCTCCTTTCCGCGGTAGCTCTCCGTGCCCTTGGTGAGCGACACGTGGGCCTGCAGGAATGCGTTGAGGTGGAGCGCTCCGCTCCACGTTGGTCGAGGGGCCATTGGCCCTCCCTTCGTTTCCGGGGTGCCGCGCCGCGTCGCGACGAGACACCGGGTTGATCGCGTCCACGCCAGCGCCGTTTCGGCGACGGGCGGCGTGTCGGTCAGTGCGCGCGTTGGCGCACGACCGCTTGGTGGGCGCCTGCCATCAGGGCAGGTCGCCATGCCCGGCTAGCCTGCGCCGGGCGCCCCGACGGTGTCACTCACCGTTCGGGGCAAGTTCGTGGCTAAACGCCCTGCGCGACGAGGGCACGGTCGAGGATTTCGGCCTCGACTCCTGGGGTGAGGCTGTTGCCCGCGAGGCGCATCCGGTCGCCCTGAGTGCCAGTCAGGCGATACGGGATGACCCGGAATGTGCCGTCTGGTTGCGGCACGAGGCGTTGGTGAATGCCCATGACACGGGCACCCTCCTCCGTGGTCGTCATCCTGAACTCGGCGTCCTCGACGCTGTAAGGCAACTCGCCTTGCGCTCGAAGGGTCCCGTAGTTTTCGGCGGGCATCCGGGTCGGCGAGGGCTGCGCGGCGGCGTCCACGAAATCGGCCTGCCTCGTCCCTCCGGCCCGGACGAGCGCACCATGCGGCGGCTCGACGAGGGCGTGCCGATCGACTGCCGTTTGCGTTCGGAACGGGTCGTGGCTTGCGTTCGCGGTCACGATCGAACCGCCGTAGTAGCTGGCGATCACGGCCTCCCGTGGAACCCTGACGACCGCCTGCTGGCTGACGCCGTACTGGCCGCCCGCGGTCAGTGTCCCCATCGGCTGCTCGCTTACCTCGCGGACGTGCCCTCCGCGATCAGTGCCGAAGTTCGCGACCGCGAACGCTTCGCCGTGGATCGGCAGGTCTGCACCTGCTGGTGGGACGACCAGGGCCTTGTCGAGCGTGGCGCTCACGACGGGCGCGGGCTCCTCGAGGCTCCACGCGCGCGCGTAACCTGGCCGCTCAAACGTGTGACCAGCGGCCTGCACCAGCATCCCGGACAGGCCGGGCGTTGGCTCCATCTGCTCGGCGGCGTGATCGCGGCCGAACAGGACCCCGAGGTGGTTCCCAGAAGCGCAGAGGGTTTGCCACGGGTCGGTGATCGGCGCGGTGTCCGCGTGACGACGGAGCGTGACTTGCTGAGCGTCACGAGGCGGAGCGACAAGCGCCATGTCGTGGCGGCCGGTCTGTGTCGGGTAGGGCATCCAGATCGGGGCCGGCGCGTCGCGCCTTGGGTCATTCAGGCGCGAGAGCCGCGCAAGATGCTCGGCGTGCCAGCGGCGCAGACCCACTTCGATGCGGCGCATCGTCGCCGGTGCGAGCGGCTTGGTTCGATCACCGATCCGGGTGCCGCGACGCTCCCATTCGATCGCGGCTGCCGCCGGGATGATGTACGGGACCGCGACGGTCTTGATGCTCCGCTCGCGGCAGACCGAGCAGCTGTAGTAGTACTGGCCGCTGCGCGGCCCATACTTGCCGACAGGCCCAGCCGCAGTCGCTCGCTTGAGTGCCTTCGCCTTCCACGTCTGCAGCCCGAACACGTCCGCGTCGCAGCGCAGACAGCGGCAGAGTGGACGGAAGTCAACGTCGGGCTTCGGGATGCTCTGGCGGGTGACGAGCAGGTACAGCCGGTCGCGGGACTGCGGCGCTGCGCCCCATATCGCGCTGTTCGCGCATATCGCTTGGACTCGCCAGCCCAGCTTGTCCCACTCGGCGACATAGCGAGCGAAGGCACTGGCCTCGCGCACCATGTCTACGACCTGCTCCATGATGATCGTCGTGAGGTTCGGCAGCGCCGAGGCGAACCTCATCGGGCACCACACCGTCGCGCGGGATCGCCCAATGCCCTGTTTGGGGTCAAACGGCCCGAGCCGGCTGATCTCCTCTTGGTGGTTGCGGGACAAGCTCCATCCATCGCACTCGGGTGAGGCGCACAGCACTGTCGCCTGCCTCACCTGGGCTGGTAGCTTGCGGGGATCGGCGATCGCGAGGTCGCCGATCAGGTGGTCTACGTCGGGGAAGTTCGCGCCGTGGTTTTCCACGGCGCAGGTCCAGTGGTTTGCGGCGAGGACCCCGTAGCCCCCGATCATCTCGGCGGCAATGAGGTCTCCTCCGCCTCCTGCGAACAGGTGAATCGACTCGAATCGAGTCATAGATGCTCCTTCCTTTGAGCTGTTGCGCTCGCCGCGCGCGTCAGGGCGCGGTCAGATGAGGGCGAGCTGCGCGCTGTTGGCGCGTGCGGTGTCGCGGCGTGTCTGGCGCCGGCGCTCCAAGGCACCAGCGGCGTGTGACAGGCGGCCCGGGATCTCGGCGAGCGCCGTCTGCCATGCGGTGTCCTTCATCACCTGCGCGTGCTCGGGGCTTACCGGGTCGAGCATCGCGTCATTCGCGAGCTGGCCGATTACGGCGTCTTGCAGCGCGGTCCCGGTGGCCGCGATGTACTCGAGCACCGATGCGGCGAACGTCTCGGGCTGCTCGAGATAGGGGCCGTCGAACGTCCCGTCCCACACGCCTTCTCGCCAGGCCCGCAGCGCGTGAGCGCACGGAAGTCGCCGCGCGAGGGCAACTGCGACCAGTGCGTTGAACGTCGCGCTGGTGTGCCTCTCGACATGGAACGGGTCCAGCCGCCGTGCGGTCTCGGCTTCCCCGTCAACGTCGGGGGCCGGTATGCCGGCGAGCTCACAGGCCCGCTCCGGCAGGATGGGTTGCCAGGTGCTCGTCCCGTCGGCCGTCGTCAGCAGCGCAGACCCGTCATCGAGGTTGACCGCGAGGCCGGTCCCTGAAAGGAACCGGCGTGACTCCGCGAGGTGAGCCTGCCCGCCCGGCAGAGTGAGATACCCGAAGGCGTTGTCCACCCCGACCCTCCATGTGTAAGGGGTCGAGCGCTTCACGATGTCACCGCCCCTCCTGGTCGGAGACCAGGGCCACGTGGTCGCCGCGATCGGCGCCCTCGATCTTCGCCTGGGCCTCCCTCGCGCCGAGACGACTGACGAGGTACTCGATCTGAACGTCCAGCCCTTCGCTGTTGAGATTCGCCGCGTACTCGTCTGCGGCGTCGTGTACGGCCTCGTCGAGGTGTTCGCTGCTCAGGAGCCGATGCGCGGCGAGCGCCACGAGCTCGGCCACGCTCGGCGGCTGGTCAAAGGGCGCCAGCATGAGGCAGGTGGTGTCACGCGGGTGCGTGTCTTCGCTCGGCGCTTCTGGAGCCCACGTCTCCAACCGCTCGATGGAATGAGAGATGTTCTCGTCTCGGAGGTACCGGAGCAGCGCCGCGGCACGCCGCGGGTCGGTCGGCTCGAAGTGGAACTTCTCAGCCCACTCCTTGAAGTGGGCTGGCGGTTCTCCGAGGATCTGCTCGATCGCGCGGAACTGTGCCTCGGTGATCGACTGTGGGATCTCGACGCTCTCTCCGGCGTAGCGGTAGCCGTTTCTGGTGACTGTCATGTTCATTGCTCTGCCTCTCTGAGTCGCGCCGCTCCTGGCTCCGGCGCAACCGGGCACCGGACGGAGCGGCGTGTGATGGTTGTTATGTGCGAGCCGGTGGCTCGCTTGGCCGACATCGCGGCCCGTGCCGGCGGCGAGTCGCTAAGCGCGGCTCACGCGCGGTCGTAGCCGGCGCACAGGCGCTCGGCGACGGTGGCGAACCACTCGCCGGAGCCAGTGCTCTTCTGCTCGTGCCGCTCGGCTTCGGAGCGCAGCGCGTCTATCGCCGGCTGTGCGGCATCCAGCGTCTCAAGCCTCCACACGAAGCCGCAGCCGCCGCACTCCAGCACGCCGACGAGCAGAGCGTTCCACCACCGCTGCTGGCAGAGGTGGACCGCGCCACGGAACCCGGTGCGCTGAATATGGGCACCCTCGATCGTTTTCCTGCCCTCGGGGCACGGCAGCGAGCACTGATAGCCCGCGGATGCCAAGAATGGAACGCTGTGGTGCCTCTCGGCGTGCTCCGCCGGTGCTTTCAGCCCCGGCAGCGGGCACGAGCGCTCGAAGTCCTCGAACATGCCCGGCTCGACGTCGTCCTCATCCGGCCAGGGAAACCGAAACCGCACTACTTTGAGGTACTGCGCTACGTCGTCTCGACCACTGACCGGTGTCACGCGGTCCCATTGGTCGGCGCGAAGGTAGAACAGATCCTCACAGGTGCCTATCTGAATGCGCTTCCCGTCATATTCTGCAAACTCGCTCATTGGTGAGCCTTTCTGCCGTGGTGTGATTGCCCGGTCAGCGCGATGAGTGCGGCAGCCGGCTGGTTAGCTGAATGCGTTGGCCGGGTGGGTCGGGCGTCGCGCCGCTGGGCGGGCTAGTCAGTTGAGATGACGCGCCAGGCGTCTGCCTTCTTCTCGGCCGCCAGCGCCGCAGGGTCCTCGCCGTCGGGAACTACGAGAAGCTGTCGGTCCTTGTAGTAGGCGGGTGCCCCCGAGTGATCGTCGGTGAACCACGCCGGGTCCTTCTCGATGAGGATTACCGTGTTGGTGCGCAGGTTGAGCAGCGCGCGGGCTTCGCGCGTCAGCTCGTAGTCCTCGCAGAGTTTCCCGATCAGTGCGTCCGCTGCCTCGACTGTCACGCCATTGGCCTGACCCCACGACTCGGTGTAGGCGAGAAACGCCTTGTATTGCTCGTGATCGTTGAAGTGATACCTGTTGGCGGCTCCCCGGCCGTGATTGGAGGCTTCGCCGGCTCGTTTGCCGTCGAGGTAGATCGTTGCGGTGAACGCGAGGGTCTCCTCTGAGAGCGCATCGACGGGTTTGTAGTTTCTGATCGTTACCTCTTTGACTGGTGTTGACTGCTCGTCTTTGCTCATGTGTGGTCCTCTCGTTGTGGTGTGGCGTGTCGGACCGCTGCGGCGTGGCGCCGCAGCGGTCGGGTTGCTTTGCCGTCGCCGGATGGTTCGGCTGACTGTCGGCGGCTCCGGCCGGGTGACGCGCGGCGCGTCAGGCGAACACCGAGAGCTGCTCAGTCTCCCTCAGCAGGTTGGGCGGTCGGTAGGTGGCTCGGGCTCGTATTCGGAGGCGCCGGCCTGCACCTGCTGGTGTTGCGAGGCGTCCTTCAGAAGTCGATGTCCGCGGAGGCGTCCACCACGTCCTCGGCGCCGGCCTCTGTGTGATCCTCGAGGTCAGCCATCGGTGCTGGCCCCTCGTTGACCTGCTCGAACTTCGATGCGTCGACTGGCGGCGGGAGTGGTATGTGCGAAATCGCGTTCGTGACCGCTGAATCGCCAGTGTCGATCTGCTCCTGGTGCTCGTCGGTGCACGGGCCGGGGTTTGAGTCGAGGGAGTTGAGGTCGTGGTTTTCGGGGTGCTCGTCGCCGAGATCGTCCTCAACGTCGGGCTCGTCGGCAGTCGTGGAACTGGCTTCAGTGCGACACTGGGCATCCGCGAGAGCTGTCAGAGCTTCTTTGTGTTCGCGCTCGGCCTTGGCTATCGCCTTGCCCAGCGCCTTCAGCGTTGGGGCTATGTGGGGGCCGGCGAGCTTGGTGAGCGCTTTCAGTGCCGTGTCCTTGTGGGAGGGCCAGCTCAGCGGTTTTGTCTGCTGGCTGCTCGGCACGACGAGTCGAGAGGCGTACTGCTCGGCGGCGATCACGACCAGCGCCCGGCCGTAGAGTTCGCCGGCGCTGCGTGCACCGTCGAGGTATTTCCACAGCCAATGTGACTGGTTCTCGTGTTTGTCGCCGTCGCCGTAGGTGATGCGCAGCACGCCGCGGCTGCCGTCCTTGCGCTCTTTGGTCTTGTCCTCACGAAAGTCGCCGATTACAAGGCGAATCCCGCGCAGGGCGATCGCCGATACCACTGTGTCCCTGGCCCAGCCGTTCGGGTTGTCCTGGCCGAGCAGCCCGTACACGAAGAACCGGGCGACGTTGATGTCGTCGGGGTCAACGGCCGTCAGGCCGTTGCGCAGTGAGTCGCCGAGGTCGAGGTTGGCGCTGTGCGCGGTAGCGGCGAGTTGCCGCATCTCCGCCCGGTGCTTCTTTTCCAGGGTGGTGCGCTCGTCGTCGGGATCGGCTTTTTCCTTCTTCGAGGGAGTGCCGAAGATGCTCTCTTCTTCCTGCGTCCGCTCGGTCGCCTGCTGCTTGAGCGCTTCAACGCCCGCGGCGACGGCAGTACGACAGAGATCCTGATAGACGGCGAGGTCGGTGGCAACCGGGTTCTCCTCGCCGTACTCGAGCAGCACACCGGCTGCGCGCGCACGGTCGATCTCCGCTTCGGTGAAGCGGATGTGAGGGTCGCCGTAGCTATAGGGATTAGTCTGCTTGTGCAGCTCTCGGGCTTCGGCGATGAGCGCCGTCGTGGTCTCGTCAGTGGACAGCAGATCGCTCTTGAGAGGTACTTCACCGAGAGGCGCGGCGAACACCTCCCGCTCGGTTGCCTCGACGGCGGCCATCAGGATCGACAGCGGTTGGTAGACGAAATCGTCGGGTGCGATTTCCTCGCCGCACTCAGCGATGAAGTCGATAGCTGCGTCCAGCAGTGCCGGGTTCGCCTGTGCAATCACCCTCATCGGCTCGACGCTTTCGAGCGAGAGTGTGCCGTCACCGACAAGACGTTGAGCGGCGTCCGGCAGCTCCAACAGCTTCACTCGGCGAGTAACGAGATTCTGGCTCATTCCCAGCAACTCGCCAGCCTGCTGCTCGCTCTTTCCCTCGTCAAGGCTGCGCCGTATGGCGACGGCCTGCTCGTAGGGATTGAGTGTCTTGTGCATGATGTTCTCGACTGCGCGGTCGGTGTGCTCGTGCTCGGGGTCTCCGTAGACACCGGGGATCGTCTCGTGGCCGAGGCGACGCGCGGCCTCGGTGCGATGAAAGCCGGCGACGAGCACGTAGTCGTATGCGTCACCGTGCACCGCGAGGTCGGCGTCGATCACCTTTATTGGTTCTGTGACCTTCCCGCGTGCATTGATTGAGAGCTGGAGCTGTGCGACCCACTCCTCGTCGAGCTCGCGGACGTTTTCGGGCACGAACAGCCGGTCCAGCCGGATGACGAGCGTGCCTGTGTTAGCTGTGGTTGTTGACAATGGAATTATCTCCTTGTGCATGGTTGGATATCGCGCCGGCGACCAGCCCCCGGCGGGGGTTGATGCCGGTGCGACGCGAAATGGGCGTTGTCGGCTGCTAGGCAGCCGTCAAACGCGGGTTGTCAGAAGTGCGAGGGTGAAACGACAGTCCCCGTGTGGCGCCGCTTTCACGGGTCGGTGAACTGCGCAACCCCTCAGATCGGAATGTCATCCGACGCGGTAGCACCTACAGGCGCCGCGACCGCCTCGGTAGACGGGTCCTGCTCGCCATCAGCTTCAGCGGGCCTTTCCTGAGCCACCGCCTTCGCCTCAAGCTCGGCGTTAACGGCCTCAAGCTTGGCGGAAGCCTCCGCCAAAGCGTCGGCGTGCTTGAACGGCGTACCGATCGCTGCTTGCGCACGCACACCCTCGGCCTGCACACTTGCTCGGCTCGCGACAGACTTGGCGCGCAAGGCGTCAAGACTGTTCACGCGCGACTCCAGCTGCCGGATTAGCTTCAGCGGGTCCTTGTGCGCCTCGGTGAGGATGATGTAGGCCGTATTGATTGGTAGCCCGTCGAACACCAGCCGTACTTCCCGTGAATCATCGGCCACGCTGTATCGAACGCATCCCGAGATGGCGAGATCGGCGAGCGCCCCGATTGGCCTGGTCTCGTCGTCCCTTCCGTCGAGCAGGTGCGCGAGTGCGATGCCGGCGTTGGCCCGGTTTGTGTGAACCGTGCCGTCGATCGTGATGGCGAACTTCTCGCCGCGAGTATCGACGTGACGGGCGATAGCATCCTCTATGGCCACGATCTCCTTGTCGAGTGCAGCCAGCCATGCCGTGTGGTTCTCGACGGTTCGTTGGAGAGCCGCCTGGTTGTTGCGGTGTGCGCGTCGGAGGCGCTGTAGACGTGTTACCTCGGCGCTGAGGGTCGCCTGGTCGAGGATGAGTGTGTCGCCGGCGGCCAGAGCCTTCACCTCAGCGAAGGACAGTGCGTTGTCGGCGATCTCCTCGATTGCGCGGACATCGAAGCGGCCTCGCATGATTTGCCCGATGAACACGGCCTTGCGCTCAACCGTCTGCCACGAATAGGCGTCGAAGCTGCCTTCCACGACGTAACGGTAGATCCGCACGCCGCCGGAGTGCTGGTTGCCTTGCCGCAGGATGCGGCCCTCGCGCTGCTCGATGTCCGCCGGGCGCCACGGGCAGTCCACATGGTGCAAAGTGATCGCCCGCGCCTGGATGTTCGTGCCGACGCCCATCTTCTCTGTCGAGCCGATGAGCACCGCCACCTGACCGGAGCGACATGCCTCGAACAGACGGGCCTTGTCTGTGTCGCTCTTGGCTTCGTGTATGAAGCGCACCTCCTGAGCCGATAGGCCCCGCTGGACCAGCAGGCGTCGCAACTCGTGGTAGGCGTTCCACTGCCGGGGGTCTGGGGTTGACAGGTCGCAGAAGACGATCTGCAACGACCCGAGCGTCGGGTGACGCGCGTCGGTGCGTGGGACGCGATACGCGATCTTGCGAGTGATGTCGTGAATGCGGGCAACGTTGTCCGCGACAACTTCGAGCTTGCAGCGCCCCTTGATCGGCTTGCGTTCGCCGACGAGGCGCATATCCAGCGCGGCCTTGCGACCGTCGGTGGATATCTTCAGCATGTTGTCTTCCTCTGGCCGCACCAGGCGGTTCTTCACTGCTTCGGCCCGCTCGGCGAGATGCTGCAGATACTCCTTCACCTCCGGTGGGGTCGGTATTACGACGGTCTCCGGGAGGCATTGCCCGTCGCTGCGAGGCTTCAGCGGCGGCGTGGGTAGCTTTAGATCCTCAGCGGTCTTGACATCTGCAAGCAGATGCAGGACACGCAACATCTCCGGCACGTTCTGGAACCGCGAGAACCGGGTCTTCAGCCTGTAGCTACCGCCGCCTGTGACCGCCATCTCCATTTGGGTGACGGTTTCTCCGAACGTCGCCGCCCAGGCGTCAAAGTGCTTGACGCCCGCGTCCTCCAGCAGGTCCGGGCGAAGGTAGCGGCACATGACGTGCGCCTCGGTGATGCTGTTCGCGATCGGCGTTGCGGTGGCGAACGTAGCGACCCGCTCGTTACCTGTTACACGCAGATGATCCAGCTTCATATACAGGTCCTCTGCCCGGTTGGACCCGACGATCGCCGCGCCTGGAATGTTGCTCACGGTCGCCAGGTTCTTGTAACCGTGCGCCTCGTCAACAAACAGGTAGTCGATGCCGGTCTGCTCCCAGGTGACGCCGTGGTCGACCACGCCATCCAGTCGCTTTTCCATCGCTGCTTCGGCTCGCCATACCTTCTTCTCCAGCCGCTTGATCGTCAGGTGTGCGCCTCGTGTGCGCTGCTGGTCGAGCATGTCGCGGATTTCCGCGAGCTCTCGCTGCAGGTATGCCTTCTGCACCTTCGGGCTGACGCCGACGCGCTCAAAGGCGCTGCGGGTCATGATGATCGCGTCCCACCCGTTGGTGGCGGCACACGCGACGAACCTCCGCCGCTTGTCCTTGGTCAGATCGTCGGTGCCGGCGGCGAGGATCTTCGCCATCGGATACAGCTGCAACCACTCGCGCGCAAACTGCCCGAGCATGTGGTTGGGGACCACAACCGCCGGCTTCTGCGCCAGCCCCAGCCGGCGAAGCTCGTGCGAGGCGATCACCATTGACGCGGTCTTGCCCGCGCCAACCTGGTGAAACAGGCCGACCGACGGCTCGCTGATAATCCGGGCCACCGCGGCGCGCTGGTGGGCGTGGGCTGTGAACGTGTCCGTCAAGCCGGGCAGGCTGAGCGCCTCACCGAGCGGCCCGTAGTCGCGTAGCACCAGACTGTTGAAGCGGTGGTTGTACTCGCGCAGAAGCTCGCTTGCGCGCTGCGGGTCCTCCCAGCACCACTCGACAAACCGCTCCTGCATCGCGGTCGCCTTCTCCTGGGCGGCGGTCGTCTCGTCCGCGTTGACGACGTACCGCTCGGTGTCGGGAATGCGATCGCGCACCACGACCGGCTTCTGCTCAAGCAGCGCCGCCGCGATCTCCGGGGCTGGCATCCTCCTGGTGCCCCACTCGGATTCAGCGAGGGTGCCGGCACGCCCGCCCCTGACGACCCAGATGTTCCCGCCGCCGTACTGCACAAGGATCGAGTCGTCCTGGAGCAGCTCGCGGAGAAACCGCTGGTGCACCGTGTCAGAAATCCATACGGCGCCCATCTTGGCGGCGATCTCATCCGCGCCGAGCGGCACAGGCTGAACCTCGGTGAGCGCCGCCACGTTGACGTCGAACTTCGAGTCGATCGCAGCCGCTTCGCGGGCACGCTCGAGCTTGACGCGAACGTTGCCCGACAGGTACTCGGCGGCCGGAATCAGGCCACCGCTCTCGGGGTCCTCGTAGACGAGCTCGCCCAACGCGCCACGCGCCTGCTCAGGCGCCAGGCCGAGCAGACCGCCGATCAACTGCAGATCGACCTTGCCCACCCGGTCCCAGCAAATCGCCAGGGCGTCCTCCGGGGTCTGCGCCTCGGTGACGGACTCGCGGCTGTGCAGGACCCGTTGGCGAAGAAGATCAGCCTCGGTCGCGGCCTGTGTCTCTTCGTCGAAGACCTCCAGGCTGAGTACCAGTGGCCCGAGCGGGTCGCCCATGAGCAGACGAACCGCCCGCGGATAGGAGCGGCGGACGATCGGCTCGCCGGTCTCGGGATCG
>Ga0182024_10016482_pt1 | contig 14011 bp, 13 predicted proteins | sample P32metaG_FD_120480 | JGI IMG/M metagenome (GOLD analysis project Ga0182024, IMG submission 120480) | Permafrost microbial communities from Stordalen Mire, Sweden - P3-2 metaG (Illumina Assembly) | ecosystem: Environmental > Terrestrial > Soil > Wetlands > Permafrost | place: Sweden: Stordalen... | reverse complement strand
GCGGCGCCGCGATCGGGCGGGATGTCGATGGCGTCGATCCGCGGGGTTCCGGCATGCAGGATCGCAGCCACAAGGGCGAGCGCAAGAACCAGCATCACGCAGAGACTTCGGATTTTCAGGGTTGTCTTCATACAAGTTCGTCCCGGATGCAGGTAATTCATCTTAACGAAATAAATCCCCTGAACGCATGGCGTCGGATTATCGTCTGACTATCCGATGGCGATCTCCCGCCGCACGATTCTATCTGTTGTGGGACTGTGTCTTTCGAGGCTCGTTCCCGGGCAGCCTCTCGATGAACTGAAGCGCCCGCTGTTTACGTTCCATAACGGGCTCTGGTTGAACTTGTACCACTTTCTTTAAGTTCTGGGGCGGGCAAGGAACAATACCCCCGACAGCACGCGGCCAGCGGTAGCCGGAGCGCCATTGGATCGAGACGGACTCGAGAGTCTTTCCGCCGATGACCGCGCCCGCTGGGGGAATGCGGTTGTCATCTGCAGCAAGACTATCTCCGGGAAAGATCTCATCTTCGATGCCGCGGTCGCGACGATGGCGCTTGAAGATTAGCGTGCCACCTTCGCTCTCCCATTCGCTGATCTTTTACACAGCCGGGTACGCGGTTGCGCAGGTGATCCCGAGCCATCGGCCTTATGCCGTCGCGAACGGACTGTGGGAGAGGGGCGGTCTCTTCCCGATCGGGAAGCTCGACCGGTTCTGGCTGCCGTATCTCGCGGGTGAGGGGAACATCGACGAGGCACTCCGGAATCTTCTCGCGGCATAAACAAAATAAAGGCGCCTGTCCCCTTTTTTCTTACGTGTGGCAGAGCAGGCAGGCTCCGTGCGGGCTCTTGGCGCCCGAAAAGGCGATGGTGTACGTCTGGTTCCCCACGTTCCAGGAAACGAGTCGCGCGTTGATTCGTGAGAAGAGGTGCCCGGCGGCCTCCGTGGTCCCGCTCAGCCCGCCGCGTTTACCCGACACAAAGAGCGTCGCGGCCTCGCCGCCCACCCGGTAATCGATGGCGGCAACCGGCAACCCGCGTTGCCGGATCAGGCGCGCTCCCAACAGCTGCACATCGCTGCGATCGGGCGCGAGTTGTCCCGACGGAAGGTCAATGTCGATATTCGCTTCTGTTTTCGCCCACGCCCGGATGTCATCAAAGTTGTTCGAACGAAAATCGAAGTTTCCGGAACTTCCCGCTGCGATGGGCGGGTCGCGATCGACGGTTAGGTTACGCAGAACGCCGGCAAAGGCCAACAACACCATCGCAACCGCCACTGGCCAAAATGCCCGGTCGAATGAGACACGGCGCCGTGGTATCCGCTGCTGTTCGTTGATCCGGTCCCACAACGATTCCGGCGCGGCGACCGGCGCAAGTTGGCGCGCTAATTCCCGCTCAAGCCACAAGTCAGCCATTGATAGTTCTCCTTTGTTGTTGCTTCGCAAAGCGCGAAAGTCGGCGCTCCAGTACCTTGTGCGCCCGGTTCAGCCTCGAAGCGATTGTTCCCGAAGCGCAACCCAGAATTTCGGCGATTTCGTCGTAAGACAAGCCCTGCGTGTATCTCAGAACGATGACCATGCGCTGATCGGGCGCCAGACTTTCCACGACAGACCGCACATGGGTACTCAATTCGGCGCGCAGGACTTCGTCCAGAACGCTCACATCCGGTGTGCGCAGCGCGGCGAGCACGTCGTCCAGCAGTGGCGTAAGTCGCCGCGTTCTCCGTTTCTGATCGAAGCAGCTGTTCGCCACCGTGCGGTAGAGCCACGACTCGAAGTTCGAATCGCCGCGGAAACTCCCGATCGTCGAAAAGAGTTTCAGGAACGTGTCCTGCGCTATGTCCTGCGCGACGGCCGGATCGCCGCTGTACCGCAGGGCGATCGAGTACACCATGTCCTTATGTTTTTCGAAGAGCGCGCGAAAGGCTTCGGGGTCGCCGCGCTGACATCCTTCGATCAGTTCGTTTCCGTTTTCTTCGAGCACCATCCGGCCGGGTACACTCTTCCTTACAATAGACGTGCGAGGGTTTGCAATACTTCCCGGATTCTAAAGGGTCAGGGAACCTCGAAATCGATGGTGTGGTTAATGGACTTGCCCGGGCCGCGCACTTCCTGAATATAAGAGATCGTTTTTCCGTCTTCACTCAGACTCAGGCGTTCGATGAGAATGATTTCGTGTCCGTGAAAAAAATGATGAGTTTCGGAGACCGCGGCCCCTCCCACTTTCCTGCTGGTGATTCCTTCGCGTCTGACCGCGTCCTCCGTGCCCAGGGATTGTCCCGCAATCTCTCCCCGCACTTTCTCGGTGCTGATCCCATATTTGTGCAGGAGACCCGGAACAAAAGAGCCGCCCTCCCTCAGCAGCCCGAGAAGGAGGTGTTCGGGGCCGATCTGTCGGTGATTGAGCCTCTCGGCTTCTTCGGAGCTGAAGGCCAGAGCGCGTTTTAGTGGATGCGAAAGCGGTAAGTCGGTGGATGTTGGTACGGACGTGCTCTTTGGTGGCGCGAGATTCTCGATCTCGTTCCGTATACCATCGAGGTTCGCGCTGGCCAGACGCTGTAGAAACACCTGGTTGTCATGCACTAACCCCAGTAGCAAATGCTCGGATTCGATATGCGACGAACCGAATCTGCTGGCTTCGAGCCGCGCGAAGAAAATCGTTCTGCGGCCCTGCTCGGTGTAGCGCTCGAACATACGGGGCTCCTCTGATCTATTCTGGTCCAATACGCGGAACGATATGGAAAGGGTGAACGGGATCGGTGGTGTGTTCTTTCGAGCGCGCGATCCGAGTGCTCTCAGTCGGTGGTGCCGCGATGGTCTGAGCCGGCGAAAAGCTTCTTGCCTTGAGCGCCAAGAAGAAGCGCCAGGGAGTTGAACTGTCTTCTGTGAATGGCGATCATGCTATTCACTCCTTCGTTACTGCGCCGGCAGCAATTCCAGAAACAGATTGTTGGAGTCGCGAACCATGGCGAGCTTTCGGTTCCCCAGAGTCACCGGTTCACCGCCCGTCGATATAACGGTGGCTCCGCCCGTTTTCAGTGCCTTCAAGGCGGCGTCGACATCCCGAACGCGCAGTTGCAGAATTGCCGTGCCGGGGTCCTGCACGCGCGTCTGGAGCGGCTTCCGGTCAATCCCCTTGAATTCGATGAAAGTAATCCGGACCGACGTTCCGGGGATCTGAGCTGAGCTCTGGCGGAACTGAGCGCCGGGAGTGCCCGCGGTATCGGCCATCAGTTTGTTCCCATTGAATGCGTCGTTCACGCGCAGTTGAAATCCCAGTACGTCGCGATAGAACTTCGCATTCTGGTCTGTGTCGGCGATAGTTACCTCGACGCTCGCACCGAACAGGTTCCCCGGCGTGGCGGCGGCAGCGGCGGGCAGGGGAGTGAGTTGCGTCACCTCGATAATGAAGCCGTCGGGGTCCTGCACGAAGAAGCCTTTCTCTATGCCCTGGATATCCACCGGAACTCCAGCCGCCGTAAGTACATGCGCGCCCGCTTTCTTCAAACGGGCGGCGACGACATCGATATCCTTCACGAGGATCGCGAGATTGCCTGCTCCCGGGTCTTGAAATCGCGGGTTGGCAGGCTTCCGGTCGATGTCCTTGTAGTCGATCAACTCAAGCCCGATGCCCGCGCCCGGAATTTTCATCACGGCGATGTGGGATTGCGCGCCGATCGTGTTGCCCAACTTCATGATTGCGGGATTCGGCGAAAAAGGCGCGGGCGGCGCTGTCAGTTCGAGACCCAGCACGTCGCGATAAAACTCGATTGACTTGTCGAGGTTCGAAACAATGTGGCTGAAGTTGCCCACTCCGGCGACGACCTCCGAGGCAGGCGCGGTCTGAGGCGCCTGGGCCGACGCTGATACTACGAACAACATCAGCAAGAAAAAGTTTGGCTTCACGGGACCCCCAATATATCGCATGGTCCGGCCGGGCAGAAGCCCGACGGCAGGGCCGAAGCCCCGCCCCACAATTCAATAGCGCTGGGCTGACATGCCGTTTCGCAATGACCGAAGGCTTGCCGCCGTCCCCGTGAATATGTCCGGCGACAGCGAACCGAATTGCAGCACTTGCTGGTAAATCACCGGGGCGAGATATTGGTTGAGTCCCAGGCCAGCGAGGTATTGAAGCCTCAGGTTGCGGTCCGTGTTGACCTGCGCGCGCCGCAGCCATACCCGCAAATCGGACGCCTGGACCGCATACGTCGACAGCAAATCGACTGCGGATTTATACCCCACCTCGTGAAGCGAGTTCGCGACAGGCTTGTATTCAGAGCGATCGAGTCGCTTCTGCAAATCGTCAACGTTGATCGTCAGTTTCCCGGCCTGCCCAACGAGAACAACATCGTAACCCTGGCCGTCGGTATTGAGATTGCCCCACACCGTGCCATTCGGGAACGCCTCGAAAAACGTGGCGACTTCGCTCTGCACCGTCTCCACGTTGCTCTCATATAGCGGCACCCACTGGGTGACAAAGCCGCCCGGATTCAGGTGCTGTTTCACCAGCTCGAAGTATTCGGTGGAATAAAGCGGCGCGATGCCTTTGACCCATGGATGAATCGGGTCGGAAGTGATGATGTCGAATTTCTCCGTGGATGTCAGGATGAAATGCCGCGCGTCGTCGTAGACAATCCTGGTTCTCGGATCGTGTATTACGTTGTGGTTCTCGCGGCTGAAGTATTGCGCCGACGCCGGTGGGATGAGCGGCTCGATTTCGACGATCGTGATGTGCTCTACTGCCGGATGGACCACGAAGGTTCCCGCCGTTACACCCGCGCCGCATCCTACGACGAGCACGGACTTGGCGTTTGCACTGAGCAGTGCCGGCAGATGACCCAGCAGGCGTTGCAGTCGCATGTCCTGTGGTTCAGCGGAGGCTTCCGTCTTGCCGCTGACGTGGAAGTAAGTGGTAACGTTCTCATACTTCGTGTATGCGACGGAAGAGTTCATACCTTCCGCCACGTAAAGTGGAGTCCAATTGCCTGTAGTCGTCGCCAGACGGCGTCCGAAAGCGATCAGTTGCCAGGGGATTGCAGGTACGCTCAGCATTATTAGAAACGACACAAGAGCCGCACCCATGGTCTTGATGGACGGCCGCTGGATGACAATGGCCGCGAGGACGGAAAGCCCGATCAATATCTGCTCGGAATGCTGCGTTCCCACGCGCGGAATCAGGATCAGGCTGAATCCGATCGAACCCAGAATTGCGCCGATGGTATTCGCTCCATAGACTTCGCCGACGAGCCTGCCGGGATCTCTCTTACCCGAAGCCACACTCGCGAGCGCCAACGGAAAACTCGCGCCCCACAAGATCGCGGACGGAAGTATAGCGATCGCGCAACGCGCCAAATCGTTGAGGAAGCCGCGCCACGGACTCATGGGAGAATCCACGTTGCCGCGCCAGTAAGGGAGAAAATCGGCCAGCATGAACGCTGCAAATGCGATTGCGAGGACCTGCAAAAGCTGGCACATAGCGAGCATCATGCGAGGCCTTGGATTAGTTCGAGACAACGCCGCTCCTCCGCTGCTGCCGAGTCCGAGACCAGTCAGAAACACGCCCAGGATGATCGAAAATGTATAAACCGTCGGCCCCAGCATGAGCGAAAGTGTCCGGGTCCAGATGACTTCAGCCCCTAACGCGCAAAGGCCCGAAAGCGCGATCGCGAAGTACACCGGCCAGGAATCCGGAGCCCTCTCTAACGTTTCGGTCCCGGCGGCGGGCACTTCGTAAGTCAGGAAGCCGGCCAGCGCCAGACTGGCGAGCGCAACCGCGAAATTGATGACCGCGGCCACATAACTCGCGGTAGTCATGTCATGAATCCGCAACAAATAAAATCCCGCCAGCAGACATCCGAAAACGCCACCGGCAATGTTTCCCCCATAGAAAAACCCCCACCAGGAGGCGGCTTGTGGAGTTGTTTCGATCCAGCGCGAGATGGCAGGCAGGGTCGCGCCCATCATCAGCGTCGGAGGAAGCAGGCATATGGCGGATGCCACGCTCCGCAGCAGGATTCCGGGCAATCCATGGCCGATGCTGGCAGTGTAAAGATGTTGGACCAACGGTAATCCGTAGAGCACGGCAAAGCCGAAAACGCCGCTACCCAGTTCGAGGAGCGCATAGACGCGCAGCGGGTGCAGTCGCGCGGAGATGATGCGCGGAAGGGCGATGCTTCCGAGGCACATCCCTCCCATGAACGTTCCCAACAGCACGGCCAGAGACGCGGCGGACGAGCCGATCACCAGTTGCAGCAACTGCAGCCAGACCACTTCGTAGATCAGGGCGGAGCAGCCGCTGCCGATGAAAAGGATGAGAAGCAGAGGAAGAAATCGGTGAGAATTGGAAGTCACGTTGCGAACCGCAATGATACAACGTCGTTGTAGGGCGGGCATTCTTGCCTGCAGCCGTCCTTCAGGCGGCTCCTCGATCTGATACAAATGCAGAGGGCGTGGTAAATGAAACGACGGTTCGCGGCGGTTATCGGCGTAACGATATTTCTCGTTGCCCCCGCTTGGCCGCAAAGCCCCGACACCGTCCTGGTCAACGGCAAGATCGTGACGGTCGACGAGCGATTCCCCACGCGCGAAGCGCTGGCAATTCGGGATGGCCGCATCGCTGCTCTCGGCACCACCGCCGAAATCCGCAAACTTGCCGGGCCAAAATCGAGGGTGATCGACCTCAAAGGTCACACCGTGATTCCCGGCCTGATCGACTCCCATATGCACGCGATCCGCGCGGCTCTGAGCTTCAGTACGGAGGTGAATTGGATCGGCGCGGCATCACTTACCGAAGCTGTGGGACGAATACACGAAGCGTCTCAGACGATGAAACCGGGCGCGTGGCTCATCGTCGCCGGTGGTTGGAACGTCCAGCAATTTAAGGAAAAGAGACGGCCCACCCAAGCGGAGCTTCTCATGGCAGCCCCGAATAATCCGGTCTATGTACAACTCGGTTATGGCTGGGCGATGATGACTCCGGCGGCGCTCAAAGCGTTGAGCATCTCGACTGACGCCGATCTTCCCGCGGGCGGCAAGCTGGATCGCGACACGGCTGGCAACCTGACGGGTGGCGTTACGGGAGGCAACAACGCCATCGTGGCGCTGTTCGACAAGCTTCCCAAACCAAATTTTGAAGAGCAGGTGGACGGCACGAAAAAGTTCTTCCGCGAGCTCAACCGTCTCGGCATTACGGGAGTGGTCGATCCGGGAGGTAACAACGTAGGCCCTGAGGATTATCAGGCCTTGTTCAAAGTATGGCGGGACCGGCGGATGACGGTTCGCGTTGCGTACAGCCTGTGCGGCCCCACGCCGGGCGCTGAATTCGCCGAGCTGAAAGATCTGACGCAGTTGCTTCCGATGGGATTTGGCGACGACACGCTGCGCTTCAATGGCCTCGGAGAACGAATCACCTGGGCAATGAACAACAACAACAAGCCAAGCGACGCGGATAAGCAGAAGTATTACGAAATCGTCAGATGGGGCGCGGAACGCGGGATGTCGATCACGATGCACTGGACGAACGAGGAATCGGTCGATCAGCTTCTTACCATCTTCGAGCGAGTCAATAAAGAAGTGCCGATTGCCGGATTGCGCTGGTCGATTGCCCATCTGAATAACGCGTCGCCCGAGAGCCTGCGCCGCATGAAAGCGCTGGGGATGGGCTGGACCGTTCAGGATTCGCTTTACTTTGGCGGCGAACAATTGCAGAACACGCCAGCCGTGCGCCGTCAGCCGCCGGTCGTCACGGCAAAGGAAATCGGCGTGCCCGTGGGCGCGGGAACGGATGCGCACCGCGTTGCTTCCTACAATCCGTTTACTGCGCTGCAGTGGTTTCTCGACGGCAAGACGGTCAGCGGCATTGCGCTGCGCGGGCCGGAGGAAACTCCTGGCAGGTTGGAAGCCCTGCGTCTCTACACGCTGGGTAGCGCATGGTTCTCGCGCGACGAGGACAAGCGAGGCTCGCTCGCAGTCGGGAAACTCGCCGACCTTGCGGTTCTGACGAAAGATTACATGACAGTTCCGGTTGAAGAAATCGGCGGCATCGAATCGCTGTTGACAATGGTAGGCGGGAAAATCGTTTACTCCGCCCAATGAGCGTGGCGCGCGCACTCTTGCGAGCCGCGTCGGCACTCATGCCGACGCCTGTCTTCGTTTACTCCACGCCGCAAGCCGATGGCGTCGGCACCTGCGGATTCCTGTTCTCCGCAACACACCACCCGATGAGCGAATCCGGAGTCTTGCCTGCATTGGCGTTCCTAAGATCCTCAAGTCCAAGTTCTTTAAACTCGAACTGAATCGTTCCGTCGCTCATAACCGTAGCCAGCAAGTAACCGTACACGTCGGTTCGAGCGATGGTCGCAACCGGCACTCCAGGCGGCAGACGATAGCGAACCGCGCCCGCAGTGCCCACGATCCACCCTGGCAGAACTTTGTCTTTCCAATACGAAGTGTTATAAACGTCGTCCATCACGAAGTGAGAGTGGCTGGCAAGCAGGTAAACCTTCTTGCCGGATTCCCGCAAGCTCCACAGCAGGTTGTAAACCTCGCGTCCCCGCGCCACGCCGGACGGCGCATCGCACATACTGTGGCTCATTCCCTTACTCCCCGGCAACGCCTCGTGCATGCCGACAACCACCGTCGTAATCGACTTCGACTTGCGGTCATCGGCGAGTCGAGCTTTTACCCAAGCTATTTGCGCCGGATCGAAAGTGTTGCCGCTGGCGTTATCCAGAGAAATGAAATCGATGGCATCGTTCATCACCCAGTGGTAGTAAGATCGTGCCACTCCAGTGTCTTTATCGCGCGTGCGCTGCGCACTAAGGCGAGGACTGTTCAGATAGCTTTGAAACTGACGGTCGAAGTCCTCGCGTGTTTTCGGATAGATGGTTTCGTGATTTCCGATCCCCAGAAAAAGTTCGAGCGACCCAAACGGGCGCAGTTGACGATCGATAAAATCCGGCCACGCTTTCGTCAGATAATCCACGATGGTGAGGTGAGGAGCGTTTAGTTGAAGCTTCGCCGGCGGAGCCATGTCCTCATCGAAGTCGTAAATCGCGCGGAAATCGCCCAGATGCCAGTAGAAACTTGCGCCGCTCTTCAACACGCCGGACGCGATAGCCGGCATGACGATGTCGCCGCAATTTCGCGAATCGCCCGAGACCGCAAACTTCCAGACCGGCGCGGGAGGAGCCTGCGCAAACGCCGGTGCGCAAATCAGAAGAGCCGAAACCCACTTGTTCATTTTCAATTTTCCGGAGGCGGCAGCGTGAGAAGTTTCCGGCCATCCTGCAGCTGCACATACGCCGCGCGCAGCTTGAAACTGCCGTTTTTGGCGCGACCTCCGGCAACCAATATCCTGTCTCCCTGCTTCAGCGTGTCCTTGTTCCAGCCGAGGCGAAGAAGAATACCCGGACTCTCCAGTTCGATCGTCCAGTGTTCCATCGTGTCTTCATTCGCCAAATCGAGAAGAATGTGGACGTGCGGGTTTTCCCAGACAAAACCGGCCACCACGCCGTCGAGGATCGTGCCATGCACAAGGTCGTATGAGGCCGTGGAATGGTGCGCGACAACCGGAACCGTGGTCAGAAGCACACCGAAGACGCCTCCCACCAGCGCGGATCGCAACATTGGCCTGTCTCAGTTTATCTCAGGCGCGTGCTGTCTCACCCTCACCGGTCTGGTACGGGCCAAGTGGACAGACGATCCGGCGGGGTATAGAATTCCATACAGCCACGGAATCGTTTTCCGAATAAATCGGCGTCTTCTGTTGGAGGGTTACCATGCGTTTGGTTCGTAACGGCAAGCTTGCCGCGCCTTTGTTTTTTGCAACTCTCGTAATGATGCTGGTTCGCGTACCGGCGTTTGCCCAGATGGATTTCTCGGGCGAATGGGCGCCCGTGCAGGATGAAGACGACACCGGCGATCCCCACGTCGGCGAGTTCATCGGCATCCCGATGAGCCACCAGGGGCGGCTGCGAGCCGAGGAATGGAACGCGTCTCTGTATACGCTGCCCGAATGGCAGTGCCGGCCGCACGGCGCGATGTATATCTCGCGTGGTCCCTCGCAAGTCAGGATCTGGAAGGAGATCGACCCGGTCACGCGGCAGCTGGTTGCCTACCACGCCGAATGGCTGCGCTCCATCGACAATCCTTACTACATGGATGGCCGGGCGCGGCCTTCACAATATGCCGGTCACACGTGGGGAGGTTTTTCCACCGCTGAATTTGTCGGGGAGATGCTGAAGATCACCACCACGCATCTTAAGGAAGACTATTATCGGCGCAATGGCGTACCGTCGAGTGATCAAGCTACGCTGACCCAATACCTGATACGGCGCGGCGATTACCTGACTTGGATCACCATCGCCTACGACCCGATCTATCTTACGGAACCAATGATCCGCAGCAGCGAGTATCATCTGACTCTCAATCAGCAGATTCCCCCTTATCCCTGCACAGTAGTCGAAGAGGTTGATCGGCCGGCCGGAGTGGTGCCAAGCTACATGCCCGGGCAAAATCCCTTCCTTCCTGAGTTCGGCGAGAAATACAAGATACCGATGGAAGCCACATTGGGCGGCGCGGCATCCATGTATCCGGAATTGGCCAGGAAAATTCAACGGGAGAAGAACGCCCCCGCGGCCAAAACGGTCGCCGAGAAAAAGTAGCTCGAGATGAAATTCGTGAAGACAAATTCCAGGCGCTGGTTGTTTGCTGGTGCGATTGTCCTTGGGACGGCTGCTTTCGCGTCCGCGCAAAGCGCAGCCGGTAACGGGGATATCGAGATCGTACCCGTCCGCGGTCATATTTATCTGCTGGTCGGCGCAGGGGCCAACATCACCTTATCTATGGGACCCGACGGCGTATTCATGGTCGACGCCGGATTGCCTCAGATGACCGACAAGGTGATCGCGGCCGTCCAGAAGTTAAGCCAGGATCTGGATAAAGCAGGACAGCCGGTGAAGAGTTATCCGCCGCCGAAGCCCATTCGTTACCTCGCCAATACCACGATTTCTCCCGAACATACAGGTGGAAATGTAAAGATCGCGGAAGCCGGCAAGACTTTCACCGGGGGCAATGTGGCCGCCGATCTGAACAGCGGGCTTGCGAATGACGATGCGGCGATCCTGTCAACTGAAAAAGCGATGCTGCGTCTGGTTGAAGCGAAGATGCCGGGCAATGGTCAGCCAACGGAAACATATGTCCGGGGCAACATGAAACTGAGTCACTTCTTTAATGGCGAAGGCGTTGAGCTCTTCCACATGCCCGACGCCACCACTGACGGCGACAGCATCGTCTACTTTCGCGGCTCCGACGTGATCTCCACGGGCGACATTTTCGACATGAGCAGTTTCCCTTTTATCGACTTGGCCAAAGGCGGCAGTATTCAGGGTGAACTCGCTGCGCTGAACCGCCTCGACGATATGGCGGAAGCCGAGTTCCGAACCGAAGGCGGGACTTTGTTTATTCCCGGTCATGGCCGCTTCGGCGACTTGGCCGACCTCGCTTATTACCGCGATATGTGCACGATCATCCGCGACCGCGTTCAATGGATGATGAAGAAGGATATGACTTTGGCTCAGATCAAAGCGGCTAAGCCGACCGAGGACTGGGATGGCCGGTTCGGCAAGAATCCAAATTGGACGCCGGATATGTTTGTCGAGGCGATCTATAAGGGCCTCAGTGGGAAGAAATAGGCGCGTCATGATGAATTACGTAAGTAAGATTGCGCCCCTTGCCTCTGCGACGGTTTTGTTGATCGCAGCCCCAGCTCTTATGCAGGCACAGCAGGGCGGCAGAGGAGCAGGCCGCGGTCCCGCGGGCCCTCCGCCAACAGGCAAGTCCCAAGCCCCGTTCGATCCTACAGGCTACTGGGTGTCGGAGATCGTGGATGAGTGGCGCTTTCGTGTCAGCCCCATCAAAGGCGACATCCTGTACATGCCGCTGAATGCCGAAGCGCGGCGCATAGCCAACGCTTGGGATCCGGCAAAGGACGAAGCGGAAGGCAACCAGTGCAAAGCTTATGGCGCGGTAGGACTGATGCAGCGCCCCGGACGTTTGCATATCACTTGGGTGGACGATAACACGCTCAAAGTCGACGCAGATGCGGGAACGCAATCCCGGACGTGGCACTTCGGACCCCCGCCGGGAGCGATTCCTCAACCTAATGCGCAGGGGTTACCTCCCGATTCGGTAGTCGCGCCATCACAGCGAGCTGGCCAGCCGGTCGGTTCGCCATCACTGCAGGGCTATTCGGTGGCTAAGTGGGAAGGTCCCGGATTCGGGGGCGGGGGACGCGGATTTGGCCAGAGACCAGCCGGCCCTCCCAAGACCGGTACGCTGAACATCTCGACCACTAACCTGCTTCCCGGCTATCTGCGGAAGAACGGCGTTCCTTACAGCGACAAAGCCGCCCTCACCGAATACGTCAATCTTGTGGATGGACAACAGGGCGACATTTATATCGCGGTCACGGCCATGGTGGACGATCCGGTTTATCTTACTGGTCCTTTTGTCAGGACTTATCAGTTCAAGAAGATCCCGGACGCCACCGGCTGGGACCCAACGCCCTGCTGGACCAAGTGACTTACTGAACCGTGACCGTCAGGGAGCGGCGCTCCACTCCGCGGGCACAAACGGCGACTTCGCTCCGTAAGGCAGCGCCGTCATTAAAGCTTCCACCTTCCGAATCGTTCCATTCCGAATCGCAAAGGCCTCCGCCACATTCACGCTGAATGGCCTCTTTGCGGCTGCCGGCATATCGTGCTTGCCTTCACTCGGCACATTCGCAAAAGGATACCGCTGGCGGTCTTGGTCCCTGGTGTTTTTGTTTAGAAAAGTGGGCCACCTTATCTCGCCAGCAACCCAAATCCGTTCGGGCCCTGGCCAAACTCTCTGCCCGCGGCTCTCGCGGCACAGGCCATGCGTGCCAGCACATCGCGTTGAAATGCCGGATCCAGCCAATCGTTCCAGCCATAGCGATCGCAGATCGATATCGCCGCCTCCCGCGTAGTCGCACCCGACCGCTTGACCGCTCGAACATGCAGAGGGTCCGAGATAATCGGCCCGCTCGAACACTCCACCGCGCGCTCGATCAAAGCCTCCGGATTCGCCGGCAGAATCGGCGCGATAGCCACCGACGTTTCGATTCCCGAGGCTTGCAGCGCCTCAACGGTCCGCCACCGTTCTTCAATCGAGGCACAATGGGGCTCGAAGATCCTTCGCACGTCATCCCGATCGGTTGTGATGGAAAAACTCACCCGGATGACGGTTCGCTTCGCCGCCGTCCGCAGCAGATCGATATCGCGAAGAACCAGCGTTCCGCGCGTCTGGATTACAAAAACGCGCGGCGGATGTTCAGCGACGGCTTCCAGCAAACCCGGCATCAGCTCCGCACCGGACTCCGCCGGCTGGTAGGGATCCGTCAGAGGCGAACAGTAGATAGCTTGGTGAGGCCGAAGCCCGCGCCGCGCCATCTCCGCTGCGTTGATCTTGAACGTTGTCTGAGCGCCCCAGTGTTTCCAGTCATCCGGACGCAAACCCGCCTGCACTCGCATGGTTGGCACGTAGCAATAGCTGCATCCAAAAGTGCAGTTCCGTGCCGGCGTCAGGGAATGCGTAAAGCCGGCCTCCGCGAGAAAACCGGAGACCGGACTTAGAATCGAACGCGCTTCCGTTTGAAGAATTTGAAACGGCAAAAACTGATTGGTGCGGATGAAAGGACTTGAACCTTCACGAAGTTTCCCCCACTAGAACCTGAATCTAGCGCGTCTGCCAATTCCGCCACATCCGCACAAGGAAGGGGCAACTCACTATCTTCCCACAGCGATGCCCACCGAAGTCAAATCGATAACCGGCAAAACGGGGACTGCGCCTGTCCCCTTTTGCAACCGCTAATTGTCGTCGCGGCGTTTCAGCGTGGGGCGATCGTCCTGATCGGGCGCGGGCGCTTTCTCGTCGCCGTTGGCATCGATCTGGCCGTTCGGATTGCGGCGCAGCGTCGGCCGGCCCGTATCCTTC
>Ga0182024_10016481_pt1 | contig 14011 bp, 13 predicted proteins | sample P32metaG_FD_120480 | JGI IMG/M metagenome (GOLD analysis project Ga0182024, IMG submission 120480) | Permafrost microbial communities from Stordalen Mire, Sweden - P3-2 metaG (Illumina Assembly) | ecosystem: Environmental > Terrestrial > Soil > Wetlands > Permafrost | place: Sweden: Stordalen... | reverse complement strand
GTCGTTCGTGCCCTCGTGCGGCATGAAATAGCCGATCAGATCTCCGCCGCAACGGGGGATGATCGTGAGCCAGTTCCTGGCGTACTCCTCGAAAGCTGCGTTCTTGAACGGATCGATCCGATAGCGGATGTGGCAGACAATGCTCATCTTTGGTTCTCCCTGACCCTGCCGGGAGAATAGCCGTTTCCTTCACGCCCATGCTTCGACTACTATCGAAGCATGAAGGAAGGCCCCAGCATTGCGCCGATAGCCGCGCTGGCCGGCGATCCCGGACGCGCCAACATGCTGGCGGCGCTGGTGAGCGGAATGGCGCTGACGGCAAGCGAACTCGCGGCCGAGGCAGGCGTGACGTTGCAGACGGCAAGTTCGCATCTCGCCAAACTCGAAGCAGGCGGCCTTATTGAGGCGTCGAAAGTGGGCCGCCACCGGTATTTCCGGCTGGCGAACGGCGATGTCGCGGCGATGCTGGAAGCCATCATGGGCGTCGCCGCACGCACGGGCCAGATGCGCACGCGGCCCGGTCCGCGCGATTCCGCGATGCGTAAGGCGCGGGTCTGCTACGATCATCTGGCCGGCGAGATGGGTGTGCGGCTGCTCGACAGTCTCGTGAAGACGCGACGGCTCGCTCGCAGCGGAGACTCGATCAAACTGACGCGGCGCGGCGAAACCTTCCTTCAGGATTTCCGCATCGACATCCACAGTCTTGCCTCGGCCCGCCGGCCGATTTGCAAACCGTGCCTCGACTGGAGCATGCGCCGCGAACATCTCGGCGGCGGACTTGGCGCGGCGATGTTTGAGCGGTTCCAGGCGCTGAAATGGATTGAGCGTGAAAGGTCGACCCGCGCGGTGCGCTTCACGAGATCGGGCGAGGCCGGATTCGGCCGGGTGTTTGCATAGGCGCTGCGCCGCATCCGCATGCTGTCAGCACGCCACACACTTGAGCTTGGGGACGAGCGAGGCGCAGCCTCTTCCTTGATCGGGCCGACGGACGAGCTCAATGCGCGGTCGGCCTGTCGATGAGGACCGAGAGAAAGAGCGCCGGTCCGTCATGCGCGATCCAGGCGTGATTGGTATTGCGCTGGATGACGATCTGGCCTGGCTTCAGTCGTGTTTCTCCATTCTCCAAAATCAGGCTCGCATCTCCGCGAAGCAGGCAGATGATGTCCAGAGTGGGGGTTTCGTGCATCGCGGAATGCCGGCGCTGATCCTTGATGTGCTGTTCCGCGCCGAAGCCGCGAAATAGTTCCTTGACCCTCTCGTCCAGCTGCTCCTTCGCAACGCCGCCCGGCACAGGCTCTATGACGAACCAGCGTATTTTCACCCCGCCCACGGGCGGCGCGAGCACCACCGGGCCTGCGCCGCGGTCGGCGTGATCTTTCGGATCCAGCGGCTGTGAAACGACATCGGTCCATATCTCGAGGAGACCGCCGGCGCCCGCGACGGCCGCGATCTCGGCCGGCCCGCTATCGACGATCGTGACGGACTGTCCGTCCGCATCGTCGCCCGTCACGACGCGCCGCAACGCGTCTTCGAATCCCGGATAGCTCATGGGAATTGTCTCCTCAGTCCGCCGCGCCAACGAATTTTTCCAATTCGAGCAGGCGGCCGTCGATCTTGTCCTGGTGTTGGCTGCCCAGTTGCACGATCAGGCGATCGACGCCCAGCGCCGCATACTCGCGGACCATGTCCTCTTTCACCGCGTAAGGCGGCGTGATCACGATTTGGAAATCCGCGCCGCGCTTTCGATTTGATTCGGCAAGCGCGGCATCGAGACGTTTCAGTGCTGCTTGCGCAGCATCGGGACTGAGCGCAAAGCCGTACCATCCCGCGCCAAACCGCGCCGCCCTTTTCATCGCGGCCGCGCTGTGTCCACCTACGAAAATCGGGATATGCGGTTTCTGGACCGGTTTCGGATCCATGCGGCATTCCGCGAGCGAAACATGTTTGCCGTCAAACGACGCCACCGGCTGAGTCCAAACCGCTTGCATGAGCTCGAGGATCTCGTCGCAGCGCTCGCCGCGGTCTTCCCAGCGATATCCGCAAGCGATCACTTCTTCCTTGCACCAGCCTACGCCGATGCCGAAATCGATGCGGCCGCTCGTCAGCCAGTCGAGTGTCGCGAATTCCTTCGCCGTGTAGACAGGGTTTCGCTGCGGCACCAGACAGATGCCGCTTCCCAGCCGCATCCGTTTTGTCGCAGCGGCGAGAAAGCCGAATGTGGCGACCATTTCGAGAATCCCGCCATCTTTCGGAACTGGTACCCGCCCGTCCCTCGATCCGGGATAGGGAAACTCCATCCTGTCGAACAGCACGACATGTTCGCCCATCCAGATCGAGTCGAGACCCACCTCTTCCGCGCGGCGGCCGAAATTGAGAATCAATTCCGGCGTCGCCAGCGGCGACACGAAGGCCACGAAGATGCCGATTTTCATTTGCCGCTATCCCTGTTCGCGTCCCGGAGAAGCTTACGCAATCGCTTCGCAAATTCTCGCGGTCATCCTTGGGCACGGGGCGGGTTCCGGACAAGGGCGAACATCGTAATCGCGAAGCGACTGGGCGGCTGGCCCTTGATGGTCACAACGGATTGCCTACGTTTCCAGCGAATGCATCGACGCGAGGATGAGATGAAGGGATTCGCTACCGCTTGCGTTGCTTCTTTTCTACTTGCGGCTTCTGCCGTGCCTCCAGCCGAGGCCGGATGTCTCAAAGGCGCTGCCGTCGGAGCCGTTGCCGGACATTTCGCGCATCATCATGCGGTTCTGGGCGCGATCGCCGGCTGCGCTGTCGGGCATCATCTGGCGGTCAAGGCGCGCGAACAGAAAGCTGCGCAGGCGCAGGCCGCTGCGCTGCCGCCGAAGCATCCCTGACGAGACCTTTCGCTCAAACCAGAACGGGCGCGCAAGCCAAGTTCGCATGTCAGGCGCTGCCCAGCATCGCCCCCTCCCGTCTGTGCTAGAGCGGCAACGACAGGCTGGCGGCAGGGTCGTTGTCGAGTTCCCCCCGGGGTACACTGAGCTGTCGGCCTGTCACCGCCATGTCGTCGTTCGACCTGCCTGCGCGAAGCTGAAGCTTCGCTCTCGCCGCGGCTCGCGCGCGCGGCGCAGCGGGTCGCCGAAGGCAGACACGCTCAGGACGATGGAAACCCTTACCCCGACACAATCCTCACCCTGATCTTGTCGAAGGGCGGGCATCTGGCGCAGAACGCTGCGCAGAACTCATTGCCAGACAGGTGTTTGGAGTCATGGCCGCCACGCTTGAAGCCGTGCGTCCGCTTTCACTTTCGGAAATCCGCGAAGCGCGCGAACGCATCGTGGGCACGATCCTGCGCACGCCTCTCGTCCGCCTGGAATTGGGACCGCGCGGCCCCGACATTCGCCTGAAGCTTGAAATCCTCCAGCCGATCAACGCCTACAAGCTCAGGGGCGCGGCGAATGCGGTCGCCATGCTTTCCGAAGAGGAACGCAAGCGCGGCGTATGGACGATCAGCGCGGGAAACGCCGGGCAAGGCGTCGCCTATGCGGCGGCGAAGGCGGGCGTGCCCTGCGTTGTTGTGGTGATCGAGACGGCGCCCGCGTCGAAAATCGAACGCATGAAGGCGCTTGGCGCGCGTCTCATGGCGGTGCCCTACGAGGTGGCGTGGCAGGCGCTCGACGAGCGTTTCTATCCCGGAGTCGAAGGCACCTTCGTGCATCCTTTCGACGACCACAATTTCATAGCCGGCCACGCAACGATGGGTCTCGAGATCCTCGAAGATGCGCCGGACACCCAAACAATCATCGCCGGCATCGGCGGTGGCGGCTTGGTCGTGGGCGTCGCCAGCGCAGTCAAGGCGCTGAAGCCGGAGATCAAGGTCTTCGGCGCGGAACCTGAAACGGCTGCGCCAGCGGCGCTCTCGTTCGCCATGGGATCGCCGCAGGTGTTCAAGGAGTGGAAATCCTCTTTCGTCGACGGCGCCGGCGGCCAGAGCCTGTTCCCGCGCATGTGGCAAAGGATGCAAGGCGTGGTCGACGGGTCGTTCGTCGTCAGCCTCGAGGAAACAAAACGCGCGATGCGCTTGATGGCGGAAAAGGTGCGCATCATTTCGGAAGGCGCAGGCGCACTGCCGCTCGCCGCAGCGCTCTCCGGGAAAGCCGGCGATGGCCCGATCGTCGCCATCGTCTCCGGCGGCAATATCGATCTCAAAAAATTCTGCGAGCTGATCGAAGAATGAAGGAATTGAAGTGAGCCGCATGCGCGAAAGCCCCCTCACCCGTTTCAGAGCAGAATTCATGACCCGTATCTGCACACCTCTCCCACGAGGGGAGAGGGGAATCGGAGTCTTGCAGAGGCAGCGCGAAATCAGCGCGGGCAATCCCCTCTCCCCTTGTGGGAGAGGGTTCCGGGACGAGCACTTTCAACCGCTCAAGCGCAGGTGAGGGGTCCTCGCCGCGTTTGTTTCAATCCTTTCAGAGATTTCTCTGGCGAGTTGTGATGGATTTTGCGAACCACGACGATGCGGAGATCACTCGTATCTCGGAGGCGTCGCGCGCGATTCGGCCGCTGCGTCATTCGCGGCTGCGGGAGGCGGCGCAGGCGCTGAACGCGAACCGGCCGGATGTTGCCGGACAAGTCCTGTCGGAATTTCTGAAAGCGTACCCGCGCGATGCCGATGCGCTGAACCTGATGGCCGATGCCGCCTTGCGCCTCGACCGCAAGATCGACGCCGAGGAATGGCTTGCGCGCTGCGTCGCGGAGGCGCCCGGCTTCGATGCGGCGCGGTTCAATTACGCGGATGCGCTTCGGCAGATGAACAAGCCCGTCGCGGCGATGGCGCAGCTCGATGTGCTGCTCGGGAAGGCGCCGCGCAATCCACTCTATCGTGATCTCAAGGCGGTTCTTCTGACCACTTTGGGACATCACGAAGACTCGCTCGCCTGGCGCCGCGCCCTCGTGGAAGACTATCCGGGCTCTGCGAATGTCCTGGTGACCTACGCCCATGCGCTGAGAACCATGGGATTCCAGGACGAATGCATTGCCGCTTATCGCAAGGCGATCGGGATTTCTCCAACGCTCGGCACGGCGTGGTGGGGGCTCGCAAATCTGAAGACGTTCCGCTTCGCGGCCACCGATATCGAACGGATGGAGGAGGCTCTTGCGCGGCCCGGCCTGGCCCAGCTGGATCGCGTGCGTCTGCTCTTTGCTCTCGGCAACGCACATGACGATGTCGCGCGCTATGAGGCGTCCTTCCAGTGCTATGCGAAGGGCAATGCCATCCGGCGTCTCGGCGTCAACTATGATCCGGACGTGACGACGTTGAATGCGCGAAGATACAAAGAACTGTTCACGCCCGAATTCTTCCGCGACCGGACCGGCTCGGGCTCAGCCGCGCGCGATCCGATTTTCGTGGTCGGCCTACAGCGTTCGGGCTCGACGCTTGTCGAGCAGATTCTCGCGAGCCATTCTTCCATCGAAGGGGTGGGCGAGCTCCCCAATATCCGGTTCATCGCGAGATATCTGCAGGATCGCGTCGCACCGCAACGGGGTGCGGATTTTCCCAGCGTGCTGGGTGAACTCGATGCGTCCACGCTGAAGTCGCTGGGCGAGGAGTATCTCGAAGGCGCGCGCGCCCGCAGGCGCCTCGCGCGTCCGCTCTTCGTCGACAAGGAGCCGTTCAATTTCTGGCATGTGGGGTTCATTCAGCTGATCCTGCCCAATGCCAGGATCGTCGATGTCCGGCGCCATCCACTCGGCTGCTGCTTCTCCAACTTCACCACGATCTTCCTGCATGGGCTGGCGCTGACCTGCCGGCTCGCGGATCTCGGCCGCTACTATGCGGATTACGTGGAGCTGATGGCGCATTTCGACCGCGTGCTGCCCGGGCGCGTGCACCGCATCTTCTATGAGAGGCTGGTAGCAGAGCCCGAAACCGAGATCCGCGCCCTGCTCGCTTATCTGGAGTTGCCGTTCGAGCAAGACTGTCTCGAATTCCATCGCAACGCGCGCGCGGTGAACTCGGCCAGCTCCGAGCAGGTACGCTCGCCGATCTATGACGACGCTCTGGAGCGCTGGCGCAATTACGAACCCTGGCTCGGCCCGCTCAAATCGGCGCTCGGCCAGGTGCTCGATGCCTATCCCGCCACGCCTCGTTTCGACGCCTGATTGGCAGCGGGCCGGCGCCTGGCGGCGACGGATTTGGCGACGAGCTTTTCCAGAATCCCCTGATCCACGTCGGCGAGCTTCTTGACGTAGAGGCATCCTTTGCCGGTGCTGTACTTGCCGAGCTTGGCGAGCAGCGCGTCGCGCTCCGGAAAACCCGTCTGAATGTAGAGAACGGTCACGGCTTTGCGCGGCGAGAACGCCGCGAGCGGCATGTCGCCTTCGCGCCCGCTGTCGTAAACATAGTGGTGGGTACCGAACCCGATGATCGCAGGTCCCCACATTTTCGGCTCTTCACCGGTAGCGTTTTTCATCAGCCTGATGAGCGCTTTGGCGTCCGTGCGCCGCGATTGATCCGCGAGTGCTTCGACAAACGAAGCCACACTCGCCTTGGTTGCCTGGGTCTTGTTGTCGGCCATTCGCTGTTCCTTCGCGCAATCATCACGGCGCAATCATCGCGTGATCGGCAAGAATTTCTACACCCACTTCAATCTGTTCAACACGCTGGAGCAGGCGTTCGGGCTGCCCTGCCTGAACCACGCCTGCGTTGCTTCCGCGTGGCCGACGCCGGATCTGTTCCAGCGGCAGGGTACTTTCCGAGTGGGGTGAGTCAAATTACATTGTCATGGCCCGGTGACGCGCCAGCGGAGACCGGGCGACCCAGAAGCAAACGCACGCCGCTTCTGGCTGGGTGGCCCGCTCGGAGTTTACACTCCGGCCGCGCTCTCGCGCGGACCGGGGTGGCGGGCCATGACAGCCTTTGGGCACGAAGTGTTGCGATTGCTCGGTCGGCGGGAGTCGATTCACTAAACGGGAAGAATCGCGTCCATGGGGATCGCGGTCCGTTCCACGGTTACATCGCCTTCTGGGATGTTGCGCTCGACTTCGTCAGCCAGCGCAAGCCACGACTGAGCCAGCTGCAGGAACTGCGCCTTCATTCCGACTGAGCGGGTCTCGCCCGACAGCCTTGTGACTTCCATCGCCATTTCGCGGTAGTGGGCAATTCGCTGTTCCGGCGACAGCGGCTCGATCGACTGACCCATAGGCGCACTTATCCCCGGCGGCCCCCCGAACGCACCGAAGCGCCAACGAAGAACGGTGCGAGCCGTTCCAGAAACTCACAAATTCATCCTCGTGCGTGGTATTTTTGGCAGTCATCGGCCGGCGAGTTGACAAAGCGGCGGCCCGAGAACCTGCCCCTGACTTATTGCTGGGTCTGACGCACGATCACGCGCAAACCGGCAGTGACGGAGCCAAAATGCGCTTCCACGCTTGCGTCTCCCGGCGCGAGCGCGTGAATGAGACCGTTCGGATCGACGCGGATCGTGGGCGCGCCGGGCTGCGGCACGAGCGTCCAGGTCACGAAGCGGGCATTGAGGTCGAGCCAGCCGATGGGCGCCGGGTAGAGCGCGGTCGGGTGCGGCATGGCGGTCGCGGTGTCCGAATCGCCCGTCAGCACCAGAACCGGCAGATCGCTGGCGCGGAAGGACAGCGGCGGTGCGGCCGGCGGCGCAACGAAGGCATGCAATGTCCGCACGGACACGCCGCCATCGGCGAAAACCGCCCGGACGCCGAAACTCACCGGTCCCAGGAGTTTCGGTGTGATGTGGACATGCAAATTCCCGTTTGCACCCGTCGCCGTCACTTCTTCCGGCTTCACGCGCCCTGTTTCGCCCAGCTGATACACCGCGAGCTGCGGGCGCAAACCAGACGGGGGCACGCGGATCGTTGTTTCGAAGGGCATGCCGAGCGTGACGCGCGTCGGGCCCCGCACCAGCAGGCGGTCCACCGGCTTGAGCATGCGCGGGCTTGTTGGTGGAGCTTGCGTGTTCGCGGCAATCGCGGCCCGTGGCGTCAGGCAGGTATCTGAACCGGTTGTCTCGATCCAGCATGCCGCGAGCTTGTCCACGCTGTTCGACGGATCGTCCGTCACACTGTTGTCGTTGATGTTGTCACCCGTCAGCCAGGTCAGAATACTGCTGACGAGCGAGGTGTGCGACAGCCTCGCGAATGTATAAAGCTGATTTCCCTCGGCGCCTTTGGTCTGACTGTCGACGGTCACGATGGCATCGTTCGGCTCATCCTGCAGAATCGAATCCACGGTCGGTACCTTCTTACCATCCGGATTGCTGTAGAGTGCCGCGATCAGCGTATCGAGCCCCAGGGCGAGCGCGCTGTTGCCGGGCTTCGTCGAGCTGATCGCGCGCCACGTCGCGTTGCCGATATTCGGGCCCGACAGGTTCGGATTGTTGAGGCTTGGTCCATCGGGATCGAGCGAATAAACGGCGCCGCTGTTGACGGGAAGGGAAGGCGCGTAGATCGGATAGCCGTTCGCGTCGAAGCACCTGGCGACCGTCGCGTTGCCACAGACCGCGTCCCAGATGAATCCCTGCGGTGTCCACAGCGGCGCCTTGCGTTTCGCATCGCGCTTGGCGATCAGGAACGGCGCAAGCAGCGAACCCGTCTCCGGCGTGTTCAGCGTGACGATCGCGTGGAACTGGCCCTGCATCCTGTTGCGGACCGAGTCGTATTTCGGCTGCGAGGCGTAGTTGCGGGCGACGAGGCCGCCCATGCTGTGCACCACCAGATCCACGCGCGCGCCGACGATCTGCTCGCTGTCTAGCTCGGCCATGAGCGAATCGATTTCGGTCTGCAGCGCGGCTTTCGACGTCACTTCGCAGGGGTCGGTGCCGTTGCTCAGCGGATCCTTCTTCGCGTCGAAGCGCAGATATTTCGAATAGCAGATCGGCTCCACGAGCGCGGCGGCGCTTTTCCAGGGCGCATGGCTGCGCAGCCAGGTTTCGGCCTGCGATAGGCTCTTGCGGTCGCCCCACAGGCCATGCACCAGCACGAGAGGCGGGATGGTCAGGGCGAGGTTCCCGCTCGCCTGCGCTCCGTCCTGCGTGGCGGTGACGCTGATCGTGTTGTCCTGCGAATAGCCCGCAAGCGGCCCCTGGACGAGGACGGGCGCGTAATATTCCGAACCGACCTGGATCAGGCTGGAGACCGTCTGGCTGGATTGTCCGGTGGCGGGCGTGGTCGTCAGGAAAGTATCCGTGTACGGAAGAAGCGTCGCGGCGCTGTTGATCTGGAATGTGACGGAGGAATCGGACGTGGTCTCGAAGAGCACAATGGCGGCGGAGGCGCCGTCGGCGGAAAGTGCGTTGGCGGCATAGGCGGCGAGGTTCGGATCTCCCGCAAGAAAAGCCGCAAGACCGATATTGCCGAGATGCCCCGCGCCGACCAGAAACGGATCGAGCGCGGCCACAGACGTTGAAGCAGGAGCAGCAGCCGATGCCGCGTCCTGCGCCGTTGAAAATGTGAAGGCGATCGCTGCAGCCGCAAACATCAGCGCGTTGCGCACGCACACGACCGGCAAGCCTAAGAAGAATCTTCCCTGCTTCATGTTCGTCGCCGCAATGTCCGCGGCAGGTTAGCACGACAGGAAGTTAACAGTTGCGTAAAGCGGGTCGTGCGGTGCGTCCGTTTCGGGCGCGCGCTCACCATAGCCAGCAGCAAGTGCTTTGCAATCGTCATTTGCAACCTTCAAATGGAACTGACGCGGCCGTCCGCGGTCCCGAACGAGGCGGTATGGCGCTGCCGACGGTTTGCGGTCAATATGAGGCTCAACTCGCCGAAAGGGGCATTCGATCATGAAAAGCATCATCATTGCGTTCATTGCGTTAGGTGCTGTTGCGGACTTCGCAGCTGCGGCCTCCGCACAGGAACGCCCGTACGACAACGGTCCGGTTTGGAACATTGCGTCGGTCCAGACGAAACCCGGTCATTTTGACGATTACATGAAGTTCGTCTCTCACACGTGGCGCGCGGAACAGGAAGCGCTGAAAGCGGCTGGCTATGTCATCGACTACAAGGTGTTCACGACCGTGGATGCGCGAGACAACGAACCCAACCTCGTGCTCGCCGTGGAATGGAAGAACATGGGGGCGCTCGACATGCCGCTCGACCAGCGTGACTCGATGACAAAAAAATTCTTCGGTTCGATTGAAGGCGCGAGCAAGGCAAACGTGGACCGCGAAACGATTCGCACGATGCGCGGCAGCACGATGTTCCGGCAGCTGATCCTTAAGTAAGCGCAAACGTCCATGCTGCGGGCGTTTTGGGGTGGACTTCGAATGCAGGCAGAGGGGCCGAGCGAAAGCAGGATCAGATTCGCATTAAGGCTGCGCTTCGAACCTGCCATGTGAGCTTCTCCCGGAGCATTCATGGCAAAGTCGGTCAACCGGGGGGTGTGGATACCCCCTGGTTGACCTCGATGCGCGCCGGAACGACTAGCGCTGGAAAAGATCCGCCATCGAGTAGGATTGCGGATCGCACGCATGGTTCAGGCAGGGCAGCCCGAACGCGGCTTCAAGCGTGTCCGTCAGGTTGAAGTGATTGTAGAAATTGTTGCTGGTGACACGCTTCCTGGTGAAATTGGTGTCAACGATCAGCGCCACCTGGTTGGTTGTGGGGGCGACGCTGTAATCGTCCTCGTCCCATAAGATGATGATCGCATTGCGGCCCTTCTTCCAGACCGGCGAGGCCTTGATCGTCGTGACAATCTTCTGCAGCGACTGATCGCCCTGCTGGATCAGGCCGTAATTGAGGCCAGTCTGCGTGCCATTGTCGTTCGGATCGAAGGCGCAGAACGGGCCGGCATTGCCCTGCCCGTGCTGGTCGTCGCACTGGTTCGGAGCGATGAACGAGAAAGCCGGCGCCTGGTTGACGGCCAGATCGTGATAGAGGCCGATGGGGCCGTCGAAGCCGACCGTGTTGGCAAGGCTGTTGGCGGGATTGGTGCCGCTCTGCACGCTGGCAAAATAGTTGAAGGGGCTGTGCTTGACAGCATAGAGGTTCACTTCCGCGCTGTTCGTCTCGCCCAGCGCCTGCTCGGCCGCTGTGAACTGGGTGAGATTCGAGAACTGGCCGTCACCATAATTGACACCATCCGCGCCGCCCGGCGGCAGGCTTTCCTGATAGGACTTCCAGCTCTTGCCTGCCGCGACGAGCTGGTCGCCGATCATTGCGCCGACGGTGGCGGCTGCATTGTAGCTTTCGATGCCGTCGATGTTGATCACCGGGCCCGGAGGACAGCCGTTCACCTCGTTGCTGCAGTCCAGTGCCGGGGTCGGCTGATCGGTGCCGGTGCCGGCAATCGGACAGATTGGATTCGGGTCTTTCTCGTTATTGTTGACGCCGCTGACGATATTCGGCTGGCAGGACGCGTTGTGCCAATCCGGCGGGTTGTCGTCGGTGATGCCGAAATTGGAGCCGCCGACCACTTCCAGATAGTTGGTCAAGCTGGGATGCGCCACGGCGAAGTAATTCGCCGCCAAATTCGCCGTTTGCGCCTCCTGATTGGCGAACGGCGCGTAGGGGTTGTTGATAATCTGCACGTAGCCGTGGTTTTCCATCATGATGACCCAGACATGGTCCAGCCGCGGCATGGCGAACGGATGCTTCGGACCGGCAGCAGCCGGCACGACAGCAGCAATCGCAGCGCCGGCGAGCACCGCCAGCGCAGTGTGCTTCAATGTCATAGTGGTTCCCCTTGAAGAATGTGGTTAGGCGGGCAGAGTCACTCGCCCGCCCGTATTAGGGGCCTCGCTCTGTTGCAGCAGATGCTAAATTTTGCGACACCTGCGTGATGATTGCATGACGCATTGATGATGGAAGGCGAAGCCGAACGCACGCCAGCTCTCCCATCGCGCGCGTCCAGGCGATCCTGCGCCGGCGCAACCGTCTTGCCGATGTTGATTGATGCGTTTGGTCAATCTGCCCTTTTCGCTGGAGCGGTTTCCGAACGGATTGAATCAAAAAAATGTCATGGCCCGGCGAAGGGTCCCCCGGTTTAACCGGGGGATGAGACCGGACCACCCGGAATTCTGCGCATGTCGCTTCCAACTGGGTGGCCCGCTTGGAGTCTACACTCCGGCCGCGCTCTCGCGCGGACCGGGGTGACGGCCCATGACAATCATTTTTTTTTAATTTAGCCCGTGTAGAACCGCACTGCACGGTTGCGTTCGTGATTGCGTCGTGGGATTTGAATTGCGTGGCGGCCGGCATTCATGTGATGGCCAAATTCGGGATCGCCACCTCATTCCCGTGAGCCGTTTTGTACAGATTTCGCCGTGGCTGTGGGCGACACTTCGCGGCCAGCCACGAACTTTCAACGGGGAAGAGCGCTTGAGCATCGCATCAAATCACACTGTGGCAGGAGCGGCGCCGGATGTGCGCGCACTCGTTCAGAGCTTCCTGCGATACCGCGAACCCGACCTGTCGCGGGCCTTGTTCGAACTCGGCGTGACCGCCGGCGCGCTGCTGCTGGGTTGGGGTCTGATGTGGCTCTCTCTGCCGATCGGCTATTGGCTGACGCTGCTGCTCGCGATACCGACGGCAGGATTCCTCGTACGGCTGTTCATGATTCAGCATGATTGCGGTCACGGCGCATTTTTTCGGCGGCGCGCTACGAACGACTGGATCGGGCGGGCGCTCGGAATTTTCACGCTCACGCCGTACGACGACTGGAAACGCAGTCACACCCTTCATCATGCCACGTCCGGCAATCTCGACCGGCGGGGAACCGGCGACATCCTAACTCTCACCGTGGATGAATACCTGTCGCGATCCACGCTTGGGCGGATCGCCTATCGCGCCTATCGCCATCCGCTTGTCATGTTCGGCATCGGACCGGCGTGGCTGTTTTTCCTGCGGCAACGGCTCCCGTTCGAGCGGATGCGCTGGAGCTGGCGCCCATGGGCAAGCACGGCGGCCACCAATGCCGGGATCGCAGTGCTGGCCGGACTCGTGATCTGGCTGATCGGGTTCGGGCCATTCGCGGCGGTGCATTTGCCCGTCATGCTTCTCGCTGGGTCGATCGGCGTCTGGCTGTTCTACGTGCAGCATCAGTTCGAGAACGTCGCATGGGCGCGCAGCGGCGACTGGTCGGTATCCGACGCAGCTTTGTCCGGAAGTTCGCATTATGTTCTCCCGGCCGTGCTCAGGTGGTTCACGGCGAATATCGGCGTGCATCATGTGCATCACCTGTGCAGCCGAATTCCGTATTACCGCTTGCATCGCGCCCTGCGCGATCATCCCCAGCTCGAAACCCTTGGGCGGGTGACGCTCGGACAGAGCCTTCGCTCCGTAAACCTGGTCCTATGGGATGAGACCGGAAAACGGCTCATCTCCTTCCGCGAAGCCGCCCTCCCCCGCCGCGACCGGTAAAGCGACCTATACCGCGCGGCGTGACGGCGTGCTGGCGGTTCGAGACACGGACGCCCCGAACGTCTTCAGGCCCCGTGCGCGAGCTGCCACGCGCGGCAACCGGAATAGGTGCGCTCGAACACTTCGTGTTGGGTTTTGTCGTCTTCACCCGCCGTTCCCGCGTCGGACGCCCGATTCGTTGCGACTGCGCTGCAGGCGGTGTCCGCGAATGCGGCTTTGGGAGCAGCAAACTCCGGTGTCCACAAGCCGCAGGCCATCGGTTCGAACAGGGCCAGAAATGTTACCGCGAGTCTGACGCCTACGTACATGACGATCCCCTCTCATTGGAAAAATCGTCAGCCGAGGAACCGCCAGACAGTTCTTGCGATGAAAAGGGCCAACGTTGAAATCGCCAGGATCGCCAACATCGGCACGCTTGCCACCCCGGCAAGGGCAAGCGCGGCGGCGTACGCATCGCGACGAAACCGGTCGTTCCGTTTTTTGTTCATGAAGTTCATGGGACCACACGAGGTATGAGGTGTTCCCGCCAGTTTTGGAATTCTGTTCTGAATGCCAGATGAATGCGTGTGTGGAATTTGTAGGATGTGGTCCGACGAGATTGTTAAATGTTTGCAACATGTCACCGAGTTAATGCCGGACAACTGAG
>Ga0182024_10016480_pt1 | contig 14012 bp, 10 predicted proteins | sample P32metaG_FD_120480 | JGI IMG/M metagenome (GOLD analysis project Ga0182024, IMG submission 120480) | Permafrost microbial communities from Stordalen Mire, Sweden - P3-2 metaG (Illumina Assembly) | ecosystem: Environmental > Terrestrial > Soil > Wetlands > Permafrost | place: Sweden: Stordalen... | reverse complement strand
GTCGCTCGGCCAGCGCGGCAGGAACAGCGAGATAACCCTGCGCATCGCAAGCCTCCAGCCTCCAGGAATGCGGCTCGCCGCCGCGCAAGCGCAAAAGCTCCACCAGCCAGTGTTGCCGTTGCAAACTATCGAAACCGTCAGAGACCGAAGGTGAGGGCGAAATCCGCCAGCGCGTCGCGGCGGCGTTCGGTTCGCCCGCGAGCTTCTTTTCCGTCGTGTTGCGCCAGCGGCGCAGCGCAAGTGCGGTGACGCCGGATTGGCCGGCGCAGAGCTGCAAGCGGCGCGATGCGGTGAGCGAGAGACGCGTCACTTCGCCAACGACCCCGGCAAGGCCCGCACACCGAAGCCCTTCCTCCATCGCCGGCAGCACATCGCGGTCCTTCCATGTCTCGCAGTAAATGACGCGATCAGAATGCAGGCCGATACGCGCGAGCGCCGGAGCGAAGAGATCGCGTCCGCGCAGACACCACAGCACCGGTCCCGGAATGCGCGCGAGAATGCCGGCGATGAAGAGTGACGCGACGCCGGCATATTCAGCGCTCGGACCTGCTTCGATCACTTCATGCAAATGGCCGAGCGTAAGGCCGCCTTTCGGCAGGTGCCGATCGATCGACGCAACGCCGAACGGCAACACCCCAAGCGATGCCAGTTCGGGGGTTTCCATGCGCTCAAGACGTTGGCGCAACTCGGCAATAGATATCTGCGGGCTGGCAAGCGCCATCCACGGACCTCCTCGGGAAGGGTAGATGTTCCTATTTTGTTCTCATTCCCGAAAGAGTCAATGCATTTGAGAAAAGGCCTGTAAATCGGCCACTTCCGCGCGTTTTACGCGGCGGCTAGTGCTCCGTCGTCTTTCCGCCCCTTGGCGACGATGCGGAGGGTGCCGTCCGGCAATGGCCGCTGCAATTTAAGGGCTGTCTCCTGCGGTGCGGTGAGCCAGGTTTCAATTTCATCCGGCTTTATCAGGATCACCGGCATCGCCTTCGGGTGAATCGGCGCTACGATATTATTCGGATCGGTCGTCAAAAATGCGAAGAGATCGTTTGTCGTCTCGCCTTCCTTGACCTTTCGCACCGAGGTCCAATTCGTCCAAACGCCCGCGAAAAAAGCGAGCGGTCGGCTCTCATCGAGAGCGAACCAGATGTCGCCGCCTTCCACCTTGTTGAATTCGCTGAAGGAGGTGAAGGGCACGACGCAACGGTGTTCGACGCCGAGCCACCGCTTCCAGTGCTTGCTGCTCGTGTTGCGGATGTTCGTCGTCCCGCTATCGGGCTCCATGCGCAGCAGTTGCTTGAAATCGACCGATTGACCTTTCGCTTCAAGTTTCGCGGCGCGCTTCTTCGCCGCCTCCATGAGCGCGAACTGCGATGAGGGCATGCCCCAGCGCAGTTTTGCCAATTCGCGGACGCCATCCGGCGCGTTCCGCACCACGGGCGCCATGTAATCAGGAAATACCCCCGGCATCGGCGGCAGGTTGCCGGTGATGTCCCGCACAGCCTTCGTGAAATCGCGGATCGCGTCCTGGCTCTTAGTGATGCTGTAGAGATTGCACACGGCGATACCTTGTGTTTTTTCTTTGTCCAAATATATCATCCTTTTGCACCTTCGCCAGCCGACCGTCGGTTCGCGCGTAAAGGGTCTTAGTTGAAGGCGCTATGAACGATCCGTTGCACGTAGATGCAGGCGAACTCGATTTTGGCGACGACCCCGAGGCGCGGCCGGATCGGAACAGCGGCGACGGGCGACCTTCGCAGCTTCTACCAGTCGTAAGACGCCATCCTGAGACAGGTGCGCCGACCGAGGGCTATTTGCGCTGGGGGCTCATTCCCCATGACGCGCCGACGCGCCCGAGCATTCAGCCCATTCATGCGCGCGCCGAAACGCTGACTGAAAAAACCATCTTCCGCGATGCGTATCGCCGTCGCCGCTGCATCGTGCCGATGAATCTCTTTTATGTGCGCGATCGACACCGCAAGCCGCATGCCTTTGCCGTGAAGGATAGCCCCCTGTTCGGCGTCGCTGGCATCTGGGAGAACTGGCGCGATCCCGCGACGAACGAGTGGGAGCGAACTTTCGCCACGGTGACGGTTGAGGCAAACGCGCTGATAGCTCCACTTAACGATCGTATGCCGGCGATATTGCGCCGGGAAGATTATGCGCACTGGCTCGGTCCCGAGGAAAATCCGTGCGACGTGCTCAGGCCTTATCCTGCGGAGCTTATGATGCGTGGGCGGCGCCGATAGACGCTTAATCGGCTTTCTTCACCTGCCGCACGGACACGCGTTGCGCCATCTCCCGGCTACTTGCCCCGCCTCAGAACTGCATAAATAGATCCCTGACTTTGATACGTTTCTTCACGGATTAAGTCCGTATATTTGCCAAGGGCCAGAAAAAAATCGTCATGAAAGCGCAATGTGTCGACAGGGTATCGATGCAATGTAATGGCTGGCGTACATGTTTGCAGTACAATGACTCCCCCAAGACGCAAAAGACTGCAAAGGTTTTTTTAGTGCTTGAACGGGGTCAACGATATGTTCAAGGACCGCCTGGTTTAGAATTGCGTCGAACCTTGCATTCACATTAGCAAAACATCCCGGCAGGCAATAATCTACGTCAAATTCTTGTGCTCCCCCTCTCGATCCCATCACATCTTCCAGCTGTGTCACCTGAACCGACTTGCTGAGGAGTTCAGACAATTCCGCTTGGACAGGTTTACTCGCGCCTTCTGGTTCATTGACGAGTAGCACTGACGTTGAATTTGAGGCATGTTTTTTCAACAAGAAAAGAATTTTGCGAAGAAATCCTCCACTTGCATTTCGAACAGGAACATTTCCATCAGGGGGAGGCAAGTACGTGCTGGCGACAGCTATTGCCATTGCCAGAGCATCCCGATCTCTATTCGTGCGAATATAAAGAAACCGAACACGAAGAGGGAGCTTATTCCAAGCAGACAGGGGAAAAAGCAATCTCGAAATGTTCTTAGGATTCTCTGCAACCGCGGCATTAGTAATAAAACTCTAGCAAACATAGAGACCGTTCATAAAAGATGGTTGGCATCAATCAACAGAAGATCAGAAAAAACTTTCGTAGCGATCCTCAATGAGAGTGCTCTTAGAGATACTGAGATTGACCGATGATTTGGTCAACACCAAATATTGAGTCCAGGGTTTGGCTTATCTACCTTCCGAAACTCAGTAAGCGTGTCCTTTGGGCAGGATAGTGTGCGGCATGACGATAATCGTCGTGTTGAGCGGTCCTTTGTCGCGAAGCAAGACGAGCACTTGATGCTTGGTATCGAAAGCTTCGCCGACGCACTCGCGCCGCTCGCCGTTGCGGTCGGTTAAACCGACTCCTCTCGGGTAGACCATCCGCTGCTTTTTCCCGCGGGGTACCAGACTGGCTAGGGGATGCTGGCTCGTTACGGAAAGCGCCAACTTCGCCGGATCGAACATTTTTGCGAAAGACTTAGAGGCGATCACCCGCCGCACGTCGGCCCTGAAACCTCCACCGGTGACCACCAGCGGCGGCTCCAAGACCACGAGGCAGCACGCGCGTGGATTCGTGATGACGTAGCGGCGGAAGGTCGCATAGTTTGAGGCGCCGAATTGTTTGGCGATCGCCATCGCCGTTTTAATCCCGAATTCCCGGTCGTGCGCCTGCTCTGCGAAGACTTCGCCTTGAAATAACGCTTCGGACGCGAAAACATTCGCTTCCCGTTCGAATAGGTCGGTAATCTCCGGGTCCAGAGTTTTCTCGCAATCCTGCATCAACGCGTACATTTTGCTTTGATGCGGCATGCCGTGTCCGGCTTCGTGGAGCTTCACGAAAGGCACGCGAGGAACGGGCACATTTTTATCAATCACCACGAGTCGGTCATTCGCTTCGAACAAGCCAAGCACCTTGCTCAGCGCCGATTTTATCGTGGCAACGCCGATGGCCGCCTTGGCGATAAAACGCTGCAGAAACGATTCATCGATAATTTCATCATCGACAATCGTTACTTTGGCGGCAGCCATGAGATCGTCGATCGGCGTCGGGAAGCGCTCGCGCGCCGCGGCTTCCAACAAGAGACGATCGACATGGCGACGAACATTCGCAAGCTGCTCCGAACTCAGAAACGAATCGTCGGGTCTGCTCACTTGTTTTTCTGCTGCCGGATAAAGCCGAGATAGGCGATAAGCGCTTTCTCTTCATCTGGCGTCAGATTCTCAACCGCAAATGTCGCAGCACGGGCATGTCGGCGCGTGGAGGATGCGGCCGATTCCGCAGGCAAATAACCGGCTCTCTCCATGAGGTCCTCGTAGGATGTGCTATAGACCTTCGAGAGCACGTGCAGGATGTTCGGCGACGGTTTGCTGATTTTGTCGTTTTCGAGCTGACTTAAGTAAGCATTGGAAACTTCCTTTTCCGTCGCTTCCTCAACCTCTCGGAGGCTTAGACGTGCGGCATTGCGCAGAGCCGCCAAATGTTTCCCGAGCGTAGGCTTCGGGTTCGCGCGAGCGGCAGCCTCGGCCATTTGTTCCTCCAGATTATTGATTCCACAATGATTTTAGGCTTTTCCGATAGTTTCGTCAAGCGTCGCTAAGCGAGCGCTTGACAGATTTAGCAGTGCCGCATATATATAGCGTTGGACCGGGCTTTTCCGGTACAGAGGAACGCCGATGACCGACGCCAATGCACAGCACCTGGTTCGAATCCACATCGACCGTCAGCCGTATGAGTCGCCCACGCCGACGTCAGGCGAGGCACTCTATGCGCTGGCCGATATCCCCAAACACCGGGAACTGTTCCGTGCAGCCGGCGGCGATCAAGAGGACGAATTCATCCCGCGTGACGCGCACGAGGTGCACCTCAAGCAGGACGAGCACTTCTACAGCCAGAAGGCGATCAACATCATCGTCAACGGCCAGCGCAAAGAGGTGACCGAGACCCGCCTTAGCTACGACCAAGTGGCGAAACTGGCCTTTCCGGTTCCGCCACCCGGCCAGAACATCGCGTACCTGATTGGCTACCGCCACGGTCCGCCAGCCAATCCTAAGGGCTCGCTCCTCGAAGGTGAAAGTGTGCGCATCAAAGACGGGATGATTTTCGATGTCACGCCGACCGATCGATCGTAGTCCCGATCTCAAGCACCTTCGCGACGAGGGATACGACATAGCGATCAGGAGCGGCTATCTCGTTATGAAGGACGTCCCGTATCTCAACGAAAAAATGGAGATTAAGCGGGGCGTCCTCATTTCAAAGCTGGAACTCAGCAACGACAAGGCCAATCCGCCACAGGATCACGTCGCGCACTTCGCGGGAGAATATCCGTGCCATAAGGACGGAACGCTCATGAAACAGATTGGGACCGCTGACCCAATCACTCTCAAGATCGACGACAACCTCACCGCAAATTTCACTTTCTCGGCGAAGCCCAAACCTAAGGACAACTACGATAACTACTTCGATAAGATGACGACCTATGTCGGCATCCTGCAAGGCCCCGCCCAGGCCATCGATGCGAAGGAAACGGCGCAGACTTATCCGGTGATCCGGGCCGAATCCGACGAATTCGTTTTCAAGTACATCGATACGGCGTCGAGCCGCGCCGAGATCACTGCAGTTTGCCAAAAACTGGAACTCAGCAAGATCGCGATCGTCGGCCTCGGTGGAACCGGCTCCTATGTCCTTGACCTCGTCGCCAAGGCGCCGGTGAAGGAGATCCATCTCTTCGACGGCGACACTTTTTTCCAACACAATGCCTTCCGGTCGCCCGGTGCCGCATCTGGAGAAGAGCTCGATGAGAAGCTCCCGAAGGTCGTTTATTTCCAGCGCATCTACAGCAAGATGCGCCACGGCATCGTCGCCCATCCCGAGTATATAGGCCCCAATAACGTCAACCTCCTTCAGGGCATGGATTTTGTCTTTCTCTGCATGGAGGGCCCGACCAAGAAACCCGTCGTGCGCAAGCTGGAGGAGTTCGGGATCGCCTTTATCGATGTCGGAATGGGCATCTATCTCGTCAACGATTCTCTCTGCCTCGGCGGCCAATTGCGGATGACGCTCAGCACGCCTCAGAAGCGCGATCATGTCTGGACGAAAAAACGCATTCCCTTTTCGGAGGTGGCAGAGGTCAACGAATACGACAAGAATATCCAAATCGTGGATTTGAACGCCCTGAATGCCGCGCTCGCTGTCATTCGATGGAAAAAGCTGCTTGGCTTTTACCTCGATCAGGAGCATGAGAATTTTAGCTATTATGCGGTTGGCGGTAACGAGATCACCAACGAAGATAAATCATGAAGAAGGATTTCTCGATCACCCACGAATTCGTCGAATTCATCCCAGACCAGCGCGCCGAGAGGACGCTGTATGTCTCTATTCCTTATGCTACGGCGGTCCATAACTGCTTTTGCGGATGCGGCACGAAGGTCGTGACTCCGATCAACCCGACTGGCTGGCAACTCATCTTCGATGGTGACACCGTCTCGCTTTATCCTTCTGTGGGCAATCATCAATATCCGTGCCGATCGCATTACTGTATCGAACGAGACCGCGTGGTCTGGGCACGGGCCATGACGCAGAACGAAATCGAGGGCGGCCGGGCCCGCGATCGTGCGGTGCGCGAGGGATATTTTGGTAGCCCTGCACCGCAGCCTGAAATCTCGAAGCCGGTTTCCAAGGGGAAGCGACGCCTTATCGATTGGTTGCTTGGGCGCTGAGAGTCTCTCTCCCAGAACTATTCAGGACCATTAGAAATGTTATTGCCTTCCGTTTTGAAGGCTCGGGCGATCCGGGAATGGGTAGTTTCGGTGACGCCGTCGTTTTGAAAGCGTTTGGCGAGGTGCCGGAGAGGCTGGATGAACTTTGACGACGGCTAGAAGGTCATTCCACGAAATGTGCTGAATTCCTAGGATTTAGGCAGGAAAGTTTGCGGTGAAATAGCGTGTAAACCGCGCTTATATGGCTGATTTCCCAAACAAAACCAACGCACTGGCCACACCTACAACACCTAGCTATCTTGTCGCAACTTCGCAACCACGAGCTTTCGCAAACGCATCGCGGAAGCCGCATGAAATTTTGCACGGACGGTGAGATGGCGCATCTTGAAGACCTTCAGCCTAGCGCTTCAGTTAGGGGGATTTTGCCGAGCGGTCTTGCGACCGTCGTCAGCGTGCAATGGTTCGGCTCTGAGGCCCTTGAACTGACGTATAAGGATGCGACGGGCAAAGTTGCGAACGAGTTGCTCTATCGCTACGACGAGCCTCGTCTCGAAATCGTCGAACAAGGTCAGCCTTGGAGCTTCGACGGCAACGGGGCTCTGTTTCGCCTCGTCTCGGAAGCTCAGCGCATTCGTCTAGCGCATCTCTTTGATCCGGTATTGGCGGTTCACACGTCTGTGGTCGAGCCCCTCCCGCATCAAATTACGGCGGTTTACGAATCCATGCTCCCGCGACAGCCGCTACGATTTTTGCTTGCCGACGATCCAGGTGCGGGCAAGACGATCATGGCGGGCTTACTGATGAAGGAGTTGATCGCGCGCGGCGATCTCCAGCGTTGCCTCGTTGTCTGTCCCGGCAGCCTCGCCGAGCAATGGCAAGATGAGCTTTATAAGCGCTTCAATTTGCCATTCGATATTTTGACCAATGACAAGCTCGAAGCCGCTCGCACCGGCAACTGGTTTATGGAAACAGATTTGGTCATAGCGCGCCTCGACAAGTTATCGCGAAATGAAGACGTTCAGCAGAAGCTTCAGATGCCTGATTGCCGATGGGACTTAATCGTATGCGACGAAGCGCACAAGCTTTCGGCCACTTTCTTTGGCGGCGAGGTCAAATACACCAAACGTTATCGCCTTGGACAGTTGCTTTCGTCACTGACGCGTCACTTCCTTTTGATGACAGCGACGCCTCATAACGGCAAGGAAGAAGACTTTCAGCTTTTCATGGCGCTTCTCGACGGCGACCGTTTCGAAGGTAAATTTCGCGACGGGGTTCACGCGGCGGACGTTTCCGACTTGATGCGCCGCATGGTGAAGGAGAATCTTCTCAAGTTCGATGCCACACCTCTCTTTCCCGAGCGCATCGCCTACACTGTGCCCTACAAGCTCTCAGACCACGAAGAGGCGTTGTATAAAGCGGTCACCGACTACGTGCGAGAGGAGTTTAATCGGGCCGAAGCTCTGGAGAACGACAAGCGCGCAGGCACCGTTGGCTTCGCGCTTACGATACTGCAAAGGCGTCTCGCGTCTTCTCCAGAAGCAATCTACCAATCTTTGCGTCGTCGCCGAGAGCGTCTTGAAAGCCGTATGCGCGAGCTTGAGACGCTTCAGCGTGGCGACGAAGCGCTCAATGCCATTAACGTAGCGACCTCCGTGTTTGAGCCGGATGATGTCGAGGACCTTGAGGATGCTCCCGAAAGCGAGATTGAAGCTGCGGAGGAGCAAATTCTTGATGAGGCGACTGCGGCGCGAAGCATCGCAGAACTCCGAACTGAGATCGGGACCCTCGCGCGTCTTGAGGCGATGGCATTGGCCATTAGGCGCGGTGGCGAAGACAAAAAGTGGCGCGAGCTGTCCACGCTCCTTAGTGAGATTTTTACACCGGCTGCAATTGCGAACCGATCTTCTGAAGACCAGAAGCCTTTCGGTGATAGTCCGTCGGTCTTTCCAAGGCCGGTACCGTCGCCACACCAGAAACTCGTCATTTTTACCGAACACCGTGACACATTGAATTATCTTGAGGGCCGCATCGCGACGCTGCTTGGTCGTCGCGAGGCGATCGTCACAATCCACGGCGGCATCGGGCGTGAAGACCGGCTGAAGGCGCAGGAGGCCTTCAGACACGATCCCGAAGTTCAAGTGCTTCTTGCGACGGACGCGGCGGGCGAGGGCATCAATCTTCAGCGCGCACACCTCATGGTCAATTATGATCTGCCATGGAATCCGAACCGGTTAGAGCAACGTTTCGGACGTATCCACCGTATCGGCCAAACCGAGGTCTGCCATCTCTGGAATCTTGTCGCGGAGGGTACACGGGAAGGCGAGGTTTATCGCAAACTTCTCGAAAAGCTCGAACAAGCGAGGCGGTCCCTTGGTGGTCAGGTCTTTGATGTGCTCGGTAAACTCCATTTCGAAGGGCGTCCTCTCCGAGAATTATTGATCGAAGCCATCCGTTACGGCGAACAGCCCGAAGTCCGCGCGCGTTTGAGCCGCGTTGTGGAGAACGCCTTCGATAGGGAGGCGATTCAGGACCTTCTTGAAGAACGCGCATTGGCCCACGATTCAATGGATGCAAGCCGCGTTTATCGTATCCGCGAGGAAATGGAGCGCGCAGAGGCCCGTCGTCTACAACCCCACTACATTGAATCCTTCTTCATAGAAGCCTTTCAGCGATTGGGCGGCGTAATCAAGAAACGAGAGCCCCGCCGTTTCGAGATCACGAATGTTCCCGCCCCAATCCGTAATCGCGACCGTTTGATAGGCATTCGCGAACCGGTTCTTCCGCGTTACGAGCGGATTGCATTCGAGAAGAATCTCGTTGCTCCGCCCGGACAAGCACTTGCTGCCTTTGTCTGCCCCGGCCACCCGCTGCTCGACGCCACCATCGACCTTACTCTCGAACGTCACCGCGAGTTAATGAGACGAGGAACAGTGCTTGTTGACGAACGCGACATGACCACGACCCCGCGTGTTTTGTTCTATCTTGAGCATGCCATTCAAGACGCGAGCATTACGAAGAACGGCGAGCGGCGCGTCGTCTCGAAGCGCCTGCTCTTCGTTGAAATTGATCGCGAAGGGGCGATACGTCACCTGAACTATGCCCCTTATCTTGATTATCGTCCTCTAACGGAGGGCGAGCCCGGTCCCGCTGCCATTCTTGCGCGATCAGAATGCCAGTGGATCGATCGAGACTTGGAGATGAAAGCTCAATCTCACGCCATCGCAAATGTCGTTCCCGAGCATGTTGCCGAGGTGCGTACTCGCAAACTGGCGCTGCTCGACAAAACCGAAGCGGCAGTAAAGGACCGTTTGACCAAGGAGATCAATTACTGGGACTTCCGGGCCGAGCAGCTTAAGGCCCAGGAGGCGGCTGGTAGGACCAACGCTCGCGTTAATTCCGGCGAGGCCCGCAAGCGCGCCGATGCCCTTCAAGCCCGGCTAGAGAGGCGGATGGACGAGATCAAGCGCGAACGGCAAATTTCGCCCCTCCCACCCGTCGTGCTCGGGGGCCTTCTGATCATTCCGGCTGGTCTAGTAACTGCTATGACAGGCGCAGCACCATCGCCCGCATCGAATACGGTGGATACCCAGGCGGCGGCCGCAAGGGCGCGTGAGATCATCATGGAGGTCGAGCGCGCGCTTGGGTTCGTTCCGGTTGACCGTGAATTCGATAAGCTCGGATACGATATCGAGAGTGCCATTCCCAACACTGGGCGTTTGCGCTTTATCGAGGTAAAGGGACGCGTGTCGGGCGCGGCCACCATCACTGTAACGAGGAACGAAATTCTCTATTCGCTGAATAAGCCGGACGACTTCATTCTTGGCATTGTTGAGTTCTTCGACGGGGGCGCTCACAAAGTCCACTACGTTCGTCGTCCATTCCAGCGAGAGCCGGACTTCGGCGCAGCGAGCGTCAACTACAACTATGCGGAACTGCTGGCCATGGCCAGTGCGCCGTCATAACCAAAAAGGGCATTCGGTGGCTGTGACAATAAACAAGAAACTTATAGAGGTTGGTCTTCCTCTGCCGGAGATCAATGATGCGTCGGCTTACGACAAGATGCCGGGTATCGGTCCCCATCCTAAGGGTATTCATCACTGGTGGGCGCGGCTGCCGTTGCCCACAGCGCGTGCAATCCTCTTCGCTTCAGTGGTAGACGATCCTGAGGCGCACCCGGAGAAATGGCCAACTGAGAAAACTCAGAATGCTGAGAGGGAGCGACTGTTCGACATTATGCGTCGAATGATGAGCAAAAAGCTTCATGAGCATCCCGAAATCTATGCAGATGCTCGAAGTGAAATGCTGAAGCACGCTGAGGGAAGACTGCCCGCCCTGTTTGATCCATTCGCCGGCGGCGGATCGATACCATTGGAAGCGAACCGCTTGGGTTTTGAGGCCCATGCCGCTGATCTTAACCCCGTGGCGGTGCTGCTTAACAAGTGCAATCTTGAAATCATACCTCAATGGATTGACCACCCTCCTATCAACCCCGAAAGCCGCCAAAAGATCGCCGGAGGCGAAGCCTGGCGCGGAACCCACGGATTAGCCGCTGATATTCGGTATTACGCTCGCACGATTCATGACCGGGCGATTCAGCGAATCGGACAGCTCTATCCTCGCGCACAACTACCTAAGGGCTCTGGTGGTGGGCTGGCGAATGTAATTGCGTGGATATGGGTCAGAACCGTCATCAGCCCCAATCCGGCCGCTCAGGGCAAGCACGTTCCAATCGCATCGTCTTTCGTTTTGTCCACTAAGTCTAAAAAGCCGGTCTGGGCTCAGCCAATAATCGATGAACGAGCCAAAGACGGATGGCGGTTCGAAATTCAAGAGGGGATTGGCGGTAAAGACGGCCTCGCTCAGGCTCGCCTTGGATCAAAGGCTGGCAAGGCACAGGATTTCATCTGCTTACTAACAAAAACACCCATACGCCGGAGTTATGTGCAAGCCGAGGGTAAGGCCAACAGGCTTGGCAAAAGGCTCATGGCGATCGTCGCAGAAAGCTCGTCCGGCAGATTGTATTTGGACCCTTCGTCCGCTCATGAAGATGCGGACATTTCGGCCGAGGCAACCAATACGATTGCTGATGCGCGTGCATCAATGCTCTCAGGCTCTTTACCAACAAGAGCTGAAATTACGGGGGGAGTATGCACGGCCTATGGCCTTTCCACTTGGGGACACCTTTTTACTGACCGTCAGGTCCGGGCGCTCCTTACGGCCAGCGATTTGATAATCGAAATGGGCCAACAAATCAGAAATGACTCTAACGCGGCGGGCCTGTCTGATGAGCGTGCGACAGCCTACGAACAAGCGATAAGTACATTCTTGGCGCTCGCAGCAGACCGTTGTGCAGATTTCAATAACTCGCTCTGCCGGTGGAGCCCGTCGAATCAAAAGGTCATGAACCTATTCGGTAAACAAGCGATTCCGATGGTGTTTGATTTTGCGGAAGCAAATTTTCTCGGAACGTCGGTTGGATCATGGATTACGTGCACCGACTATGTCGCGGATTGCGTTCAGGTAATAGCTACAAGCAGCGTGAAAGCTGGTGATGCCAGGCAGCTCGACGCGGCAACTCAGGAGAATGGGGCCGGTGAAATTCTCGTAAGCACTGATCCGCCTTACTACAACAATATCAGCTATGCCGTGTTATCGGACTTTTTCTATGTCTGGCTCAGAAGATCGGTCGGAAGACACTATCCCGAAATCTTTGATACTGTCTTAGTACCGAAAATGCCGGAATTGATTGCTGCGCCGAATCGCTTTGACGGAAGCCCGTTGAAGGCCAAGGAGCACTTCGAAGAAGGATTTCGTAAGGCTTTCGTGTCTCTTCGCAGCCGGATGGACCCGCGATTCCCGCTGACGGTCTACTATGCATTTAAACAAGAAGATGAGGAGGCTGCCGAAGAGTCCGATGTCTCTGAAGGCCTCGATTTGACGACTGGATGGGAAACGCTTTTGGAAGCATTGATCTCAAGTGGGTTTCAAATCACTGCTACTTGGCCTGTTCGGGCGTCTCAAAAGTGGCGAATGGTATCTATGGGAGCCAATGCTCTTGCCTCATATATAGTGTTGGCCTGTCGACCTCGCCTAGAAAATGCCCCGCAAATTTCGAGCGCACAGTTTCGGCAAGAGCTGAAGAAGACGCTCCCTGCTGCCCTGCATCACCTGCAACAAGGCAATATTGCTCCTGTAGATTTTGCCCAAGCTGCATTGGGGCCGGGAATGGCGATCTATTCCCGGTACGATCAAATTCTTGAACCGGCGGGAAAGCGAATGTCTGTACGGTCGGCAATCAATATCATCAACAAGATGCTTACTGAAGTGCTAAGCGAGGTCGAAGACGAATTCGATCCGGAAACACGATGGGCGATGGCGTGGTTCGATCAATACGGCTTTACCGAAGGTGATTTCGGTGATGCCGAGATATTGAGCAAGGCGAAGGTCACTTCCGTGACTGCCTTAAGGCAAGCAGGGATTGTGCTTTCGAAGAGCGGTAAAGTTCGCTTGCTCCGACCTCAGGAATTACCTGCGGCTTGGGAAGAAAAAGGCGATCACCGCCCAATAGTGTGGGAAATGACGCACCATCTTTTGCGCTTGTATCATTACTTGGGCGTTGGCGATGAGGCGACATCAAATCTACTTCGCAAATTTGTAATCTCAGGCGAGGTAGCCCGAGATCTGGCATATCGCCTGTTTAAGGTTTGCGAGAAGAAAAAGCTCTCCCAAGAAGCCTTGGGCTACAACGCTCTCGTTTTGGGTTGGCCAGAAATTGCCCGGCTAGCACGCAACAGCGAAGTAGTTGCCGTACCGCAACCACCGCAAGCGGATATGTTTGGGAGGGGCTAATCCATGGCGATCACAAATCAAGAACGCGTGGGCAAGGCGCTTGATCTGCTTAAGACGGGGCTACGGCCATTCGTCGAGCGCGAGATGCAGGCGCAGTACGGTCCGCGGTGGGCTTCCGAAGCGCAAGACATACTACGTGACACTCGCCTCGGCGCAGGCAAGGGCGACGTTCTTCAGGATGTCTCCGTTCAGCTCGTTATCATGGACCGAAAGTGGGGCGACGTATTCCGCAATACTCTGGGTAAGGCCGAACGCAGTCTAGTCAATGAATTGTTGGATGTCCGGAACCGCTGGGCACATCAGCAACCATTCACCAGCGACGATGCCGATCGTGCGCTCGATTCCATGTCACGCCTTCTGACAGCTGTCTCCGCACCTGAGGCAGATGAAATCGGCAAGATGAAGATGGAGTTGCGGCGTGTCATTTTCGACGAACAGATGCGCTCTGAGCGGCGGAAG
>Ga0182024_10016479_pt1 | contig 14012 bp, 12 predicted proteins | sample P32metaG_FD_120480 | JGI IMG/M metagenome (GOLD analysis project Ga0182024, IMG submission 120480) | Permafrost microbial communities from Stordalen Mire, Sweden - P3-2 metaG (Illumina Assembly) | ecosystem: Environmental > Terrestrial > Soil > Wetlands > Permafrost | place: Sweden: Stordalen... | reverse complement strand
TCATCACCGATCGAACCCTTCGCGAGATCACAGAGCAGAATCTTCCGATGGTCCATCATCCACCGGAAATTAAAACTCGAACGCGTCTGACCGATTGCCGCACGCATCAACGGATCGGTGAGGAACGCTCGGCACTTATTGAGCACCGGTGAAATCGCTTCCTCCCGGAATGAGCTCGTCCAGCGCGCAAACGTGTTCAAAAAGAAATCGAGTACAGCGCGATTATCGACGTGACGCAGAATGTCGGCGCGATATTTTTCATCCGTCAGCACTTTAGGGAGGGCGAGAAGTGATGTCGGCGACGGCTGCTCGATAAGAGCCCAGAGTGCATTGCGAAGCAAATCTTCAAGCCGCGGTCCCCACGAGTCGATCCATAACGTATGAAAGATGCTGACGACGTGGGAAACGACGAGGCCCCGCTCTTCACGGCGCGGACAATCGAGGATGTTGAGTGCAAGCGCGTGCTGCTGGTTCTTGGGATCAAAATAGATCACGTCGTGTTTCCGTCGGCGGGGGATTTGATTACTCAGAAGGTCCTCGCAGAGTCCGCCGTGCGGATCAACAACCGTGATTCCGCTGCCGGATTCCAAATCGGCCGCGGCCATGTTCGTGAGCAACGTGCTTTTTCCCGTTCCGGTGCCACCGAATAGCGCCATGTGTCGGCGTCGGGCATCGGCCGGCACGAAGAATTCAGGCGCGCCGAAATAATTATCTGCATGGATTCCGATGGGAGCCGAGTCAAGCATGGTGGTCTCTGAATTGTAAGAGCGGGTGAGGAAGGCGGCAATGTTAATAACCTGCCCAGCTTGGATCACCAATTTAGGCCGCTCACAAGCTTTCCCCTTCATAATCCATTGATTAGCTACAAATACCTAATCTATTTCTTCCTTTGTTCGCCGCAGCAAATGGTGGCGCTATTAATTCGACCACTAAATATGCTATGATGGTTCAAACGTCTCGAAAAAGGACAGATGTATGGCACGTGTTGATCGTTTCGCTGAGGATAGAGGCAAGGTCAAGTTCCGATTCATTGAATTCGAAATGGAAGGTGGCTCTGCCAATTTAGAACAAACGTTAAAGAGCGTTGCGAGCGCTATAGCTGGTCCGCAACGATCGCCAGCACCAACGAAAGCGCTCCCGAGCGCTTCGCCGCTGAACCCAGAACCCTCAAAAAAACCGAACGGAGCCACCGTAGAAGTTGAGACATTCGAGGAAGTCCTCGATGCGTCGGAGGACGTCGATCATGCCGAAAGCAAGCCCGACGCATCGCGTCCTAAAGCGTCTGCCAGATATACGCCTCCTCAGTTCATGGATGATTTAGAATTCGACCAAGGAACATCCCTCAAGGGCTTCGTCGAAGAGTTTAAACCGTCGTCTGACAACGAAAAATATTTGGTTATTTCCGCCTGGTTCCAGAAGCATCGCTCGACTGAGGCCATCGGCATTCACCACATATATACAGCCTTTCAAAAAATGTCATGGAGAAGCCAGAAGGATATCGCCCAGCCCTTTCGTCTGATGATGAAAAAGAAGAGCTTCTTCACAAGCGGCGGGCGAGGGCTGTTCAAAATCAGCCACATCGGGCTTGACGAGCTTCCAAAGATTAAAGAAAAAAAGGCGTGATTATAACCTATGGATCTTGCGGAGTTCGTGCTCGCAATCAGCGAGTTTCAGAACTGGAACCATACGGAAAAAATTCGTTTCTTCGCCTGGTTTCTTCATTCAAAGCGCGGTAAGGATCGATTTGTCGCCGCTGACATTCGGAAGTGCTACGAACAGTTAAGTCTCACTGAGCCGGCGAACTTTCATGCGTTCTTCAAGAGCCTTGAGGGAAAGAAGCCGAAACAACTGCTCCGCGATGGCAGAGGTTACTATCTTGAATTCTCAATCCGAAAATCACTGGACGAAAAACACGGCCAGCGCACAATCACAATTCAGGTGACGCAAATGCTGGCCGAGCTTCCCTCGAAGGTTCCGGAGGTTTCCGAGCGGGAATTCCTGCAAGAGGCACTTATCTGCTATAAACACAAAGCGTTTCGGGCGGCGATCGTAATGACGTGGAATTTGGCATATGACCACCTATTGAGCTATATCCTGCAGCACAAGCTGTCCGATTTCAATACTCAATGGCCGAGAAGCTTCGCCAGGCGCCACGCGCAGGCACGCGTAGCGGTGATGGGCGCGCGTGAGGATTTCGGCGAATTGAAAGAGTCCGAGGTGATCGCCATCTGTAAATCCGCGGCGATCATTAGCGCCGACGTATACAAGGTCATGGATGAAAAGCTTGATAAGCGAAACAGTGCCGCGCATCCTTCGGTGCTTCATATCGGACAGATCCAGGCCGAAGGCGTAATAGACGACCTGGTTAACAACGTCGTCCTAAAAATCCATCTCTGAGAGTCCCGATTCGGCTTCGTCCTGTGCACAACTTTCGCTTGAAAATATCTCTAAATCATATATGATAAAGGACGTTATCATATACCAACATGGCTGAGGAACTGATCCCAAAACCAGACCACGAATTGTCCGAACCTGTCCAGCCAGGTGTGCCGCTCGTGGTCATGGTAGCCGGCCAGCGAGCCTCGATCCGGTTCATCGAATTTTTCACGGCCGAGATCCGAAACCCGAACACCCGCCGCGCGTATCACCGCGCCGTGTGCGATTTTTTCCGTTGGTGCGAAATTCATGAATTAAACCTGGATCAGATCGGACCTGTGCACGTGGCGGCGTACATCGAAAAATTGCAAATCGATCTTGCGCGACCATCTGTGAAGCAGCAGCTCGCAGCGATAAGAATGGTCTTCGATTACTTGGTGCTCGGCCAGGTGATCCCGACAAATCCGGCTGCGGCCGTACGCGGACCAAAGTATTCGACACGGCGCGGGAAAACTCCGGTGCTCTCTGCCGAAGAAGCTCGGCAACTGCTCGATAGTCTCGACACATCGAGTGTGGTCGGTCTCCGCGATCGTGCGCTGATTGGCCTGATGGTCTATACATTCGCTCGCGTCGGCGCGGCCACAGGTATGAAAGTGGAGGATTGGTATTTTCAAAATCGGCGATGGTGGGTTCGGCTGCATGAAAAGGGTGGCAAGCGCCACGAGATGCCCGCCCATCACAATCTTGAAGAGTACATGGCCGCGTACATCGAGTCGGCCGGGATCGCCGATCAGAAGGACACTCCCCTCTTCCGGACGGCGAAAGGGAAGACAAAAATACTCACGGCACGCGGCCTCAGTCAGCCGGAGGTGTATCTCATGATCCGGCGGCGTGCGGCTGGTGCCGGCATCCAAACTCTGATCGGCTGCCACACGTTCCGGGCAACCGGCATCACCGCGTATCTGAAGAACGGCGGAAAACTCGAAGTGGCGCAGCAGATGGCCGCGCATGAATCGGCGCGCACGACCGGACTCTACGATCGCCGCGGGGATGACATCTCGCTCGATGAGGTCGAACGGATTGTGATTTGAAAGACGCCATCGGGTATACTCTGTGGTGACTTTTGAACCTCCGGATCGCGTTCGGAGCTCGGATGCTTCTGCTTTTCCCGTTCGATTCTGTAAGCTCCGAGGGAGGAGATTTAATGCGAGGCTTCAGTGTTGAACGATCATCGTCGATGTTGATGCTTACGAGCATAACGTTTATCTCAACAATCCCCATTCAAGCCACGCCGGTCATGTGGGCGCTCCAGAACGTTACCTTCAGTGATGGCGGGACAGCTTCAGGATCTTTTATGTTCGACGCAGATACAAATGTAGTTAGCAGTTGGAATATATCTGTGAATGGCGGAAATGTAAAATTGTTCCCTGCTTTCACTTACTCACCGAGCACCAGTTCGTTCGCCGCTGTGAGCGACGGTCTGATCACAGCTTTCATCTTTCACGGTCCGCTAAGTCCAATGATCAATCCGAATCCGTACTCCACTCGAGACTTTCGGCTTGCGTTTGCGACGCCGCTGAGCAATGCAGGTGGTGTCGACGCTCTTCCATTAACGGGGCCAGGAAACGGCAACGGGTTTGCGAATGTCGAATGTTATAACTGTATACCGTATAGAACCTTCGTGAGCGGTTCTGTAGTAGGAACCTCTACAGATGTTTGTAATGGGGCAACGCTGGATCAAAGTAATTCGAATCACGCGATCGGAGGTGCGGATGTTGGATCGGGAAACTGCGCCTGGACCTTCACCGTCACGAACCTCGAACCGTACCTTTGGCTCGATATTTCGAAAACTATCTTCGGTTTCGCGACTGCTGTGCCCGCGGACGCGGCTTCGAATCTGTACGCGCAGGCTGGCATTCTGGCGCCTGGAAAATCGATAGTTTACAGTGTCCAGTTCACAAAACCGAATCAGGACGTCAACGTCTTTGCCAACCTGACAGGGAGTGCACTCGATCTTGCGATGAACATTAACATAGTTCAGGGGATAATAGACGCAATATCTATCGGGATCCCTGCCGGCACTATTGAATTGGGGATCGCGGATGCTGCTCAGATTTCCGAAGTAATTAAAGAGATGCCACATTTTGAGGCGGCTATCGCCGCATTTTCCGACTTCGATTGCTATGTTCAGTCTTGTAAGGGTGGACCTGCACTCGGATTCAGGGCGCTTATCGAATTTGCCGAGAGTCCTACTGAGCCCAAACTTCTCGTGGGACTTCTGGGTCAGCTCGGGGTTGATGTTTCCACAACTGCGGTTACGACGATAACGCATACTCCTGGTGCCATAGCGGCCGTGCTACTTGAAGTTGCGAGCAACGTTCACACTGCTTTTTTCGGGAGCACCGCGGGCTCCGTGAGTCTAACTGCTAATTAGCAACGGGTGGACTTACCATTTGAAAGCGGACGCGAGGGCGACTAGAATTATACCGATCACGATACCTACAAGGTAGAAAATCGCTCTCTGAAGAAAGGCGTTTTTTATTCGCTTCTTTACTGGAGGAAATTTGTCACTGTTCTCGTTTAAGGCTTCGGTGATGGGTCTGTAGGGATTTATCTGCATAATAGGCGCTGCAGCGCCAAAATTCCATCGCTGATAGCGGTGCATAAAATCCTTCCACCATCGAGGTCCGATTTCACCGAAGAAAAGGAAGACTAGCGTGATGCCGATGAGCGCAGCAGCAACAACGACGAGTAATAGTTCGAATTCGGAGGCCATTGCTTAATGAAAGCATAGCCAGACGCAGTGTCAATTCACACCCAGCCAAAGGATCTACGAATGATTCAGAAACAATTATCCAAACCACTTCGTCCTGCTCCAAACGTGGCGGGGGCTTTATGACCGGCTAGGAGCCTGTCCGAGTAACGCGCCGCAAAGGGTTTGGAGGTGGCGCGCGTGAGTAGCACGAAATCTTCGCTGGGCAGCGATGGTGACGCCGCCGACGGTCGAGGTTGCTTCAGGACCGTTCGGAGCCGCGATTTTGACCGAAAATCATTCCTCGATGCCTCTCCTCAGTACTGCATCGCCGCGTAGAGCCGTAGAATGTTATGCGTCAGGCACACCAGCGCCCATTCGCCTTGCACTTTCTCTTTTCCGCGTAGCAAGAATTGACGGAATCCACGCGCTTGCTTGATTTGCCCGAACACCGGTTCCACCACGCATTTGCGCGCCGCGTAGACGGCTCTGCCCACCTTGGTCTGCAGTTTCCGTTTCATCCGGTCTACCTTGGTCGCGCCTTGCGGCAAGGGTCCGCGCTTGGCCGGCAGGCGATGCTCGCCATGCTTTTGCTTGCCCGTCGCGATGAACCCCTCGATCCGACGCTCCGGCTGGTCGGCTGATTCCAGGTGCTCCAGGTTCTGCTCCGAACAATATCCGTTGTCGGCCAAAATCGCTTCCGGACGCTGTCCCGACTGTTGTTCGATGAGCTCCACCATCCGGCCACAAACAATGCGGTGGCTAGCAGGAACTGGCGCATAGAATAGACTCTAAATCATTAGAGGGAAGGACCAATGGGGTTTTTGGGGGACGTGCGGATGAGCGATACAATTTGGACGATGCCGTGCCCAGATTTTGATGCACTTCAAGAAAAAGTGTTCCGCGCCGCTATGGTGCAGGATCAAGCCTATGATTCCTCAACCGCTCGGCGATTGAGCACTAAGAAACTGAATGAACTACGCGACCAAAATACGGCCATCGTGCGAAGCCTGGATGGACAACGGAATCGTCACGTTCGCGGTTGCGCAATCTGCCAAGCCGAGGGGCGCAAGCCCGACTCAGATCTGGCGGAATCGCACCATCGGTAACTAGGCAGAACCTCAGTTGTGCCTGCTAATGCTTTGGTGAGATTCAGCCGACCAACTGTATGGGATGGGTCTGTCCCGCTTGCGGCATGCAAATTCCAGACAATTCTCCATTCGGCATAAAGCGCGGGCGGGCGATGTCCGCTTCGCCTGGGGTTGACCTCAAGTATTATCGATAGGGAGTTCTGAAATTGGCGGTACGCACACGACAACGCAATTCCCAAGGTATCGCGAGATCCATCAGCGGCCTCTTCGTGTCGCATTGTGTGTGGTGCCGGCATAGGGCGCAACATGCGAGTCTGAACCCCACTTGTGAAAATTGCCATCGTCAGTTCAACCACGCCTCGACGGTGCCATGCCCACATTCTCCGTGTACGACACCGATCAAGGTTACGAGGATTCTCGAAGCGGCCGCGGCGCACGACGATCTGGTTTGCCCAAAATGTGCCGGGGCTCTCTCCACGGACATCCCGCTTCGTATGTTGCCGAGCGCGCTGTGGCAGGTTGCCCTCCGCGCGGTGGCCTGGCTTCCCGCAGCCGGGCGCCAGCTCCATATGTGGGAAGAGGTGGAACGCCGGCATCGGGCAGACTATGAACTTTGGGCAAGTGAATGCCACCGCATCCAGGAGGAACGCAACCGGTTGATCCAGAGCCGCGCGATTCAGGATCAGCAATTCGGAGATGCCATCAAAGGCGGCGCGGGTCTCGGAGCGCTGGAGTATGTCTTAGTCCGTCATCGCAGGGTCTGGGACGAAAACGCCATCCGCATTGATTCCTTAATCAGGGAGGAGTATCTGAACATTGCGAGCCGCTCACACACGCGAACGCAGAGGCTCCGTGAATTCAATGACTCCATTCCGGAGATTCTCGCGCAGTTGGCAAGCTGGGAACGAATCGAAATACGTTCGGATCTTCGCGTTGAGCGCCTCGCGCGCATAGCGCCCCACGATCAGAACTTATTCGCGGGACCGTGGTTCAGCGAGAGTCTGATGGGCTTGTTCGAGCGGCATCTCGATTGGAAGGAGAGCCATCCGGTCGACTGGTTTAGCGCGAAAGAACAGTTCGCCGATCCAAGGGAACGAGGGATCGCCTTCGAACAGTACCTGAAGGCTGAACTCGAACGCGCGGGCTTTGACCACGTCGAAATCACGAAGACAAGCGGCGATTACGGAGCAGACTTGCTTGCCGTTCACGGTTCCCGCCGAATTATCATTCAGGCGAAGAGCTACGCCGACAAGGTCGGTCTCGAAGCAGTCCAAGAGGTCCAAGCTGCGAAACGTCTTTACCAGGCGGCTGAGGCGTGGGTCGTTACCGATAGCGAGTTCACGCCGAATGCACGCGTTCTCGCGATGGAAAACGGCGTTCGTCTCGTCGACAAAGGGTCACTGGATTCTATCGGACGCAGTTTGATGGTCGGGCAACTGCTCACGGTCACGGAGGCAAGTACCCCGCAGATAAGCGCACCGGCAATCGTGGCAGTGCCACCGCCAATAGAGATTGAACATTCCGATCTGCATCCGCAACCACAGGTAGCATCGCCCGCGCTTCCCATTCCAGCGGAACCCAGGCGTCGTATCACGGGGATTCAAGCTTACGCTCGATATATCGCTGCCGCCGCGACCGTCCTGTTCATCGTTGGAAGCATTACCGTCTGGAAACAATCGGAAACTCTGAACTCGGCCAGACGAGATGTGCTTGCGGAAGTTGACAAATGGGTTGCGACTACCAGGACGCTTGATATAGACGGGCAACTATCCTGCTACGCTCCTGTGTTAAACACGTTTTATCGTTTGAAAAACGTAGGGCTCGATCAGGTGGCCGTGAACAAACGCGCCGCCTTCCGGCGGTTTTCCGAAACGCGAATGTATCGTCTCCGAAATATTTCGATCGAACGTCTGGACGCAGCGGACGCGGCGCTCGTTTTTGATAAAGATTGGGATTTTCGAGAACTGAAATCTAATCGCCGCTTCACTGGCTCCGGCCGGCAGCGCCTAACGCTCCATCGTTTCGAGAAATCTTGGCTCATCACCGGCGAAGATGAACTAGCAGTCTATACCGTTACCGGCTCCGTGGTCGGCAAATAGTAAGAAACACTTTTTACGCTTCTTTATTTTTGGCGGGAACCGATGAGTACGTGTCTTCCCTGCGGAGGCCGCAATAGCCGACCCAGAATTATCTGCTCGATAGCGTCATAGCGGAATCGCCAGCGGCATAACAGCATATTCGAAAAACCGCGGGAAGCTCGAAGTGGCGCAGCAAATGGCCGCGCATGAATCGGCGCGCACGATAGGGCTCTATGATCGCGGAGACGAACATTTCACTCGATGAGGTGGAAATCTTCGCCATTCAAACCTGCGCCCGTATCGCTCGGATACCAGTCGAGACGCTCTCCGTATACTCGTAAAATCCATCATTAGTGAGGATCACCCGATCGCTGAGACGATCGATCAGCGTGGCGATGCGGTCTAGCTTGTCGTCCATTGGGGCGGGCTGATCAAACTCGCGAAAGAGCGCTAGCGCGAGTTGCCAATGCTCACGGTCCTTCACGTCGGACTTCTTGAGAATCTGTTCGAGCAAATACGATTCTACTATGTCCGCGGCGTCTTTCTGAACGCCGGCGACCGCTGCCGCTTCCGCGCTAGCATTTCTCTTAATGAGAGTGCCGTCCTCGCGAGTCAATGCTCCAGAAACGAGCAGCAACTTAAGAAAAAAGTTGACGATGCGACCAAATTCCGTCGTCAAGCAAACCTCGCGGCGTTCCGCGAGCTGCTTGGCAGCCTTTGGCAATTCCCTCCGCAGGCGGGAAACTTTCAGCGGACCGTTCTTTAAGAGTTGGCCGAGAGCTTCCATGAAAATATCCCGCTCCCGCTTCTCGCAGAATATTCCAAGATCTGTCAGGCGTTTTCGGAATTGGGCGCTCCGCTCAAAGGTCGGGGCGGAAACAACTCGCTGGTCGTTTTGGGCATCGCCGTCGGGATGCGGCGTCACTGCGAGTGCAGGTGGAGCACAGGATTCGCAAACCCAGATTCTCTCCTTGCCAGGCGATGGGCAATCTTCGCCGATTACCTTGCTTTTAATGGCATTGTCGAGAGCCGTTTTGAACGCGGATGCGAAAAGAGGGTGAGATGCGACGGGCTGAAAGGCGGGGTTTGCACGAATCAGCGCTGGCCGCAGTTGGCTTCGATAGAGAGCGCGATCTTTTGACATCGCCCCAATTGATTTCAGGTAATCCAACGCTGTGTCGCGCAGCTGCTCTGACGATGGCATCGGCGCAGTCACTTGAGGAACCCGAATCGGTTGTGCAAATTGCGGGCGCGAGAAGCCGGAGGCGCGCCCCTCCTCCAGCCAATCGAACCATTTCGTCGCAACAATGCCGCGACCATAGTCTCGGGCTTGGCCGTAGATAAACTGATCCCACGTCACGACTATGATCTCGATATCGGAGGTCGTCGGACTGACGGTCTCGATCTCTTTCTGGATCAAAGTCCAAAGTGGAGGTCCGATGGTGTCACAATTACGAACTTCGGCTGTGTTTCCAATTCCGCGGGCGATGTTGAAAACGGTTGTAAGGTAACTAGGAACCAGCCAGAGTACCTTGTGGGAATGCTGGCTGGTTTGAGCATGGCGTGCAGCCGCATCAACGATGGGCTGCACGCCGAAGCCTCGCCTATGCGAGGTCACGTCTGCAACTATAAAACGACCGGTCATTTAGAATCCCTCTGAGAGTCTTATCCTCTCATTGCTTGTGTTTATAGGTTCTGGAAATTATCTCGGCCATGACGCACATATCCACCAGCTCTCGCAGTCCGAAGACGCGATCACCGAGAATGTACCAAATGACGGTGCCGAACAACAGAACCCCAATAACCCGCTTATCTACTATCATGCATTTCTCCTGTCGAGCTTTTTGTCGCTTGACTCGGCGCAACGATGCGATAACGAGCATGAAATGCTTAGCCTTGCGTGACCATGCTAGACAAGCGGAACTATGCTCTACGATGCTTTAAATGCGGAAATAGCTGAATTTGCGAAAAGTACTTGAGGGGCAGAAGATGCTTAACGTGCGGCATAAATAGCGAATCGTCTCCGCTACCAAATTCATTTTACGGAAATCGGTGCAACACGTCAAGATCAAAAAGCGACTCGGAGACTCAGTTTTTCGGAGCGGATCGATCCGATGAACTTTTCACGCGCCTTAAACGATCGGCATAAACCATCTGCGCGGAAGGCAGGACGCCCTGCTAGATAAGCTTGAGGCGCTTCAGATCCTCCTCCGTCCAGCACGTTTGCTCGATCATGCTCTTCAGCGTTTTGCGCTTGAAGGTGGAGTTTCCACCGTGAAAGATCACTGTGACGCGGCGGCGGTCGGGATGGTAAAAAATCTGGTGCGACCCGTCCCCTCGGTCATAACTGAACCCGTCACGGACCAGCGCTGAAATCAATTCACGGGCGGTGAGATTCCTGAGTTGTCCGAGGTTAATCCCCACGGATCAGACGGTCACCGCAACACGAGGCTCGACGGTAACCTCAACCTGATCGGCTGGCTGCGGAATGGGTTCGCCGTGCTCAACCATGCTTTCGATAACCAAGTGAACCACATCGTTGATCTTCTTCAACGCTTCGGCTTCAGTCTCGCCCCAGGTCGAACCGCCCACGTGTTCAAGCGCCGGGCAGTAGGCGTGCCAACCCGCCGGATTTCCATTGAAATCCTCGTCCGGTTCGACCACCACTTTGAAATTGTAGGTCTTCATAGCCATTACTACAGGTAGGGTTATCGTTCGCTTTCAGTGTAAGCGCCGAAGGCCGATCCGTCAAATACGGGACCCCATCGGCGTGGCCGGGTACGGCCGACGACTCGGGTCGCCCCGAGCGATAGCGAGCGACGAAAAATCCGGCATCGTTTTGCCGGATTTTTTTTCCTGCCGCAATCGCGCCAGTGAGGACGGGCAGCTATGCCCGCACCCGTTCATCCTTGAAACCCGTTACGCGCACCCGTTTGCCCGAGCGGTTAGCGAAGCCCGCAGCCGGCGGTTAAGCCGGCAAACGGGTGCGCGCACCAGTGGGCGGTAGCCCTTTGTTTTCGCGGACTTTTGGACGCGAACCCGTTAGGGGGGGCTGAAACGATTTCGGGGGGCTTATCGCCCCTTATTTCAGCCCCTCCCCACGCACCAATCGGTGCGTTCTTCAGAGAGGGTGAGGTGTTGACAATCGCGACCCTTCCGAGTACATTTCTTGCACCGGTTGCCTTTCGGCTCCGGTCGCCCCTGCCCCCTCCCGTCTGCTGACAGTCAGATCACCCTGTGCCATCAGACGCGAGGTGGACACGCAGTGTTTTTCCTCGAATCCGCACATTCACAAAGGAGAGAGAAATAATGGATGGAACACTGATCGCCCACTGCGGCACAGAGAAAATTGGCCGTGAACAACTTGCACCGGTGCCAACTCCGCCGGGAACCGCAACCCACAAAGTGATCCCCCACCACGAGGTGATCAACGCGCTCGTCGACACGCTATCACTTCGCCATATCGCACCGGTGCGCGAAGAGTATGCCGTATCAAGAGACGGCATGAAAATGTTCGGCATCATGGAACTCGAAACAACGTTCCAGGAGTGCCGCTTCGCCCTCGGTATTCGCAACGCCCATGATAAATCGATGCGACTCGCGATGACCGTCGGCTATCGCGTGCTCGTCTGTGACAACATGGCGTTCTCGGGCGATTTTACGCCGGTACTCGCCAAGCATTCGAAGAATTTCAATCTCATTCATTCGCTTGAGATCGGCGTTTCTGAAATGCAGCGCAATTTCGAGCCGATGACGAAACAGGTGGCGCGCTGGCGTGAGTCCCAGCTCACGGACGTGTCGGCGAAGCTTATTATCTATCAGGCGTTCATCGAAGGCGAGATTGATCTGCCAAAGCATTTGGCTGCGCCCGTGCACAATCTGTATTTCAATCCGGAGCATGAGGAGTTCGCGCCACGTACGATGTGGAGCCTTTCGAACGCCTTCACCTCGGCATTGAAGCAACTTGATCCGGTTCCGCAGTTCCGAGCGACGGCAAAGCTCGGCTCATTCCTCGAAACACGAGCCGCGCTCGTGTGATTCTCCAGTTCAGTACGCTTTAGGCTACCCAAATTGGTGGCCTTTTTTTTCGTGTGCAGGTTACCCTACCGTAACAAAGCGGGCGGATGTGGACGCCGAGATGCCACTGCACTAGACGAAATTCGTAGCGGCGTTTCCGTCAATCTCGTTCGGCGGTGTTAGAGGCTCGGTTGCAAGATGGATCATCATAGGCTGCGGCATTTCGGGTTCGGTCGCCGGCGGCGCCGGAGTGGGAGGCAACTCTCCCGCCGGGTCCGGAGTGGACACGTCTGTTGCCTCGGGCAACGCCGCCGCCAGATCTGCGGCCGGCAAGACCGCAACTGGTTTCAGAGAAAAATCAGCCCCTTGCTTCCTGCGATCCAAGAATTCCTCGAAGGTGAGGAACGGTATCTTTTTACGGATCTCGTTATTGGCGGATATTACCACCATGCTCTCGGTTGTGAAGCTGAATCGTTCGCGATCAGCTTTCCCTCTGGCTTCCTTGATCGCTTCGAATTCGGCGTGGTGCGCTTCAACGTAACGATTGATTTCTGCTTCCTGATAATTCTCATAGTCCCATTCGAGCTGCTCCTCTGCCTCGCGCATTGCACGCTGTGCCCGTTGCTGCTGTTCGCGTTCCTCACGCGTTTTTCGCTGGGCGTGTGTTTCGAATCCGTCCGGTACGGGCGTGTTGAGTTCGATGAGGCGGGCAATGTACCCGGCGGGATTACGGATCTCTATTTTGGAATTCCTAACACTATGCTCCGCATGCTCCAGTTGCGCGATAACATCCCGGCCGGGTTTCACGTTCGCGAGAAGCGCGATTGCGCGTTCCTCTGTGATGCCTCGGCTGGTAAATTCGGCAACGAGTTGTGGATCGAATGTCGGGCGCGAGGGTGTTGCTTCGGCGCGCGGGTGTGGCAGTTCGGAGTGGTGACGCGCCGAAGATACGCCAGTCACCCGATTACGTTCAGGATGCTTCCCGCTGCGACTCCCTTTTCTATCCAGACGAGATTGTCGATCGCGGTGAAATTTTTCGCCGTGATAAAACAGGATTTTGTAATGTTCGTCATCGCTCGTTTTCTCGATGCGCCAGTCGGCGAGGTAGCCACACTGCGTGAGTTCGTCGAGCGATGGTGCGAGCGTACGCGTGATGAGTGAGAGATAGGGATACTGGCGGATGTTCAAGATCTGGCAAAATTCGTCATACCGTTTTTCATAAATGCCATTGTCGCGCGTCGCATAGAGCCACACTTGCAGGAGCGGCACGAGCGCTTTCGAAATGTGATTCTTTAGTTCTCTATATGCTTCGAGATCGATTGGGAGTAAATGGTTGGCGTTGATGTTTTGCAACTGCCATTCAGAAAGCCACACGTAATTTTTGTCGGCGATTTTTCCGTCGGAGAGTTCCTTGCCGAAACTCACAGCACGATCGAACACACGGTACCGATCTTTGACGCGCCTTTTTTCGTTTGCGAGGTACACGACACCCTCAGAAAAAATAGTTGTCGAAAATAGCACGTCGAGCCACTCTTCTACTTCGCGATAGTTCTTTCCGCTGTGCCGATGTTTGTGTAAGAGACGCAGGATGTCGGCGGAAGTGAACGCGACCGGGTTCGTCACTCGCCCCTCCTTACGCATAATGTCAGTGAGAATTTTGCAGAGCGCGATCCATTTGTCCTGATCGGCGGTGATCGG
>Ga0182024_10016478_pt1 | contig 14012 bp, 12 predicted proteins | sample P32metaG_FD_120480 | JGI IMG/M metagenome (GOLD analysis project Ga0182024, IMG submission 120480) | Permafrost microbial communities from Stordalen Mire, Sweden - P3-2 metaG (Illumina Assembly) | ecosystem: Environmental > Terrestrial > Soil > Wetlands > Permafrost | place: Sweden: Stordalen... | reverse complement strand
TTGCAAGGGTCAGAACTCCTGCAAGGGCAAGGGCGGATGTAAATCGAGCGACAATGGCTGCAAAGGCAAGAACTCTTGCAAGGGCAAGGGCGGCTGCGCAACCGACGGCTCGAAGATGCCCGAGTAACATTCGCCGAATCGGCGATCGCAGCAAGTATCAACGGTTAGGTGTTGAGGGCCGACAGATGGCAACCGGTCCTCAACACTTTTCCGCATCATCTTTTCGCTTCATCCAACGGAGTGGGGAATGCCTGCCAATCGCTTTAATGGCCACACAGATTACGGAATCGGGATCGGTCTGCGCTCCCCGCATTACCACCATATTCTTACGCGCAAGCCCGTCGTGGACTGGTTCGAAATCATATCCGAAAATTTCATGATTGACGGCGGACGCCCGCTGCGCATCCTCGATCAAATTCTGGAACAGTACAAAGTGGTGCAGCACGGCGTCTCGATGTACTTCGGCTCGGCCGAACGCCCCAATCGCGAGCATCTGCGGCGCCTGAAAACTTTGGTCCAGCGCACCAAGACTCCCTGGCTTTCCGACCACTTGTGCTGGGGCAGCGTGGATGGCCGCTACACGCACGACCTGCTGCCCATGCCCTATACTTTCGAAGCCGCGCGCATCACCGCGCAGAAAATCCGCGAAGTGCGTGACTTCATCGAAATTCCCGTGGCCGTCGAAAATGTCAGCAGCTACGCCGAATTTCACGTTTCCGAAATGACCGAGTGGGAATTTCTGAACGAAGTTGCGGAACGCGCCGACTGCGGCATTCTTCTCGACGTAAACAATATCTACGTTTCGTCGCAGAATCACAGCTTCGACCCGTTCACCTACGTCAATAGCGTCCCGGCAGAACGCGTCGCGCAAATCCATATCGCCGGACACTCGAAATACCGCAAGTACATCCTCGATACTCACGATCATCCCGTGATTGACCCGGTGTGGAAGCTTTACGCGCGCGCCATTGAACGCGTAGGCCACACCGCCACGCTGCTCGAATGGGACGACAGCATCCCTTCGTTCGACGAAGTGCATGACGAAGCTCTAAAGGCCAATCGTTTCCTCGCCAGCGCCTCGCTCGCGGCCGCCGTATGAAACTCCTCAACCTGCAACGCCGCATGGCTCGCGCCGTCATGACTCCGCTGACGCGCTCCGAACGTATGCGTCCGGTGGCGCCCGACGGCCGCTCGATGCGCGCCGTCGCGTCGCAAATCATCAAGCCCAACGACCGGCTGACTTCTTTCGAACGCTTGGAAATTTACAATCGTCAATACTGGTTCCGCGTGCTCTCCGCATTCGCCGAAGATTTTCCGGGTGTGCGCGCCGTGCTCGGTGGCCGCCGCTTCGATGCGATGGCTAAAGCGTATCTGATCGATTGCCCGTCGCAATCCTTCACTTTGCGCAATCTTGGTTCGCGCCTGGTGAGCTGGCTGCAAAAGCATCCGAGTTGGGCCGGCGAGCGTCAGAATCTCGCCGTGGATATGGCGCGCCTGGAGTGGGCCGATATCGAAGCGTTCGATGGCCTCAGGGAGCCGTCACTCAAACCCGAAGATCTCGCCGGCGTGAATCCCGCCAAGCTGCGTCTGCGCTTGCAACCGTACGTCAGCCTGCTCGCCCTGCGCTATCCCGTGGATGATTTGCTGCTTGAGGTTCGCAAGGATTCCGACGATTTGGACGTCGCCAGCAACACTTTCAACGAACGACACAAACGAAAACGCGTCAACGCTGTCGCGAAGCTGAAGCCTAGCCCAATTTTTCTGGCCGTGCATCGTCTGGACGAAGATGTCTATTTCCGCCGCCTCGACCATGAAGAATTCGCCATCCTATCCGCTCTGCATGCCGGAAAATCTTTGAACGCTGCAATCGAATCGGCTCTGCGCGGCACCTCGATCGCGGTGGCAGACCGCGCGGCACACGTTGAAAAATGGTTCCACACCTGGTCGGCGCTCGGTTGGTTCTGCCGCCTGGAAAAATCCCCGAAAAATGAAAAGGCCGCGTCGCGGCAGTAATCGCCGGCCGGAAGAGAGCGCCCCACTCCATGACCAAAGCTGGAAATCAGATTCTGCGCATGTACGACGGATTCGTGAAAGTGGTCTCGAGCCTGCAATCTCCCTTCCTGCTGCTGGTGCGTTTGTACTGGGGCTGGCAACTCTCTCAGAATGGCTGGGCAAAATTGCACAGCCTGCCTAAAGTCACCGAATTTTTCGCCAGCCTCGGATTGCCTGCGCCCGGATTCACGGCTACATTCGTCTCATCATTCGAATTCGTCTGCGGAATTCTGCTGGCGCTGGGCTTGCTGTCGCGAATCGCGGCCCTCGGCCTGGTGATTGATATGTTCACCGCCTATTGGACAGCGGATCACGAGGCGCTGCTCGCTTTCATCTCCAATCCCGACAAATTCCAGAATGCCGCTTCTTTCATTTATCTTTTCGTGGGGCTGTTGATCCTGATTTTCGGCGCCGGCAAGATTTCGGTGGATCACCTGGTGGATCGCGCCGTACGGCGAGCGCTGCGCGGCAGCACAGGTTCGTCCTTGGCTTAAGTCCGGTCCGGCCGCACAATGGGATATGGACGGTGGCCCAGTGCGACCAGTTCGGCGCAGTTCGCGACTCGCCAAAAATTTCGGCCCGGCGATCCTCGCCATCTCAATCATCTGGCTCGCCGCAGCCACCGCTTTCCCTGCTGACGAAATGACCTCCACGATAGTCATCGGAAACTCGCGCATTGACGTCAACATCGAGTCCGGTTCGATGCAGGCGACGAAAGAGGATTTGATGAAGTGGGTTCGCTGGGCCGCCGAATCCGTCAGCGCATATTACGGCCGCTTCCCTGTTCCGCAACTTTTGCTCCGAATTGTCCCCTCGGGCGGAAAAGGTGTGCGCGGCGGCAAGACTTTTGGCCGCGACAACGGCGGCTTCATCACCATTCACGTGGGCAAGGATGCGCAGTTCTCCGATCTTGCGCGCGATTGGATGCTGACGCACGAAATGGTTCACTTGTCCTTCCCTTCCGTCGCCGAAAAACATCACTGGATCGAAGAAGGCATCGCCACTTATGTGGAACCGATCGCGCGCGTCCGCGCCGGCCATTTCGACGCCAACCAAATGTGGTTCGAAGTAGTTCGCGACCTTCATCAAGGCCTCCCCGCCGAAGGGGACGAGGGTCTCGACCACACCCACACCTGGGGACGAACGTATTGGGGCGGCGCGCTGTTCTGTTTTCTTGCGGACATCGAGATTCATCGCGAAACCGGAAATAAGAAAGGGCTGGAAGATGCTCTGCGCGGAATCCTGAACGCAGGCGGCGACATTCGCCATGACTGGGAACTGGAAAAAACGCTCACGATCGGCGATCAAGCCACGGGCGTGCCGGTGCTGCAAAATATTTACGCCAAAATGAAGGACCAGCCTTACAACGTAGATCTCGCGGCACTGTGGACAGAACTGGGAATCGAACGCGACGGCAACGCAGTGAAATTCCTCGATACCGCGCCGCTGGCCAAGACCCGCGACGCAATAACCTACGGCTCGGCCGGTCCTTCGCTGAAGCCCGCGGCTTCCGCATCGCACAATTCCGCGATTTTCGCAGGACGCACCGCGACGCCTTTCCCGCCCGACAAATCGCACGACTGAATCACTCGCCGCAGTCGCTCGCCTCAATCATCGGATAGTTCGGCGACGACCCTCTCGCCTTTGCGGAATCGGTCCAGCGCCTCGAGGATATCGGGACCGTACATTTCCGTCTTGCGCTCGCCGAACCCCGAAACCTTGCGGATTTCTGCCAAGGAACGCGGCTGCACCTGGCACAAATGATCCAGCGACGTATCGTGCATGATGATAAAAGCCGCGATGTTCATCTTCTTGGACGCAACCCGTCGCCATTCGCGCATATATTCGCGCAGTTCGAGATTAACACCAGGCGCAACGTTTCCACCTGCGGCCGAAGATTCACGTTTACCCGCCGAGCCCCACCAACCCGTGCCCGTAGCGCTGTCGTCCGCCGATGTGCCCACCGGCAACTCATTTTCCTGGCCCGGACGTGGACTGCGCGTGAACGTGATTGATGCCGCCGCGGCAGCCGACGCCGCAACTTGCGTCGCGGAACGCCTCGCGCGACGTTTCGAACGCGGCGCCGCAACGGGCTCCCGCAGCCATCCGATTTCGCAGCCGCACACGTCGCAAGCTCCACACGTTGCCCACTTCGGGCTTTCCCCAAAATGCAAGCAGATTTGCCGATGCCGGCATCCCTTCGATTCCACAAAACTGCGAATGATGTGATATCGCTGCCAGCCGCGTTCCCGTTCCTGCGAATCGGTGAGCTGTTCAATAAAATGAGCCAGCAAACCCGCATCTCTTTTTTGCCACAGCAGCACGCAATCCGCGGGCAGACCGTCGCGCCCCGCGCGTCCGGCCTCCTGATAATACTGTTCGATGGATTTCGGCAATGAAAGGTGAATCACCGCTCGCACCGCGGCTTTATTGATTCCCAATCCGAACGCCACAGTGCCCACCAGCACCGGAACTTCGTCGGACATCCACTTTTCCTGGTTGCGCCGGCGCGTGGTGTTATCCATCTTGCCGTGATACCCGATCGCGGCAATTCCCTCCCCCGCCAGAAACGCGACCGTCTCCTCCACGCGCTTAATCGTCGGCGCATAGACGATCACGTTGCTGCCAGCATAAGCTCGCAGTGCGCGGACCAACAAATAGGATTGCATTTGCGCACCGCATTCTTTCACCACGTAACGAAGATTCGCGCGGTGAAAGCTCGCGATGTATTTATGCGGCTCGCGCAAGGCCAGCTGCTCGATAATGTCGTGCCGCACCTGCCGCGTCGCGCTCGCCGTAAAAGCAGCAATCGGACGATCGGGAAAATTCTTGCGCAGCGAACTCAGTTGCCGGTATTCGGGACGGAACTCGTGCCCCCATTCCGAAATGCAGTGCGCTTCGTCAATCGCGAAAAGGGAAACTGGCACACGTTGCAGCCACTCGATCGTATCCGCCCGCGCCAATCGTTCCGGCGAAAGATAAAGCAGGCGAAAGCGCCCGGCGATCGCTTCGCGCAAAATCTCCGCCTGCTCGGCCGCCGTAAGCGTGCTATTCAGCAGCGCGGCTGAAATTCCCATTTGCCCAAGCTGCGCCACCTGGTCCTGCATCAGCGCGATCAGCGGCGAAACCACCACCACGGTGCGATCCGCCAGCAGAGCCGCCGGCAGCTGGTAGCACAAAGATTTGCCGCCGCCTGTGGGCATCACCACGCACGCGTCTTGCCCACCGAGCAGGCTGCGCACGATGCGCTCTTGCATCGGACGAAACGAATCGTACCCCCAATAACGCCGCAACGCGCCGAGCAATTCCGTAGCCGGATGTCCCGTAACGGGATGTTCCATTGCGGGACGTGCGCTGGCCGATTGCATCGAACCAGTATAGATACGGAGGCACGCATCGGTCTATGCGTATCGCTCGCGTGGCGAGGCACGGTCAATGTCACAGTGAGGCAATTTGTTTTATAATTCACGCACTATGGACTCGACGCTTGAACGCCCAGCTTCAGGCTCCAGCCGTCATCTTCTGCGCCACACCCTCGCCACGCTAGCCTATCGCGGCGGAAAAGTGCTGAGAGGCGCTCCGCCAGGTTTCGCTGAATACCGCGCTGGCGACACCACGCGCGCCTGTGGGCAGATCCTCGCGCATTTGGGAGATTTGCTCGATTGGGCGCTCAGTCAAGCCAATGGCAAACAGGACTGGCACGATTCCAAGCCGCTTTCGTGGGACGAGGGCACCAAGCGCTTCTTCGCGTCATTAAAAGCGTTCGACGATTATCTCGCCTCGGACGCCGAACTCTCCTGTCCGCCGGAGAAACTCTTCCAGGGCGCCATCGCCGATTCCCTGGCGCATGTGGGTCAACTGGCGATGCTGCGTCGCCTTGCTGGCGCTCCGATTCGCGCCGAAAATTATGCGCAGGCGGAAATCGTTGCAGGCCGCGTCGGCGCGCAACAGACCGCGCCCCGCCGCGAATTCGATTAAATGAAACTTCGTCCGATAGATTTCGAATGAGGGACTTACGATTCGAGTAGAGAGGAAACGCAGGCGTGGGCTTGCAACCGCTCAAGGGGATCGGTCAGTGAACAAAAAAGGAACCGGGAGACTAGGCTGAGGGACCCGAGCCTCCCGGCATTCTCACCCATCTCCGCAGGGTCTGGGTAAGAAACTGGTTATGCTGCTGATTCGCTGCTGCGCATGAACTCGTAACGTTCGATCGCCGCTGCCACTCCCACTTCGCCCGAATTTTCGGGACTGGTCCGCAATACACGCCCAAGGCACCGGACGCGCACAGGACCTGCTTGAGTGAGTTCGTGCGGCAAGGTCATAACGATTTCGACCGGCGCGCCGCTCCTCAACCCTTTGGGCAAGTGAAAATACAGACCGCGGGAACTTACCTCCCGCGATTCTGTGGCAGCTTCGCCAACGACGCTTTCGTCAGTCCAGCGAACGGTCAGCGGAAGCCGCATGAGGAATCGCCGCGTTGCACGTCGCTCTTTTAAAGCCACAGGACACTACCTCCCTAAGTACGCATGTAGAGTAGGGCCGGCGCGCCTGAGAACCAATAGAGCTAAAGCCTCAATTCTAGTAGTCCAAATTGGTACAAACGTACTAGTCCTATCGTTGTTAAGTTGCAGAAAAGTAGGGTATTGCGCAGCGAGTCCTATTATCACTCCTCGTTCGGAGTCTTGCGAAATGCGTGCAGCGTATCGGCGAGTGTAAGTATGCCTTCCAGCTTCGCCAAGTCCGCGCGGCTGGCTACTGGCAGCACCGGCCAATCGCCCATCACTTGCAGCGCTTCGGCGAGGCTCTGATCGCGGAAAAGGTACGGGATCGGTCCCTTAGACTTGGCGTGGATCGGGGTGGTGGTGCGCGCCGCGTCCGGCGCCAGCCGCATCACGTCATCGCGGTCGAGCAGCCACCACTCTCCCGGACGCATGCGCAGCAGCAGCGCCGCCTCCGGGTTCGCCTCCGCGCGTTTTGCAACCTCCACAATGTGTTCGCCCGGCTCGGCCACCAGCACGCCGTCCGTCCGCATGGCATCCTCGACGACGAACGACGTCATCTCGCGTCGCTCCTCAATCGAGGGCAGCACCAATCCATCCTGGCGGGCCAGCAGATCGAACAACGGAACTTTCTGGTAGGCACGCGAAATTCCATACGCGATCATCGCGGAGATTATTACCGGCAGAATCGCCGTGTAGTTTCCAGAAAGTTCGATCACCATGAACACGGAAGTAATCGGTGTCCGCAGAAATCCCGCGAACAATGTCCCGATTCCCACCAGCGCAAATGTGCCGATGGTCGCCGTAAGGCTGGGGAAAAAATGATGCTCGATGGATCCCACCGCGCCTCCCAGCATCGCCCCGATAAAAAGTGTCGGCGCAAACAGGCCGCCCGGCGTTCCGCTCAAAAACGAAAATCCGGTTGCGAGCAGCTTTAATCCGGCCAGCAGCAGAAGCAATTGCCACACAAATTGCCCGTGCATGGCCTGGTCCACGATGGCATATCCCGCGCCCATCACTTGTGGAAAGCGTATGCCAATCAATCCGATCAGCAACCCTGCCGCAGCCGGCTGAAAGTATTCCGTCCAGCGCGGAAGCGCCTGCATCTTGGGGCGCGCATAGACGATCCATTTCAGCAGCACCAACGAAGCAGCGCCGCCGGCCACGCCCAGCGCGGCGTACGCCAGAACTTCTCCCGGCCCCGCCAGGCGAAATGGTGGAACGCGGAACAGCGAGTCCGGCCCCAGGAACGCGCGCATCGTCACCACGCTGGAGACGGCTGCCAGCACGATCGCTCCCAGCACTCCAGCGCTCCAGGTTCCGATCACCTCTTCAATCACGAACAGCACGGCCGAAATTGGCGCGTTGAACGCGGCCGCCAGGCCTGCCGCGGCGCCCACAGGCGCGATCAGGCGCAGTTTTTCCTGCGATAGCCGCAAACTCCGGCCAATCAGCGAAGCAATCCCCGCGCCCATCTGCAGCGAAGGATCTTCGGGCCCCAGCGATTGCCCGCTGCCGATGGCCAGCGCGCAGGTGATAAATTTTCCGATCACCGTGGTGAACGGAACGTACCCGTTCGAAATGTACATGGCTGCTTTGATCTGATTCACTCCGCTGCCACGCACGCGGGGGAACACATGGATTGCCAGCAGCGCCACCACAATGCCTGCGATGGTCGGAGCGAACACGACGCGCGGAAACGACGGAGACAATGACGGGCCCAGCAGCGTGATCTGCGTCCATTCGATTGCCAGCCTGAAACACACCACGGCCAGGCCGGAAAAAACACCGATGAGCACGGCGAGCATCAGGAAAAATCTATCTTCGCGCAGCGTGAAAACCGCGTGCATCCACGATTCCCAACGCACGCGAAAATGTCTTGGATCCGCGGGCGCATCGGTGGCAGCGGTTGCGACTACTTCTGGCGCAGTTGTCACCGGAACAACGGGAGCCTCGCTCACCGGTTCACCACTGACCGGCTGCGACCGAGCAGCCATAAAGCGCGATCGTCACCCTGCGGTTCCCCACACGCAGCCGCGGCCGCATTTTCCACGCTGAATACGTATGCCATCGCGGCATCCAAGCGATCCGGAAACCGCCCCAGGTATCGCAGCGTCCAGTCTTTCTGCAAGGTCTTGCCCTGCTCGTACAGCCGCTGCAAGTCTGTTTGCGGCGTAATCTGTTCCAGCGATTCGCCCGTTTGCCGCGCGCAAGCTTCCATGCGTGTTTGTGCCAACGCCAATGCGTTCGCCACTCGCTGTGCCCGCGCCTCGGTGGAAAGCCCCGCCAGAAATGGATCCGCCGCGTATATTCGCCTCGCCATGTCGTACCGAGTCACAAGTTCTGGCTGTTGCCGCTTTTCGGCCGGCAGCCGGTCGAAATATTCCATCGCCATCGCGTATTGGCCCAGCTCGAACGCGGCCGGGGCCGCGCCCGCCAGGGGTTCTTCATCATTCGGGTCGGCGGCAAGCAAGGTGTGATACACGTCCAACGCGCGCGCCCATTGCTGAGTGCGCAGCAACAGTTGGCCCACGATTTTCAGCCGCGCCAAATCACCCGCGGGAATGTTCTCCTCGAGCGCGATTACCTCCGGCGCGGCCTGTTTCACTGCGCCGCGACTCAGCAGAAACTCGCAAAGTTCCCGGCGCACTTGCCAGCGCATCGCGATTGGATCGTCGGCCCACTCGCCGTAAATCGCGCCTTGGTAATAGCGCATGGCATCCGCCATCGAATTGTTGTTCTTCGCGATGCGCGCCAGCTCCAGGTTCACCTCTCCGCTGCCGGGAGATTCAGAAAGCAGATTCAGCAGATACGAACGGGCTTCCTCCCCGCGCCCCGCCGCAGCCAGGGCCTTCGCCAGATGAAATTGAAACAGCGGATTTGATGGATTGTACGCCAGCGCATTGCGGTAATCGGTCAGTGCTGCTTTGATTTGTCCCGCCTGCTCATCCGCTTCGCCTTGCGCGAACATCGCGTCCGCCAGCGAATGTATTTTCCTGTGGTACAGCCGCGAAAGTAGCGCCGTCAGCGCCAAAAGTAGCAGTAGCGCCAGCACGCATAGCAGCATCACCAGCTCGCGCGAAAGGACGCGCGGAGATTCTCCACTCACCGTGTTTGGGCTTGTCGCACTCATCGTGAATGATTCAACCGACGAATATTCTAAACGGTTTTCGCGCGGAAAGGGCCGCGAGACGAAAAATTAGCGAAGAGTTCGAAGCATCGGATCGCGGGAGCGGCAACGGCAGGGACAGGATCAGCAGCGCGCCGACAAGCCGCAGTTGCCGATTACGTCTGGTCAATCAGCCGGTGATGGATGGCATACAACGCAAGTTCCAAGCGGTCGGAAACGCCCAGCTTATCGAAAATATTATGCAGATGATTTTTCACCGTCTGTTCGCTGATGAAAAGCTTCTCGCCGATTTCCCGATTCCGAAAGCCCTGCGCCACCAGCTGCACGATTTCCTTCTCGCGGTCGCTCAACAACGGTTTTTCCCGCCGCTGCCCCGATTCCGCGGATTTCTTGAACGCGTCAATCACTTCGGCAGTCATCCGGTTGTCCAGCCAGATTTCGCCGTCGGACACCTTGCGGATGCTCTTCACCAGCAGATCGCTCGCCGATTGCTTCAGGACCACGCCGCGCGCGCCCAGGCGCATCGCGCGCACCACGTCGCGGTCATCCTCCGCAGCCGTCAGCACAATTACCCGCGTCGGCAGCGAATCGAAATTCACCTCTTCCAGCACTCCCAGACCGTCTTTCTCCGGCATGCGCAAATCCAGCAGCAGGATATCCGGCTTCAGTTTGGTGAGCATCTTGATGCATTCCACGCCGTTCGAAGCCTCTCCGACGATTTGAATCTCGTCGGCGGCCTCCAATAGCTTGCGCAAGCCATCACGGAAAATGGCATGGTCGTCCGCGACCAGGATGCGAATCACCTGTTTTGCTTTCGTCATCTTAATTTAATTCAGTGGGATTTCTACCGTCAGACGCGCCCCGTGCCCGGGATTCGATTCCACCGTTAGCGTCCCCCCCACGCCCCGCGTTCTTTCCTTGATCGATATTGGCCCGAGTCGCAACCGGTCCAACTCCTCGCTGCTGTACCTGCCGGAGAAGCTGAATCCGCGCCCATTATCATCCACAACGAGAGATACTTTCGCCTCATCTTGCCCTAGTTTTACCACGACGTGACTCGCCTTCGCATGCTTTTTTATGTTGTTGAGTGACTCACGATATATCTGAAAAAGCTCCCGGCAAATTCGGTCTGGCAAGCGCAAATTCCGGTCCTCGATGAACAGGTCCACCGCCATCGCCGCTTCATTGCGGAAGCGCTCCGCATAACCCAGCATGAGCTCCCGCATATCCGCGCTTTCCACGCGCAGCGGCCGCAGGTCTGTAACCATCCTACGCAATTCTCCGCTTTCCTGTTGCACGGTTTTTTGCAATGTTTCCAGTTCTTTGCAAGCCTGCTCCGGCGTCCACGGGAACTTGTGGCGCAGCACATCCAGCTGAATATTCAGGCTCAGCAGCGTCTGCAGGATCCCGTCGTGCAGATCGCGCGAGATGCGGCTCCGTTCAGATTCCACCGCGCGCGCCCGTAAGTGCCTCATTAAGAAGACGTTCTCCAGTGGCGGCCCCACGTGCCTCACAATCCGCTCCAGCCACCGCAGCTCGCCCCGGGTGAATCGGCGGCGCGACCCCTGCGACCCATTGAGCCCGGCAGTCCCAATCGTTCCACTATCTCCATCGGGATTGATCAATAGCACGCGCCCCGTGGGCCGGCCGCCCGCTTCAATTGTCACAGCCAGCAACGTCCGCGCGCCAAATTCCTCGCGCGTGGAATTCGGTGGCGCGGGAAGGTTGCGAAACAGTTGCCCGCTCCGCCGGTCCCAGCCAAATCCGGTTCCGGGTCCGTCGTTGAATTCCCAACAGAATGAAGTTTCGAACGCATCCGTCAGAAATGTGTCCGAACGCGAAAGCGGCAGCGTTTCCGGCCCGCCGATCTCCCGCTCATTCGGATGAATCTTCCAGACGAACAGCCGCTCCAGTTCCTCGTCGCGGATCGCCAGGCAAGCCTGCTCGCATTCAAATTCCAGGGCAATCTCGCCCAGCGCCTGCCGAACGGACTCGGTCAATCCTCTGTCAAACTGCAGCAGCCGCGAAACTTTTTCCAGAAATTGCTGGCGCTCCAGGTGTTCGCGTTCCCGCGCGCCCAAAAACCCCATTCCCAGCCCGGAAATCACCGTGCCCAGCCCAATCGTTAGCCAATGCCACGCCCCACGCCAGCCGGACAATTCCATCATCGCCACGCGAAAAATGATTCCGGCGGTAGCTACGCTCACCAATGCCAGCATCAGGCGCGCATTGCCCTGCGTAGCCAGCGCGAAAACCACAAATAGGAACAAGAACCACCAGGCGGAAAGCGACGGCGTCAGAAACAGAAACACCGCCAAAGCCACGCAGTCTGCCACCAGCGGAATCGTGACGTTCGTCTCGCTCGACAGCCGCTCGTACCCCAGCACCGCCAGCGCCAGCAGCAAGTACACCGCAAGAAAAATCGCCGCAGCCGTGCGCGACCCCGCCACCGATATTTCGATCAAATCCACAAGCGCCAGGGCCACAAAAATGGCCCGAGCCAGGGTGACCTGGCGGTCCAGATACAATCGTTCGGCGTTATCAAGAGGCATCGTGGCGGGCAACTGCCTATCAAAGTCTAACAAGCCCCAAGCAACGCGCAACCGCCTGTCCTCTTCTGGTTATCGCCCCACACGAACGCTACGCGTGAGCCAGCCCGCGCCACCACGCGTCGCCGCCGCCCCATGCTCGGCCAGCCAGATTCAAAGTCAAAATCACCACAGATGAACACAGATGAACGCAGATAAAGTCAAAGGCGAAACACAGAAGGTAAGACCAAGCAGAGCTCCGTTGACACTCTGTCCGATCGCCCGGATTTGGTAGCGCCGGCGTCTCGTCGGCTCTTCGCAGTTGAATTTGTGAATCGCCCTAAAGGACGATTCATCCTGAGATCCCGCAGTGCGGGATCGAAGGGTAGCGGCCGCCTGCTTTTTAGGCGGGCGCCTCTGCCTTGCTCTTGCCACGATTGATCTGCACTGCGTTCACCGCGCCACGTCCAACACCAGCGCCGTAGGCGCGGCACAAGTTCGCCCAGACCGGAAGGTCTGGGTACGCATGTAAAAAAATCCCGAGCGCCGTAGGTGCGACACTGCCTTTGCCTTGCCCTTGCCGCGCCCGTTCCGTTCTGCATTCACCCCACCGACACGCGTCCTCGCACCGTTGTCGATTTCCTATCTTCGATTTTCCCTTTTCCATTTTCGTTTTTGACTTTATCTGTGTTCATCAGTGTTCATCTGTGGTGCCTTTGACTTTCATCTTTGACTTCCCGCGCAAAGTTATCCACAGCCGAGTACCATAGCCAAGATTTGACACCAGGTGCATAATCATTCGCGGCACCACCGGGCGAGCAGGGGGAAGGGCGGATTGGCGCAGCGTTATACGCGTACAGAAGTCGGGCGCATCCTGGGTCTTGAGCCGAACCGTCTTCGCTACTGGGAACGCCTGCGCCTGGTGCGTCCCGAAGCGCGCTGGGGCGAACGATTCTACAGCTTCGGCGACCTGGTGGCCCTGCGCTCCATCCAGCGCATCACCCAAAATCACGTCCCCGCCAAACGTGTCCGCCGCGCCGTCGCGCTCATGGAAAAGCAATTTGGCACCGCGACCGTGCCGATCCAGGAACTCCGCCTCGTCGAGTTCGGCCGCGAAGTACACGTCGTTCCGCCCGGCTCGGAACGCCCGTTCAATCCTTTTCTGCGCCAATGGGCTTTCCCGTTTGACCTCGCCCCTCAACCGGCGACATTGCGCGCCATGGTCGGGCCCACTCCCGAGGATTTCTTCCAGTCCGCGCTCGATTGTGAGGCTCGCGCGGAAACCCTGCCCGAAGCGATAGAAAATTATCAGCGCGTCGTGGATCTCGCGCCGAATTGGATCGAGGCGCACATCAATCTCGGCGTCGCTTACTACCAGCTGGGCCAGCTTACCGACGCGCGCAATTGCTTTCTCGCCGCCGTGCGTATTGACCCATTCAACGGCATCTCGCGTTATAACCTGGGCTGCACTCTGGAAGAACTCGGCGAACTCGACCAAGCCGTTGACCATCTGCGCCGCGCCGCGCGCGCCATGCCCGCTCACGCGGACGTCCATTTCAACCTTGCGCTCGCCTATGAAAAACGCGGTGAACGACGCGCTGCCCACGAACAATGGGCGCTCTATCTGCGCTACGCTCCCAACGGCCCCTGGGCCGATCAAGCCCGCGAGCGGCTGCAGCAATCCTCCGGCAAGCGCAAACGAAACGCTCCGATTCCCTTCCGCCGGCCCAGCTGAATGCGGCCGCCTTATTGAAAGGACTTCCGATGCCAAGGCGATGCGTCTCTCTTGCCGGCGCAATTCTC
>Ga0182024_10016477_pt1 | contig 14012 bp, 13 predicted proteins | sample P32metaG_FD_120480 | JGI IMG/M metagenome (GOLD analysis project Ga0182024, IMG submission 120480) | Permafrost microbial communities from Stordalen Mire, Sweden - P3-2 metaG (Illumina Assembly) | ecosystem: Environmental > Terrestrial > Soil > Wetlands > Permafrost | place: Sweden: Stordalen... | reverse complement strand
GATCGTCAGTGCTTTCCAGTTCGGTCCGGCCAGGTGTTTGGCGACAAACACAATCTGTCCGATGTGCTGGGCGTAATGCGCGATCTGGCGATTGATCGCCTGCATCACGGAATGCGGTTCGCTGCGGATCGTCACGGTGCGCCCCAGATCGGCATCGCTCAGCGGCTCGATTGCGGAGAAGACCAGCTTCCAGCCGTTCTCCCAGCTTTCGAGCAATGCCTCGCGCGTCGCTGGCGGATCGACAAACTCGCTATCGCGATTGCGGTCCGGTTTTTCACCGTCGCTCGTGAGAAAGTCGGTCCATCGCGACCGCATATTTCCCACCATGTGTTTCACGATCAGCGCGACCGAATTCGATTCCGCGTCGAGCGTAACGAAAAGCTGTTCGTTGGACATCTGCGCCATTGCGCCTTCCGCCATCTTTTTATACAGACGAAAGACGGTGAGCGATTCTTCGATGTATGAGGTGGTGAACTGGTGTGGCATAGGCCTATTTTAACGGTGTGGGCTGCTGGATTTGCCTCAGCACGACAGGCCGCAGACGCAAGCCGCTCCACTCCTCGCACACGACGATCGAATTCGGCGGATTCTTCGGATCGAAGCGGACCGACGCCGGGCCGACCATGCGCATGCGGTCTTCTGGCAGCAGCGTTTCAATGGCGGAAGCGTCCTGGCCGACCGTGTATTCCACCCCGCCAACTGAATACGAATAGAGAATGACGGCGCCGTCCACATCCACAATCTCGCCATCGCCGATCTTTCCCTTCCCGTGCAGCATGTCGCGGCGGCGGCGTTCCAGTTCATCGGCATCGGGCTGGTGACGGAACATGCGCCACGCCAGAAACGCCGCCGCCAAGAGCGCCGCAAATGCGCCGATGCCGATCCAGCGAATTGCCTCAGCGTAACGTGTCCATATTGCCCCAATTCCGGGCATAGCTTTGCCTTGGTCGCTAGTTCGCGAACGCCTTGTTATAGTCCTTCAGGAACTGTTCGAGACCTTTATCGGTCAGCGGATGATTGAAAAGCGAATCGAGCACTTTGAATGGCAGCGTGCCGATGTGCGCGCCCGCGAGCGACGCTTCCACCACGTGCAGCGAACCGCGCAGCGACGCCGCGAGCACCTGCGTTTCAAAGTCGTAATTTTCGTAAATCGCTACAATCTGGCGAATCAGGTCCATGCCGGTGGCGCCAATATCATCGAGCCGGCCCACAAACGGGCTGACGAAATACGCCCCCGCTTTGGCTGCAAGCAGCGCCTGCGCGGGCGAGAAACAGAGCGTCACGTTGACCCGAATGCCTTCCTTGCTGAGCGCGGAACAGGCTTCGATTCCATCCCGGATGAGAGGCACTTTCACGATCACGTTTTTGTGGATTTTGGCGAGTTCGCGGCCTTCGGAAATCATCGCCTTCGCCTCCACTGAGACAACTTCGGCGCTGACCGGCCCGTCCACGATGCCGCAGATGGCGGCAATCTGCTCTTTGATCGGTTTGCCTTCTTTGGCGATCAGACTTGGATTGGTGGTAACACCGTCCACAATGCCCCATTTGGCGCCTGCGCGCAGTTCTTCCAGATTCGCTGTGTCGAGGAATAATTTCATTCGTCTTCAGTATAAAGGCAGGCGCAGAAGCTCAATGCCACTTAGTTTTCGCAGTATGGGTTTGTGGGGCGGGGCTTCGGCCCTGCCGCCGGGCTTCCGCCCGGCGCATACTGCGGCAAACAAGTTGCACACGCTAATAATTCGGGTGAATGTTTGTGTCGAGACGCTGGCCTGAAGGCCAGCGCCCCGAAGGGAGCGTCGACCCATAGAGCTGCTTTTGATTGAACCGCGCCGAGCGGAAGCTCGGCGGCAGGGCCGAAGCCCCGCCCCACATCCAGCGTCGGAATCCTACTGGATGGAAATAAACCCATTCGCCTGCGATTGCTGACCGTTCGCCGTCGCCACAACGGCAGCGTCACCCGTCGTGAGCGATCCTGGCACAATGACATTGATTTGATACAGGCCGGAGCCGACGAGTCCTGCATACGTCACAACTGCATTGACTCCGCCGATCGTGATCGATGGCTTAGTGGCCATCGGAAATGGCTCCGTAATTACCTGGCCCTTCGGAGCCGCGGGTGAGGTAGTGCCGAACCCGTTTCCGTAGAGCACTATGGTTTCTCCCGCAGCCGCCGGAGTCGTTACGCCGCTAATGAGGGAGGCCGGGCCAATAAGCGCCCCGTCGGCGTGAGTGGCGACAAGATATTTGTTGCCGCTCAGCCAGAAGAAAGCGGGCGCCGCACTTAGTACATTCATGGTCACAGCCGCGCTGATTTCACCGTTGTTGGTTACCTGAATCTTAGCCGGACCCGTCGCTGTGTCGGGGGGACTCAGAAAGTTTAATTGCATGGGATTGACGTAGCTGACGTAGGCTGCCTCGCCATTCACCGTGACGCTTACTCCGTCAATTTCCGTGGGCAATTTGGAGCCCGAAAAATCGGTCGCTGTCCAGCTTCGCGTGGTGGACGCGAGCCCTCCACCCAATATACTGACCCACGTGTTGGCGGCAATGGAAGGCGCGTAGCTCGCGCCATTCACAATATCCGCGCTGGTGAACGAAGGAACCGCCTGAATGCTGCCGAACAATCCATGCGATTCGGGAGCTTCGCCGTATGGGCCGGCAATACCTGCCGTGAAATACAGAGTAGCCGGGTCGCCGCCACTCCCGCCGTTGCCAAACTTCAACGCCCAAAGCCCCGTCAGAGGCAGGGCATGGCCGGTGCTGTCCTGGAGTGCTCCGAGCGGAGTCCCTTTGTTCGGATCGAAGGCATTAATGGCGCCATCGCCGAAGTTACCGACCAGCAGCGCGCCGCCGAATGGTCCGAATGTCGCAGGAGCCATCGCCATGGCCGAGGGCGAGTTCAGCACTCCCTGGGAAGCAAAGCGCATCAGCATTGTCCCGGACTCATTAAAGACATCGATATATCCGTTTCCCGGTCCGGAAACGTCGTCGTGTTTCGCGGAATCCTGTTTGGCGTAGGTAATGTATATGCTCGATCCAAAAATCGAGATGCCGAATGGAGCGTAGCCTGCCGGGATGGAAGGATCGGCAAATGCCGCGCTACCGGCAATAGGCTTGAAGTTGCCATCGAACATGTCTACGACGCCATTGTGAAAGTCGGTCGCATACAGCACCGGCGCGGCGGTGGTTCCACCGATTACGCAGCCCTTGAAGACCGAACCCGACGCGGATTGGTTCACCGCCAGGATTGCGTTTGTTGCGCTGACTGTCGGGCTCCATCCGGAAATAGTGCCGTCTTCAGTGCAGAAGATGAATGATGCCGCCTTGGTAGTGGTGCCGGACGTAACGGCGAAGGCAGTGGTGGCGTTCTGGATCACGCCGCTGACGGCTCCGCCCGTGGGCACGGTGGGCGCGGGAATTGTGACGATGAGGCTGGACGGAGTTCCGTTTGTCGAATACAGCGTCGAAGTGCCAGTGCCGTTATTCCCAATCCAGAAAGGACTGGTGGCGGAGGTGGCAATTCCCCACGGGTTCACGAGATTGGGATCCTGAAAATCGGCAGTATCGGGAAGATCCGACACCAGGTTATGCATCAGATAGATATTAGTCGGGGCCGGCGGGTCGGCCAATGCCATGGAAAGAGCGGCGCAGAATGAAAGCGCGTAACGCGCCACCTTAAAGACGGAACCGGCTGAGAATTCGTACATACGGGTTTTCCTCCATTCCGCATGGTCGCAGCGCCGGAGAATGCACGCGTTGTTTTCCTGTAAAAAAGCTGTAAAACATATCTGTAAAAGAAGCTGTGAAACACGGCACCGAGGCACGATGAGGCAGCGGGAGCCTGGTTCCGATCGGAGCCGAACGCGAAGTTCCCCGGAGCGACTGAACGTGCGGCACGCGCTGGCAGTCAGACTCGTTCCGGATGCGAGCGCATTTGAATAGCGCCCACAACGCCCATAACCCCGAGGCTCAAACCTATTACAGGTATTTGACACTTCGCTGACAACGATTGAGCGCAATCCTCCTATTCTCGTACCAGGATATCGAGGTGTCACAATTGAACCGCAGACGATTCTATATAGTCCTGACCTATGCACTCTGGGCCGCCATGAGTCTGGCTATGGCGGCAACGGGGCTTATCTATTTGCTGTTCCCGCCAAAACCGCGCAAGGAAGACGAATGGGTGGAAGCGGCGGAGCTTGCCTCGCTGCCGCAGGGCGTTCCCGAAGAGGTGCTGTTTCCACGCAGCCGCGTGGACGGCTGGAAGGTGGCAGTGGAAAAAACCAGAGCCTGGCTGGTCCGGAAGCCGGATGGACAAGTGGTAGCGTTTGCGCCGCAATGCACGCACCTCGGATGCGCCTACCACTGGGATGTGCGGGCGGGCAACTTTCTCTGTCCCTGTCACTCATCCAGATTTTCGATCGATGGCAACGTGCTTGGCGGACCTGCCCCAAGACCTCTCGATCAGTACGCAGTGAAGATCGAGGCCGGCAAAGTCAGTCTCGGTGCTGTCAAGAGGCCGGTGTAAACCATGGGGTGTAAATCATGGGGGTGTAAATCATGCGGCGAATGATCGATTGGCTGGAAAGCCGTACCGGTATTGAAACGGCAGTACGGAGTTTTCTTTACGAAGAGATCCCCGCTTCGGCGGGCTGGCATCAGGCGTTCGGCAGCGTCGCGATCTTCGCGTTTCTGATGCAGGTTTTCACTGGCATCCTCCTTGCCTTCAACTATGCGCCGACGCCGGGCGACGCTTATAACAGCCTGCGGTACATCGTCACCGAACTGACCGGCGGCAGCATCATTCGCGGCCTGCATCACTGGGGCGCGAGCATGATGATTGTGACCGTGGTGCTGCACATGGTGCAGGTCTTTGTTTGGGGAGCGTACAAGAAGCCGCGCGAGACCACGTGGATGCTGGGCGTGGTGCTGATGTTGCTGACCCTCGCTTATGGCCTTACCGGTTATCTGCTTCCATGGGACAACCGCGCGTACTGGGGCACGGTGGTCACTACGAAGATCGCCGCCACGGCGCCCGTCGCGGGCCCCTATCTGGCGCGGTTGCTGGGCGGTCAGGGCGCTATCGGCGTTGTCACCTTTGCCCGCTTTTACGCATTGCACGTTCTCCTGTTGCCGCCGTTGACCATGTTCCTGATCGGAATGCACGTCTACCTGGTGCGAAGGCACGGAGTCACACCGGGACCCGCAGAAACCGGGCCACCGAAGAAGTTTTTTCCTGAGCAGGTTTTCAAAGACACGACGCTGATCTTTTTGTATTTCGTCGTGCTGGCTGTATTGGCTGTGGCGGCGCGCGTTCCGCTGGGACAGTTGGCCGATCCGACGGATACGGCATTCGTCCCGCGGCCAGAGTGGTATTTCCTCTTTCTGTTCCAGACGCTCAAACTCTTCGATGGGCCGCTGGAAATTGTTGGCACGGTTGTTCTGCCTACGCTTGCCATTCTGGTGCTGTTCCTGATTCCCTTCGTGGATCGCGGGAAGGCGATCCGGCTGGCGCGCCGGACTACGGCGATGGGCGCCGTGATTCTTGCGGGACTTGGATGGGGAGCGCTGACTATCGCGGCGGTACGTTCGACGCCGCCGGGCGCCGAGACCAAAAGCTCCGTTGGGCTCTCCGCGCAAACCTGGCAGCAACTCTCGCCCGCGGAGTTGGCGGGGATCGGATATTTTCGCAGCGAGAAGTGTCCGGTATGCCATTCGCCGACGTCAAACCCCAAAATGCGGGGGCCGGATCTGACGCGGATTCCCGTGCGCAAAACAGCCGCCTGGATGATCGACCACTTCAAGCGGCCTTCGCAGGTAGTGCCGGGAACGCCAATGCCGGCGGTACAGCTGACCGATGCGCAACTCAGTACTCTGGCGGCGTTTCTGTTGATGCTCAACCCGGCAAACGGCGAGACGCTACAATCGGCGCCTCAGCCAGTCGTGGAAGGAGCGATCGTGTATCAGGAGTACGATTGTGGCTCCTGCCACCGCGTGAACGGGCAGGGAACCCAGTTCGGGCCCGATCTCGATGGCGTCGCTTCGCGCCATCCCCGCGAATGGATTGAGGCACACTTCCACGACCCGGCGAAGCTGTCGCCAGGCTCAGTCATGCCGGCGTTCAATTTCAGACCGAGAGAATTGGACCGGATAACGAACTATCTGGTGGCGATTCCGCCACGATAACGGAACAAAAATGACAGGCGTCAAAATGACAGGCGTGAAAATGACGAACCCCCGCATGCCACCGAAGCGGCTGCGGGGGTTCGTTTAGCCTTTTGAACTGGAGGCAGTTACAGCGTCCGCGACGAAGCAACCGGTCCACATGAAGATGGTCCCGTCACTGATAACGGAACCTGCAATATTGACAACGGTCGATTCAGCATTCGGCCACCTCACGCGGTCTACTACAGGAACTCATTTTTCTGGACCACCTCCTTCTTCAGTGATACCTTCAAATTACCCCCGCCGGGCCGAGTTGTCAACAACAAAAAACATGAAAAATGTTTTGGGCGCCGTCTCGTGTGCAAGTGTCGCACAAAGGCCTTTCAAATGCTTGCAGATACTAAATCGGATAGCTAGACGGAAAGGAGACTACAGGAATGTTATACAGGCTGATTCGGACACGGGATGACGCGGCGCTGGCGGCAATCCGCATAGCTCTTGGCGTTGTGATGTTTGCGCATGGCTCGCAGAAAATGCTGGGCTGGTTCGGCGGTTACGGGTTCAATGGCACCATGGGCTTTTTCGAAAGCCAGCTGCACATTCCCGCGCCGCTGGCAGTCCTGGCGATTGTCGCGGAGTTCTTCGGAGGTATCGGACTGGTGCTGGGGTTACTGGGGCGCGTTGCTGCCCTGGGAATCGCGGTAAATATGGTGGTCGCTATCGTGACTGTACATCTGCCGAATGGTTTTTTTATGAACTGGAGCGGCCAGCAGAAGGGCGAAGGATTTGAATATCATTTCCTGGTGCTGGCGATCACTGCGGCCGTGATGCTGCATGGTTCCGGTGCATTGTCGGTGGATTACGCGATTTCGCGCGGCTCGGCGCACTGGGTTCCGGGCGGCGCGGCGCACTTGCCGTCTCATGGCTGACCCGTCGATATGAGAAACTGACACCTGGATGCTCAGATGGTCCCCGATATCCCTTTTGTGGCTGCCGTTTTTGTGGCTGCCAACGCTGGGCATTGTGATTGCCGGGGCGCAGTCTGTCGGCCAGGCGCCTCAGGCTTCATTCAACGCGGCTGCCCCGGCGGCTCCGCCCGCCCACGAGACTTTCGATTATTCGGTTGAGTGGCGGCTCATTAACGCGGGCAAAGCTCATCTGGAGTGGGACGCCGCGCCCTCCTCCAACAACCCGACGACTGGCGATGTCAAACTCCACGTGGAATCGGCAGGCCTGGTTTCGCGCCTGTTTCTCATCAACGACGAATACACCGCCGCGATGAAGTCCGGTTTCTGCGCCGAGAGCACGCTCATTCAGGCCCAGGAAGGCGGGCGTCACAAAGAAACGCGCGTCACTTATGACGATGTGGCGCACAAAGCACTCTACGTCGAAAAGGATCTCATCAAGAACACGACCGCCACGCAGGACGTGGCGATTCCGAGTTGTGTCCACGATCTGATCGGCGGTCTTATCGTCCTGCGCTTTCTGCGCCTGGAGCCAGGCCAGACAGCGAAGATTCCGGTCAGCGACGGCAAGAAGTTTGTGATGGCAAAAGTCGAGTCCCAGCGCGAGGAGCCGCTGAAGACTGCGTTCGGCACCGTCAACACCGTGAAGTACGAGATCTACCTGTTCGATAACGTGCTGTTCCGCCGGTCTGGCCACCTGCATGTCTGGATCACCGATGACGACCGGCGGCTGCCCATACAGCTGGAGGTCCGGCTCACGTTCACGATCGGAACCATTACTTTCCGGCTTGAGAAACCGGCTACACCTGAAGCCGTGTCCGGTGCAAAATAGAGATATGCTGCGCCTCCTCTTCGTTCCGGCTCTGTTTGTTTTTGCAAATTTGGCGCTGGCGCAAAGCCCGCCGAACGCGCTGCTGAGCCAGCCGGAGACGCAGACAACCGTTACCCGAGTGCTGCAACTGATGGAATCGACCTCGACCGTGATCCCGGGTTTACCGCGTGCCAGCGAGCCGTTGCGGCAAAATACTCAGACGACCGCGGCGGCGCTTGGCAAGGCGCCGCGCGATCCGTCGCTCACTCTGCAGCTGATCAATGACATCAAAGCTTATCTGGCGCTTTCCGACTCGCTGCCGCGTCCCGACTTCTTTCCCGCCGCCGCTTCGCAGCAGTTTCTCGAACTGCGCGACGAGTTGCAGCGGCTCGACCGTCACTTCCAGGCGCTGCTCATTCGCGAGCAGATCGACGCGCATGCCAACGATGGCGATCCATATAATCTGAAGCGCTATGCGGCCGCCGATTCGAAGCAACCCGTGGCGACCTCGCCGCGCTATGTTTTCCTGGGCGATTCCGCGACCGACCTCTGGCGGCTCAACGAGTACTTCACGGGCAAGGACTTTATCAATCGCGGTATCGCCGGACAGACGACCAATCAAATCCTGCCGCGCTTTCTGGCTGACGTGGTGGCGCTGCGTCCGGTGGGTGTGATCGTGCTCGCCGGTTCGAGCGACATTGCGGCGGGCATGCCGCCCTCGGCAATTGCCGATAACCTGGTGATGATCGGCGATGTTGCGAAGGCGCATGGGGTGCAGCCTATCTTTGCCTCCGTGCTGCCGGCCAGTGGTGAGGCGGCGAAGATGCGCACGCCCGAGGCGATCCAGAAGGTCAACACCTGGCTCCGCGACTACTGCATTCGCGAGAGCTTCATCTATATCGATTACTACACGGCCATGGCGGATAGTAAGGGGATGATGAAGCCGGAACTGTCGGATGATGGCGTGAATCCGAATGCGCGGGGCTATCGTGTGATGTCGCCGCTGGTGCTCGACGGCATCGATCGTCTGCACGATATGGTTGCATCGACGGAAGGGACCGCGAAGCCGAAGCGCCGCTTGATTCCGCTCATTGCCAAATGACCCCAGCCAAATGACAGGTCTTCCCGTGTTCTTTGCCGCGATGTTCCTGCTTTTTATCACGCCCGGCCCGGACATGCTGTACATAATCGCGCGCTCGGTCGGCCAGGGGCGAAGTGCGGGCCTGGCTTCCGCGCTCGGCATCGGAGTTGGCTGCTTCTTCCATATTTTCGCCGTGGCTTTCGGGCTTGCGGAGTTATTGCGCACTGTGCCGGTGGCGTATAACACCGTGCGTTATGCGGGCGCGGCTTACCTGATATATCTTGGCTTCCGGACTCTGCTCACGCGCAGCGCTGGCGGCGATGCCGTTGCCGTGTCGCCCTCAAGTCTGTCGCGCGTTTTCGCGCAGGGAGCGATTACGAACATACTGAACCCGAAAGTTGCGCTCTTTTTTCTGGCGTTTCTGCCGCAATTCATCAGCAGGAACGGCAATGCTTTCGCGCAGACGGTCAGGCTCGGGCTGATCTTCGATTTCTCAGGGACCCTGTTCAACGTCACTGTGGCTCTCACAGCCAGTTCCATAGGGGGCGCTCTGCGTAATCGCATTGGCGGCGCGCCTGCGTTGCGCTGGCTGACGGGCAGCGTTTTCGTAGGCCTGGCCTGTGGCTGACGAGACGTGACGCCTGATCTTCACGCCGTCCTCCGGAAATACTGGGGCTACGATCACTTCCGGCCGCTGCAGGGCCGCATTGTCGAAAGCCTCATCGGCGGCAACGATACGTGTGTTGTGATGCCGACGGGTGGAGGGAAATCGCTCTGCTACCAGTTGCCCGCAGTGGTCTCCGGGCGCACGGCGGTCGTCGTGTCGCCACTGATTGCGCTGATGCAGGATCAGGCGGCGCAACTCGAACAGATGGGTATTCCCGCGGCTGCGCTCAACAGCCAGATCCCGTGGACGGAGCAGCAGGACATCATGCGGCGCGCGAAGAACGGCGAGTATCGGCTGCTCTATGTGTCGCCGGAGCGGCTGCTGAAAGACGAGTTCATCGAATATCTGAGCCATGTGCCTCTGGCTTTTTTCGCCATCGACGAAGCGCACTGCATTTCCGAATGGGGCCACGAGTTTCGGCCCGTATACAGGCAGTTGCGGCGGCTGCGCCAGTTGTTTCCCGAGCAGCCGATCGCGGCCTTTACGGCGAGCGCGACGCAGCGTGTGCGGCACGACATTGTGCGGCAGCTGAGCCTGCGCGATCCGCACAAGTACATTGCGAGCTTCCACCGGCCGAATTTGAGTTACCTGGTTCGTGCATGCGATGGCAAGGCGCAGGAGCGCCTGTTGCTCGCGGCCATCGAGGCGTATGCCGGAGCCACCATGATCATCTACGCGCCGACCATCGCGCGTGTGGAAGAGACGGTGGAGTTTCTGGGCAAGCACGGAGTGGAGGCGGTGCCGTATCACGGCAAGATGGAAACCGGCGACAGGGCGCAGAATCAGGAGCGCTGGATGTCGGATGAAGTGCGCGTGCTGGTGGGGACGATCGCGTTCGGTCTCGGCATCAACAAGCCCGCGGTGCGCGCGGTGATTCATCTGGCGCTGCCGAAATCGATCGAACAGTATTACCAGGAGGCGGGACGGGCCGGGCGCGATGGCGAGCCCGCGGATTGCGTGCTGTTGTGGCAGATGCGCGATGCAGGGCTGCTGGCCTACTTCAACGGCAAGATCCCGGCCGGCGACGAGAGGCAACGCGCGTGGGATTCGTATCATGCGATCCGCAAGTTCGCGGAATCGGACGAGTGCCGGCATCGGCAGATCTGTCTGCATTTCGGGGAGACGCCGAAGTGGGAGAAGTGCAATGCCTGCGATGTGTGCGCGGCCGAGCCCGGATGGATGATAGCGCCGGTGGCGACGGTATCGTCGGTCGTGTCGAAGCCGCGCCAGGCTGCGTCGGGTGTGCCGGAATCGGCGCTGCAGCTGTATATGCGCGAATGGCGGCGCGGGTTTGCGAAGCAGCGGGGCGTGCCTGCGTTCATGATCCTGACCGATGCCAGTCTCGCGGATCTCTGCGCGCGCGAGCCTTCCACGTTCGAGGAGTTAACCGAAGTGAGTGGTATCGGCGAGCGCAAGGCGCAGTCTTTTGGCAAGGAAATTCTGACGGCGCTGCATGATTTTGCTGCACGTTGAGGCAATCTACGGTAGTATGGATTTTATGAAACGAGTTTTCGGCACGTTATTGGCTTGCGGATTTCTGTGTGCGGCAATCGCATCGGCGGAGCCTGTAACGACTCACCCCCAGCCCAACAATAAGGTTGTGCACAAGAAGGTTAAGAAGGCCAAGGTGAAAAAGAACGCCAAAGGCCGAAAAGCTGTTGTGCGCAAAGTGACTCCGAAAAAAGTTGCGGGCTAATTTCGACTTTTTACTGAAGCAGAATTAATCCACCGGGCCGCGACTTCCGGCCGTGGATATTGGTTTATCCGAGTGAAGGCACATTTGAAGTAAGCGCCTTCATAAGGAGAGAAGTCATGAATCGGTTTTTTACTGCCATCGCAATCACGGGCGTGTTTGTCGCCTCTGCTTTTTCCACGCAGGCAGCCGGCAGGATCGGGCAGCGCAAGGAGAATCAGCAGGACCGTATCGCGCAGGGCGTGAAGTCCGGCCAGTTGACGGCGGGCGAGACGGCTCATCTTGAAAATAAGGAAGCTGCCGTGAATAAAGAGGTCAGCGCCGAGCGTGCGCTTAACGGCGGGAAGCTCTCTGGTGCGGAGAAGCGGCAGGTTAATCGGCAGCAGAATCGGCTGAGTAAGCAGATTTATACCGATAAGCACAATGCGGCGCAGCAGTAAGGACGGGTTGGCTTGCGCCAACCCGCGGACAGATTGCCAATCTGTCCCCACATGGGAGCCTGGGAAGCATGCTTCTCAACTGGTCAGGCGGCCAGGTCGCGGGCTATGGCTTCGGCGATCTGGGCGCCGTGGAAGCGGCCGTTTTCGATGAAGATCTCGTTGGTGTGCATGCCGGCTACGATCACTCCTGCGAGGTAGATGCCTTTGCGCTCGCTCTCCAGAGTATCGGGGTTGGTGCGGGGCTTTTGGGATTCCGGGTCCAGCGTGATGCCTGTCGCATTCAGGAAGGTCATGTCCGGGCTGTAGCCGATCATCGCCAGCACGAAATCGTTCTTCACTTCGATGCGGCCCTCGGGCGTATCGAGTATTACTGACTTAGGACGGATTTCAACTACGTGGGAGTTGAAGTACGCTTTGACTTCTCCGTTTTTGATTCGGTTCTCGATATTCGGCTTGATCCAGTACTTCACGTGCCTGTGGATTCCGGGGCCGCGGTGCACGAGGGTGACGCGGGCTCCGGTCCAGAAGAGTTCGAGCGCGGCTATTGCGGCTGAGTTCTTCGCGCCCACCACCATCACGTCGTGATTGTAGTAAGGGTGCGGCTCCTTGTAATAGTGGATGACTTTGGGGAGTTCTTCGCCGCGGACGTTCAGCATGTTCGGAACGTCGTAATAGCCGGTGGAGATGATGACTGTTTTCGCGTGGTAAGTGGTGAGCGAAGTCTTCACCGTGAAGTTATTGTTTTCGCCGCTGACTGATTCGACTAACTCGTATTGGTGAATGTCGAGTTTGTAGTGGTCGGCTACGCGGCGGTAGTATTTGAGTGCTTCCGTGCGGGTCGGCTTTTCGTTGAGACTCGTCATCGGGATGTCACCGATCTCCAGGAGTTCGGGAGTGGTGAAGAACGTCATGTGAGTCGGATAGTTGTAGAGCGAGTTGGTGAGGCAGCCCTTGTCGATGACTATCGCACGGACGTTGCGCCTTTTTAGTTCGATCGCGCATGCCAGACCTGTGGGACCTGCGCCAATGACTATGACATCGGTCACGCCATCCTGGATCACAGTCTGGATTCCACTTCCGCCGTGATGCTGGCTAAGGCCTGCGGGAGTTGCGATGGGTCTTTGCCCCCGCCTTCCGCCATATCGGGTCGGCCTCCTCCTTTGCCTCCCATGGCCTGCGCTAATGCGCCTACCAGTTTGCCCGCCTGGAGTTTCGAAGTCAGATCCTTGGTTACTGCCGCTACAATCGAGACGGCTCCGTCGTCGACTCCGGTGAGGATCACGACGGCGGATTTCCATTTGTTGCGGAGAGCGTCGGCCAGTTCGCGCATCTGCTGGCGGTCGAGGCCTTCGGTACGCGCGGTTAAGTAGCGGACGCCATTCTTCTCTTTGGATTGCGATTCGAGATCGCGGGCGGCCGATTGCGCGATCTTCGTTTTGAGCTGCTCGATCTGGCGCTCGTGGGCGCGCTTTTCATCGAGCAGTCGCGTCACCTGATCGACCAATTCAGGTTCGGAGACGCGCAACATGTTCGACATGCGATGCAGCGCGTCGCTCGACTGCTGGTACTGGCGGACTGAATTTTCGCCGGTGATCGCTTCAATGCGGCGAACGCCCGCGGCGATGCTGCTTTCCGACGAGATTTTGAACAGGCCGATATCGCCGGTGCGGCGGACGTGGGTGCCTCCGCAGAGTTCCTTGCTGAAGTTGGGTACGACTACGACGCGCACGTCGGCGCCGTATTTTTCGCCGAAGAGAGCCATGGCTCCGGTGGAGATGGCCTGATCGAGCGCCATCACGTTGGTGGTCACTTCGGTGTTGCGGAGGATCTGCTCGTTGACGAGGCGTTCGATTTCGGCGATTTCGGCCGGATCGACCGCGGCGTAGTGGCTGAAATCAAAACGAAGGCGCGGGGGTTCGACGACGCTGCCGGCCTGCTTGACGTGGGGGCCGAGAACCTGCCGGAGCGCGGCGTGGAGTAAGTGCGTCGCGGTGTGATTGCGCTCGGTGGCGAAGCGTTCGCTCACGGCTACTTCGGCGCGTAGTTCATCGCCCGGGGCAATGTTCCCGTGGGTGCGGATCTTGTGGACGGTGAGGCCAGGAACCGCGGGATAAGTATCGAGAACCGTCGCGACTTTTTCGCCTGTCGCTACGTTGAAGAGGCTGCCGTGGTCGCCGACCTGGCCGCCGG
>Ga0182024_10016476_pt1 | contig 14013 bp, 13 predicted proteins | sample P32metaG_FD_120480 | JGI IMG/M metagenome (GOLD analysis project Ga0182024, IMG submission 120480) | Permafrost microbial communities from Stordalen Mire, Sweden - P3-2 metaG (Illumina Assembly) | ecosystem: Environmental > Terrestrial > Soil > Wetlands > Permafrost | place: Sweden: Stordalen... | reverse complement strand
CTATGTCTCGCGCGGTGAATGCCGCTGATAGTGCACACTGAGACTAATCACCTATTGCAGTCTGGGCGCGCAGCGGGCTCGATGCTGATCCGAGCTCCTTGCCGATGCCATCGCGCGTCTGATTCTCGCTGGAAAACAGGTCGTCCCAAACGATGGATGTCCCGGCGTCGTTGACGACCTCGAGCGACCATTGGGATTCATGCTCAAGCCGGACGATAGATACCTTGACGGTCACGCACTTTAGCGGACGAAGGAATGCGCGCGTTTCTCGACAAGGGAAATATCATTCCGTTTCGGCGTTGATCATGATCGGTTCCGTGAACGCCCGCTCGACGCGGTGCGTGCCGCGTTGCGATCCGGACTGGCGCGCTGGCGCGCTAAAGGTGAGAATGCAACGACGGCGCTTCCGGGAGGACGGTAGGATGAAGACGGCTCACAAGCATGTCACGATGGATGGCAAAGAGCTCCGGTTACTGGGAAGGCCAAGTTCGCGAACTCGCCTCCGGCGCCTTCCTCGACGCCAAGCGCAATGCGATCTTCATTGGCGGCACGGGCACGGGAAAAACCCATCTGTGCATCGCCGTGGCCTCGGCGGTCGTTCGCGCCCGCGCCAGAGGGCGCTTCTTCAATTTGGTCGTCGTCAATCAGCTCGAACAGGAGAAGGCTGCCGGTCGCTCGGGCCGGCTGTCCGAGAACTTGCTGCGCTACGATCTCATCGTCATCGACGAACTCGGCTATCTCCCGTTCAGCCAGCCCGGCGGTCAGTTGCTGTTCCATCTGATCAGCAAGCTCTATGAAAACACGTCGCTGCTGATCACCACCAATCTCGCGTTCGCCGACTGGCTCAGGTGTTTGGCGACGCCAAAATGACGACCGCCATGCTCGACCGGCTGACGCACCACTGCGATATCGTCGAGACCGGCAATACGAGCTGGCGGTTCAAAAACCGATCCTGAGCCAAAACTCCTCAAGCCGCAGCGTCGTCGCGTCCCGCGCCAACCCCCGTAACGGGATAAATTTTCCGCACGCCGCCGCTGTCGCGCCTTCGGTCGGGCTACGCCCTCCCTCCGGCGCGACAGCGGCGGCGCATTCTCATCCTGATTGTCGTGCGCTCATCTCCCCCTGATTCCTCACGCCGCGAGGGGGTCAGCCTTGGCCGCGAAAGGGGGGCGCTTGGAAGCGATTTGACACTAAAAAGTGTGCAAGCGCCTTGCCCCAAACCCATTTCTCGGGCTAACTGCCATCACCTAGAATCAAAAAAAGGCCACCCGAAAGCGGCCTAAGTCTAGGGAGGAAACGCCCAAGGAGGGCATACGACGAAGAAACGTCGTGGCTAAAGGATACGGTGCAACGCTCCAAATACAACCCCAGAGGCACACAATTGTTAAAAAATGGTAAACGTGTGCTTCTGGGGCGACACGCTGCCGCTCCGTGGGCCGCCAGGGTTCGGGCCGAGATGTCGCTAACTCTCGCCACGGCCGGGCATCGTAACTGCCCGGCCAAGCACCGCATGTGCGGCGACATTCTACCGGCGGCGACAAAAGCTGCAAGATAGGCGGCAGCGTCAGGCTGGTCGCGCGCCATCGTGACGCATTGCGACAATTGACGGAGGTAATGATGACCGGACCATTTGGAGCTGAATCCACCACCGACGAAGTGCTCGCGGGCGTGGATCTGATATGAGAGGCAAACGCGTCCTTGTAACGGGCGTCTCAGCCGGAGTCGGGGTGGAGACGCGCGCACTTGGCGTCGACGCAGCATTCATCGACCAGGAATCCGACGAGACCGTCCATGGCGGGATAGTTGGCGCGGCAAATGAGAGTCGTCGCCGCAAACCGAGAAGACTACATCAATCGCCTAAATCGCGTCACCAGGCAAAAGGAGCTGATTGTCTCGGAGATGAATCAGCGGCGGAACCCGCAGCGACGCCGGCCGCGATTGTCGCGACGCCTTTCTTGGACTCCTCAAGACTTGCGCCAAGAACGGCTTCGAATTCTGGGATTATCTGGGCGCACGCCTCGCCGTCCCCGGGTGCCAGGAAATTCCCGACCTCGCACAAGTCGTCCGCGCGCTCGCTGACTTACCAGCGTCCAAAGCCGGAGATTCAAAAATGGGCGACCCAGACCGGGCCTCGAAACGCGCCATATTGAGTCGTTTGTTGCGATTCTTTTTGATGCTCGACGCACTCGCTGAGAGAATTACGAGCAACTCGCCCGATATATATTGGGCATATTGAGCATATCGCACATAGTCGACATATTGAGCATATTCATATTGTAGCGGGCTATTGATATTCTCGGAATCGCGTTGGCTGTCGTGATAGCTCTGCTTTCACAGATTGTGCAGCCGTGGTCTGCCCCTTGGTTCGCTTACGTCTGATCGAACATTGCAAACTTCGGGCTAGCGGCTCGGGACCCGGCCGTGACGCCGTTTCCGAGAGGTCACTGCAGTTTCACGTGCGTTCTAAGCGAAATGAACACCTAGTTCCCGTCGCGCCAGGGTGGCGGGGTCAAGTCGTCGATCAGGCATTGGAGAAATCGTTGGACGCGGGCGGGGCGTTCGGCCTGGGGTCTGACGTACGCGACTACGTCGCCGCTTGGGGCCTCCCAGTCCTCGAACAGCACTGTGAGCCGTCCGGCCCGGATATCGTCGCGAACGTCCCATTCCGAGCGCACGATCACGCCTTCGCCTGAAACGCCCCAGCGGCGGACCACTTCTCCGTCATTGGATGAAAGCCGCGGCTCCACCCGAATCTTGAGCCGTCGACGGCTGGGTACGTGGTCGAAGCGCCAAAGCGAGACATCCTCGTCGTTCTCCCTGAGGACGATACAGTGATGATCGCGCAGATGGTCGGGATGGGTTGGCACGCCATAGCGCCGCAAGTAGCAGGGCGCGGCGCATGCCAGGCGCCGATTGGGCGCTATGCGGCGAAACTTGCGGGCTGAATCGCGAAGCTCGCCGATGTGGATCACAATGTCGTGCACCGATTGCGGAAGGCGATCGCCGCGATCGCTCAACTCTAGCGCGACGGTAACGTCAGGATAGAGGCGGTGAAAACTTTCGGCGGTGGCGGCAACATATCGCCGTCCGAAGCCCAATGGCGCGAAAACGCGCAGGTGCCCGGCGATCAGAGAGCGTTCCGACGTCAGCTTCTCTGTGAGTTCGTCGACCTCGGCGAGAATGCGGCGACCGCGCGAAACGATGAGCTGCCCCTCGCCCGTCAACTGGAGCCGACGGTGACTGCGATCGACCAATTTTAAGCCAATACGTGCCTCGATTTGTTGCAGGCGCTGAGTGACCGCGGGAGGCGTCACATTGAGCACACGGGACGCGGCGGCCAATGAGCCCGAGGCTTCAACCGTAGCTAGCAGGCGCAGGTCATCAAGGGACAGCATTAAGTTCAGCTTAACTGAGGATTAAGCCAAAGTGAATGGAGTTTTGGATGCCTTTGCCTTAAAGTTTTTGATGGTTCGCATGAAGGGGAACCGAGAAACGAATAGTTACCTGATCAATCAGGAGTTCGGTGTCATCTCGTCGGCCCCCAAGCAGCGACGCACACAGTCCTGGGAGACTACTTATGGCTGAACGTTCGTATCTGAATCCACGCCGTGTGTTTGCGCTTCTGTTCGTGATTGGAGCCGCCGCCTCGGCGAGTTTGGCGGTGGCCGCGAGCATCGACGAACTCAAGGATAGGTCGGTCAAGATCGCCATCGGCAACGAGCCGCCTTTCACCGAACTCAAGCCTGATGGCACGCTCACCGGCGTGGGGCCCGACATCGACCGCGCCGTGCTCGCGCAAACCGGAATGAGCAAGTTCGAAGGTGTGGTTATGGAGTACGGCGCCATGATCCCGGGCGTGCAGGCTCGCCGCGTCGACATCGTCTCCTCCGGGGGCTTGAATATCCGGCCCGACCGTTGCGAGCAGGTGATTTTCTCGAACCCAATCATTTGCTCCGGCACCGCCTTCCTCACCAGCAAGGATAAGGTCGCTAAGGCGAAGAGCTGGAAGGACGTGGTGGACAACGGCTTCAGCGTCGCCGTTCCTCCCGGTACCATCCACGAGAAAATGGCATTCGAAAAAGGGCTTCCCCGCGAGCGCATCATTCCGTTTCCGGATGGACAGAGCGCGGTGAAGTTGCTTCAGGACGGGCGTGTCGACATTGTCGTGCTGCCCGATGCCACGATCCTCGAACTGCAAAAGAAAGCTGCCGACCCGAACCTCGGCGTCGTGCTGCCGGTGCCCGACGACGAGATCGCGTGCACCGGGGCCGCCTTCCATAAGGACGACACCGCGCTCCGCGATGCGTACAACGTCGGCCTCGCCAAGATTATCGAAGACGGGACCTTCACCAAGATCATGACGGCCTACGGCTTTGGAGCCAACGCCAAAATGCTAGGCTTCAAGACGACAGCTCTGCTATGCGCTCCCAAGCCCTAGCCAATCGGCAGGCGGGCGTTGCATGACGCCCGCTCTAACACCTGGCATGGACTTCGCGTTAGCTGAGCCGGCGCGCGGAGGCGTTGAATTCCAGGCGGTGCGGAAGGCCTATGCCGGTCGCACCGTTTTGGACGACCTCTCATTCTCGGTGAAGGCCGGCGAGAAGCTGGCGGTGATTGGACCGTCAGGTTCGGGCAAGACGACGATACTGCGTCTGCTCGCGACGCTCGATCGCCCGGACGGCGGCGAGATTCTGGTCGACGGGGAATCCCTGTGGAACGAACAGAGGGGTGAGCAGCGGGTGCCGGCGAGTGAGAAGCACCTGCATCACATGCGCGAGAAGATCGGGATGGTCTTCCAGCTCTTCAATCTCTTTCCGAACATGACGGTGATCGACAACATCACTCTCGCGCCCGTGCTGACCAAGCGCATGAAACGCGAGGAGGCGGTGGAGCGCGGCAGGGGATTCCTGCTGAAGGTGGGGCTCGCCGACAAGGAGCACGCCTGGCCGGACACGCTCTCCGGCGGTCAGAAGCAGCGGGTGGCCATCGCCAGGGCTCTCGCCCTGGAGCCGCAGATAATGCTGTTCGACGAGATCACCTCGGCGCTCGACCCCGAACTAGTCGAGGAGGTGCTTAACGTCATCCAGTCGATTAGCCGCGACCGAGCCATGACCATGATCCTGGTCACCCACGAGATGGGCTTCGCTCGGGATTTCGCCGACCGGGTGATATTCATGGACGGCGGCGCCGTAGTGGAAGAAGGGCCGCCCGACGCGATCTTCGGCCGGCCTTCCCAGGAGCGCACGCGCACGTTCCTGAAGAAGATCATCGCCGCAGGCTACGATCTGAGCGGGCCAATCGCATGAGCGCGCACTCCTGGACCGAGTATCCCGGGCTGATGGCGCAGGGCGGGATTGTGACCGTTGAACTCACGCTGGCGTCGTTGGTCGTCGGCACTGCCGCTGCCAGCATTGCGGGACTGGCGCGTATCTCGAACCGTACCACTGTGCGCGCGGCATCGCGCATTTATATCGAATTCTTCCGCGGTTCGTCCTCCTTCGTCCAGCTCTTTGCCGCGTACTATCTGCTTCCGTTTGCCGGGATCAATCTCTCCGCCTTCGCCTGCGCCGTTCTCGTCCTCGGGCTCAACATTGGGGCCTATGGCGCCGAGAACGTGCGCAGCGCCGTGCTGTCGGTGCGCCGCGACCAATACGAAGCCTGCACGGTGCTCAATCTCACCCGCTGGCAGTCGCTGCGCCGCGTGATCCTGCCACAAGCATTACCCGTGCTTACCCCGCTCTTCGGCAACAACGCCGTCGAGTTGCTCAAGGCGACCTCGATCGTCTCGCTGATCACGATCGGCGACTTGACCTTCCAGGGGCAGCTCGTGCGCTTCCAGACCGGCGACACCATCGGCCCCTTCGCCGTCATCCTGACCGTTTATTTCGTTCTCGCCCTCGCGATTGGAGCGGGGACCCGTGCCCTGATGCGCCTGTCGCGGCGCGCTCCCGTCACAGTGACGCGCTGAGGAGCGACGCGCATGCAATGGTCCTGGAGCTTCGTTCTCAGCATCCTCCCCGACCTCCTGCGTGGGCTCGTCATCACGATCGAAGCGACGCTGCTTGCCTATCCGCTAGCGCTCGTCCTCGGGCTCTTGCTGGAAGCGGCGCGGCGTTCGGGTCCCCGGATCGCGCGTGTGGTGAGCGGGGTCACCCAATTCATCCGCGGCACGCCACTCTTGGTCCAGCTCTACGTCATCTACTACATATTCCCTGATGTCGGCATCCGGCTGCCGGCGCTCGCCGCGGGCGTCCTAGGCCTCGGCGTCCACTATTCGGCCTACGCCGCCGAAGTATTTCGCGCCGGCATCGAGAGCGTGCCGGCGGGCCAATGGGAAGCGGCCCGCGTGGTCAATCTCACCAAGGCGCAGACTTGGCGCTATGTGGTGGTGCCGCAGGCGGTGCGCCCCGTAGTTCCCTCTTTCGCCAACTATCTGATCCAATTGTTCAAGGAGACGCCGCTGCTCTCCTCGATCACCATCCTCGATCTCATGGGAGAGGCGCGCGCCGTCGCCAACTTCCACTATCGCTACGCCGAGCCCATGATCCTTGTCGGTGCCCTGTTCCTCACCGTCAGCCTGATCGCGGGGGCCGGAGTGCGCCTGCTCGAGCGGCGGCTCCATCTCACCACCAATCACTCGCTTGGCCGATCTGCCTAACCACCCTTTCCGGAGGACCTGACCTTGCCGAACTTGGCGCCGTATTTCACTGCTGAAGAATATGCGTCTCGCCTCGCCAAGACGCGGAAGGCGATGGAGGAGAAGGGCATCGACACGCTGATCGTCGTCGACCCTGCCAACATGAACTGGCTCACCGGCTATGACGGTTGGTCGTTCTACGTGCCGCAGGCCGTGGTCGTGCGCGGCGATGAGTTGCCGTTCTGGTTTGGGCGAAAGTCAGATGGAGAAGGGGCGCGTGTTACCACGTACCTCCCCAACGAAAATGTCCTCCACTACGAGGAAAATTACATCCAGACGACCGAGCGTCATCCGTTCGACCGGCTCGCGGAAATCATCGTCGAGCGTGGCTGGGGCACCTCGACAATCGGCCTTGAAATGGATTGCCACTACTTCAACGCCAACTGCTTCAAGGCGCTTGAATCGCATCTGCCCAACGCGCGGCTGAAGAACTCGTTCGAACTCGTCAACTGGCAGCGCGCGATAAAATCCAAACAGGAACTCGGATACATGCGCACGGCCGGGCGCATCATCGAGCGCGTCTACGACCGGATACAAGAAGTCATCCGTCCGGGCGTACGGCAATGCGATGTCATTGCCGAAATCTACGCCACGGGGACACGCGGTCTGCCCGACGCAGGCGGTGACTACCCCGCCGTCGTCCCGTTGGTCGGCGCCGGAAGCGACCTGGCCGCCCCGCACCTCACATGGTCGGACAAGCTGTTCCGGGCAGACGAGGCAGTGATGTTCGAACTGGCTGGCGCCCACCGGCACTATCACGCCCCGCTGTCGCGCACATTCTATCTGGGCAAGCCGCCGGAGAAGTTCAACGATGCCGCTGCGGCGGTGGTGGAAGGCATCGACGCGGGCCTCGCTAAGGCGAAGCCTGGAAACTACTGCGAGGACATCGCCATCGCTTTGTACACGTCGATCGAGAAGCGCGGCTATCGCAAGGACAGCCGCACTGGTTACTCGATCGGGATCGGCTATCCCCCCGATTGGGGCGAGCATTCCATGAGCCTCCGGCGCGGAGAGAAAATCGAGCTGGTCCCCGGCATGACGTTCCATTTCATGCCCGCGCTATGGCTCGGGGATTGGGGAATGGTGATCACGGAGAGTCTGGTGATCACCGAGAACGGCTGCGAGACCATTGCGAACTATCCGCGCCGCCTGCTAACCGTATCCTGAAGGAGAGCCCGCGATGACTTCCCAGCTTCAAGTGCAGAACGACCTGGCCGCCTTGCCGATCCGCCACATCGACGCCGAACTCGACCCCGGCTACGCGCAACTCCGGAAAATCGGTCTCATCGTTCTGTCGACCGATTTGGTGAGCGAGGATGAATGTCGGGCGATGTGCCCGAAGGACGGCGTGTTGATCACTGCCACCCGCATCCACACGACCAATCCGCTTACCGTCATGGCGTTGCAGGGCCATATCGGGCAGATCGCCGACGCCGCGGCGCGCTACGACCCGATCGCAGAGATCCATTCCTTTGCCTACTCCTGTACATCGGGCTCGGCTGTCAATCGGCGTGAGGACTTCGACGCCTCCCTTGCTTCTGTCGGATCGAGCGCTCGTCTAACGTCGCCGCTCTACGGCGCACTCGAGGCCTTCAAGACTCTCGGCATCAAGCGTGTCGCGATGCTGACACCGTATCCCGATAATGTGGTTCAGTTGATGGCCCAGTACCTCGCCGTGCGCGGCGTCGAACCGGTGATGCTTGGCTCCTTCCACTTCGACATCGACTACGAGATCATGGCGATCGCGCCGCAGGCGATCTTCGACGCCGCCGTGTCACTCGATGTCAAAGAGGCCGAGGCTTGCTTCATCCCCTGCACCGGCCTCCGAACCTCGTCGATCATCGAGAAACTCGAGAGACGCCTGAACAAACCGGTGGTGACGGCGCACCAGGCGATGCTGTGGCATGCGCTGCGGCTCGCGGGCTACCCCGGGCCGATCGACGGCTTCGGCCGCCTCATGCGGCACTGATTGGTGGTAACTGCGCAGATGACTGGCGATCTGTTTTACGTCGACGGCGGTTGGGCAAAGCCCGCGGCCGCAAGAATGCTGGACCTTGTCGATCCTTCCGACGAGACGGCGTTCGCGCAAGTGGCACTCGGCAATGCCGAGGACGCCGACCACGCGGTGGTTGCCGCTCGGCGCGCGTTCCCTGCTTTCGCTGCCACTTCGCGCGCCGAGCGCATCGCGCTGCTGACGCGCATTGCCGACCTCCTCGATGAGCGCAAGGAGTCGATCGCAAGATTGATGTCGCGCGAGATGGGCGCGCCGCTCCGTTACGCGATCGATGTCCAGATGACGACTGGCGTTGCCCACTTCCGGGTCGCGGCTGACGTACTCACAAATTATGAGTTCGAGCACAGTCGCGCAGGCACCCTCGTCAGGCGCGAGCCGGTCGGCATTGCCGGTCTGATCACACCCTGGAACTTTCCGGTCAATCAGATCGCCAGCAAGGTCGCACCGGCGCTCGCTGCCGGCTGCACGCTCGTTTTGAAGCCAAGCGAACTGTCGCCGCTCAGCGCGCTCGCCTTCGCGCAGGTGATGCACGATGCCGGCACGCCGCCAGGCGTGTTCAATCTCGTGAATGGCGATGGGGAAGGGGTCGGCCGCGCCATTGCTGCCCATCCTGGCATCGATATGGTTTCGTTTACCGGCTCGACCCGCGCCGGCATCCTGGTCGCCGAAGCCGCCGCACCCACAGTCAAGCGGGTGCGGCAGGAACTCGGCGGCAAGTCCGCCAACATCATCCTGCCCGATGCCGACCTCGATAAGGCCGTGACGCTTGGCATCGGCGCCTCGTTTCGGAACAGCGGACAGTCATGCAGCGCCCCGACGCGCATGCTTATCAGCCGCGGGCAATACGACGAGGCGGTAGGAATTGCGCGCCGCGTCATCTCGCAATTGCACGTCGGACATCCACTGTCGCCCGAAACAACCCATGGCCCTGTTTCCAACGGTCGGCAGTTCGAGAAGGTTGCCGGCATGATCGATAGCGGGATCGCCGCTGGCGCCGAACTGGTCGCGGGCGGTCCCGGCCGGCCGGACGGCCTGAAACACGGCTACTACGTGCGCCCGACCGTGTTCGGACGCGTGACGCCGGACATGGTCATCGCGCGCGAAGAGATTTTTGGGCCCGTTCTCTCGATCCTCACCTACGACGACGAGGACGACGCGATTCGCATCGCCAACGACACGTCTTACGGCCTTGCCGCGTACGTGCAGTCCGGCGACCTCGATCGCGCACGGCGGCTGGCCGGTAAGCTCGAGGCCGGTATCGTTCACCTCAACTATCCGGCCTGGGATCCGTACGCGCCATTCGGCGGGGTTAAACGGTCGGGAAACGGACGCGAATACGGCCAGGCGGGTCTTGAGGAGTTTCTCCAGCTCAAGGCCGTCGTTGGTTACCAGTAATGATTTTGCAAAGCGCCCAGCGTTCTCGAGTCTCGACTCGCTGCTCGCCTGCGCTTCCAATCGAGCAGGAATGTCTCAATGCCGGTCATCAATCGAATTGCCGATTTGCAGGACGATGCCGTGGAGTGGCGGCACGACTATCACGGTCATCCCGAGCTCCTTTACGACGTCAAGCGGACGGCTGCTGATGTCGCCAAGAAGCTGAGAGCGTTCGGCTGCGACGAGGTGGCGGAAGGCATCGGACGCATCGGCGTTGTCGGTGTGCTGCGTGGCAGTGGCGGCGGCTCCGGTCCTGTCATTGGCCTGCGTGCAGACATGGACGCGCTGCCAATTGTCGAGGAGAGCGGCAAGCCGTGGGCCTCGACCGTTCCCGGCAAGATGCACGCCTGTGGGCACGACGGTCATACAACCATGCTTCTCACCGCGGCTCGCTATCTGGCCGAGACACGTCGTTTTCGCGGTACCGCAATCTTCATATTCCAACCTGCCGAGGAAGGTGGCGCCGGCGCCCGGGCCATGGTCGAGGACGGGCTCATGGAGCGCTTCGGGATCGAGGAGGTGTACGGTCTGCATAATTTCCCCGGCATACCGGTCGGCAATTTCGGGATCCGGCCAGGCCTCATGATGGCCTCGTCCGACCAATTCACACTGGAGATCGAAGGTCGCGGCGCCCATGCCGCGCGCCCGCATGAGTCGATCGACGTTATCGCCGCGTCCACCGCAATCGTGCAGGAATTTCAGTCGATCGTCGCTCGCAATGTCGATCCACTCGCGAGCGCGGTCGTTTCCGTAACGACGATCCATGCCGGCGATACCGCCTTCAATGTACTGCCCCCGCGGGCGACGATCACCGGCACCGCGAGGGCGCTCGATCCTGCGGTGCGCGATCTCCTGGAGCGCCGCCTGGGCGAAATCGCTCGTGGCGTTGCCGATGGATACGGCGCCAAGACTAACTTCCACTACCTCAGCAACTACCCCATGGTTTCGAACCACGCCGAGCAAACGAAGAAGGCGATCGCGGTGGCTTCTGAAGTCGCGGGCGCCGCCAACGTGGACACCGACGTCACGCCGATAATGGGTGGCGAGGATTTCTCCTTCATGCTCCACGCGCGTCCCGGCGCCTTCATCTTCATGGGCAACGGCGACACCGCCGGCCTCCACCATCCGGCCTACGATTTCAGCGATGAAGCGATCCCGTACGGGGCCTCCTACTGGGCAACGCTGGTCGAGAGCCTCATGCCCGTGCATCCAACCTAGAGATCGAGCGGGCTGGTGTCGCGGCAAATCAAATCTCTGGCAGTTGCGGTGGGAGGGCTGGGCTCCGTCGGCACGCCGGTGGTGCAGGCGCTGGCTCGCGGTATAGAGGGCCTTTCACTGGCCGCGGTGTCCGCGAAGAAGCCGGAAAATGCCCTGCGGCGGCTGAAGGAAATGGGCATCGCGGTTCCTGTTGTGGAACTCGATGAGCTGGGCGTCCGCGCCGACATCGTCGTTGAATGCCTGCCGCCGGATTGTTTCGAGAACATTGCGCGGCCAGCGATCCGCCACGGCTGCACTCTGCTGATCTCAAGTGTCGGTCAGTTGCTCCTCTATCCGGATCTCGTCGAAATCGCGAAGAAGAATCTGACCCGCATTCTCGTTCCGAGCGGGGCGCTTGCGGGTCTCGACGGCGTTCGGGCCTGTGCAGAAGCTACGATCCATTCCGTTCGCCTGATCTCGCGCAAGCCTCCACGCTCGTTCGCGAAGGCAGCGTTCGTCCGTCGCAGCGGCATCCGCTTGGACGAGTTGAACGCTCCCCTGAAGTTGTTTGAAGGAAACGCAGCGGAAGCGATCGCTAACTTTCCCGCCAACGCGAATGTCGCGGTGGCGCTGGCTCTTGCCGGCATCGGCCCGCAGCGGACGGCGGTCGAAATCTGGGCCGACCCCAATATCGATCGCAACATTCACCGCGTGGAAGTCGAATCAGAGCTGGGCCGACTTACGGTTACCGTCGAGGCGGTGCCGTCAGCGGAAAACGCCGGCAGCAGCCGATTTGCCGGGCCGAGCCTCGTCGCGACGCTCCGCAAAATAACCAACGCACTCGTGGTCGGAACATGAGTCCAAAAAACCAACAAAGGGAGGCGTTGATAAATGACACAGGATATGAGCCTTGAAGTCTTGCGTCGCGGTCGTGCCGCGCTGCCCAAGTGGATACGCCGGACACCTGTTCTCCCGGTCACCGCCGCCGAGGGCGCACCCACGCTGTACGTCAAGGCGGAGAACCTGCAGCTCACAGGCGCTTTCAAGCTCCGTGCGGCGGCTTCCTCGGTGGCGTCCTTGCTCCGCCGCGAGCAAACGACGAGCGGCATCGTCCTGGCCTCGTCCGGGAATTTCGCTCAGGCGTTCGGTGTCGTCGGACGCGCCGCTGGCATCCACGTAGTGGTTGTCATGATGGATCATACCAGCCAGTACAAGGTCGATGCGGCCCGCCAGTTTGGCGTCGAGGTGGTATTTTCCGGTACGGATGCGCTTGCCCGGCAGCCGACAGTCGATGCGATCGCCCGCGAACGGGGCATGTCGGCGATCGACACCTGGGAAGATCCCGCGATCGCAGTCGGTCACGCGAGCATTGGTCTCGAGATACTGGAAGACTATCCGGACGTCGAAACCGTGCTTGTGCCAGTTAGCAGCGGCGGCGGCGCCGCAGGCATCGCGGCCGCGATTAAGGAGAGCCGCCCTGATGTTCGCGTCATCGGCGTCCAGCCGGAACGTGCGAACGCCGCATACGTTTCCCTGAAGGCCGGAGAGCCGACCGCGATCGATTATTGGGACAGTATGGCCGATGGTCTTTCCGCGGTCCGGCCTGGCTACAATCCGTTTCGGTTGCTGCAGAAGTACCTCGACCAAATAGTCCTCGTCAGTGAGAACGACATTGCCTTGGCGATGCGCACACTCCTGCTCCGCGGCAAGCTGCTGGCCGAGGCGGCGGGAGCCGTGGCCAGTGCCGCCTTCTTCTCCGGGCGCGTCGATACGCAGAAGAGAACGGTCGCCGTCATCACCGGCGGAAACGTTACGCCGACCGTCATCAAACGCATCCTCGACGACACACCGTCATAAGGGCGCACCGCCGCGCCCGAGCTTTGCGGCGGTGCCGCTTGTAAGCACGCTCCCAGATCGGTGGAGACGCGACGCTGTACGGCGTTTTGCTGGGCGCGATCGGCGTCTCCGCTGTCGGCGGCGCTTTCGCGCTGCCCTGGCTCAATGATCGTCTCGGGCCCGACGGAATGGCCGCGGCCGGGGCGTTTCAGCTGGATCACGATCGTCGCCAACCTCGGCGCGATCGTCGGAGGTCTGTTCTTCGGCCTGGTGTCTGAGAAAATCGGCCGCGTCAACGCGATCACCATCGCCGCGCTCATTGCGCTGCCGGCGCTGCCGCTGTGGGCCTATTCGTCGACGCCCTTTATGCTCGCGATCGGCGCCTTCATCATGCAAATCAGCGTTCAAGGCGCGTGGGGCGTCATTCCCGCCCATCTCAATGAACTCTCGCCGGGCCCGGTGCGCGCGACCTTGCCAGGCTTCGTCTATCAGGCCGGAAATTTCCTCGCCTCTTACAACGGCCCGTTCCAGGCCAAGATCGCCGAGTCCTATGGCGGCAATTACAGTTTCGCCCTCGCGCTGGTCGCCGGAATCGTGGCGGTTGCGATCGTCGTCGTCATCCGCTTCAGCCCGGAGCGGCGCGGCGAGGTCATGTCTGTCGCTCATTGAGGCGCTGAGGAGACGCGGGGGGTTAGCCAGCCGCCTCGGAGACCGGCCTTTCGACGATGATGGCGCCGCAATCGCCTCCTGGGTAGTCTACGAGTTGCGCACCGACGGCAAACGCGTGAGGCCAAACCATTAGGGCAGAAGAAGGCAAAGATGTCCCAAACTGTAG
>Ga0182024_10016475_pt1 | contig 14013 bp, 13 predicted proteins | sample P32metaG_FD_120480 | JGI IMG/M metagenome (GOLD analysis project Ga0182024, IMG submission 120480) | Permafrost microbial communities from Stordalen Mire, Sweden - P3-2 metaG (Illumina Assembly) | ecosystem: Environmental > Terrestrial > Soil > Wetlands > Permafrost | place: Sweden: Stordalen... | reverse complement strand
TGATGAAATCTCCCACGAACATCACACCCTGATCCGGTAGATGGATGAACATCGCATCGTGGGTTTCTCCTCCTTGCACAGGGATGAGCTCGATGCGTGTTCCCCCGATCTTCAGTTCGGTACGACGATCGATGGTGATGTCCGGCTTGAAGCTGCGTACGTCGTCGAGACTGAAGCGTTCACCGAAGAATTGCTTGCCAAAATTCCCCGGCGCATCGACTTCGCGAGCAATTTCTTCCTGATAGTTGCTCCGGGCATAGAACCGCAAGCGCGGATTCAGAGCGCGGAAATATTTGTGGCCGCCAACGTGGTCCCAGTGCGAGTGCGTAAAGGCGAAGCGCACGCCATCATCCCACTCCAGACATTGAGTCGGGCTTTCGGTGCTATGCTTTGGTATCGGTCGTGGGGGCAATCGTGTGAGCGTCAAGAACGAAAACAAGCAGTTGCCGGAGTTCGACGTTCACTCTCTTTTGAAGTCTCCGACCATCACCATACGGGACACGTACTGCCGAGGAACTTGCCGATATCAGAGCCCAGAAGAGTGCACCGTTACTACGCAACTTGTGTTTCCTTATCGCGGCGTCTACGTTCGACATGTCGGACAGAACCAGGCCGTCGCCGAAGCGAACCAAGTGCTCTTTTTCAATGCGATGGAAGGTTACCGGGTCAGCCATCCTGTGTCCGGTGGCGATGCCAGCCTAACGTTAGTCATCGAAGAGTCGCAACTGCATGAACTCGCGCCGCCTTCTCTCCTTCAGGATGGACCGAGAGTAGCATTTCGTCACCCGCGTCTCAGAGTTGACGCTCGGACTCAAGCGCTGGTGGCGCTGCTCCGGCACAGCCTGCGCGAGAAAACTGCCGAACCTCTGGAGGCAGAAACCTTGGCGTTGACGCTCGTGCAGCGGTCCCTCGGACCACGTACCACGCGCGCCGCAGGCGCTACCTATGCTCGGCAGCGTCTCGTGGATCGTGCGAAGCTCGTGCTCGCGAGTGATCTGGCGCGGCGTTGGACTTTGGCTGACATTGCCGCTGAAGTTCGCGGGTCCCCGGTTTATCTCACGCAGGTTTTTCAGCAAGTAGAAGGCCTTCCCCTATATCGCTATCAATTACGACTGCGGCTTGCTCGCGCCCTCGATCTCCTTGGTGAGTACGAGAATCTCACCTCATTAGGCCTCGATCTCGGATTCTCAAGTCACAGTCATTTCAGCGCAGCATTTCGCCAGACATACGGTCGCTCGCCATCCGAGTTCAAGCAGTCGGCGTTCCGTCACTGATCCAACCTCCAACAAATAGCTAAAGATTCTGACAGCGGGTTCTCTGCCGGCCATGGCCTACTTGTCTCACCCGGATCTCGGGTAGCAGAGGAGAAGGTCATGGCTGAGAAGACTTGCGCGGCTTGTGACTGCAAGCTGGAGGGAGATTCGATCAAGGTGAAGATCGGAGGCAGGACGGTTGAAGTGTGCTGCGACGATTGTGCGCAGAGGTTGAAGGAAGCTAATGCCTCCGCGAGACCGAGGAGACGTTGAGCTTTGGAACAAAACGAGGCAGTTGTCATGATTCGTGAGTGTCGGAGCGTTGCACACGATTATGCGTTATCGATCGTTGTTGTCGTGGCGATATTGCTTGGAATTTGTGGAACGCCGCAGTTAAGCGCCCAGGCGGAGACATGGATGGTTCGACATAGCGCAGATACCCCCTCAGGACGAATTAGCTATCTGGAGCAGGGCACGGGACCGGTTGCGTTATTCGTGCACGGCGTTTTGTTGAACGGATATCTGTGGCGGCACCAACTCGCGGATTTGTCCGATATCCGACGGTGCATTGCTGTGGACCTTCTGGCGCACGGCGACACAGAAATCGCTCCCAATCAGGACGTTTCTGTGACTGCCAACGCGAAGATGCTCAAGGAATTCCTCGATGCTCTGAAGATCGATCAAGTTGATCTCGTCAGCAATGACAGCGGTACGGGTATCGCACAGATCTTTGCGACCTTGTATCCAGAGCGTATTCGCAGTCTCACGCTGACCGACGGCGACACGCACGATAACTGGCCACCCGAGGCTTTCAAGCCGTTTCTGGCGATGGCAGCCTCGGGCGGACTGCCGGGAACATTGAACGCGATGATCGCGGATAAAAATGTTTATCGCTCGCCGCAAGCTCTCGGACCGGCATACGAACATCCGGAACTGGTCAGTGACGACACGATTGAAAAATACCTGTGTCCGTTACTTAGGAGCGAGCAGCGCACGCGGGACCTTCAGGGTTTCCTGGCGGCGTTCGACAACAAGCACACGCTTGCCATCGAAGACCGGCTGAAGACTTTGCAGGCACCGACCCTGATCGTCTGGGGAACAGATGATGTGTATTTCGACGTGAAATGGGGCCGGTGGCTCTCTGCGACCATCCCGGGCACCCGTCGATATGTCGAGTTCAAGGGCGCCAGAATCTTTTTCCCCGAGGAACGTTGGCAGGATTTCGACAAGGAACTGCGCGTGCATTGGGAGTCGGTCGATCAGGCAGCAAACGCGAAACTATCCACTATGCAGGCGTCGGCTGCAGTTGTTGGGCAATGGAACGAGATTGGTCGAAAGCTGATTGCGATTGCCGAAGACCTGCCCGAGAACAAATATGAGTACAAGCCGAATCCGCAATCTCGCTCGTTTGTTCAGCAACTCGTTCACGCCGCCGGATCGATGTATTACTTCACCGACGTGGCTCAGGGAAAACAAGCACGATATGGCGACGACCCGCCACGTAGCGAATGGGTGACAAAGGATGATGTGGTGGCATTTGTCAGCCGCTGCGTGAAAGACGGTGCCGACGTGCTCGCGGCGAAGGGAGACTCTGGCTTGAACGAAGCCGTGAACGATGGGTCACCGCACCTCGTTCGCTTGGCGGATCTCGCCTATCGAATAATCGAGCACTCGGGCGAACACTACGGTCAACTGGTGGCCTATTACCGGATCAACGGTATGGTTCCTCCCGAATCGCGGCGGAAATAGCCACTTCAACCTTTGGATCTTCGAGACAGACTAGCAACCGAGGGTAAAACTTCATGAATCGCCGAGAGTTCGTTTGCTTGAGTGCGGGCGCAATCACGATGTCGGCCCTGGGCGTGCGCGATCCCGAGTGCTACGCCTCTGGAGCCACATCCGCGCAAGGTCTGCATGAAATGTCCGTCGCGGAATTTCATTCGGCACAGAAGTTCACGACCACCGACCAGGGCCGCATTGCATACATCGACAAAGGAAACGGGCCGGCCGCACTATTCCTACACGGTTTTCCCTTGAATAGCTTCCAGTGGCGGGGCGTAATTACTCAACTTTCAAAAATAAGGCGTTGCATCGCTCCGGATTTCTTGGCGCTTGGCTACACCGAGGTCGCCGATGGACAAAGCGTGGCACCTCAGGCGCAGTTGAAGATGTTGGTGCAGCTTTTGGACAGGCTGTCGATCTCCTCCATCGACATCGTTGCGAACGATAGTGGGGGCGCAATCGCACAACTGTTCGTGGCGCATCATTCTGACCGGGTTCGCTCCTTGCTGCTGACAAACTGTGACACGGAGCCGGACAGTCCGCCTGCAGCAGTTTTACCAGTGATTGAATTGGCGCGTGCGGGAAAATTCGCCGACGAGTGGCTGGTTCCCTGGCTTTCAGACAAAGCACTCGCAAGGTCAGAAAAGGGCCTCGGGGGGCAATGCTATGCAAATTCGGCCCACCCGACTGATGCAGCCATCGAAACGTATCTTAGACCTCTAGTGAGTTCCCCCGAGCGAAAGGCGCTCACAAACGCCTATGCAATCGCTCTCGCTCCGAATCCGTTGGCCGGAATTGAATCCGCTCTCAGGAAAAGTCATGTTGCGACGCGGATTGTGTGGGGAACTGCCGACAAAATCTTCTCCCAGACAAGCCCAGATTATCTGGCGCACGGTTGGCAACTCGCTGGGTATTCGCCGTGTATCCGGAGCGAAACTTTTCTTCCCAGAGGAAATGCCGAACGTGATTGTCGAGGACGCGAGATGGTTATGGAGTCTCTGAAATGAACAGGAAAGGACAGTAGGTATGCAAAGATTTCGGCTTCAAGCATGGAATTGGTGGTTTGCTGGACTGGCGATGGTTGGGATCCTGATCACTATGGGCGTTCGCGCCGTTTCAGCTTCGGACCACTTAGATACCCCCACAGTTATCGCAGATCCTGCGGCCGACATAGGCGACATCTTTGCATGGACCTCGTCTGACGGAAAGCGCCTAAATCTGGTGATGGACATCGTTGCACATCAGTTCTCCGATCGCCTGGAGTATGTGTTCCACATTGACAGCGGGAAGCGCTTCGGCAAGACAACGACAACGACATTGATTGTGTGTCGCTTTGATTCCCTTGGCGTCGTTGAGTGCTGGGTCGGTGACGCGGACTACGTTCATGGTGATGCCAGTAATGTCTCGGGCATCGAAGGGAAAAACCGACGGTTTCGAATATTTGCGGGGCTGCGCGACGATCCGTTTTTCAACAACGTCAAGGGCGCGAGAGCCATGTATGGAGTGGCGGGTTCTGCCCTCCAGCACGGAACGCGAGTGGACAGCGCCGGCTGCCCGGAGTTCGATGAACAGACTTCTCGCTCGATTCTCGACACGTGGCGACACACCGATGGGGGCACGGCAACGAATTTTCTTGCCGGCTGGAAGTCCTCGTCCCTGGTGATCTCAGTCGATCTCGATGTGGTCACAACCGGCGGTGACCTCCTTGCAGTTTGGGGAGTAGTTCACAAGGCTCCGCATGGTGCGCCGTCACACGTGAAAGCTGCAGTGGGCAAGAAGCCCCCGATTACGACACTCGGCGAGCCCATCGAGCGCACGGCGCGGCCATTGATTAAGAACGCCCTTGTGGGCGGGCCTCTGGCGCCTGATAGCGAGAGCGATCAACGCAAGGAGGCGTACAACCGCGTCGCCCGAAACGGCTGGGCGAAATTCTCGTCGGACATTCAGAAAACGCTCGGATTCTATGATGGATTTGATGGCAAGTGCGGCAATCAATGGCTTGCCGATACCAAAGGGAAACCATCCCAGCGATATGAACGCCTCGCCAAGCTCCTAGCTGATGATCGTGTTTGGGTGAACAGCAAATCGACTCTTTGCACGCAGTTCCTTGCGGTCGAGCTCACAGAATTTCAGACACCCGGCGCATTGAGCAGCGACTGCGGTGGTCGGACCCCCAACTATGACGCCAGCAACATATTCCGGTCATTGTTGGTGAATGGCACGATGACCGGCGCCGACGATGGTCTCCATCACGACGACAAGGTGCACTCAACTACGGACTTTCCGTTCCTGGCGGCGCCATGAAAACACTCCGACTCTGGAAGGCATTTGTTGCAATTGTGCTAGCATCGACGACCTGTAGCGCTAAGAATGGCTCAAACGTCGGTGATTCCACGATCAACACAACAAATAGTGCGATTGCAATCGCAAACCTCGATCAACAGATTCACCAGGCGGGTAATGAGATCGGCGTGGAGGAATTACTGCTTCTCCGGTCGCGGTTCTTGGGTGACTACGAAGCATTGGACCGCGCGAGCGCGCTTGGTGAGGAACGATACGCGACAGGTCGGGAGCTCTTGTTACGCGCTCGAACTCGTTCCGCAGTGCACCGGTTCGCGGATGCTCTTGCCGACGTTGAAGCAGCGGAGCGCACTGGAGCAAAACCGGACGAGATTTCCGCGCTACGCGCATCCATCCTTGTCGCGATTGGACGTGCACCGGAAGAGATTCCACAGCTTGAAACGAACCTACTCCGTCACCCAGGATTCTCATCGCGTAGTGCCTTGGCGGTAGCGTACACCGCGGTCGGTCGCCTTGACGATGCGGATCGCTTATATGCAGAAGCTCTCTCCAGTCTCGATACGACGCTTCCGTTTCCATATGCGTGGATTTACTTCGCGCGAGGTCTGATCTGGTCCGAGCAGGGAGGGGATCAAGCGCGCGCCGAGCGCCTGTACACACAAGCACTCATGTATGTACCGGAGTTTGTCACTGCGAACATTCATCTGGCAGAGATCGAGGCGCTGCGCGGCGACAGCGAATCGGCGATCGAACTTCTTGAGAACGTTGTCCAATCGAGTAATGAGCCGGAGGCACGAGCGCTGCTGGGAGTGTTGCATTTGAGGACCGGGGATTCAAAGCGTGGTAGCCGCGAGATCGCAGAAGCCCGGACAAGCTATGAGTTGCTGTTGAGTCGTGATGCTCTGGCGTTCGCAGACCACGGCGCGGAGTTTTATCTCGGACCCGGCGCAGATCCGGAGCGCGCCTGGGTTCTTGCGCAACAGAATCTTGCCAATCGCCAGACGCCGCGCGCAGCAGCCCTGGCTATCAAGGCCGCGGAGGCGAGTGGTCACTATTCAGACGCGTGCGCTTTGCTGCGAAAATATCCGGATTCTGTAAAGTCCGTTCAACTGCAAATCTGGAGTCCAGATCCAAAACTCGGTCCATCAGTCCGGCGATCAGGAGGGGAAGGTGCCTTTGATCCACGTCACACTAATTGAGAATGTGTTCTCGCAAACACAAAAGCAGGAAATGATTCAGAAATTGACAGATGCGCTGGTCTCGATTGAAGGAGAAAAACTGCGTTCCTTGACATGGGTGGTGATCGAAGAGGTTAAAGACGGCAACTTGGGTATTGGCGGGAAGCCGCTATCGAGCGGAGACGCTCGTGAGCTATCAGGCGGCAAGAGGCTACGCACGTAAAGACAACGAACGGGTGTGAATCAAAAGGAAGCCATGACAGCTTGCAAGGATTCTACGCAAAGTACAATTAGCGGCGGGGATGAAACTCGAGCCGAACAAAACCGTAAGGCCGAGACATTCCGCAACTTGCACATTCGAGGAAATCCGATTGTGCTCTTCAATGCCTGGGATGCAGGAAGCGCCAAGGCCGTCGCTGCAGGCGGAGCTAAAGCAATCGCGACCAGCAGTTGGTCAGTTGCCGCCGCCAATGGTTTCGTAGATGGCGAGCGGATTCCGTTAGATCTCGCGATGAACAATCTGCGCAGAATTGTGAGTGCTGTGGAAGTCCCGGTCACAGTCGATCTAGAAAGTGGCTATGGCGATGCACCCGACGCGGTGGGCATGACCATCCGTATGGCCATCGAGGTTGGCGCCGCAGGTTGCAATTTGGAAGACAGCTTTCCAGCCAATGGGGAACTCCGGAAGCAATGCGATCAAGTAGATCGCATTTCTTGCGCTCGACAGGTAGCCGATGAAGCGAACGCCCGGTTCTTCATTAACGCCCGGACAGATGTATTCTTCCAGCGGCCTGCAGAGCACCACGACAATACGATGCTTGAAGAGGCGATCGAGCGAGCACGATTGTATGCTGAAGCCGGTGCGGACGGACTCTTTGTTCCCGGCCTTGTGGATATCCATCTGATCAGGCGCTTAGCGGAAGCATCGCGATTGCCAGTCAATGTCATGGTCGTTGATGAGAGTCCACCTGTCAGCATACTCGCGCAAAATGGCGTCGCAAGGGTAAGCTACGGGCCTCGCCCTTACTTACTAGCGATGAAGGCGCTCGAAGAGGCGGCGCGGTCGGCGATTTGATATCGACGTCCGAAAAGGCGTTCGGATTGTCTTGCGCACGAGAAAGACGTATGCGCAGAAGTTGGATCGCTCTTATTCCGATGATGATCGTGCCTCTTCTCGTCATCGCGCAAGATGCAGCTATCAGAGGGCGGATTGTCGATCCTGGGGGAAATGCTCTGCCGGGCGCTGCGGTGCAACTCTTACAAGGAAATCAAGTCCTCGCGCAGACGCGATCCGCGGCCGATGGGCGATTCCTGCTCAGCCTACACGCAACCGGTGACTTCACGCTACACGCTGACGTAGCAGGATTCCGCCCGGTGAGCCGGTCAGTTACCTTGCAGCAGAATAACAATCCTGAGATCACAGTCAGCATGGGTGAGTTGGCGTCGACAACGGAAAGCATTCTGGTGACCGCCGACGTGAGCCAAGAGGATATCGTATCGCCCGATCCCGCGATGAAAGTGTTTGCCACCGAAGATCTGCTCGATGCGAACCCAGGACGTCCCGGCGCTCCGATTTCCATTCCCGGTTACCCGATCGAGACCGCGTCGAGCGGCATCAAAGCGCCGCAATATTTTGCGCCGGGCGTGGCGGGCGATCACGGCGAGCCGATCACACAATATATTCAGGTGGGCTCGTACCTGGTGCCGAACAACTTGTCGGCGAATGCGCACGGTAACGGCTATGCCGATCCGAACATATATATCGCCGATGTCATCGAGAGCGTGCAGGTCGACGGCGGCGCGTTCAACGTGCGCGAAGGCAATCACGCACTGAACCTTGCCGCGATTTACGGACTGCGGTCTTATCTGAATCCTTTTATTACGCTGACGGCCGACTACCGGGACGCGACACTGACGGCGGGCATGAGCCCCTCCCCAGGTTCCTGGGCCGCGATGGAAGGCTCGTTCGGCAACGGCTTCCTCGATCGGCTGGAACATCGCAAGCAATTCAAATTCAATAGTGGACGCGTCTTTCACGCTGGCGATCACACGCTGACGTTGTTTGGCGTTGCCTATCTGGGCTACGGCTACGTCGCCGGACTGAGGCCCATGTTTGGATTCAACTCCGTCGACGCTGCGGCCGGATGGGTCGACTATCCGGACACGATCGATCCCAGGCAGAAGGATCAAACGCACACGGCGCTCGTGGCGCTGAACGACGTTTGGAAACTGACCGCCAGCCAGGAACTGCAGCTTTCCGGTTTTTTTCGCACCTACAATCTTTCCCTCTTTTCTGATTTTGGGCTGGGGCTGATCCGGCAGAGCGAGTTCCGCACGGTCAGCGGGGGCAATGCTACGTACGTGAACAAGATCTCGAAGAGTTTCTCGCTGCTGGCCGGCGCGGATTACGAGCGCGAGGCGCCGCGCCGCGACGATCTCGACCACTACAACTTCTTCAACCCGGCCGCTCCCGGTAATTACGGGCCATTCGTCTCGATCGACGGCAATAATGTCACGGTTGCGCCCGTGACGCCTTTCATTGCCGGCGAGGGCGACCTGGGGAGCCACTTCCGCTACTACCTTGGATGGCGGCGAGATGAGATCAGCATCCAGAATCAGGACCTGCTCACTCCCGCGAATTCGTGGAATCGATGGGTGGGCCTGAACTCGCCGAAGGCGACCTTCACCATTCTTCCCGGCAACGCGCGGATTGCTCCTTTGATTTCCCTCAGCTTCGGCAAGTCCTTCTTCACTGAAGACCCGCGCCTGGGAACGGACCTGAACAATCCCATCAAGCCCAATCCGGTGGAGACGGCGCGCTCTTATCAACTGGTAGCCAGCAAGAGTTTTCACAGCACCGACCTGAAACTCACTCTGGGCCACGAGACGCAGAGCGCCGAATACGGCAAGATCGATCCGGATCAGGGCCTGCAGTTCGATCTCGGGCCGGGCCGCATCCGTTATCTCGGATTCACGCTAAGACAGAGGATCCCCGGCGGATCGCTAGAGGCAACCTTCGAGCAAGCTGATGCGCGACTGGTCAACACGTCTTATTCCATCGTGCCGGAGGCCCCACGCCTGATCGGCGATCTTGTGGGGACTTATCATAAGCTGCCTTTCCACCTGCAGGGCAAGGGCGAATTCGAATACGTAGGCCGGAAAGTGGTTGGCAACGGCTGCGGCGAAACGGCCTACCTGAGCGGCGACCCGAATGCGCTCAACTACTATTGCCTCGGCGTCGCGAACAAGGAGTTCCGCCTCGCGGTGGCGCGGCCGTTCCTCGAAGAGAGGCTGAACGTCGGGGTGAACATGATGATTGCCAGCGGTTGGACCGGACAGACCACCGGGAACTTTGCCGTTGCCGGCGTCTATGGGCCGGGACGCGTCGGTTTGGGAAGCAACGGACTCGTTCCGGCAAATCCCGTCAGCGAAGTGGTGGGCGTGAGAATTCCTTGCTACGCCAGCCTGAATATCACTTACCGCTTTGGCAGGAATCCTGTCCGATAGGCGGGGTTCCGTTTTTTCTCCAACGACTAGGATGGTATTACGAGCAAACCAGAAAACTGAGGTTTAGCTGAGTCTGACAGCCTCGACGCGTTCTCCCAGCGGCGGTGTACGGTCAAGTCTCGGCTATGACACGTTATGTGCCCTTTGGAGCGGCCAACACCAGTTCCGGTCCGCCGTTTGGCGTCCTCGGCCACAAAATGATCAACGACACAAAAGGCGGCTTATGTGCCCAGGCACATAAGCGGCCAGTTCTTCGAGGCTCTTTGCATCAAAGCGTTTGCGGGGATTGGTCGGTGATTCCGCAAGCGCGGTGATGGGAACACTGCGATATTCGTGGTTGGCAACTGCATTTTGTGTACTGTGCATCGTGTTTTCTCCTGTTCTGTGTCTTTGGTTATGTAGGCAAGTTCGGTCCAGGTCTCGGCGCAGCCTCATGTCGGCGTCGCGCTCGGACTGGTCGGAATTCGGGAGAGTGAATGGGCTCGCCAAGTTGACTCTGCTGGCCGGTTTCTGGGCGGTAACTTCCCGAGTAGCCGACGATTCGCCAGTCTGAGAGGATCTATCTCTAGGCGATGGCAGGTTTAGCCTGACCCGCCTGTCGGCATGAAATAGTACGGCAAGTTATGGGATGACCGGTTGTATCCAGGTCGGACTAAACAAGAATTAGTCCGCAGAGGGGGACCCGATGAAGCGCACGTGGACGATCATAGGGGTAGGCGACGTGCCGGGCAGCTTCAAATGGTACGAGGCGCTGTTCGGTCAGCCGGCTACCCTTCCTGCCCATGATTACTTTGGGCAAATCCTCGATTCAGATGGAACTGTTTTGCTCTGTATGAGAAAACAGGAAAGGTATATCTGAAAAGTACAGCAAAACCGCGATCAGAGGGCAATCTGGGAACCTTGAAGGGCAGCCGAGAAAAATGTACCGCAACCGGTTCAGACGGTTGGCCGGAATTTCGGACAAGTGGCGCATTATGGCCGTGTACACCTAAGAAAGCCATGAAAGCCTTACAATATGGGGGCAAGCTGAGGGGGTAGTGAGCCGCCCGTAGTAGCGCAGCACAGCTCCGGGCGGCTCTCGCTTTTGTCCTCCGAACGATCGAAGCGTGCCGCAGGTCGTTCCTGAAGACGCGCCTGTGGTCCGGTTCAAGATCCAAGACGCTAGCGTCCCGGCGGTTCTGCGTGAGGGTCATTCTCACGTCGGAAAGGCGGTCACTTTGCACGAGGCTTTCAAAGAATATGTCGAGTCGATGCATGGGTCGTTCGAACGTCTAACGGGGATGGAACCGGTCACGATAGCCACGGTGCCGAAAGATGCCCCGTCTGAGTGCATCTACCTGTTTAGCGAAGGTTCCCGTCCTCTGTACGTCGGGCGTACAAGGCACTTGCGCCAGCGATTGAGACAACATTCGATTCCAGGGGCACAGCACAATCAAGCCGTCTTCGCGTTTCGATTAGCTCGGGAGAAGACTGGTCAGCTGACGGCAGCATACAGCACAGAAGGTTCTCGCGTGGCTCTCAGTTCGGATAGTGAATTCGGCCCGGCGTTTCTAGAGGCGAAAAGACGTATCCGAGAGATGCAGGTGCGGTACGTCGAAGAACGCGATCCGCTACGCCAGGCTTTGCTTGAAATTTACGTCGCCGTGGTCCTCAAGACCCCTTACAACGATTTCAATACGCACTGAGTTTTAGCGGGAAAAGCGGGTCGCGGCGATCCCCGTCAAGCCATTTAAGAATGTAACCCTAGTTCAGCCTGTAGAGACATGTGAAACGTAACCAGGAGCCGGAGCAAGGGTGGTAATCGCTGCAGACAGTAGTTCATTTCGCTTCTTGCGTGTGGCCCGCTAGCGCCAAACAAACCAGGGGATAAGGATTGCGAACCTCAATGACGATTTTTATCGACAACAAGAAGATGACGGACAAGCGTGCAACAAAGTTCATCTCCAAGCCAGACGATCTTGTAAGGCAAATCGTGAGGGCCTGGTGCCAATCAAATATAGACCATTGTTTCGAGAGCAAAAGAAGCTTCAAAAAAGCGGTTCAGAGAAATCGGAAAACTTTGGAGTCACTGGAGTCAATTGAGACGCTCTTCACATCGAGCAGTTATCTTTTCAGCACGAAGGCAAAAGACCGCAAAGAAACCCTGTATTTCAAAGACCGGACCACCAAACAAACGGGCCGGCTCCGCCAACAGCATCGGACGGGACCACTTGCCAAAATTGATAAGAAAGCTAAGAGGCACAGGTTTGTTTCGAAAAAGAGGTACAAATGTCTAAAAAAATGGCACAAGAAACACCCCAAGGAGATCCCGAGATTCTTTAGTTATGAACAACGAGCAAACGTTCGCAAGCACCACATTGAATTTGCCTTCGAAAGGGAAGTATCAGGTTGGCATCCATCTGAGGGAACGGTGGAGACGAACAGGCAGGGCCTCGATCGCCGTATAGCATCCGCGTTGGAAAACATCGCCGGAATTTGCAGTAAAACAATCAAGAAATGAAGGCAGGAGTTAAGGGGCCCCGACCCTTTTCTAGGCGAGTGGACCGCTTTAACGGCGAAGTATAACGCGGGTTTGTCTTCTACATTGACCGAAATAACTGGGGTTCGCGGATTTCAAACTAGCCTACTACCCCACGGCCTTAAACCCAAGAAAATGGCGGAGTGCAAACTAGCACTCCGCCAGAAATCAAGAATCGAATCGACTCAGGCTGCCGTCTTGCGGACCTTCGGCTTGATTGCTTTCTTGTCTCGTTTCGCGGCGATCTCCTTTGCCACGGCTTTCTGGAGCCTTTCCGTATCCACTCGGTAACGTTTGGCGGCGTCCATAAGAACGTCGTCACGGCTTGCGGTGGATCGCTGATAAGCCGAATCCAGCAAGCTGATTTCCAGAAGGAGCTTGCAGAGTTCGGACTCGCCATATTTGCTGATTTGCTTGGCCAGAAGCTCTTGCGCCGTTGCAGAGTCCTTCTTGGCCACTACCTTGTGCCGCTTCGCCAGAGCCGGGACCTGGCTGTAGGAGAGATGGCCAATCAAGTAGTGGGCAACCGCCAGCAAGTCGGCCTTCTTCAATGGGGCCGACACACGTTGGAGGATAGAGGCAAGGACTCGATGGCGAGTCGTAATTGCCAATTTCTCTTTCTCAATACGTTTCCGTTCCTCAGCCCGCTCCCGCTCGACTTGCTGCGGAGAGGGTGTGTTTGGGTGGTGGACACGGCAGGTCGGATCGGCACAAACCTTGACCACCTGTCCGCGCTTACCGCCGTCCATGACAATCGCCTCAGCCATCTTGTCGCATGGCTTCTGGTTGTCCGATAGCTTGGTGCTTGCATCGTTTGCCTTCGGCTTCTTGATCTCCAACTCCACGTACTGATTCCGTCCCAAGGGAGCGCCCTCGCGGGAATTCCACGCCGCCGAAATCTGGATTAGCTGCGGCTTGGTTTCCAGAGTCTTCTTCACGCAAGCGTCAATCTTGGCGCGGAAACAGTCGGGCGACGTACAGGAATCTTTCCGCACGTCGGGAAAAAGTAGCTTGTTGAATCCGGTTCGCTTCGGACAGTTGGCGCACGAACCTGCTTCGGGAACGAGTGTCTCATCCTGCTTATCAAACGGCGCAGACGCCAGTTGCAGCAAGATGTTCGATTCGATCCACGCGGCCAACTCCCGTACTGGAATCAGGACTTGGCTGTTGCCCTCGCTTGTCCACAAGCCACGAAAAGCAGCCGAGAATGCCTCCTGCTGCTGCGAAGCCGGGAGCTTGGCGATCAGCAGAGCGTGGCCGATGGTGATCTGGTCTTTCAGGAATGCCTCGGCCACGGGCGGTATGAGGTCAGCGAGTCTAATCCGACCATAGATATATGCCTCGCTTTTTCCAGCGCGGGACGCGATGGTGGCGATGGTATAGACAGGCTCTCCGAGTTCCAAGAGTGACTTGAAACCCAGAGCTTCCTCAAGCGGGTGTATGTCCTCGCGTTGCAAATTCTCAACGCACTGGG
>Ga0182024_10016474_pt1 | contig 14013 bp, 12 predicted proteins | sample P32metaG_FD_120480 | JGI IMG/M metagenome (GOLD analysis project Ga0182024, IMG submission 120480) | Permafrost microbial communities from Stordalen Mire, Sweden - P3-2 metaG (Illumina Assembly) | ecosystem: Environmental > Terrestrial > Soil > Wetlands > Permafrost | place: Sweden: Stordalen... | reverse complement strand
CTTTGGAGCCCTCGACGCGGACCCACTCGTGGCTGGCGGTGAACCGGTAGTTGGAGAGGTCGGCCACGTTCAGGCTCCCTTGGGGCGGCGATAGAAGGGCAGCGGCACCACCGTTGCCGCGGCAGCGATGCCCCTGATGTCAACCGAGAGGTCGGTGTCCGGCGCGATGTCGCCATCCAATGATGCGGTCGCGATCGAGTGGTCGAGCGTGAAGCTGTACGTGCCGCTGGTGACGACGCCTGCGGCCTGACCATCGGCGAGCACCTCCTGACCATGACGGGCGATGGCCCGTCCCTGCAACTCGATGCCGACGAAACGGCGCGGCGGATGGGCGGGATCGAGCTGGACCAGTGCCGGTTTCCCGATGAAATCTCCCTTCTGGAGCTTGACAGTCCAGCCCAGCGCGCAACTGTACGGGTCGATGGTGTCGTCCATGTCCTGGCCGTACAGCCGTAGGCCCGCCTCGAGACGGAGCGTGTCACGCGCGCCCAGTCCGCACGGGATCAGGCCCTCCGGAGCTCCCGCCTCGAGGAGCGAATCCCAGAGGCCCGGGGCGGCGGCGGCATCGACGTAGAGCTCGAAGCCGTCCTCGCCCGTGTATCCGGTGCGCGAAACCGAGGCCTGCACGCCGGCCACCCGGCTGTCCCTGCAATGGAAGGGACGAAGCGCCGCAACGTCGTCGGGACACATCGAGCTGACCAGCTCGACAGCCCGGGGGCCCTGCACCGCGAGCAACGCCACGGCATCGCCGATGTCCTCGAAGGTGCACTCGGCGCTGTGTTCGCCCATCCAGGCGACGTCCTTCGGGCGGCAGGCGGCGTTGATCACCACCATGTAGCCGTCGGCTTCGCGGTACACGACGACGTCGTCGACGATCCCGCCCGCCTCATTGCACATGACGCCGTAGAGGGCGCCGCCGACCTCGAGACGGGCGACGTCGTTGGTCACCAGCCGCTGCACCACGTCGAGCGCGCGATCGCCGCTGAACCGCACCTCGCCCATGTGTGAGAGGTCGAAGAGCCCGCACCGAGTCCTGACCGCGATGTGCTCCTCGCGTATGGTCGAGTACTGCAGCGGCATATCGAAGCCGCCGAACTCAACCATGCGCGCCCCTGCCGCGATATGCCGGTCGTGAAGCGGAGTTCGCAAGGCCATGGGCTCGCGAGTGTAGTACGTTCCCAGACCGCCTCCAATGATCATTGCCCTCATCGTCGTGGCGGCCCTGCTGGTCGTCATCTGCGCCGCTCTGCTGGTCGCGCGCCATCGCACCTTCGGCGTGTCCTTGCCGCGAGTGAGGGGGCGGCTCTCGTTCACCGGTCTGCTCGCGGACGTCACCGTCGGCCGCGATCGATGGGGTGTTCCCCATATCAACGCGATGTCGATGGAGGACGCCGCGTTCGCGATGGGCGTGGTCCATGCCCAGGACCGGCTCTGGCAGATGGAGGTCACCCGGCGGGTCGCGACGGGACGGATCAGCGAGCTGATCGGGACCGAAGGCGTGAACATCGACCGCTTCATCCGGCGGGTCGGGTTGCAGCGGGTCGCCCGCGAGGAGGAGCTGCGCCTCGGTCCCGAGGCCCGCCGGATGCTCAAGGCGTATGCCGCGGGTGTCAACGGAATCGCGCAGTCGGGCCGGGCGCTGCCCGTCGAATACCGGCTCCTCGGTGTGACCCCCGAGCCGTGGGAGCCGATGCATAGCCTCGCCGCCCTCAAGTTGCTGGCGCTCGGACTGAGCATGAACTGGGACACCGAATTGCAGCGCCTGGAGTTGCTCCGCGCAATCGGTCCCGAGCACGCCGCCCGCCTCGATATCGTCTATCCCGACGCGAACCCGACCGTCCTCGCGACCACGGTTCGCGCCGCGGGCGGTGACACCCGAACGCAACGGCTGACCATGTTCCGCGAAGCGGCCCGCTGGATCCCGACCGCCGGAGGCATGAGCAACTCCTGGGTCGTCTCCGGGGAGCGAACGGCATCCGGCCGGCCGATCCTCTGCAACGACCCGCACCTGGTCCCGGGCACGCCCTCGATCTGGTACGCGGCGCACGTCCAGGCCGGGGACGACTTCGAATCGACCGGCGTGACCATGCCCGGGATGCCGTTTGTGATCATCGGTCACAACAAGCGGGTCGCCTGGGGATTCACCAACTCATTCGCCGACTGCCAGGACCTGGTGATCGAGGAGTTCGACTCGCCGGCGGCCGATCGATTCCGGACCGAGCGGGGCTTCGAGCCGACCCGGCGGCTGCGCGAGATCATCCATGTCAAGAACTCATCCGACGTGCTCGAGGAGGTGGTGGTCACCCGCCACGGTCCGGTCGTCGAGAGGATCGAGGATCCGGAGCGCGGCATCTGGCGAGGGCTCGCTCTCCAGTGGACCGCGCTGCAGCCGGGCGGCGCTGCCGAAGGGCTGCTCCGCCTCCAGCGGGCAGACGATTGGAAGAGCTTCAAGGAAGCCTTTACGACCTTCGACGCCCCCTCCCAGAACGTCGTCTACGCGGACGTCGACGGCCACATCGGCTACCTGCTCTCGGGGCGGATTCCGGTTCGCAGAGTCAAGCCGAGCGGTCTGCCCGTGCAGGGGTGGACGGGAAATGCGGTGTGGACCCGGTACCTGACCATCGACGAGGTCCCGCAGATCTTCGACCCTCCCGAGCACCAGATCATCACCGCGAACAATCGCATCGCCGGCGACAACTTCCCCTTCTACATCGGCGCCGACTACATGTCGGGCTACCGCGCGTTGCGAATCGGCGAGCTGCTCAGCGAGCGGGTGGTGGACCTTCCCTATATGGCGCGTGCCCAGATGGACCTGGTCTGCCCCCCCGCGCGCCAGGTCGTCCGCCTGCTGGGGAGGATGCACTGCACCAACCCGGCGGCTGAGTCGGCGCGCCACCGCCTGGCGCAGTGGGACGCGGTGATGGATCCGCGGCGTGTGGAACCGACCATCTACGAGGCGTTCATGGCCCGCCTCGCAGAGCACTCGCTGAGCCCGATCTGCGGCAACGCCTGGCGGATCCTCGCTGGCGTCGACCTGTCCCACCCGGTGTTCCAGTACCCGGGGAACCTGGTCGGGCGGCTCACGCCGTCGCTCATCGAACGCTGGGAGCTCGGGGATGACAGCCTGTTCGAAGGTCTGACGACCTGGGCGGAGGTGATCTCGAGATCGCTCGACGACGCGATGACCGATCTCCGCGGCGGTCTGGGGCGGAGCTCGCGACGCTGGATGTGGGGACGAGTCCACCGGCTCGAGCTCATCCACGCCTTCGGGCGCCGTCGCGGACTGGCCAGGTTCTTCAACGCCCCATCAATCAGGGTCGGCGGCAACACCGACACCGTCCTGGCAACGTCACCGGTTCCCGGCGAGCCGTTCGCGACCCGGCTGTCGGCCCCCTCCTGGCGCCAGGTCATCGACGTCGGCAAATGGGATGCGAGCGGCGGTATCCACCTTCCCGGGCAGTCCGGCCAGCCGGGATCCCGTCACTACCGCGATCTGTCCCGGCGCTGGCGGACCAACCGTCAATTCCCTCTGTACTGGAGTCCCCAGGAGGTGCGCCGCCACGCTCGGACCCGGCTGATCCTCCATCCGGTGCCGCCGGCACGCGCAGGCGAGCCTGGGGGGCGAACATAGAGGCGTGAGCCTCTCTGACCAGCGGGGGATCGTTCGCGGGTGCTGCCTCGGGCTGCTCGTGCTCCTGATCGCCATCGGGGGATCCGTCTACCTTGCCGATCGCGCCCTGGCTGCGCCGGTACTCGGTGCGCCGCCGGCCGGCCCGTCCCACGGGTCAACCGAGACGGCAATCGCGATTGCTCTCGGCACCGAGATGGCCGCCCAGCTCATCCAGGGCCCGCACGGCGTGGTGGTGATGAGCGAGCAGGACCTCACCGTGCTCGCCGCCACCAACAATCCGCACCCGAATGCATTCCACGACCTCAAGGTGCGCAGCCGTGGCGGTCTCGTGGTGGTCTCAGCGAACATATCGGCCGGTCCGTTCACTCCGACCGCGGTTGCGCACATCAGCCTCTCGCTCAAGGCCGGGCCGGATGGGCCGCTGATCGCGGCGCAGGTTCCCGAGGTGGATATCGGGATGCTCGGCCTCCCTGGCTTCGCCAGCAGCGGCCTGGCGTCGCAGATCGACTCGGCACTCTCCCTCGAACGTGTCTTCGCCATCGATCCGAGGCTGAGGGCGCTGCGTGCCGATATCGAGTGCGTCGCCGTGGTGCCGGGCGGGGTGGCCGTCGGGGTGCACGATCCTGGAATCGCGCCCGTCGCCTCGTCGTGTGACGCCTAGGACGTTCCGTCCGCCGGAACCACGGCGAGCACGAACGCCGCGTGGCTCTGGACCTGCGGGTAATTGCCCAGCGGAGAGCGATCGATGGGATCGGCGACCTCGCCGAACAGCCCGAGACGTCCACGGGTGGCGAGCGCGGCGTCGAGCCATCGCGAGCTGTCGCGCCCGGTGGCCGCCAGCGCCGCGGCAACCCAGAAGGTCGGGAAGACGAAGGGCGCGCAGGGATCTGTGGACGTGTCCGCCCGGCTCTCGTGGCGATCGATGAGCCCGCCTCGATCCAGGCGCTCCACGATCAGGTCGAGGGTGGGACCCGTCCGCTTGGCAACGAAGTCGAGGCCCCCGAGCAAAGCGGCCTGCGCTAGCGCGGCGTCGGCACCCCAGCCATCGAGCCGGATCTCGAGCGGCCCACCGGTCATCCCGATGTCGCCGGCGATCGCCGCGGCGGTTCGTCGCCAGGCGGCCGCATCGCCCATCACCACGCGCTGGTCGACGAGCGTCGCGGCACCCTCCAGGCCGCTCGCCGCCGTCACCAGCGAATGGGTGTACCGGGCCGGGGCGCCGCGGATCTCCCAGATGCCGTGGTCGGGCTCGCGCCAGTGCTGCACCAGCCAGCCGGCGAGAATCGGCACCGCGGCGCCGAGCTCCTCGGGCAGCGCGGACACCTGTGCAAGCGATGTGGCGAGCTCGATGACCTCGCCGGGCACGTCGAGCTGCGCCTGTCCTGCCGCGGCGTTGCCAATGCGGACCGGGCGGGCGCCCCGGTAGCCGGCCAGCTCCGTTATTTCAGTCTCGACGGGCGGGAGGCTTCCATCGACACGGACCAGCGGCAGCGGCCCGTGCGCGGTGACAACGTTGCCGATGAACGCTGCGAGCGACCGCGCTGTCTCGATGAGCCCGAGCCGCAGCATGGCGAGCGCGGCCAGCGAGGAGTCGCGAAGCCAGCAATACCGGTAGTCCCACGTGCGCGCGGATCGCGGCCACTGCGGGAGCGACGTGGTCGGAGCCGCGATGATGCCTCCATCGCGACGGCGCAGCCCCACCAGCACTGCAGCGGTTGTGGCGAGGAGATCATCGATGTCCGGCAGCCGGCTCGACGCGGTGATGAGCGGGATCGTCCGCCGCCACTCGGACAGCGTCGAGTCGATAACCGCATGTGCCGGCGCGCCTGCACCACCGAGAGTGACCGTGACCGGCATCCCCGGCTCGACGGTGAAATCGCAGGTGGCGCCGTTCGCTGTCGGCGTCCACGCCGATGGTGCGTGTACCGCAACGCGCGCAATGCCTTCCAGCTCAACGGAGTGTCTGTGCACGTGCACAACGCCGACAGTCCCGGGCCACGATGGCGCGCTGATCCCGACCATTACGGCGACGGCTTCGCCCTCCGCCCGCATGCTGCGAACGAGGAGCGGCCCGTCGCGGAGGTCGAGCGCTTCGTCCACGATCAGCCGCGCGCGGCCCACCTCCCAGACCGTTTCGAGGACCAGCGATCGAGCGTGGTAGCGGCGCGACACCACACGCGCATCCGGTCGTACCGGACGCACCGAGAAGGTGCCGCCCCGACCGTCGTCGAGTATCGAGAAGAACAGCGGGGTGGAATCGATCCACGGCCAGCAGAGCCACGCCACATTGCCGTCGGAATCGATGAGAGCCGCAGTCCTCGAATCAGCGAGAAGCGCGTGCTCGCCGATCGGGTGCTGCATGCGGCCAGACTAGATCAGCCGAGGCGCTCGCCGGTTTCGTGGGCTCGTCTCCACAGGCTGAGGCGCCGATGTACCCGTCCCCTTCCTGATCCGTTCGGCTCAGGGGACGGCGAGAGGAGGAATCGTGTCCGCGATGCTGGCGATTTTCTCGGCCCAGTTGGGGTCGCTCGCGTAGTCGACGTTCATCCCGCGCAGCGTTGGCCCGTGATAGAACTGGCCGCCGAGCGTCAGGTAGTTGACCTCGATGAACTGCGCGACGTACTGGATGCACGCGTCGAAGCTCGTGAAGGTCATCGCATCACCGTTCGGGTTTGCATCGTTGGCCCCAAAGCCGAACAGGTTGTGCTTGTTCGTCGCGATCCAGCTCGAACCCCAGCCCGACTCGAGGATCGCGTGAGCGACGAAGTAGCGCGCGCTCACGTGGTACGTCGACTCCGCCTTGATGAAGCTGGCGCCGAGTCCGGCAAGTGGCGAACCGTTCAGGAATTGATCCAGGCTCGCGGCGGTCTCGCCGCTCGGGGTGGTCAGGTTGGTGTCGACGGTGAAGAGCGGACCGGGAACCGGCTGGTAGATCGCATCTCGTGCGCGGGCGGCGGCGAGGGCGGCAACCGCGGCGGCCAGTGCCTTCTGCGCCTGCGACACATGCGCGTGCGCCGTGATGTCGGCCTGCAGCAGGGTCTGTGTCTGCACCTTGATGATCGCCTGCTCGGTCCGCGACTGCTCCTCCTCGGCGGCGAGCTGCGCGAGCGCGGCGGTGTGGTGCGCCAGCGTGCTGGTTGCCTTCTGCTCTTCAACGCCGATTCGCGCGACCAGCTGCTGGCTCGCCGACGAGATCTCGTTCACCTGAACATCTCGCTGAATCGCAGCGGCGATTGTGTTCGCCGAGATGATGTACGCGAGCATTGCCTGCGAGCCGCCGTTCTCGTAGGACTGGCGGAGGTACGCGGAGAGGTGCCCGCGATCCGCCGCGAGCTCCGCGTTGACGGTGTGCAGGGTCGCTGTGTCGGCGGCGATGGTGACGTTCAGCGCACTGATCTGGGTATTGATCTGCGCGAGGTGCGCGTTCGCAGCCGCAAGCGCGCTGCGCGCCAGAGCGAGGGCGCTGTCGGCGTTGTTGGCGGCGTCCTTCGCGTTCTGCGCGTCGATCTTGGCGGCGGCCGCCGCCTGCTGCGCCTGGGTGAGGCTCGGCGTCGGAGTCGGTGATGGTCCCGCAGCGGCCGGCACCGCGATCAAGGTCAGCGCCAGCGCGAACGGCAGCGCGAGCGCAAGACGGTGACGGGCGAACGAAAACCTGGGGAGACGCATCGCGGCCAGTCTCCCATCGGGTGCAGGGGCGGCCCGCCCATGTCATCGCGCCGTGACCAGCCGTGACAACGGCGTCACACAGCCGCGTGCGGAACATCTGAGGAGCGCCCCGCGATGGGGACAGAAGGCGAGACCGGTCCACCGCATCAGGCTGCCCCTGCGACGACGGAGGGTCATCCGCGCCGCTGCCGCTACGCCACCACGGTCCGTCGTCGCAGAGTGAGCCATGACGCGGATCAGCGGACCGGATGATCCGCGTCGCCGCAGCGGGGCGGCATGACGCGGAGCCGAGGTGGCCTCCTGTCCCCATCGCGGAGCAGAGCTAAGAGGCCTTGCGCTCCAGCAGGCGGCGACGGACCTCGTCCGATGCGACCAGCTCTACCGTGGAGCGAGGTCCGCAGCCGGGGCAGATCCGGTGCCCGCCGACCGACTCACCATCTGCGCCGTAGTACAGCACCGAGAGCATCTCGCCCTTGCAGATCGGGCACCGGTCGGAGGTTTCCGGGTTCGTCTCCATCGCTCCACTGCATGATCGCATGGTGACGGTCAGTCGGGGAGCCAATCGGGCCACCGTCACCGACCCGGCACGTTCCAGCACCGGCGGTACGCTCGGCGCCATGGCACCGCTTCCGACCGGAGACGTGAGCGCGATTCTCGACGCGTACCTCGACGAACTTGACCGGTGGTCGGCGCGCCTCAACCTCACCTCCATCCCGCGAGACAGGATGTGGGCGCGCAACATCGTCGAGGTCCAGGAGTTGCTCGAGGTGGCCGCACCGCCGGCTGGGAGCAGGGTCGTCGATGTCGGATCGGGGGGCGGTGTGCCGGGATTCGTGATCGCCATCCTGCGGCGCGACCTGTCGGTGACCCTGATCGATTCCGACCAGCGCAAGACGGGTTTTCTGATCCATGTCGCCGGACTGCTCGGCCTCGATGGTGTGGTTGTGGAGGCGATGCGCGCGGAGGACGCCGGGCGCCGTGCCGGCATGCGTGAGGGGTTCGACCTCGCGACGTCCCGGGCGACCGCGCCACCACCGGTGCTGTGCGAGCTCGCCGTGCCGCTGGTCAGGGTCGGCGGACAGCTCTGTGCGCTGGTCACCGGCGCGCCCGGGGTGCTGTCCGCGTGCGCCGCCGCTGCGTCAGCGTGCGGTGGCAGCGCTCCCGAGGCCCCGTCGCAAGGCGTGCTCCGCGTCCGCAAGGTGGGGCCCACGCCCGAGCAGTACCCTCGGCGGCCGGGAACCCCGAACCGTCATCCGATCAGCTGATCCGCCGCCGGATCGCCGCGATCACCACCGCCCGTTCGTCCCATGGGACTTCGCCGGTGGCGGTCTCGAGCGTCTTCTCGTGCCCCTTCCCGGTGGCGACCACCGTGTCGCCTGGTGCCGCGTTGGCGATGGCGTAGGCGATCGCATCGAGGCGATCCGGGATGACGAGGACGTTGCGGCCCCGCTCGCCGCCCGCGGCCACGGCCCCCTGCGCGATCTGCTCGAGGATGAGCATGCGGTCCTCGCCGCGCGGGTCCTCGTCGGTGATCACGCTGATGTCGGCAAGCCGCGCCGCCACCGATCCCATCGCAGGTCGCTTCTCGAGGTCACGTTCGCCGGCTGAACCGAAGACCACCCAGAGCCGGCCCGATGTCGTCCGGCGAAGCTCCTGGAGCACGGTCTCGAGCGCGTCGGCGGTATGGGCGTAGTCCACCACCACCCCGAACGGCTGGCCCATCTCCACCCGCTCCATGCGTCCAGTCACTGCGGCGGCTGCCTCGAGTCCTCGCACCGCGCTCCCCAGATCTGCTCCCGTCGCGCACGCTGCCGCCAGCGCCGCCAGCGCGTTGCGCACATTGAAGGTCCCGGCGATACCGAGCCGGATCGGGACCACGCCCCATGGTGTCTGCGCGGTGAAGCGAACCGACGCCGGCTCGGCGACGATGTCCTCAGCGCGAAGGTCCGCTGGGACACCCGGCTGGTCGGTGTAGGTGAGCCTGGTGGCGACCGGGATGGCGGCGAGATGCGGGTACCCGAACGGGTCACCGGCATCCAGCACGGCGATGCCGTCGGGTCTCGTCGAAGCGCGCTCGAGGAGCCGAGCCTTGGCCGCCAGGTAGCGGTCGCGGGTGCCATGGAGCTCGAGGTGCTCGGTGGTGATCCGCGTGAAGACCGCGGCGCGGTACTCCACGCCATCGGCGCGCTGCATCTCCAGCGCGTGAGACGAGGTCTCGAGCGCGACGTGGGTGCAGCCGGCGTCGCGAATGCGCGCCAGCTCGCCCTGCAGCTCCGGCGCCTCGGGGGTTGTCTGTCGCGATGGGTTGGAGATCACATCGTCGCCGGTGCGGCGGTCGACGGTGGTGATCGACGCGGCGGCAAGGCCCGCGGCACGCCATGCGTGCCAGAGCAGCGTCGCGGTGGTCGTCTTCCCGTCGGTCCCGGTGATCCCGACGACGCACAGGGTGCGGCTCGGGTGGTCGTAGAACGCCGCCGCCAGCTGGGACAGCGCGAGCCTCGAGTTGCCGACCGCGATGACCGGGATTCGAGCGTCGCGACTTCCGTCCGGGACCCGCTCGGCCACCACCGCCACCGCCCCACGCCGGATCGCGTCGTCGATGAATTGATGACCGTCGGCGCGCAGACCGGATATCGCCACGAAGAGGCTGCCCGGTGTCACCGCGCGTGAGTCCGATTCGATCGCGGCGACCTCGAGCCCGGCGGCAGAACCTGGGTGTGCGCTGTCGATCCCTGCCGCACTCAGCAGGGTCGCGAGTGGGCGCGCCGCACGCGTCGGATGCACCGTCGCAGTCTATGGTAGGGTCGCTCCGATCATGGCTGGAAAGAAGCAGAAGCGGGATGGCGGCGCGCCGGTCTCGCTGGCGGATGCCCTGACCGCGACGCGCGCGGCTCGGCGTCGTGTGCTGGCTCTGGCGGAGCGGCTCGAGGAAACGGAACGCACCATCCTCGCTGCCATGGCACCGGCCGCCGCGCCACCTGCCGCGACCACCACACCGGCGAAGCGCCCGGTCGGGAGGCCACCGAAGGCAGCGGCAAGCACCGCGCCGGCCAAGCGTCCGGTCGGCAGGCCGAGGACTCGCACCACCGCCGGGGCCGCACCCGCGACCCGACGCAGGCCGGTCGGCCGTCCCCCGAAGGGCTGAACCGAATCCAGACCGTCCAGGTCAAGTTTCGACAGGTTTTGGGTAGACTGGTTGCATGGCCAAGTCCTCCCGCGACCTCCTCGACGACGCACGGAGCACCGTCCCGGAGGTTTCTCCGCAACAGGTTCGCGCCGCGGCGGGATCCCGGACCCTCATCGACGTTCGCGAACGCAGCGAGTTCGACGAGGGCTACATCCCCGGCGCGGTGCACCTGAGCAAGGGATTCATCGAGACCCGCATCGAGGACTCCGTCCCCAAGCGCGACACGCCGATCACCCTGTACTGCGCGGGTGGGGTTCGCTCCCTGCTCGCCGCCCGAGCCCTCCAGGAACTCGGCTACACCGACGTGCAGTCGATGGCGGGCGGCTACGGTGCGTGGAAGCAGGCCGGCTTCGACTTCATCGTCCCTCGTGTCCTGACCGCACAGCAGCAGCAGCGCTACAGCCGCCACCTGCTCATCCCCGAGATCGGGGTTGAGGGGCAGGCCAAGCTGCTCGATGCGCGCGTGCTGCTCATCGGCGCGGGCGGCCTCGGCAGCCCGGCCGCGCTCTATCTCGCGGCCGCGGGCGTCGGCACGATCGGATTCGTCGACTTCGACACCGTCGATCGCAGCAACCTGCAGCGTCAGATCCTCCACACCGAGGATCGGATCGGGATGCTCAAGACCGCATCCGCCCGCATCGCGCTCACGGCGCTCAACAGCGACGTCCGCGTGGTCGAGCACAACGTGGTGCTCAGCGGCGAGAACGCGCGCGAGATCTTCGACCAGTACGACATCATCGTCAACGGCTGCGATAACTTCCCGACGCGGTACCTCGCCAATGATGTGGCCATCTTTGCCAAAAAGCCGATGGTCGACGGCGGGATCTTCCGCTTCGAAGGACAGGTCACCACGGTGGTGCCGTTCCAGTCGCCGTGCTACCGCTGCCGTTATCCCTCGCCGCCACCGCCGGAGGAGGCTCCGTCCTGCGCCGAGGCGGGCGTGCTCGGTGTGCTTCCGGGGATCGTCGGTGTTCTCCAGGCGACCGAGGTCATCAAGCTGATCACCGGTGCCGGTGACCTGCTCACCGGACGGCTGCTCCACATCGATGCGCTGGCCATGAAGTTCCGCGAGTTCCGCGTCCCGCGTGACCCGCAGTGCCCGGTGTGCGGGGAGAATCCCACCATCACCGAACCCATCGACTACGAAGGATTCTGCGCCGCCCCGGCGTCCATCGCCACCGAGGCGGTCGGCGTTCCCGCGTAAGCTCCGCTTGAGCGTTCCCGCGTAAGCTCCGCACACTCGTCCGGGTCCTGTCGGAGCGGGGGCCCCTCGCCGCTCAGCTGCCCGGTCTGACTCCCCATCGCGCGGTGTTCTGGGAACGTCCTGCGCGGCGCCGGTCAGCAGATCGGCGCTTCCCCCCGCTCCGCCACCCGGACGGCCTGTGGTGTCAGCTCGCGTGCGGCGCAGCGTCTCCGTCCGGATCGAGGCGTTCGGCTTCGCTGATCAGCATCACCGGGATGCCGTTGTCGACGCGATAGCGCAGCCGGCAGGCGTCGCATCGCAGTGACTCGGGTTCGACCACCAGCGGCCCGCGGCAACGCGGGCAGGCGAGGATGTCGAGGAGGTCTTGGGGGAGCTGACTCATGGCGCCATTGTCGCCGGGACGAGGAAGCTCGCGAGCTGATCGCTGACTGCGCGGGGGAGCTCCAGGTTGCTCAGGTGGCCACAGTCCAGCTCGACGAATCGCGCCTTCGGGATACCGTCAGCTATGGCAAGAACCTCAGCGGTCGGGATGATCGCATCCTGGGTCCCGGCGATGACCAGCGTCGGCACGCTGACGGTCGCGAGCAGCGAGGTGCTGTCCGGTCGAGCTGCCATGGCGCGCTGCGCGAACGCGATTCCCGCTGGGGTGCATCGCCGGATACGTCCGCGCACCGGGTCGACGATGTGTGCCTCGGCCTGCGCATGCGGGCTCAGCAGCCGAGCCACCATCGGCTCGACGATCGACTCGACCGATTGCTCGCGCTCCACGCGTTCCGCCATCGCGAGGCGGTCATCACGCGGTCCGGCGGCGTCGGCACCCGCGCGCGTGTTGCAGAGCACCAGAGCCCGGATGCGTTCCGGCGCCAGGCGCCACAGGGCGAAGGCGAGGTAACCGCCCATCGAGAGCCCGACGACAGCGACGCGGCCGATGTGTCGTGAATCGAGCGCATCGAGCACCGTGGTCGCGAACCCGTCGAGGGTGGGCTCGCGCTGGGGCGGTGCCGGCGAGTCGCCGCAGCCCCAGAGGTCGACGCGGATGCAGCGCATGCTGTCGGAGAGCGCGGCGACCTGGTGGTCCCACTGCGACGCGTCCAGGGTGAACGCGTGGAGGAAGAGCACCGCTTCGCCAGTTCCCGTGTCGTGGATGGCCGGCAGCATGTCTGTCCGCGCGGACTCTAGGCTTCGGCGCCGACCACGAGCGCGGGGAAATCCTCCTCGAGGGTCGCCGGCTCGATATGCGTGCGCGCGTGCTTCTCCACGTCACGCAGCTTGAGGATCTCGCTGGGGGTGATCAACGTGACTGCGACGCCTGCCCGGCCGGCTCGTCCCGTCCTGCCGACGCGGTGCAGATACTCGTCCGGGGTCAGCGGGACGTCGTAGTTGATCACATGCGAGATGTCGTCGATGTCGAGCCCGCGGGCCGCGACGTTGGTGGCGATCAGGTACTTGATGTGCGAAGCCCGGAACTGCTGCATTGCACGATCCCGCTCCCGCTGGGTGAGGTCGCCGTGAAGGAGTCCGACTTGGTACCCGCGCCCACCGAGCTGCGCCTGGAGCACGTCGGCAGTTCGCTTCGTCTCGACGAAGATCAGCGCCATCACCACGTCGGGCTGATCGAGGATCTGCGCGAGCGCGTCGGTCTTGTCCGCCCAGGTCGTCTGCACGTAGAGCTGGCGCACCTCGGACGGGATCTCGGGCCGGGTGCTGATCTCCACGGTCTCCGGGTCATGCATGTGGCGCAGCGCGAGCCGGCGCACCCACTCGGGCATCGTGGCGCTGAAGAGCAGCGTCTGACGCTGCGGCGGGCATTGCCGAAGGATGCGTTCGACGTCCGGCGCGAAACCCATGTCGAGCATGCGGTCGGCCTCGTCGAGGACGCAGACGCGCACGTTGGCGAGCGTGAGCGATCGGCGCTGGATGTGGTCGCCGAGCCGGCCCGGGGTCGCCACGACGATGTGCGCGCCCTGGCGTAGCTCCTCCATCTGACGTCCAATCGAGTCGCCGCCATAGATGGCGACGCTGCGCAGGTCATGGCGCTTGCCGAGCCGGGTCAGCTCGTCATGAACCTGGACGGCCAGCTCTCGCGTGGGGCAGAGCACCAGCGCCTGCACCGGCCCGTCACGAGGATCGAGTCGTTCGATGATCGGAATGCCGAAGGCCGCGGTCTTGCCGCTCCCGGTCTGTGCCTGTCCGATGACGTCACGCCCGGCCATCGCGAAGGGCAGTGAGCCGGCCTGGATCGGCGTCGCCATGGTGTACCCGAGCTCGGCCACCGTGTTCTGCATGGCAACGCTCAAGGCGAGCTCGCTGAAGCTGACCGGTTCG
>Ga0182024_10016473_pt1 | contig 14015 bp, 14 predicted proteins | sample P32metaG_FD_120480 | JGI IMG/M metagenome (GOLD analysis project Ga0182024, IMG submission 120480) | Permafrost microbial communities from Stordalen Mire, Sweden - P3-2 metaG (Illumina Assembly) | ecosystem: Environmental > Terrestrial > Soil > Wetlands > Permafrost | place: Sweden: Stordalen... | reverse complement strand
GTTCGATCGGCAATTCCGGCCAATTGATCAGCAAGTCGCGCGCTCTGTGCAACCGCCTGTTCATCACGTAGGCATGAGGCGAAGATCCTGTACTCTGTCGGAACGCGCGTTCGAAGTGACGGGCGCTGATCCCGGCAAGCGCAGTCAACTCGCGCAATTTGATCGGCTGACCGAGCGTGTCCTCAATGTATTCGAGAACGAGTCTGAGCCGGCGGCTTGAAAGGCCGCCAATGGATCGCGGTGGAGTTGGGGACAGGCTTGAATAGCGGTAAATCAGATGGTGGGCGAGGAATTCGCAACCACTCTCCACATAAAGCCGTCCTGCTGGAGAGCCGCCGGCGGCTTCTCGTGCCAGATTCAACGTTATTGTCTCGATGATGGGATCTCGAATTAAGAACTGCTTTTCGATCTCAACCTTGCTGGAATCCGCTCCCCAGTGTTCTTCGATTACCCGGGAGATGAACTCCGGACGGATCAGCACGACCGCGGCGCGCGAGGACGCGCTTGCTTCCCAAGTCCCCTCAACACCGGGCGGGGTGAGATTGATTGTGCCAGGATCGCTCCAGCCCTCGACCACGCTGTTGCCGATTTGGCGCCGAATCATGTGGCGTCCAGACAGATAGACCCCGAGTGCGAGATTGCGAAAATAAACCCGGGCTTGCAGCGGCGTATCGTCGACAATCTGCAGAAAAAATGGATCCCAAGCAGCCGACTCCCTCGGTGAAACACCCAGTAGTTCGGTGAATTCGGCGGCTATTGGCGATGCACGGTTCATAACTCAAGTCCATCGATGCAACGGGCCGGGATCGGCGCTCGCTTCCTTCCGAGCGAGTGTTCGAGGCTACCATAATCGCGACATGGCTAGCAAAATTGCCGCAGAAAACAGTCCGTTTCACTTTGCGCGAAAGTTCACACGTGCGACGACAGTCTGTGTCGCGGGCTCAGTCGGAGCATCACTTCAACGCAAAGGAGCTTGTAATGTCAGTGGCATCCAGAAATTCGCACCAGTCTGCCACGATCACCGGCGCCGGCGGCGGCCTTGGCCGCGACATCGCCCTCGGTCTCGCAGCCAAGGGTTATATCGTTTTCGGTACCGCGATCTCTGCCGCGGAGGTCCAGGAGTTGAAAGAGGCCTCCGGCGGCCGCGTCAGCCTGACGGTCTGCGACATCACCAAGGAACAGGCCGTGAAGGCCTGGGCCGCCGGCGTGTCTGAAGCGCTTGGCGGTGGCGGCCTCGATCTCCTGATCAACAATGCAGGCATACTCACCCCTGGGCCGCTGGAAGTTTTGCCGCTCGACGCCATCCGCCATGAGTTCGAAGTCAATGTATTCGGCGCCTTGTCCGTCATGAACGCATTCCTGCCGGCGCTGAGGACAGCACGCGGTCGCATCGTACAGATCAGCACCTGGACCGCGAGCCTTCCGCTTCCTTTCAACGGGCCGTCCGGCGCGTCGAAGGCGGCGATGGAGGTTTTCGCAACCGTCTACCGGGCCGAGCTGAAACGCTTTGGAATCGAGGTCGTGGTGGCGCCGGCAGGCAATATGAGAACCGGGGGTCCGGCGAAAACGGCAGCGGCCCTCGCACGGATCGCGGGCGGGATGACTTCTCAACAGCGCGATCTGTACGGACAAACATTCGAGACCTTCACGACAGCTCTCAACGGCATGCAGAACAGCGGCCTCGATTCGGCGGCCGCCGCTCGGAGAGTCATCGAGCTGGCCGAACAAACCCCTGCGCCAAGCCGCGCCCCGGTGGGAGCGGACGCCGAAGAGATGCTCCGGGTCGTTCGCGAGAAATCCGACGCCGAGCAAGATGCGTTGCGCCTTCAGCTCGTTGGCCTGAGCTAGGACCGCGTGACAATCAGCTATTTTGCCAAAAGAGCCAGCCATGATCGAAATCATTGCCGTCAACGATAGCCGTGCCGTTCGCAACAAGAACAATGTACTCGCCTTGTATGATCTGATGATCAACCAGAAGAAATCGGAGGAGGCCACGGCCAAATTCGTCAGCCCCGCATACATCCAGCACAACCCACTGATTGCAGACGGTCCGGTCGCGCTAAGCAAGTTCTTCAGTCAGGTCACACGGGGCGCCCGGGCCCGCGTCGTCGTCCACCGCATTATCGCCGCCGGCGACTATGTATGGGCGCACGTGAACTTTCTGAATCTCTTCAACGATGACCCGGATGATACGGGAATCGCCGGCGTCGACATCTACAAGCTGGACGCCGACGGCAAGGCAATCGAACATTGGGACGCCTTGCAGCTCGTTGGCAATCCGAAGAACTCGGCGCCGTTGATCGCGCCGAACATTCCGCGCGCCAACCCGAACGGAATGTTCTGAGCGGGAGGAATCTGCGATGAGCGATACACTTGGTCCTCTGATGGAAAGGAACCTGCTCGAGGTATTCGGGCAGCGAGATTCCGCACGCCGCGCGGCCGTGATAGCTGAGCTCTACACCGCAGACTGCACGTTTTTCGAGGCGAAGGAGCAGGTCACTGGCCGAGAAAGGCTCAACGCGAAGGTCGGGAGTATTCTCAAGGATGCGCCCGGATTCGTGTTTCGCGCGGCAGGGCCTGCGCAGGTCAATCACGATCTTGGCCGTTTGCGGTGGCAGTTCGGACCGCCCGGCGCCCCGCCGGTTGTCACGGGTATGGACATTGCGGTCTTTGAAGACGGAAGAATCCGAGCCCTGTACACCTTATCTTGACGAATCCGTGAGCACCTGAGAGGCGGTTGGCGGTGCCAGGTAGCACCCGCTGCGCCGCACTGGACGCCATGGGGCCGTGAGCGGACATTGGCTTGCAGTTACTCGATCACCTCGTCGGCGCGCAGCAAAATCGAGGGCGGCACAGTAAGGACAATATTCCCGAAATGCTCGCCCGTGATTATGCGGACGTAGGACTCATGTACTATTAGCTCATTTCCTACTGGGCGCGCACATTCCCGAACCACTTCGAGCTGATCACCATCGACGGAGCGGAACGCTTTTCCTTGAAGACTGCTTTTGGCCGCGTTGTTAACCCGTTGCGCTCCCGCGCCCTCAAGGCTTTCGAGGCTTTTTTCTTCAGTCGGGCAAAGGACGTCTATCCCCGATATGACTTCGCACGCATGAGCGACGATGAGTACGGAGCGGAATTGGCGCTCGATTCAGACATGGGCGGGGCGCGCTGACGTGGCGATTGCACTAAGATATGGCGAGTCTCGGCGTCGTCCAACCAGCAGCGTGAAACATGCGGCCACAAGCGTGCGGAATGGCCTTGTCACATCGGGCGTAGGGCGGCTGTCCGCCCGGCGTTTGCTCACCGGCCCGAGGGTCGCCTGAGGATTCCGTACATCAATGCTAAGACCATGAAGAATACGCCGTGCGCAGCCGCGAACCAAACGATGCCAGCAGGCGTCAGATGCGCGCTGCCGGCAAACCCTTCGCCGGTCGCAGGCAACACGGCAGCGGCGTTGAGCACCCAAGCCGCGATTGCATAAATCACGCCTTTGCGGGCATCGGTTCCGGGAAGAACGGGTTCGAGCGCGTAAGCATAGAACAGCGCCATTAAAATCCCGACGACAAGATGGAAGCCGGTCTGGAAGACCGGGCTGGTTGGGGCCGGCGCTCCGGCGCGCGTCCATGCCGACGCGATGCCCAGGTCCACGAGTGGGGCTGCGAACCATGTCGAGAGAAGGCGCAGCAGCCCGCCTTTCGCCGTAGCGAGAGGAACGAGATCCGCAGCCTTCAGCGTGAGCGTATTGAGCACAATCGCCGTGCTGCCTGAAATCAGCGCAGGCACCAGCCGATTCTTGCTTGTGTGTGTCGTATCCATTGGCCCAGATGACGTCGCCGCTTCAAATGCGCAGCGGCAGGGACCGTGTCGATTCGGTGTGCGCAAGCGCGACATGCCATTCCCTTATTTTTTTATCGCTTCAGGGCTGCGCCTGTACCTGGACCGGTTGACCAGGTTGCGCCGGCGTTCCGGGGGCGATGACGAGATAGCGCTTAGGTGCATTTACATCAGCCTGTATCACCTGACGGATCGGTCCGATTGTATTGACGATGGCCGCGCCGGCCGGGTTGGTCACGAAACCGGCAAGCGTTTCAAGACGGCCGGTGCCTGTGGCATCGTCGGAGAGCGCCAAGACGTAAGGCTGTTTGGGCGCCAATCCGGTGACGGCGGCCTGTAGAACTTGAATGACGCCTTGGTCGAATAAGGAGACTTGCGTTGCGGGCTTTGCGTCCTGACCGACCAGTACCAATTGAACCGATTTTGCGGCGACGCCAAGCGGCTGCAGCTCCTGCATCCCACCGCCCTGCGGCACTGCGTTGGGAACATATGCGACACCTTGCGGCGCTTGTCCAATTGGAATCGTTGCGATGACTTTGTTCGCCAGTGTGTCGATGGCGGCGGCCGCATCCGCATTTTCGAGGCCGACATACATGCGGGTGCCGTCGCCTGCTGGCCAGATGCCGTGCGGCAGAGCCCCAGTCGGAATTACGGCCACTTGCTCGAACGTGTCGGTCTTGAACACTTTCACTTCATTCAATCCGCCGATCGTCACATATGCGAATTGGCCATTGGCGTTTCGGGCGATATTGACGTGATTGGTAATGGGCCCGGTATCGATCACTTTAAGCACGTCGAACGGCGGCCGAGCGTTGAACACCATCGTCTTCCCGACGTCCTTGAGAGTGAGCCAGACCTGTTTGCCATCAGGGGTCGCGGCTATGTCAGGACAGAATGGACTTGCCTGCGTCACATGCCCTACGACCTTTTTCGAAGCGGTGGCAATGACGACAGTTTCGGGATTGAAACTGGAGCAGACATATCCGTATTGGCCGTCAGGCGAAAAGATCGTCATGCCCGGGCCCGCCGGAACCTTTATGCGCGTCTTTTCTTCAAGCGTGTGGCCATCGAGCACGGCGACGTAATCCTCGCCGCGCACCGTGACCCATACTTCCTTGCCGTCGGGCGTAAAGAACGCTTCATGCGGCGAGCGGCCGACATAGGTGACATGCTTGATCGCGTTCGTTGCTGTATCGATAAAGGTCACGGAGTTGGAGCCGACGGAAACTGCCGCGAGCGTGCGATGGTCTGGAGAAAAGCCCATGCCATGCACCAGCAATTGCCCCTTGTAGAGTGGGCTGAGATTGGCAGGCGTTGCGTCACCGAGGCGAAGGACGCCGAGTAATTTATTGTCCACCGGATCGACGACTGAAACAGTGTTCGAGAACTGATCCGACGTATAGAACCGGTCTTTGTGACTGATCGCGATGTCCGGAGCATTTGCAGCACCTGGCGCTTGTCCGGCCCAGGAGCTTTGAACATTGACGAGAGCGGTCGCGGCTAGCAAAGCAGTCAAAATCGAAGTGCGTTTCATGTCACGGCTCCTTGGCTAGGTTCGTGGGGTGGATGGATTCCGAGTCGATTTGTCCTGCGGGTGACACCTGGTCGGGCGACGGCACCGACGGCGGCAACGGTTGACCAAGCGCCAGCCGCATCGCCGCGATCTCCTGTTGCTGGGTCACGATGATCTCCTGCGCCATGCGCCTGAGCCGCTCGTTGTGTCCGTACCGCAGCTCGGCCTGCGCCATCTCGATGGCGCCCTGGTGATGCGGCGTCATCATCGCAACGAAATCTCTGTCGACGTCGCCGGACGGCCGAATGCCCATATTGATCATCATTTTCGTCATCGCGCTGACGTTTTCGGACAGATACGGCGCCTCTTCGAGGGAGGAAGACCGAAGAGGCGCCGCGCAGATCGCGGCTATGTAGTCGGCAAGCGACTGCGTCTTCCCAAAGCGAACCGACATCACCACTGCCGCGAAGGCGGCGACGATGATCACCATCATCAATAAAACCACCGGTGCGCGAGGCGAAGGCAACAAGGATGAGGTCATGGTCATGCTCCGTTTCGAGCGTGATCGACGAGGAGCCACGGCAGATGCCGCCATCCGCTTGGCAAATTAGGCACCGCGGTAAAGACCACTTGCCCTGCCGCGGGTACACACATCGTCCGAGTCCTCAGATATTTCATGGCCTGGCTTTCGATGACCGCCAAGCGCCTTGCTTCAAACCAAGTTGATCGCGACATTGATATTGCCACGCGTAGCCTTGCTGTAGGGACAAGTTTGTTCCGCTTCGTTGACGAGCGCCAGGGCAATGTCGCGCTCGACACCCGGCATGCTGACGTTGAGGCGCGCGCTCAGGAAATAGCCGCTGTCTGCCAGATGGAGGTCCACCTCGGCATCAATGACGACGGCGTCCGGCAGAGCGATCTTTCGTTTGCGGGCCGCGAGCCCGATCGCGCTTTCGAAGCAGGCCGACCAGCCGGCGGCGAACAATTGCTCCGGATTGGTGCCAATGCGCGCCGAGCCGGGGACCGACAGCCTGACGTCCAGCCGCCCGTCGGAGCTGCGCGGATGCGCCATTTTCGCGCCCGCCGGTGGTGCGGGTCTTGGCCGTGTACACGACCTTTCAGGTTTGGCTCACGATGTACACCTTCCTTAGGTCTTGATGCCCCGCGGACCGCTTTTGTTAGTCCGCAAGGCATCGGTGGCGTCAGGCGTCGGCAACGTCGATGATGGCTTCGGCGAAGGCCCGCGGCGCCTCCTGCGGCAGGTTGTGGCCGATGCCGCCGGTGATGGTCCGGTGCTCGTATTTGCCGGTGAATTTCTTGGCATAGGCGCTGGGCTCCGGATGCGGCGCGCCGTTGGAATCGCCTTCCATGGTGATGGTGGGCACACCGATTGCCGGACCCGGAGCAAGCCGCTTTTCGATTTCGTCGTATTTCGGCTCACCGTCCGCCAGGCCAAGCCGCCAGCGGTAATTATGGATGACGATGGCGACATGATCCGGGTTGTCGAACGCCGCCGCGCTGCGATCGTAAGTGGCGTCGTCGAAATTCCATTTCGGCGAAGCCAACTGCCAGATGAGCTTGGAAAAGTCGTGCCGGTACTTGTCGTAGCCGGCCCGGCCGTGTTCGGTGGCGAAGTAAAATTGATACCACCATTGTAGCTCGGCGGCCGGCGGCAACGGCATCTTGCCGGCTTCCTGGCTGCCGATCAGGTAGCCGCTCACCGACACCATGGCCTTGCAGCGCTCGGGCCACAGCGCGGCGATGATGTTTGCGGTGCGCGCCCCCCAGTCGAACCCGCCGATGACGGCCTTCCGGATCTTGAGCGCGTCCATGAAAGCCATGGCGTCGACGGCGGCCGCCGCCGGCTGGCCGCTGCGCGGCGTGTCGCTCGACAGAAAGCGCGTCGTGCCGTAGCCGCGCAGATAGGGAACAAGGACCCGGTAGCCGGCGTGACGCTCCATTCGGTCAACGTCGACTTTCCCGACCCTGGTCGCATGTTCCCCGGCGATACCATGGCGGACGCAATCAACAACAACTGCCTTGCCTGCCATTCCGCCGGCATGGTGCTGACCCAACCGGCATTGCCGCGTGCCGAGTGGCAAAGCGAAGTCGAGAAGATGCGCAGCACCTACAAGGCACCGGTCGAGGAGTCGGACGTCCCAGCCATTGTCGATTATCTCGTTGCGCTGAAAGATCGGAAATAGGCGGTGGGTAGCACGGGGTAAATGTGCCCAGAAAATGTCGCTTGCTGCATATCACTGCCCGCTATCCGCGATTTTCTGCATGACCGGTTGATGCATACCTAGCGGACGAAGGTGGCGAAGGAGCGAGCTTCGGTGGTAGCCGTCCGAGCAGTTCCTTGAATTTCTAATCGAACAGTCCCGCCCTTTACGGTTTCACTGGTACGAAGCGCGAGGTCAGGATCTGATCGTCCCTGGGCTTCTGCTCAAGCATCCGCAGGTCGACATACGACTGCTTCAAGGCCTCGACCCCCTGCGAATCGAAGGTCCCCTGATCGTCGAGCCAGGGTGAGAGCTCATCCCAGATTCGGGCCATAATCGCCGGAGTGCTTTGCAGCTCGCGCACGGCGATGGCCGAGGTCTCGTCCTTGTGCGTTTTCACGAAGCGGATGCTGGCGAAGAATCCATTGAGGAAGCGTTGGACAAGATCCGGCTTGTTTTGGATGAGGTCGGTGCGGGCATAAACCACATCTGCGACGAAGTGGCGTGCGTAGCGCTCGAGTCCAAAGGCGACTCGACCCTCGCCCTTTTCTTCGAGAGCAAAGCCGACTTCCGGCGGCCCGACCGCGGCATCGGCCTCGTGCGACTTTATGACGGCAATCTCGCCCGACAGCGATCCGGCCGATACGATCTTCACGCCGTCCATGCCCCAGCCTTCGGCGATGGCCATCTGCCGCACGAGCCATTCGGCCACCGAGCCGACGCCTGGTATGACGATGGTTTTGCCTTTGAGATCGGCTGGCTCTTTGACAGGCGAACCCGCGATGACGATGATCGAAACGGTGCGCGGTTCACCGGCGAAGGCCGCGACAGCGCGGATGGGCGCGCCCTTGGCAGCGAAAGCCATGTCGACGCCGCTCGATAGGCCGAAATCAACGCTACCCGCGGTCATCGCCTGGATCAGTCTTGCACCGCTGCCGTTGTTCACCACCGTGGGCTCGATGCCGTATTTCGGCCAGATGCCCTCGTCTATGCCGATCTGGAGAGGCAGGAAGGCCCAGACTGGCCACAAGCCGGTGCCGACGTTGACCTTGTCGACCGCCCGTGCCGGCGTCGCAAGGGACAATAACGCGATCGCCGTGAACGCGATGCCTGCACGAAATCGCATCAGCATTCCCTAAAACGGTGGGCGTCGTAACCTGGAGTGCGCATGTCTCGCGGCGACTCCGACGAGCGCGGGCTCGGTGCCGATGCAGTGTACCATACGAACACCGTTGCGATGACGGGAAGGCAGCGTGCCCTGATGTTACCGCCCGCTCACTCTGTCCAAAGGCGCAGTCGTCCTGCCGTTCATCTGGCGCGCGTGCGCTTCGATTCCTCGAGCCGCTACCGCGCCTCGGATGACGCCAGCGCCTCGATCAAAGCCCGAGCCGCTACGAGATCGGCGGTGTGGAAACCCTCGGTGAACCGGTCATAGACCGGCTGGAGGCATGCCAGCGCGTCAGCGAAACGGCCCTGATCTCGCAGCAGCCGGGCGAGGCTTTTGGCGGCGCGCAGTTCCCAGGAGAGCGTTCCCTGCCGGCGCGCAAAGTCGAGAGCGCGCCGGAAGTGATCCTCGGCCACTGACTCGGCCTCGGGTGCACTTTGCAGCAGAACAAGCTCGCCCTTTTCGCGCAGCAACTCGGCAATTGCCCAGCGTTCTTCTGTGCCCTCGGAGTGGTCAATCGCCTCGTCGATCGCAACAAGTCCCTCGGAGACCCGGCCGGCCTCGCCCAAGGCCGCTCCCAAGGCCCCCAGGAACATGTTGTAGCGCATGGCGTGGCGGAGTTCGCCGAAGCCGGCGCGCAGGAGCGGTAAGCCGGTGCTAAGATCACCGCGCTTAATGGCCAGCAGACCCTGATGGCAGCGGCCACAAGCGTGCCAATCCGCCAGCGCATACTTTGTCGAATAATCGAGGAGCATTCCGACATAGTGTTCCGCCGCAGCCAGCTCGCCGACCCAAGACGCAATCAGGCATGCCGACATGGCCAGAGCGTAACACAACGAGATTACGTGGTTGGGCTCCCGAGCCTCCTCGACGGCGCTGTGGGCGGTGCGAATCGCCTGATCTGGAAATCCTTGCAGCCACAGGATCCGCGCGAGGAAGACGCGCGCCGTCACACGCAGGTCGAGCTGAAAGCGAAATATGTGCGATCTATCGTCGGAAGCGACGTAATCAGTGAGCACGCGTTCAATATGGCGCCGCGCGCAGGTTAGGTCGCCCAGATAATGCTGCGAGGTGCCAATCAGTCGATCGCCGACCAACTGATCGTTAGCATCGCCGCGCCTTGTCGCCAGGCCATAAAATCTTTGCGCCAACGCCAGAGAGGCGCGAAATTGACCGCTGCCGATTTCCAAGGACCACAGGCCCCAGAGTGCGCGCAATTGGTACTCCGTATCATTAAGGCTCTCCGCGATATCGAAGGTCCTTGTCCACGCCGCGCCGACCTCGTAACCCATAGAGCCTCTGGTATAGATCAGCGAAGTGCCGAGGCCGGCGTGTAGCTTCATCTCGGCGCGCGCGTCCTGATTTGCGCCGGGACTGAGAGCGGCGAGCGCCCGCTCGACACGGTTGCGGCATTCATCTAACAGCGACAGGTGCATCCATAGGGGTACCGCGGCGGCCGTTAGCGCCGCGCCAATCGCGGCATCGCCGCCTGGCGAATAGGCCCAGTTCAGCGCACTGCGGACGTCATCGATTCTGCCGCCATAGTCGTTCAGCAGCTCAGCGATGGGTCGCGCCTCCCACTCGGCCTCGGTCCGCTCGAAGACATCTCGATGGTGTTCGGCATGGCGCCGTACATATTCTTCGAACTCGCCGCTCTCTATCAGCTTCTGCATCGCGTAGGCGCGCGTGGTGGCGAGCAGCCTATATTGCACGACCGCCCCCATTACATCCGCTGAGACCAGCGACTTCGCAACCAAATTCTCCAGCCCCTCGACGACATCGAATTCCGCGGCGGCACCCAACGCGCGTGCTGAAACGAGCGTGAAGGCGCTGCAAAAAACCGAAAGGCGGCGCAAAAGGACCCGTTCCTGCTTGGGCAGAAACTCGTGGCTCCAGTCGAGGGCCGCCGTCAGAGTTTGATGTCGTGGCAGCGCGGTGCGCCTTCCATACTTCAGGAGCCGAATTCGATCATCCAGGAGCACCGACAGTTCCCGCAAACCGAAGGCATCGATGCGGGTCGCCGCGAGTTCAATCGCTAGCGGCATCCCTTCCAGCTTGCGACAGATTTCGGCAACGACGGGCGCATCCGCGTCGTCTAGTTCGAAGCCGTCTAGGGTTGCCGCCGCACGCTCGACGAAAAGTTGAACGGATGGGAAGGCAAGGACTTCTGAAGCCGTGCGTTCGGACGACTTGGTTGGAAGCTCCAGAGGCGATAGGCGGTGCACGCGCTCACCTTTCACGTGAAGCGGCTCGCGACTGGTTGCCACGACATGAACTCCTGGAGCACCGTTCAGAATCCGCTCGGCGAGAACCGCTGCTGTCTCGATGACGTGCTCGCAGCTATCGAGCACGAGCAGCATCCGTTTGTCCTGTAGATAGGTGATCAAGCCCTGGACTTCATTGTCGGAGTGGATCGCTAGCCCGAGCGCGGACGCAACTGCACTCGGAAGCAAATGAGAGTCACGCAGTGGCGCGAGATCCACGAACCGAATGCCATGCTCGTAAGCGGCGATGAGCGCTTCAGCCACCGACAGGGCAACAGTCGTCTTGCCGATTCCGCCCGCTCCCACGATGGTGATCAGCCGTCGCCCCGGCAGCTCAGTCAGAAGCGCACTGATCGCATCGACGCGGCCGAGAGTTCGTGTTAGTGGTGCCGGCAGATTGTGTGTGCGCTCCACTCCGGCGCTCGAGCGAACCTGCGGCTTATCCGGCTTCAAGAACTCGACCGGCGCTACGAACCGATAGCCGCGTCCGGGAATAGTGGTCAGGTATCGGCGGCCGGGCTGGCCATCCCCTAAGGTCCTACGTAGCGCCGCAACATTGACCCTCAGATTATTCTCCTCGACCACCGTGTTGGGCCAGACGCGCGCCATCAGCTCGCTCTTGCTGACCAGCTCACCCGCACGTTCGACCAGTACGATCAAGATTTCCAGGGCCCGGCTGCCGAGGCGAATGGGGTTGTCACCTTCCAACAGAAGCTGTTGTGTCGGAAGAAGGCGGAAGGGGCCGAACGAAGCAGCGCGCTCTGCCGAGCTGGTCGATTGCTCGCCCATGCTTCAGTTCCAAATTTATAAGCTAAACGACGCAGACTAGGGTTGTGAGTGGCCGCTGTCCATCCTGGCTGTCCAGGGGTCACATCCTGCAATTAAAGAGAGAGCCTGAGTTATCACACCAACTTGGGTTGTGGTTGGCATCTATTTGACGCGCGGAACCTCGCGGAAAGCAATTAAGACCATTTTGTGAAAATGGAACCTGACCTTTGCCCGCAGTGTGAAAATGAGCTCGAATAACCGGCATTTACCTCCCATTAATTAGGCATTGAGAGATCTATGGCCGATCATGCATGAACCATGACGAAGCCTTCGCCTGTCTCCGAGCTGGGCAGTGCGAATTTTTCAAGCAAAATCAATAGTTTTTAAGGGCGCGCCTGAGCAGGCGAGGGCTTGCACAATCGCAATTGGCGCGCAGTAGCAAAAGTTTGCTCAGCGGACCTCCTAGCGAAAAATAATAAGCATTAATTTGTCAGCGGAACGCCCGGAATGCACCATCCGCTACGTCGAGAAGTCAGAGGCTAGACGCTTCGCTTCGAAAACATGCCGAAGATCTGCATGCGATCGTAAATGCCGGGTGGGATGAGACATGACGCAAACGATAGAGCTTTCGATATCAGATCGATCGTTTTCGGATGCGCAGCTGCTGCTGCGAGAGTATTCGCACCGGATCAACAATGAGTTTGCCTCGGCGATCGGTGTGATTTCCGTAGCAGCCACGCGCTCTCCCAATGATCAGGCAAAGGACGCGCTTTTCGCCGTTCAAGATCAGCTTCAGAATTACGCACACGTGCACCACGCACTGCAAATGCCGGAGCACAGCACCAGCATCGATGCGGGGGCGTATCTCAGAAGGCTGTGCCAAGCCATCAGCCGCTCAAGGCTGGATGCCAGAGGCATCGAGCTTTTGCTCATGGAGCGTCCGTTTCAGATGCAATCCGAACGCTGCTGGCGGCTGGGTCTGATCGTGTCTGAACTCATCACAAACGCGGTTCGCCACGCATTCCATAGTAGCGGCGGCGCGATTTGCCTCGAACTGCTGCCGTCAGCCTCATTTGTCGAATGCCGGATCACCGATAACGGCTCGGGCGCCGCCATCGTAAATCACGGGCACGGTCTCAAGATCATCAATGCGCTCGCTGAGAGTCTCGGCGGCAGGATCGATCAGCAGTTTGGACCAAGAGGTGCAACGTCGGTTTTGACTTTTCCGCTGAACCCCTAAGCCACGAACAAACAGCAGGGCGAGCAAAAACCTACCGCGATCTATTCAGTAGCCTTTCGGTGAGGCCATTGCAGCCAACGAGGCGAAGACGGAGTAAGGGCTATGACAGAGGCAATCCAGAAACTCGGCGCCAGCGCGGAAGCCGCGATGTACTTGCCGATTTTCCGCCAAAATGCTCGAATATCACGCCCCTCAAGTTATGGGAGCTATCTAGCGCGGCCAATCTTGCCAAGCCAGATTGCTACAATTCGGCGTTCAGCTGCGCAGTGTTTTTACGGAATCATTGCGCTGACCTTGGTGACCTTTGTCTGCCTCCGGCTTAAGGCGGACCTCGCGACGACGGCCTTTATTTATTTGGCCGTCATCGTGCTGCTCTCCTTGATCGGCAGCTACTTTGCATCGGCGGTTCTCATTCTCATGGCTGTTGCCAGCCTGGCTTACTTTTTTAACTCGCCAGGTCTGAGTTCTGCGACCGACTTGCCGCTAGAAATCGCGCTGGTGGCCGTCTTCCTGCTGACCCCATTGACGTTGACGGGGCTGGTCAGACGCTCCCGCAAGCTGACGGAAGCAGCTCTGCACGCCGAAGCTGTTGCCAAGCAGGCGGAAAGGGAGCTTGGGCTCGCCATCAAAACAATTCCTGCGCTGGTTTGGACTGCTTTGCCTGACGGCACTCTGGATTTTATTAATCAGCGTTGGGAGGAAATCGGCCTCTCGTCGGACGATCTACAAGGCTCCGAATGGATCAACGCGCTTCATCCGGACGAGCGCACGGGAGTGGTGGATAGGTGGCGCATCGCCGTGGAAACTGGGACTCCGTATGAGAACATAGAACGCGTCCGCAGGGCGGACGGGGAATATCGCTGGTTCCTGAGCCGTGCCCAGCCGCTGCGTGACGAGCTGGGAAACATCGTAAAATGGTACGGCACGGATACCGACATCGAAGACCAGAAGCGGGCCGAAGATGCGCTTCGAGAGAGCGAGCAGCGATTCCGCGATTACACCGAAT
>Ga0182024_10016472_pt1 | contig 14016 bp, 13 predicted proteins | sample P32metaG_FD_120480 | JGI IMG/M metagenome (GOLD analysis project Ga0182024, IMG submission 120480) | Permafrost microbial communities from Stordalen Mire, Sweden - P3-2 metaG (Illumina Assembly) | ecosystem: Environmental > Terrestrial > Soil > Wetlands > Permafrost | place: Sweden: Stordalen... | reverse complement strand
CGGAATGATGCAAGATTCTACGTCGGTTCGACGTTCGTCAGCTGGCCATTGCGAACTCTTGCAACAGAACCGTAAGCAAGCCGCCCGCTCGGAGGATCCCGACCTCATTATCAGCTTCAAGAAGGACAGCGACTTGCGTCGACTCGATTCGACCGTCTTCACGGATGATATCGAGATCGACTTTGCCGTTTGGCGAGAGGCCTTTGGACAGTCCGCGTAGGCGATACTGTTCGCGACCCGTCAGGCCGAGAGACTTTCGGTCCGAGTTTGGCGCGAAAGTAAGTGGCACAATGCCGACGCCGACAAGATTGGCACGGTGAATGCGCTCGAAGGATTCGGCCAATACGGCGCGGACGCCAAGGTATCGTAAACCCTTCGCCGCCCAATCGCGCGACGAGCCACTGCCATATGCCTTTCCCGCGATAACGACGGTCGGCGTCCCACGTTCGACATAAGTCACGCCCGCGTCGAAGATTGTCGTTTGCTGGTTTTCCGGCATCAGAAGCGTGTATGGACCGCGCTTGCCAGGAACCATTTCGTTTTCAATATGTGGATTGGCGAACATGCCACGCAGTGCAATTTCGTGACAGCCGCGCCGAGCGGCGTAGTTGCCGAAATCCTTCGCATTGATGCCCCGCTCGGTCAGGAAGCGCGCGGCAGGTGTTCCGTTCAGGATCGCGCCATTTGGCGACAAAGCATCGGTGGTGATGTTATCTCCCAAGATCGCCAGCGCTCGCACGCCATCGATGACATCCTGAGCGTTTTCCAATTGCTCGCTTCGATCGATCGGCGAGGGCGTGATGAAGGTACTGTCGGGCGCCCACGGAAATTGTTTTCCGTCAGCTTGGGCGATTGTCGACCAGCTCTCGTGCCCTTGCGGAGGAGGATGGTAAGCCTTGCGGTAACTGTCGGAAGAGACGTGAGAGACGAGCGATGCGACCTCCGTATCTGAAGGCCAGATATCGGACAGTGTCACCGGTTCGCCGTTCAATCCGATGCCCAGTGGCTCTCGCGTGAGATCGATTAAGACTGTTCCTGCGATCGCGAATGCAATTACCAGAGCGGGTGATGCGAGATAGGCCGCAGGTACGAGTGGATGGATGCGGCCGGCAAAGTTGCGGTTCCCGGACAGCACTGCCACCGGCGTAACATCGCCCAGGGAAATTTGGCTCTCGATTTCCTTCGGAAGGGGACCCGAATTGCCGTTACAGGTCGTGCATCCATAACCAACAATCTGGAACCCAAGGGCGTCCAGATGCGATTGCAGCCCGGTCGCCGCAAGATAATCGCCGACGACGCGCGAGCCAGGCGCCAGAGAGGTCTTTACCCATGGCCTAACCTTGAGACCGCGCTGCAGCGCGTTCCGCGCCAGCAAACCCGCTCCCATCATCACGTTCGGATTGGCGGTGTTCGCGCAGCTGGTGATGGCCGCAATGACGACGTCGCCTGACTCGAGTGTCGCCGCAGTGCGAGGGCTTTCTATCGGCTTAGTTTCAAACGCTTTTTGAAAGGACTGCCTGACCTTCGACAGCGGCGTTTGCTGTTCTGGCCGTTTCGGTCCTGCAACAGAGGGTTCGATCGTCGAAAGATCGAACTCGATGACGGAGTCAAAGATTTGCTCGCCTTTGTCGGGTTCAACAGGGCCCCATAAATCCTGTGCCTTGGCGTAGGTTTCCACCCGCGAGATTAGCTCTTCATCGCGGCCGGTCAGTCTCAGATAATCCAGCGATTTTTGATCGAGCGGGAAGTAGACGCTGGTCGCGCCGTATTCCGGCGCCATGTTGGCGATTGTTGCTCTGGTCTCGATCGGCAGTTCGCCGACCGCGTCCCCGAACACTTCGACAAAGGCATTGACGACATCGTGGCGGCGCAAGACTGCGGCTACGTGGAGCACCAGGTCCGTTGCGGTGGTTCCAGTCGGCCGGGCTCCCGAGAGACGAAGACCGACCACGCGCGGGGTGGCGACCAACGTGCTATGACCTAGCATCGCGGCTTGCGCCTCAATGCCGCCGACGCCCCAGCCCAGCACGCCGAGCCCGCCGACCATTGGTGTGTGGCTGTCAGTGCCAAGGAGTGTATCCGGCCGTGCAAGCGTGGAACCGTCGACTTCCTCCAGTGAGACCACAGTGGACAGCCATTCCAGATTTAGCTGGTGCATGATCCCGCTACCCGGCGGAATCAATCGAACATTGGAGAAGGCACCCGAGCACCATTTGAGAAACTCAAATCGCTCACGATTGCGCTCGATTTCAATTTTTTCATTGAGCACGATGGCGTCGGGGCGGCCGCCATGAACCGCGATCAACGCGTGATCGCAGACAAAATCGACCGGAATTGTCGGGTTGACTCGGTTCGGGTCGCTGCCACGCTTCGCGACTGCATCGCGCAGTGACGCCATATCCGTCATCAATGGAACGCCGGTGAAGTCCTGCAGCAATAACCGCATGGGGCGGAATTCTAGGTGACCTCGGCGTGGACGATCGATGAGGCCTTTAAGATCGAGGGAGTCCAAATCCTCAGCATGGCGTAGTGCGCTTTCGAGCAGGATTTTAAGCGTCAAAGGTAAGCGGCTCCCAGCGCAAAATCCGAGCTTTTCCGCGCGCTCTAAGCTGATGAATTTGATCGGGCATTCAGTTCCACCAAGAGTTTCCAGCAGAGACTGATATGGTAAAATCGTTGGCACACTAAAGTTCCTTGCGAGCCCGCCGCTGCTCCACAAAACTCTAGCTGATCACCAATTCGCGCACCAGCCGTCGAGAGCAATTCGGTTCGCCGACGACGCCCGTTCTTGTAACGACGGATTATGGACGCGCTTACGATCACCACCGCACCCGCCTCATCGACCCCGTGCACCTGGAACACCGACTTCGCAATATCCACACAAGTCGTGCTAATCTCGCCCATGGACGGTTCCCCTCAATGTGGTTTGCTTCAACGTAACCACCCCTATGGCACTTTGATGCCGGAGAACGGGCTCCGTCCATACCAGCATTAGCTGCGCCGCCGCGGTCAAATCGTTATGTCCGCCAATCCAGCCCAGAGATTTGAGACACACGATGCCGGACGCGTGGCCAGGGCCTTAAAACCGCGTATCCACGGTTGAACTAAGTAGAATTGGCGGATAGCAAAGGTATCGAACCTATACGATCGGCACGGCCACAATCAGAAAGAAAGACCATGCGCACCATAACGCTCGAAGAGCATTTTGCGACCCCGGGATTTTTCGACGGTCCCGCACGCTTTCTCAAAGACCGGGCCGAACAGGTCGGCGGCCGTTACGCCGATATCATCGCGCGGCTTTGCGACGTCGGCGCCAAACGACTGGCGGAGATGGATGCCGCCGGCATCGACATGCAGGTCCTGTCACTAACGGCGCCGGGCGTGGAGCAGATGGAGACAGCCGATGCTATTGCGATGGCGCGCGACACCAACGACTACCTCACCGATGCGATTAAAAGGTACCCGACGCGTTTTGCCGGCCTTGCCGCCTTGTCGACGGGGGCCCCGGAGAAGGCCGCCGAGGAATTGGAGCGGCGGATCCGCCAGCACGGCTTGTGAATGTCGAGATAGTTGCCGAAGGTCATGCCTATTTCGAATACCATATGCCCGATGCGATGACGGTTGAGTTTGGACACCGCACCGTCGGCAGCAGCGGTTGTTCAGTGGCGCGGAGAATGCGCCAGAGCTCATCCTAGGGATGTTCGAGGGAGCCCGAGTTGTTCGGGTCGGCGCGATTGACGATCTGCATTCTCAATATTTCGGCCCAAAGCTGAGCTTCGGCAACGCCGCGCTTCGCATATTCAAGCATCGTATCGACACCCTTTGGGTGCCAGGAGTCCGTCGTTCTAATCCATGATTTCCAGCTACGGTGCTATGCCGACGCCTCAATGTGGTACCCGTAGCTAACGGCTTGCTCTCCGAGTGTTCCTGTACCTAAATGGAGGAGTTTCACCGTTCGAGGAAAATCTTGACCACAATTTTAACTCCCTGAACTGGCCTTTAATCGTCCTCACAAAAAAGAAAAGCATGCCTGACAAGAAGAACAAGGTCGCCATTGTTACAGGCGCATCGCGCGGGATTGGTGCGGCTACTTCGGAGCGACTCGCGAAAGACGGCTTTAGCATCCTGGTCAATTACTCCAGTAGTGATCCCACTGAGGCCGAAGCTGTAGCCGCAAGAGTTCGTGCTGCTGGCGCCGAGGTACGCTTGTGCCGCGGAAATGTCTCTGATCCAAAGACCGCGAAGCAAATGTTTGATCTGGCTGAATTCGATTTCGGCGGGGTTGATGTTCTAATCAACAATGCCGGGATTTATGAGCTCGCCAAAATCGGGGAGATGGATGACGAGACCTTCGATCGTGTTGTCGCGGTCAATCTCAAGGGAACTTTTAACTTTATGCGCGAGGCCGCGAACAGAATGCGAAATGGAGGCCGGGTAATCAATGTTTCGAGCAGTGCCATCGGTTTGAAGCTGGAAACATATGGCATCTATGTAGCAACCAAAGCTGCGCTCGAAGCAATGACGCAAATCATGTCGAAAGAGATGCGAGGTCGTAAAATCTCGGTCAATGCCATTGCTCCGGGACAGACAGCCACAAAGCTTTTCCTGGATGGCCGGTCAGAGAGGGAACTTGATCGCGTAGCCAAGATGAACCCCTACGAAAGACTCGGCACGCCAGAGGATATGGCAGCAACGATCGCCTTTTTGTGCTCCCCGGAAGGCGAGTGGATCAATGGCCAAATTATCCGAATCAACGGCGGTACCGTATAGTACCGGGCCGGTGATTGCGTCGTGATTGGCTCGCATTGCGGATTGCTTGCTCTCCGAGGAATATATGAGAAAACTAACGTCTGACGTCTTCCTGTCGTTGCCCAAAAGAATGCGCCCATGAAAAAGGCAATTATAGTCGGCGGTTCAATGGCAGGGGTTCTCGTCGGCAATATGCTCGTCCGGCAGAGATGGAAGGTAGACATTCTTGAGCGTAGCCGAGAGGGGCTAGAAGGGCGCGGCGCTGGGATTGTTCCACAACGCTCACTGCTAGCCGCGCTCAAACGCGCTGGGGTGACGATTGCGACCGATATCGGAATTCGTATTAGCAAACGCGTCGCGTATGACCGGACAGGAGCTCCGTTTGCGACCCACATCTACGACCAATATGCCACCTCGTGGTCGCTACTCTATAATCTCCTGCGCGATGCTTTCCCGGGGCAGTTCCACGCTGGCTGCAATGTAACAGAAATTTTCCAGGAAGCAGACAGCGCTGCTGCAATATTGGACGACGGGAGAAGGTTTGAAGGTGACGTACTTATCGGCGCGGACGGAATGCGCTCCACGGTTCGACGAATGCTATTTCCAGAAGTTCAACCGCGCTATGCCGGCTATCTGGCATGGCGCGGAATGCTTGAGGAGCGTTATGCATCATCGGATTTTGTGGAGAATTGCTTTTCAGCTCTAAACTTTAGCTTCCCGAGAGGCGAGGAGTTGATTGGTTATCCCGTGGCGGGCTCAAACGGGAACGTCGACATCGGCCACCGACGATTCAACATCATGTGGTATCGACCAGTTTCGCCCGGTGCCGAGCTGCACGACATGTTTACCGGAACGGACGGCGTTCATTATGATAATGGGATTCCGCCTAGTCTCGTTAGGTCTGAATTGGTGAAGGCTATGAAGGAGGAGGCTCATAGACTCCTTCCGCCTGTCTTTGCGGATGCTATTGCGCGTATGGAAGGGATGTTTGTACAGGCTATCTATGATCTCGAATCAGATCAGATGGGCCGAGGGCGGGTTGCAGTGATAGGGGACGCGGCCTTCGTCGCGAGGCCGCATTGTGGAGCGGGCGTATCAAAGGCAGCCGATGATGCCGCGTGTCTTGCGGATGCCCTTGCCGCAAATAGCACAGTGAAAGGCGCAATCGCGGCTTTTTCCGCTGAGCGAACTAAGGCGGGTAGAGCCGCAGTGGAATGGGCCGCAAAACTCGGATCATATTTTCAGATGGATTCGAATGGCCATCGACGAGCCGACTATGCTCCAGAGCATCCGCCGATTAGTCTTGAATTCATTGTTCAGCACACGGGAATTGAGCTTTCGGAAGTCGGCAAATTGTAGGATGAAATGTCTTCAAGGTCAGCTGAAATCTGGAATCCGCTAATTTGATTACGTAAGACTACCTCTAATCAAGAACGGCAGACGGATGACAGAGCGGAATAAGCCTAGGTCACATTCGCAAAATGTGAACGGTAGGGCATCCAAGCGCTACATCATGGAACGTCAGGTCGGTTTTCTGATGCGCGTAGCCATGCAGCGGCACACATCCATTTTCACATCATTGATGCCGCACAATCTGACACAAACGCAATTTGCGGTGGTGGCCAAGTTAGCAGAAGTTGGCACAACCTCTCAAAATCACCTTGGCAGATTGGTCTGCCTTGATGCTGCAACCACTAAAGGTGTTGTGGACCGGCTCCGGATGCGAAAGATAGTGACGATCGAAGTTAATCCGCGAGATCGCCGACACAGCATGGTAGCTTTGACCAAAGTTGGGGCGCGTATAGCAAAACAATCGATCGCCCGCGCTCACCGGATTACTACAAAGACTCTCGCCCCATTAAAGCGAAACGAACAACGAGTAATTGTACGGCTGCTTCAAAAAATGTCCTGAAGCTCTACGCAACTCCGAACGAAACATGAGCGCTGGCAATCTTCCAGCCCTGCGGCGTGCGGATCCATGTTTGGGTTTGTCGACCAATCTTGTCAGAACCACCAGCGCGAAATTCCGTAGTTGCTACGCCAAAATCCGTTCCGAACGTCGTAATTCGTTGATTTGCCAGCTCTCGCTGCTGGTTTACCGCACCACGTCGTATCCGGAAATCGGTGATCTCCGCATATCCATATTGGCGTTCAACCTCTCGAGTGCCGTATCGCACGGTGCGAGGATCTGCCCAAAACAGTTCATTTACGGTTTCGATGTCGTTCTGCGTCAGCGCGCGCTCATAGGCCTCGAACGCGGCCTTAAGCTCCGCCAAAACCTTTGGATCGTCTATCGGCAGCATTAGATTTCTATCCAGCGATAAGGCGGAACTCCTCCCATTCGGTTGGGAGGTGCATCAACGCGGCCGGCCATCCGCCGGGTTTTTTTCCATCGGCCGCTGTGACCCGGCGTCCACAAAAGGCAAACTCTGAACCGCTCGCAGCGAGTGGAAATGGAGCTAAGGAATAAGTGTTCTCACCAACTGGCCGAATCGTAATCGTCACATCCTCCTGTAACGAGATGGGAACATTGTTAAAAGTCTGCTCCCCTCGTTCCGCGGAATGAATTCGATTGAAATAGAGAGCGAGCGTATCAATGAATTGCAGCAACTTATAGTTCTGAAAAACCTTGTTCTGTTCAGACCACGCGCTGTAAGCAGAATCTTCCGCGAGTGCTTCTTTTAGTCGCGTCTGGCGCTCAAGCTCTCCATTCAACATCTTGTCGGTGAGCTCGCGGTCTTTTGGCGGGACTTTATCCAGAAGAACAAGATGTGAAATACCGTAGCGCCCATTATAGAGCCCCCAACTGTGCATACTGGAGATCAAGCCGCAGTAAGGATGAAGACGTTGATTAAAATCGGGTGAGAGCTTGCTGGTAATCGTGATGAACTCAAATGGTGTTTCTGAAAGGTTATAGGGAAGCTCAGTTTTAGGGTCGATTTTTGGATCTCGGTCGAAATCAAACCACCCAGCGTCGTGATGCGCGATGACGTAAATCATAAGCTCTGATGGACTCAAAGCGTCGAAGCGCTCGTTCCCGAAAGCGTGAGCAAATTGGAGACATAGGGTATTATGCTCGTACATCATGATTGCGAGCCTTGGCATCTGCGATGGTGCGGTTTGAATGATCATGACACCCGTCCCGATTTTTCGAGTTGTGAAACGTGTATTTCTAATTGTATTTACGCTACCAGCCTCTTTCCTTCTGCGTCAATATCCGTGCTTAGAGTTTGAAGGCAAAGCAAAGCGACATAATTCCTTGGTGATATTCATTTGTACACATATGAAACCATGGACTTTGGGGGGCTGAGATGATATTAATATAGAGGAGATGGTTCTACGGTGTTTAGCTTTCCATTGCCTCGCGGCGGCCAGACCTACACTGCAGACCTCGGCGTCGTAGCTGGGATGCCGTTCGGATGGCGAGAAGAAGGATCTTTCGGAAATGTTCGCGCAAGGCCGAGCTCGACTGCCTCCTTTGGAGTTGGATGCTGGTCTGACAAAGGAACAACAGGAAGCGGCAAACAGCTATGTGACTACTCGCGGCTATCCGCCAAGTCGGCCTTACAGGATTTTGCTTCGTAGTCCTGAGGTAATGCGCCACCTTAACGGTGTCGGTGTGCACGTGACGCACCATTCAGTATTCAAAGGATATCTCTTTGAATTTGCCTGTCTAATGGTGGCTCGAGAGTGGGGGGCGGATTACGTCTGGAATGTGCACCAGCAGGACATGGAAAGAGATGGCATCTTCAAGCCGGAAATCGCGGCCGAGCTAAGCGAGGGTCGCCGTCCCTCTAACATGACTGACGACGAAGAGATTATCTACGATTTTCTGATTGAGCTGCAGCGAAACAAGTCGGTCAGTGATGCGACCTATAAACGCACGCTTGACCGATTTTCGGAGCAAGGTCTTATCGACCTTATCGCAATACAGGGTCTATATTCAATTTTGTCGATGACCGCGAACGTCGCACGTGTGCCGCTACCGTTTGCGGAAGCAATCCCGCTTCCGCATTTTCCCGATTGAGGTAGTCATGATCCGAAGTCTGTCTATGAAAGGAGCAAATCGGCGCGAGTTCCTTGCTGGACTGATATCGGCGCCGCTTCTTTCTCTGGAAGCAAGGGCGGACGATTTTCCGACGCGGCCGATTAGATTTATTGTCCCGTTTGGCACGGGATCGGTGGCAGACATTGTTGGGCGTAGGGTAGGCGATAAAGCAGGTGAAATCTTAAAGACCACCTTTGTGATTGAGAATAGACCTGGCGCGGGCGGAGCAATCGGAGCGGACGCTGTCGCTACGGCTGCCCCGGACGGCTACACAATATGCCTCGGTACCGTAGCGAGCCACGCAATAGCGGCTGCTATGGAAAAGTTGCCTTATGATCCTATCAAGGACTTTGAGCCAATTGCTCTGCTAGTGACGACCGCCAGCTTGATCGTGGTCAATTCGGCCGTCCCCGCGAAAACCCTGGTAGAGTATTTCGATTACGCGAGAAAAAAGGGCGTCTCGCTCTATGTTTCCGGGGGTGTCGCGACAACCACGCAGCTACTTCCGGAGCTCTTTAGGGTCAAACTGCATGTCCCATTGCAGCATGTGCCAGCCGCGAAAGTGGGCGATTCCTACAATGATATCGTCGCCGGACGGGTTGATATGATGTGCTATCCCGCGATCGGACTGCAACCGTTTCTTAATTCTGGCGCAGTCCGGGCGCTGGCGGTTGCTTCTCCGAACCGGGTCAAATCGTTGCCAGACGTGCCAACTGTCGGGGAGGCTCTGGGCACCACAGACTTCGATCTTATTTCGTGGTTTGGATCATTCGCACCTGCTGGAACGCCGCATCCGATCGTAAACACGCTATCATCCGCACTGTCATCTGCAGTTTTGAGCATGTCCGATGACCTCGAAAAGATCGGCGTGGATGCACGCGGCTGGCAAGCTGAAAAATTCGATGCTTTCTTCCGCTCCGACGTTCCGCGGTGGGCAGAAGTCGTCCGTTTGACAGGCGTGAGCGAGCAGCATTGAAACCTCTTGATCGGCAATCTCAACCTGCAGCTGACAAGATGCTCGCGCGAAACACGTTCGTCGACTTAGTTGGCTTGGTGACTCCTCTTAGAAGCACCGTGACGACCGAGCGATTTTGACGCGAGTTGCCGTCGACTGGGTAAGTTCTGCAATGAAGCCCGCCTCCTTCGATTACTTTAGGCCCGACACCTTGGAAGAGGCGGCTGCTCTACTTGCTACGTACGGGGACGATGCAAAGCTCTTGGCTGGCGGACAAACGCTTGTGCCTATGATGAATTTCCGCCTAGCAACTCCACGAGTCCTAATTGACATAAACGAAATAAAAGGGCTCGACTTTATCCAGCAACAAAATGGTAGCTTGTGCTTAGGAGCCTTGGTTCGGTGGCATGAAATTGAGTCAAGTTCTGTGGTTGCACAATCAAATCCGATGCTAGGCGAAGCGGTAAGAAGTGTAGCTCATTATCAAATTCGCAATCGTGGTACCTGGGCAGGAAGTTGTGCACACGCAGATCCCGCCGCCGAGTTTCCCGCCGTTGCGCTCATTTCAAAGGCAAGATTCACGCTCTTCTCAACCCGGGGCCGCCGAGTAGTATCTGTGGACGAATTCTTCCTCGGGCCTCTTACGACGGCGCTTACTCCTGACGAGATCCTTGTTGATGTGGAAATGCCTCTGTTCAACTCCAATACCATTTGGGCGTTCGAGGAATTCGCGCTTCGCAACGGGGACTTTGCGATCGCAGGCGTGGCAGTGGTGATCGAGCCGAACGATCAGGAAGACTTCATTCGGTTCGTTTCGTTCGGAGTTAGTGACAAAGCATGTCGATTGCGGACAGCCGAATCGGTGATCGCAACATCAGGTCTAACGCATGAAGCGATAGACGAAGCTGCTGCCTCTATAAAGAATGATATTGACGCTCGATCAGATATCCATGCATCCGCCGATTATCGGCTGGCCCTTACGAAGGCTTTGCTCGAGAGAACTCTTCATCGCGCATCTGTCGGTCACAAGCAATGAGCTTTCACATAATAAAGACAACTGTGAACGGAATCTCAGCCGATCGCGAGGTCGAGTCTCGCCTTACCTTGGCAGATTTTCTTCGTCATGACCTTCGGCTTACTGGGACGCATATTGGCTGCGAACATGGCGTGTGCGGAGCTTGTACCGTGATTGTTGAAGGGAAAGCTGTCCGGAGCTGCCTCATCTTCGCTGTCCAGGTCGATGGAAAACATGTCAATACCGTCGAGGGATTGGCGGATGGAGAGGAATTGTCTCCGCTACAGCAGTCCTTTCGAAAACATCACGCCTTACAGTGCGGTTTTTGCACGTCCGGAATTCTAAATTCTGCCCATGCTTTCCTGCAAGAGAATCCCGAGATTACTCCCGACCGTGTGCGCGAGCTGATATCAGGGAATATCTGTCGATGCACAGGGTATGTCCGTATTGTCAACGCCATCATGGATGCGGCGCCAAACTATCGGAAGATAACGTGAGAAATTTCACTGGAGCTCCGATACCAAGAGAGGAAGACGCGAGACTTCTTCGCGGGCGCGGCTCTTACGTGGACGACCTCCACCTTGAAGGCATGTTGCACGCTGCGATTTTTCGCAGTTCCACCGCCCATGGTCGCATCAAACACGTGGAAACGAGTGAGGCTGGGTGTTTGCCGGGAGTCCTCGGCGTATTCACGGCGCGCGACCTTTCGGGTCATTTGAAGCCAATACGGATTCGTGTCGCCGGGCTTCCTCGCTTCGAGGAGTTTTTACAAACCCCACTGGCCATCGATAAGGTCAGGTATGTGGGTGAACCCGTAGCAATCGTTGTCGCAGAGACGCCCTATATCGCTGAGGACGCCGCATCCTTGATCTCACTTGAGGTAGATGAGCTTTCGCCAATTCTAACGTGGGATCAGGCGGTCGAAGGCAAACAGTTCATTCACGAGGCCACCGGAACAAACATCACGGGCAATTTCATCGGCCGTGGGAACGCGGATGAGGTATTCAATTCAGCCTACTATACGCGGCGGGAGCGATTTAGCGTTCAACGCCATACCGCGATGCCCATGGAGACCCGCGGTCTTGTTGCAGATTGGAATGCTGCAGCCGAAACAATGACGGTTTATGGGGCCACAAAAATTCCATTCTTCAATCGATTGAGCCTCTCCCAAATGCTGGAGCTCCCCGAGAGCTCGGTGATCATGCGAGTTGGCGATGCTGGGGGTGGATTTGGCGTTAGGGGGGAGTTTTATCCGGAGGATTTCTTGGTCCCGTTCCTGGCGAGAAAGTTAAATCGTCCGATTAAATGGGTGGAAGACCGGCGCGAGCATTTTATGGCAACGAACCATGCTCGCGAGACATATTGTGATCTGGAGATCGCATGCGATAGGGACGGCATCATACAAGGGCTGCGCGCCCGAGTAGTGGTTGATCTTGGAGCCTACGCCCGCGGCACGGGCAGCACGGCGCCCGCTCGTTGTGGTCAGTTTCTGCCTGGTCCGTATCGCATTCCAAATTACACTTGCAGTGTAAACGCTTATTTTAGCAACAAAACACCGTCTGGCACATATCGGGGTCCGGGCAGGTTTGAAGCGAATTTCTTTCGCGAGCGAATTATTGATATGGCAGCCGTCGATTTAAAGATTGACCGAGCAGAGTTACGGCGACGAAATTTTGTCACTCCCAATGAAATGCCGTTTAATATGGGCAAGCTCACGACCTATGAGCCGGCCGCTGAGTTCGATTCGGGAGATTATCCATCTTTATTTGAAACTGCGTTGGTCAGAATTAATTGGAATTGGCTACAGACTGTCCAAGGTCGGGAAGTTGATGGCTGGTATCACGGTGTAGGTCTTTCGTGTTTTGTCGAGAGCGGTGCTGGTGGCGCTACCGAACAAGCGCGTATCAGGCTCACCGAGGATGGGTCAATCGACCTTTTCGTCGGCGCGACCAGCTCGGGTCAGGGCCACGAGACGGTCTTTTCGCAAGTCTGCGCCGACGTACTTGGTCTTCCACTCTATAAAATCCGAGTAAAGTGCGCCTCCACTGATGAGATTGCGGCTGGCGTCGGCAGTTTTCATAGTCGATCCGCGGTAATGTCTGGAAACGCGGTACGACAAACGGCCCAGACGTTCTTAGAAAGCTTGCGTGCTGCTGCTATCGACTATTTTGGTCGTCCCAACGTCGAACTATCATGGAATGGAGGCGTATTCAGCCAGGAGGGAACTGATGCGAAAGTGACCCTCGCGGTCTTGGCCGCTCACATGGCGGCCAAGCGAGAGGTGATCGATATCACCGATACATTTGTAAATGTGAAACAAAAGCCCTTTAGCTATGGAACTAATGCGGCTCACGTAGCGGTTGATCCACGCACCGGACGTGTCAAACTCCTGGATTTCGTGGCGATCGAAGATATCGGAACAATACTCAACCCCTTAATAGCGCATGGGCAATCCGAGGGTGCGATCGTCCAGGGATTGGGAGGGGTCTTCCTGGAGCGTCTAGTATACGACGAGGACGGCCAGCTCACGACGGCGTCATTTGCCGACTATCTACTGCCGACGGCAATAGACTTTCCCAACATACGAGCGGAATTTGTAAATTTGGCGCCTGCTCCCGGCAATCCTTTAGGCGCAAAGGGCGCAGGTGAAGGTGGCCTAGTGGCCGTAGCAGGAGCTATCGGCAATGCCATTTCGGCGGCACTTGCTTCGTTGAATGTTCAAGTTCGCGAGCTGCCAGTCTCGCCGCCGCGCCTATGGGAATTGATCAATCAAGCTCAAGAAAATGCCGACTAACTACAATAGGTTTGACCTGCACCTGGTTCCGAGGACACCGAGTTGAATGTTTTGATGGAACCGGAGGTGCGTCATGGAGAGACGGAAGTTTACGCGGGAGTTCAAGCCTGAAGCTGTGGCCTGATCGAGGATCGAGACGTTTTATATGTGCAAGCATCGCAAGACCTGAACGTTCATCTGACGCAGCTACGCAACTGGGCGAAGGAGTTCCCGACGATCTGCAGCACGCATTTCGCGGCAACGGCCACATGAAGAGCGAGCAGCTGGAGATCGCTCAGCTCAAGCGCGAAGTGGCGAAGCTGAACGCTGAGCGGGGCATCCTAAAAGAAGGAGCGGTGGATTCAACGGATGAACGCAACATGATTGACATCATGTCGTCTCGGAGGATTCACAATGGCGCAGATGGGTCGGCCTGGTTTGTCGTCACAGGAGAAGTGGGAGCTATGGGCGCGGTG
>Ga0182024_10016471_pt1 | contig 14017 bp, 15 predicted proteins | sample P32metaG_FD_120480 | JGI IMG/M metagenome (GOLD analysis project Ga0182024, IMG submission 120480) | Permafrost microbial communities from Stordalen Mire, Sweden - P3-2 metaG (Illumina Assembly) | ecosystem: Environmental > Terrestrial > Soil > Wetlands > Permafrost | place: Sweden: Stordalen... | reverse complement strand
GAAGGCCCGGTTCGATGATGAGAGCAACATCGAGTGGGCCAGGGCTCTGGAAGCAGCGGGCGTGCATGTCGTCTACGGACTGGTCGGACTGAAGGTCCATTCGAAAGTCGCGCTGGTGGTCCGTCGCGAAGGCGACACCATGCGCCGCTACGTCCATCTCGGCACCGGCAATTACAACCCGACCACCGCGCGTCTCTACACCGACCTGAGCTTCTTCACGTCCGACGATCAGATTGGCGCGGACGTCACGGATTTATTCAACTACGTGACCGGCTATTCGGCGAAGAACGAATTTCGCAAGCTGCTGGTGGCTCCCCTTAACATGCACGAGAAGATCGAGGAGTTGATCAAGCGCGAGATCGGGCACGCCGAGCGCGGCCAGAAGGCGCACCTGATCTTGAAGATGAACGGCCTCGAAGATCTGCATATTATCCGGCTGCTGTACCAAGCCTCGCAGGCGGGCGTCGAAGTGGATCTTCTGGTTCGTGGCATTTGCGGATTGCGGGCCGGCGTCCCTGGGATCAGCGACAACATCCGGGTCATCAGCATCGTCGGCAGATTCCTGGAACACAGCCGCATTTACTATTTCCACAACGACGGGCATGAAGAGATCTACCTGGGCAGCGCCGATTTCATGAGCCGCAACCTGCACCATCGAGTGGAGCTGTTGTTTCCAGTGGAGAACAAGCGCATCATGGCGCGGCTGCGCGACGATATTTTGGCGAAGTATCTCACCGACAACCGAAATGCGCGGCACATGCTGGCCGACGGCAGCTATGTGTGGGAGAAATCGGGCGAACCGGCGGTGGATAGCCAGGCGCAGTTTCTGGTGCATTGATCGCACATAATATTGACGTGGTTCTCTTGCTCGCGGCTCTCGTTTCGGCGCAGCTTCCGCAGCCTATCCGCGTCACAACGCAGATGGTAGAAGTGAGCGTCGTGGTCCGCGACAAGAACGGTCCTGTCTCCGGTCTTCAGCAGGACGATTTCGTTTTGCGGGATCGCGGCCGGGTGCAGAAAATCGCGGTTTTTCGTGCGAACTCCAGCCGGATGGAACATACTGCGCAGCTTGCGCCCGGGGAGTTCACCAACCGTCCTGGCGACGCGGAAACATCGCAGCAAGCGGTAGTGATTGTCTGGGATCACCTCAACACTGACTTCGGAGACGCGGCCGTCGCGCGAGCGAAAGTGCTGAAGGCTCTGGGTCAGATTCAAACGAACGATCGCGTTTGTTTGTATGCGCTCGATTCAGAGCTGCGCGTGATTCAGGATTTCACCAGCGATTCTTCGACGCTGGTGGAGGCGCTGCGCAAGTATCGCGAGGAAAAGCTGGCGCGGCCCTTCGATGAACCTCTCCTGTCCATTTCCGGCGCAGGCGATCCCAGAGTCGCCGAAATGTATATGGCGATCAACGCGGAGTTGACGGCGAAATCCGCAGCCTATCGAGCGGAACGCACCGCGGCCGCGGTACGGGCGATTGCGAATCACCTTGCCGGCGTGCCGGGCCGGAAGAGCGTGATCTGGATCGCAAGCGAGATTCCGGGCGCAGCGGCGGCTTTTGTTCATGACGGAATCGCAGTCTATCCGGTCGATCTTAGCGGCACCTCGCCGGCCAGCCCGCAAACTACGCATTTCGAAAGGACGATCGCGCAGCAAAGCGGGGGGATCGCTTTCGTCCACAACGACGTTCGCGGCGCCATCGACCGCGCTGTGAAGGATTCCGAGACGAGCTACACGCTGGGGTTCTACCCGGATCGGACGCCCGAGCGATTGAATGTGTTGAAAATTGAATTGAAGCGGAAGGGGTTGGAGGCTGGCTACCGCGCCGCGTATTCAGGCATCGCGAAGTCCGATACCACGCGCGAGACGGAGATTGCCGGTGCACTCGCCAGTCCTCTTGATGCGACGCAGATCTCGTTGCATGTCCACCTCACGAAAAGGGGCGAGGGCCGGAACGTTGCTCTGGAACTCGACCCGGCGGAGATCGAGCTCGAGAATCGGAACAGCCGTTGGACCGGAGGACTGGACATCGCTCTCCGGCAGATGACCACCGAAGGATTAGCGTTGCTCACGACGATGACCACGGCGAGCCTGGAGTTCGACGAGCCGCGCTATCGCGTGTTTACGAGTAAAAAACACGTCGTCAATTTAACGCTCCCGGATCCCAAGCCGAACCTCACGGCGATCCGGTTGGTCGTCGCGGATCGAGTCTCCGGACGCATCGGCTCTATTTCGATACCGATTCATCGCTAACAATCACATCTGCCCGCATGCTTAAGCATGGCGGCTTCCTGAACACTGAGCCGCCATGCGGACAGACGCGAGCATTTTCAATAACAGAATTGGTTTATCCCCACCAAGTCTCGCCCGGCGCCAGATGCGCCTTCGCGACCTCGGGATTCAGCTCGATTCCATACCCCGGCTTGTCCTGAATCGTGAAATATCCGTTCTCCCAAAAAGGACCTTCGCGGATCACCAGGTCCGGCCACCAGTCGATCCACTTCGCGAGTTCGTGAATCCGGAAGTTGCGCATTGCGGAGGCGGCGTGGGCGGACGCAATCGTTCCCACGGGACTCGCCGGATTGTATTAACGACCAGATCCTTCACGCCCCAGCCCCAATAAGCCTCGCCGATGCCGTAAAGGCCGGAGTCGGTTTCGACCTTGATGAGGTTCCAGTCCCAGGTGCCGCGGACGATCATGCACTTGACGGCGGTGATTTTGATTTTTCCCCTTACCGCGGCGGCGAGGCGCTGATACGGGCGGGGAAGAGGCAGCCGGCTCCAAGGGCGGCCGCGGAACGGAGAAACGTTCGCCGGTTCATAACTCGAAACGTTATCACATCCGTGTTCGAAAATTGGTTACGCTGAACAATTGCGAGCGCTGCTTTTACTTCTGGGACCCGTTGCCGCCGCTGCCGCGACGAACGCTCCGGCCTACGTCGGCATGGTCGCGTGCGCGAAATGCCATGCGGCAATTCATAGCCAGTGGACGCACTCCCGTCACAGCAAAATGGTGCAGCCCGCGACTAAAGAGAGCGTGCAGGGCGACTTCAAGCTCACGCAAGTGAACCTGCGCGGCGTAAATTACGGACTGCGTCAGCGCGACGGCATTTTCTATATCACTGAGAGCTATCTTACCGGCAAGCCCAAGGAGCATCGCGTCGATTATACGCTCGGTAATCGCCGCATCCAGCATTACCTCACCACGCTTCCCGACGGAAAAGTAATCGTGCTGCCCCCAAGCTGGGACATCACGCGAAAAGGCTGGTTCCACAATCTCGACATCGCCGATCCGGACGAAGTGGAGGGCGTGCAGGTGCAGGTCTGGAATAAGCAGTGCTATTCGTGCCACGTCAGCCAGCAGGAGAAAAACTTCGACGTCGAGAAGAACGAGTATAAAACCGCGTGGCTCGATTTCGGCACCAACTGCGAACGCTGTCACGGTCCCGGGAGCGAGCACGTCGCGCGCTATTCGGCCCCCGATCCTTCAAAAACTCCCGCCCGTGACATGATCGTGCAGACGCGGCTCGATGCCAATCGCAACACGATGATCTGCGCGCAGTGCCATTCTTTTCGCGACATTTTCGCGAAGGGCTATTCCGCGGGTGCGGATTACTACAACTATTTCGTGCCGATCCTCGAGTACAATCAGCCGCGCGATAAAGATCCCGCGTATTGGCCCGATGGCCGCACGCGGCGTTTTTCGAACGACGCCTACGGGTTGTGGCAGAGCGAGTGTTTCCTCAAAGGCGGCGCGACCTGCGTGTCGTGCCACAGCTCCGTGCATGAAGTCGAGATCGAGAAAAATCCGCAGCTCCGCCCCACCGCGAATGCGCTGTGCACGCGCTGCCACGTTCAGATCGGGGAAAAAATCTCTGCGCACACGCACCACGCGGCAGGCAGCACCGGCAGTTCCTGCATCGAATGCCACATGCCGAGGACCGTGTTCAGCATCAAGGCCGAGATTCGCGATCACTCGATGAGCGTCCCGGTGCCGGAGAACACCATTCATCACGGCATTCCCAACGCCTGTAACCTCTGCCACAAGGATCGCGATGCGAATTGGTCCATCAAGCAGATGGACGCGTGGTACGGAGACCGTTCGCGCCAGAAGCTGATCCACCGCGCCGATTCATTCGCGCTCGCGGCGAAAGGCGATCCGCGCTCGATCGATCCTCTGTTGGCGATTCTCGCCGAGCCCGCCGAAGGTCCGCTGGTGCGCGCCAATGCCGCGGGACACCTTAGCCAGTTCTCGAAAGATCCCGCGGTTTTCGCGGCGCTCGAACGTTCCTTGTCCGATAGCGAGCCCGCTGTCCGCCAAGTCGCGGCGATGCTGATTCAGCCCGGACCGGCGGATCGGGAAGCGGCCGTGAAAGCGTTAACGCGGACGCTTGGCGACAGCGAGACCACGGTCCGCATCGCCGCGGTGGCTTCGCTGATCAGCATGGGAATCCGCGAGCTTCCCGGCGAGGATGCCGGGCGGCTCGAACGCGCCAAGGAATTGTTCCGAGCGCGTGCCGAAGCCAATTCCGACGACGCGGAGCAGGAGATCGGCGCCGGCCGCTTCTACTACTTGACCGGAGATATTCCGCGCGCGATCAGCGCGTTTCGAACCAGCTTGCGCATCGATCCGGGAAGCCCCGTGCAATATCTTCTCGCGGCATCCTACGTCCAGAAGGGCGATGTCAACCAGGCGCGCGAAATCCTGCTCACCATTCCGCGCGCGGATTCGCAATATGACAAAGCGCAACGATTGCTGAAGGCCATCGACGCCTGGAAATCCCCGCATTAATGTCCCCTCCCTGACTGTCGGGGTTCGGTGCCATTGATGAGGGCGGTTTGAGCGCCGTTGTGCGCGATCATACCGGCACCGAACCCCGACTGTAAAGGAGGGGACATGCTAATGACCTGGTTGCGACGGGCCACGCGCTCACAAAGCCCCAATCCCCGCCGATACGGGATTAATGGACGTGTTTGTCGCGCGGCAGGCGATTCTGAATCGACGCAAGGATCTCTATGCATACGAATTGCTGTTCCGTTCCGATCCGGACAAGAACCACTTCGACGGCACCGATCCCTCGTCGGCAACCAGCCAGTTGATCGCCAACACGCTGTTTTCTAACGGCCTCGAAGGACTCCTGGGAGGGAAAAAGGGATTCATCAATTTCGACCGCAAAATGCTTCTCGACGGCCCCCTGTCGCTTCTGCGGAAGGACCTCATTGTGATCGAGGTGCTGGAGACTGTCGAGCCGGATGAGCCCGTGGTAACTGCGTGCCGCCGGCTTCGCGACGAGGGCTTTACGATTGCGCTCGACGATTTTGAGCATCATCCGAAATTCGATCCGTTGATCAAGATCGCGCACATCATCAAGATCGACATGCGCTTGACCGCGCGCGCGGAACAGGAACGCATGGTCAGGAAATACGGCAAACGAGGCATCAAGATGCTGGCCGAAAAGGTAGAGACACTGGAGGAATTCGAGTGGGCCCTCAGCATCGGATTCGATTATTTTCAGGGATACTTTTTCACCAAGCCGGTGGTGATGCGCGGACGCCAGACGCCCTCCTGGAAAATGTCCTGCCTGCGTCTGTTGCAGGAGTCGCAGAAGGAAGAGCTCGACTTCGACAAGCTTCGCGATCTGATCAAGAACGACGTTTCGTTTTACTACAAGCTCCTGCGCTTCACCAACTCCGCCCTATTTTCGCATCGCAGCGAAATTCGAACCATTGACCATGCCTTAATCACCCTCGGCGAAGATGGAATCCGCCGCTGGGCGGCACTCGCGGCATTGGGTGGGTTGGCGAAGGATAAGCCAAATGAGTTGATCGTCCAATGCCTGCTGCGCGCGCAATTTGCCGAGCGATTGGCGCGGCTTGCCGGATTTCCAGACGTGCACAACTGGTTCCTGATGGGACTATTTTCGATGCTCGACGCGATGCTGGGCCAGAGCATCGAAAGCGCGCTGCAACAGATCAAGGTCCCACAGCAGATCGAGGAGACTCTCTTACAGCGAGCGCCGCCGGACGACCGCATGGCCAGTGCCTATTCTCTAATCCGCAGATACGAGCTCGGCGATTGGGATATGGTGACGAAACTCGCGGAATGCCTGGGCGTCCGGGTAGGAGATGTTGGCGCTGCGTATCTCGCTTCCGCGCTCGGCGTGGCGGAGGTTGCGGGCCTCGCCACATCTTGATTCCGTTCTAATTTTTCCGAGGCAGAGCCCAGGCGAAAATCACATTCTGAATCGCCGTCAGCAAGTACTGGCGCCCGTCGAGCTCGTAAGTCATGGGCGAAGTCGCCATCCGTCCGCCGACGTTCACATGCCACAACGTTTTGCCCGTAGCCGGATCCAGCGCCATCAGGTTGTCTGAATTGTCCTGCGCGAACAGCAGCTTCCCTGCCGTCGTCAGCATCCCCGAGACGTTTTCGCCGTCACCGATTTCATGCGTCCAGCGAATGTCGCCGGTCTTCGTATCGATTCCTTCCAGCACCGATTCCGACCACAGATTCCGGTCGCGACCCGCCCATCCCTCTGCCTTGCCGTCCGCCGTCATGTAGAAGACACTCCACAGCCGGCACGCGCTTAGAAAGAAAAGTCCGGTGTTCGGATCGTAGCTCGGCGCCATCCAATTGGTCGCGCCGTCGGAGCCGGGCGATACCAGCGCGCCGTCGGGCTTCGGTTCTTTTTCCTTTTTCGGCCGAGGCTGCCCGTGCGCGTCGATCCCTTCCGACCAGTTGGTCGCGATGAACGGCTTGGTCAGAATATGCTCGCCCGTCGTGCGATCCAGCACCACGAAGTATCCGTTGCGGCTTCCTTGCGCCAGCAGTTTCCGCCGCACGCCGTTCTTCACGTCGTCGAACAGAACCGGAGTCTGCACCGCATCCCAATCGTGCGTGTCGTGCGGCGACGGCTGAAAATGCCATTTCAACTTGCCGGTGTCGGGATCGAGCGCGACGATCGAGCAGCTATAGAGGTTGTCTCCCTTTCGCCCGTCGCCATTCAGCACCGGCTGCGGATTGCCGATCCCCCAGTAAGTAAGATTTGATTCGGGGTCGTACGTGCCCGTAATCCACGCCATCCCGCCTCCGTGCGAAATCGCGTCCGTGCCTTTGGGCCATGTCTCGGATCCAGGCTCGCCCGGCTTCGGCGTCGTGTACCAGCGCCACTGCATCCTGCCGCTCTCCGGATCGATGGAATCGATAAATCCGGGAACGTCGGTGACGTCGCCCGAAACGCCCACCAGCACGTGGTCCTTAATCACCAGCGGAGCCATCGTCGCAAAATATCCCAACTTCGGATCGGCCAGCTCGATATTCCAACGCACCGTGCCGTCCTTCGCATTCAGCGAAATCAGATGGCAGTCCGGCGTCTCGAAATACAGCCAGTCCTTGTACATCCCCACGCCGCGCTGTCCGATGTGATCGCCCTGCGATTCCCGCACGTAATGCCAGATCGTGCGCCCGCTCCGTGCATCGAGCGCGAAAACGTTATCCGGCGTCGTCAGATACATGATCCCGTTCACGATCAGCGGCATCGACTTGATCGCCACCGTCCGCAACTGTGCGACCCATGCGACCGTCAATTCGCCCACGTTGGATTGATTGATTTGCGAGAGCGTGCTATAGCGCCGCCCTGAATAATCGCCGTTATAAGTCGGCCAGGTATCCGTCGGAGGCGTCAGGAGCTTCGCCGGATCGAGGCCGTCCGCGGCAAACACGGGTAGCGCCAGCAAAAGAGTGGCAAGAAACTTCATTGGAGCGTCACCAGGTACGCGAATAGATTGTGAATGTCTTTATCTGTGTATTTTTCCATCAGCGCCCGATGAGCCGTCATCGGGTCGTGAATCTCGATGGCCTTGACGCCGTTCACTTGCCACGATCGAAACCACCCGTCGGGACCGGTGATCGCGATCTCAAATTCATCGTGATGAACCACCCGTCCCTCAATCTTCTGCCCATCCCGCAACGTCACCGTAGCTGTGATCCGCGCGCCGAATCCCGGATAGAGAAACCTTTGCTGCAATCCGACCGGCCCATAGCGTTTCGCGACGCCCGCCAGGTCGCCCGTCGGCGAGTGGCATCCCGAGCATCCTCCGGCGCCATTGAAATAAGCCTTCCCGTCGGCGGCATTTCCCGTAAGTAGTTTGGCGAGCGGATAATCGTTCGGGACTCCCGCGCTATGCAGCGCGTCATACGCCTGTTTGTGCAGAAACACCACCATGTCGGCGATGGTCGCATCGCTCAACGTCGGAAACGCCGGCATTTCTTTATCGGGGCGCCCGTTCTTTATCACCGGCGCGATCGTGTCGCCATTCACATCATGGCTCAACAACGCGGAACGGATCAGATCCGGCGCGCGATTCCCCGTCGCATCATCCGCGTGGCAAAACCCGCAGCTCGATTTGAACTGCGTCCTGCCGCGCTCGATCGCGGGCATATCCCATACAGGAGCCGGAGGCCTAGGCGGCGGCTGCTGCGCGAACGCAGCCGGAGCCAGCAAAGAAATCACCCATCCAAATCGCATAGAGAAGTGGCGGAGGAAGAGGGATTCGAACCCCCGGAACCCTTTCGAGTTCAACGGTTTTCAAGACCGCCGGTTTCAACCACTCACCCATTCCTCCGTTCACTATCTTACCTGACTTCATCGTGATCCCGACTGTGAGGTAGTGTCCCAAAAGTGCGTTGATGGTTTTATTTCGGCGATTGTTGGTCATTTTCGAGTATTCTGCTTTCGTGCTCCTGGACGATCCGAAACTCATTCGTCAGGTCACGCACCCTCTCGATAGAGTCTTTTATTTCCTGTTCCAGCTTTTCTGGATCGTTGGTATGGGCCTCGGCAGACATAACGACAATTCCCAATTTGCGGTTAGATCAACGTCGGACGGATTTGTTTCGAATTTCCTTCGATTCGTGCCTGCATGCATTGCGGGCGTAACGCGAATCGTGCGGTGAATGCGACAAAAGTTGTAGTATGCGAGTGCAAACAGAGCGCGGCCCCGCACTTTTAGGACATGGATGTCGATTCACCATTGGAAACTCTGGATGTGGACCCCAAGTTGTGCCAAACTTCTTGAGATAAGGAAGACTCATGCGCAAGGCTTTGCTGGTGCTCGGTATCCTCAACGATTCCTACCTCGATTGGATGATCGCATCGGGGGTCCGGCGCGAGATTGCAACCGGCGACGTTCTTATCCACGAAGGCAAGCCGGTCGATTCTGTCTTCTTGGTACTCGACGGTGCCCTCTCGGTGACGAGCCGTGCCATGGGGAATCGCGAAGTCGCGCGGCTCCTGAGCGGCGAGATCGTCGGGGAAATGTCGTTCATCGATTCGAGGCCGCCGTCGGCGACCGAGCGCGCGATTGAGAGGTCCTCGGTGCTGGTGCTGGCGCGGGCATCGCTCCAGGCCAAGTTGGATACCGACTCGCCCTTCGCCGCCCGGTTCTACAGTCTGCGATACGCGGACCTTCGCGATAAATATGGAGAGCCTTTACTGTGGGATGACGCCGCGCCGGTCGTCAGTTTTGATCCATCTCGACGACAGCGGTGAGCACGACCGGCTTCAATGACGCCGCCGGAGGGAACAGAGCCCAGTAAACTTCGCCGGTCAGTTCATCCACCTCGCCATTCGACGAAATTATTTTTCCCGGCGACTTCACGATGAACATCAGCGGAGTCAGCCCGGCGCGCCCTTTCTCCGAGGGAGGCCCCGCCGCCGGGTCCGGTGCTTTCGGCTTCGCCTGCGCGAGCGATCTCTCGATCATCTTCAACGCGACCACGCGGCGCTCGGCGAGTGTCATCTTGTCTCCGAACTGTTCTTCGAGAGCCTTCAACAGCAGCGACCCGATCCGCTGGCTCGCCTTGCGCCCGGCTAGATCCGGATGAAGCACTCCGATGGCGAGCAGAGGGTCGCCGGGACCGAACAGCATCGGCATGATCAGCACCGCCATTTTTTCCGTGATGCCGCGCGCATTTTCGTCGGTGGCGAGAGCCTTGGGCAGCGCCGTCTTCAGATCCGTCAGATCCTCGCCTCCCAAATTCATGCCCGTCGGCGGAGGTCCTGTCCAGCGCAGCGTCTCACGATATTCGAATCGCCGCGGAGCGATGCGGGTCACGGAGACCTCATTCACCAGCATCGGGCTGTCACCCTCCTTTACCGAAAGATCGCCCTTGAGTTGCGCGCCTGCCGCGAACGTTTTTTCGAATGTGGTGGTCTGATCCGAGTCCTTTTTCTCCGTGCGCGATTTCCAGTCTTCGCCCGATGGAAGCAGGAACGATTCCTCGATCGACCCGCCCATATCTTTCTTCTGCTGCCCGGTCAAAGCGACCGTGCGGGTCCACGCACCGCCGTTACGAATTTCGGTAGTGACGCGGGCGCGGGCGCAGCCGGTGAGGAGCGCCAGCGAGAAAATAACACCCATAAATCGCATGTCGTGATGATAGCGGAATTATGGTCATTTAAGACTTCGCTAAGGGCGCTTTTAGCGACATTTAAGGTCGATTAAGGCGCGCTATTCTGGCGGAGAGGGGGGATTCGATTCGCATCGTGCCCAATCCAACCCGCAACTTATACACTACACGTTCCCGAGGATACCAGGGTTGCCACGGTTGCCGGGACGGATTGCCCGATATTGCCCGACAACCTATAGCGGAGTCCCGCTCTCACCATGGAGGGGAGCGGGGTCGGCCGGTTGTCGCCGGCTTGAATCTTCCAGCCGCTCCAACGCTCGTGCGCCATCTGCGAATAGAGGGCTACGAAACCGTGTTTGAACGAGACCTGAGCTGGTATTTGCCCTCCCTGATGCCAACGAAATCGGGGTCGCTACCGGTGTTGGAGGCGGCGGTGGAGATGGAGAAAGAGGCGGAGCCGGAGCCGGAGCGGCTGCAAGCGTTGCCTCCCGGCCGGTCGGGAGGGCGGATCGTCCCTCGGGCTGCGGTCAGCCATCACCAAGCTTGTCGGTAGCCTCGTTTTCAGAAGCGAGCCTTGACGAGCGGCCTCGATTGTACGCGGGCAGTGTTTTCTTGTAGACAGCCTTGAACACGAAATTCAGGAGTTCGACGATGATCTTCACGGCTTTCGTCACTGCCGCTTCGCTGATGTTCGGCGAGGTCGGCCTTCGGGTGCGTGAGTTCATTGCGGAGCTTTGTCGCTGCGACGAATTTACTCCAATAGCTCGCCGTCCGGTCCACTTTCGTTTTCGAGAACCGCCTGCAGAGAAACTGCTACCCGGTCTTCAAGGCGTTGGGTCTTCAGCGAGTTCTCTTCCTAGAATTCGCCGTCGACCAAATCCACGACGTGCTCCGCAAGCAACCGGCGCGCAGCAAGGCACACGCAAGCGCCCGTGAACCGTGGCGAAAGTCCGCGGCATAATGGGGCTATGATCGTTGAGCCGAAACCGGAATTCCTCGCCCTCTCCGAGCCGGAAATCATGCAGGCCATCGACAGCGACGACCACGACAACCCGACTTACCAACAAGTCGTGCGGCTCGGCTTTGCCTACTGCGACAACGGCGTGGCGCTCATCGAGCGCGTGGGGCGTTTGGCCGCTCGGCTTGCCGGATGGAACCCCGCCGACCGCCCATTGAGGCCGTGGCGCATCGCCTCATGTCGAAGGCATTTAACAACGTGCTCGCGGAGCGGCAGCAAGAACAACAGCACTGACCCGTCACGTCTCCGGTTCCTCGTCTTTCAGGTTCTCAAAAATTGCTGGCAGAATCTCTTTGAGCTTCTTGTATTCGTCAGAGAAGGTGGCTGGACCTTCAGCAAGGCGTGTAGCTCGCTCGATTGCTTCCGATGCTTCTGCGCTGGTAATGAGGCCGGGATGCAAGCCGATTTGCCCCGTCCTAGTGATGTCAACGTAGAAAGCCGATTGCTTCTTTCGATCCAGTGAACCATCCGCAATTTTGCGGGCTTTTCCGGTGGCCCAATCCTGGTCCTTCCACGGGTTGCCGGATGACCTAAGCCTCTCTATCTCTTCATGGCGGTAGATGTTTAGCGCCGTTGCAACATCAGGGGGAAATGAAACATCCGGCTCCATCGGCTCCGGGTCATTTGGGTCGGGCGAAATGTTCCCTCGTTTGTATCTATCTATGCATCGTTGCAGCCAGGCCATCTTTTGTTCGTGCCTTGCAGCATCCTGTTTGTGCCGCTCCAGGACATCATCCCAATCAAAAGGTGGCAGCCAGTCCATTACAAGGGCAAGAAGATGTTTGCATTGATGCTTAGCCATAGACCGGCGGATCTCCGGGAGCCAGGGCAGCGCGTCATCCGCTACAAGTTGCAGCAAGAACGCCCTTTGCGAATTCTTCTTGAGCAAGCACCGCGAGCGCCAGCGCGGTCGAGAAGCGATCCCAGTCAAACAGGTATTTTGCGTCGTCGAGAAGCTTCTTGCCGTTTGCCGTGGTTGCAGCAATCGACTCCGCAAGGATTTCAGCTTTCGGCGGCATGCTTCAAAATCGCGCTGGCGCTAGGGAATATGCTCAATCTCGACATCCCGCGATTGCTCTTTGAGGTATTCGGCGACAAGGCGGCGGTGACAATGGTGCGGCTTTTCTTCGCTGCACAGTAGGCAGCCGCCCTCCAGGATTTCACGCGACGTGGTTTCGATATGCCGCGACCGCATCAGGTCGAGAAACTGGCGCTCATACAAGGGCCAATCGCCGTTCTTCGCTTTTTTGTAAGGATCGAGAATTTCAGCCGTCGGGGCAAATTCGGGGAGATGCACATACTCGATGTTGCAGATCGCCTTCGTGAAATACCGCAAATCGTCTTTCTTCGTGAAGCCCGCAAGTTGCGACACATTGTTCAGCCGGACATCGATCAAGCGCTTGACTCCGGCATTGTTTAGCCGCGTAAAAAACGTCTCGGCCGACTTCTTCGTAAAGCCAATCGTAAAAAGTTTCATCCGGCCGCGCCCTTCATTGTCGTATCCGCAGGCTCGGCAACCTCGTAAGCAATTCGCTCCCCTTGTCTGCGGTAGGCGTCGGCCAGCAATTCTTCGCGTGAGTGGAACATATCGTGTTCGGGCAAATTGACCATGCGCGCCAACCGGCTCAACGCGGCGTCGTGGCTCTCCAGGCGGCCGTCAGCTAGGATATGCGCGACCGGGACGCCAAGCGCCGCCAGATGCCGTGCCACCAAAATCGTGCGGTGACATTCAAGCGGCTCTTTTTCCGCGCACATGAGGGCAATCCGAAACCCGTCTTTCATGCCACGGAGCACGCGCTTCAGGCCGTGTTTGAACAAATCGGTTTCGGCGAGGCGGTCATACTGCACCTTCCCACCTTCATAGCAATGCGGATCGTCGCTCCGCGCGCCGAGTTCCTTTCCAAAAAAACGATACTGGATGCCCTGTTCCAGCAAAGCTTGTTCCAAATCCTCGCGGTTGAATTGCGGATTCATCCGGCTGTACGGTTTTGAACGCACATCGCACAGCGCCGTGATGCCATGTTGGCGCAGCAAAGCAATGAAGCGCTCCTGCGGGTGCGTCGAATGTCCGATAGTGAAAACGGTGTCTTGCATGATTCGCTCACAATGGCGGGTTGCTGAAAATCGCCGCCACAAGCTTGTGGCACCGATTGTTGTCTTTCTCCCATGGCTAGGTCAAGCTTACGCAGGCATACACGTCGTTCAGCGGATAGCTGCCGTCCGCCGCATATTTGTTGGCCGCAATCGGGTCAGTCAAACTCACGTTGTAGTTCGTACCGTCGTAGGCAAAGCCCGCTCTCCAGGTTCTCTTTCCAGTGTAGTAATGCGGGCCGACTTCGACGCTGAAAGTTTCCGGCTCGATGAGCATTAAGGAGGTGTCAAGCGTGAAAGCTTCTGCTTCGCTCATGCAGTCGTAGTAGCCGGGGCCTTTTGTGTGGTCACTGTTGATCCAAAGGGACGCTGGCCGGTCCAGAATTTCGGCCAACCTAGTGGCTTTCCAGACGAACGGTTGGGGTTTCTGGTTCCAGTGAGCGAGCCACTGGTAGATGGCTTGCTCGAGTTCTTCGACGCACAGGAATGTTCCGCGGCGG
>Ga0182024_10016470_pt1 | contig 14017 bp, 11 predicted proteins | sample P32metaG_FD_120480 | JGI IMG/M metagenome (GOLD analysis project Ga0182024, IMG submission 120480) | Permafrost microbial communities from Stordalen Mire, Sweden - P3-2 metaG (Illumina Assembly) | ecosystem: Environmental > Terrestrial > Soil > Wetlands > Permafrost | place: Sweden: Stordalen... | reverse complement strand
CGAAGCTTACGTGAAACGCACCGGTCTCGATCCCCGCCCTTATTTGTCGGTGTATTCCGCCTACAATTTCTTTCGCATCGCGGCGATCCTGCAAGGCATCGTCGGCCGCGTGCGCGACGGCACCGCGAGCAGCGCCGTCGCGGCCGCCAAGGCGAGCCTCGTGCAACCGCTCGCCGCCAAAGCGTGGGAATTCGCGCGCCAGGCGGGGGCGGCTTGAGGCGGCGCGGCGCATGAAGACGTTCGCGCTCGCGCTCGGTGGCGGCGGAGCGCGCGGGCTGGCGCACATCGCGATCATCGAAGCGCTCGACGAGATGGGGGTGAAACCGGTCGCGATCGCCGGCACTTCGATTGGCGCCCTCGTCGGCGCCGCCTATGCGGCGGGGATGCGCGGCAAGGATATCCGCCGCTACGTTATCGGCTTTGCGCACGACCGCGGCGAAACCACGCGACGCCTGATGGCGGCGCGCGTGGGGACGCTCGCGGACCTGTTCGCCGGCGCGTTCGGCCGCGCGACGCAGATCGATGCCGAGAAATTCTGTGCGCAGTTCCTGCCCGACGCCATCCCCGCGGATTTCTCCGAGCTCGCGATTCCCCTCACGGTGATGGCGGCGGATCTCCATCGCCGGCAGGAGGCGCCGCTCGTATCAGGACCGCTCCGCGCGGCGCTCGCCGCCTCGATCGCCATTCCCGGACTCTTGCAGCCGGTTATCATTGATGCGCGCGTTCTTATCGATGGCGGCGCCAGCAATCCGCTCCCTTTCGACCGGCTGCACGGACTCGGCGATTACATCGTTGCGGTCGACGTGTTGAGCGTTCCGCCCACGGACCGCGGCGATATCCCGGGCGCCTGGGAATGCGTCTACACGACGCTCAACATCATGGGCGGCGCCATCCTCGCAGCGAAACTTGCTGTCGGCGCGCCGGACATCGTGATCCGCCCCCACGTCGGCATCTTCCGCACGCTCGACTTCTATCAGGCAACCGCCATTCTGCGCTCCGCCGATGCGGTGAAACCCGAAGTGAAGGAACGGCTCGGCGCGTTGCTCGCGGCGTAGGCCTAGCGCCGTTCCTGGAAGAAGCCCTTGAGCAGCGCCGACGCCTCTGCCTCGGCCATACCGCCATAAACCTCCGGCCGATGATGGCACGAGGGCGACGCGAAGAATTTCACACCATTGTCCACCGCACCGCCTTTGGGGTCCGGAGCGCCGTAATAAAGGCGGCGGATGCGCGCGAACGCGATTGCCCCCGCGCACATCGCGCAGGGCTCCAGCGTCACATAGAGGTCGCAATCGGCAAGCCGCTCGGAACCGAGCGCGGCGGCGGCCGTCCGGATGGCGACGATCTCGGCGTGGCCCGTCGGATCGTGTTCGGCAAGCGTGCGGTTGCCGGCGCTGGCGATCACCGTGCCGTCGCGTACCACAACGCAGCCGATCGGGACTTCGCCCCGTTCACCGGCAGAGCGCGCTTCCTCCAGCGCCATATCCATGAACGACGTCATTGGCACTCGTCATGGCCGGGCTCGTCCCGACCACCCACGTTTTTGTTCATTGAGGTGTATAAGGACGCGGGTGTCCGGCAACAAGTTTACGGCTCGGCCGGCCGACAGGCCGGACCCGGTTGGCCGGGCACGACGAGGCGTAACGCTTATGGCGAACAACAACGAGCACAGCGCGCATGGCGGCGAGCGCATCGCCAAGGTGATCGCGCGCGCCGGCCTGACCTCACGCCGTGAGGCGGAGGAGTGGATCGCGGCCGGGCGAGTTGCCGTCAACGGCGCCGTGATCGGCTCGCCTGCGCTCAACGTCACCGCCCGCGACCGGGTGAGCGTTGATGGTGAACCGCTGCCGGCATGCGAGCGCACGCGGCTCTTCCTCTATCACAAGCCGCGCGGCCTCATGACCTCGCACGCCGACCCGCGGGGCCGGCCAACCATCTTCCAGCATTTGCCCAAAGGCCTTCCCCGTCTCGTCAGCGTCGGCAGGCTCGATTTCAACACCGAAGGTCTCATCCTGCTCACCAATGACGGCGCGCTCGCTCGCATCCTCGAATTACCCGCCACGGGCTGGCTGCGGCGTTATCGCGTGCGCGCGCACGGCTCGGTCACGCAAGAAAAGCTCGACGAACTGCGCGCCGGCGTCACGATCGATGGCGTCCACTACCGGGAGATCGAAGCGGCGATCGACCGCGTGCAGGGATCGAACCTCTGGCTCACCTTCGCCATCCGCGAGGGCAAGAACCGCGAAGTGCGCAACGTCCTCGGTCATCTCGGTCTCACGGTGACGCGACTCATCCGCGTGTCGTTTGGTCCGTTCCAGTTGAGCGAACTCGCCGAAGGTGCCGTCGAAGAGGTGCCCACGCGCGTCTTGCGCGAGCAACTCGGCGAGCGCCTGGCCACGGTGTCGGGGGCGGACTTTTCGGCACCTATCACCCCGCCTCCGCCCTCCGAGGAGAGAGACGCGACGCGCGGGAATATTCCACAAAGACCGACACGCCCCGCATCGGCCGACGACAAATTGGCACGTGATAAATCGCCGGATCAAAAATCGAGCGGGCATAAGCCGATCGATCGTAAGTCGACTAGTCATTCCTGGCGCGCGCATGAGGGCGAACGCCCGGCCAAAAAACTGCGGCGCAAATTCCGTGGCTCGCGCCGCGACGACGAAAAACCGGATGAACGGTCGTCGGCAAAGCCGCGCACCGGCCTGCTCAAGGACCGCAAGGGCCGCCGCGTATTGATCGAGCGCTTTGGTCAGAACAAGCCGCCGGAACAGCCGAAGAGAGACGCGCCTAAGCGCGGCCGGTATGGCCACCGTGGTGCGCCTGATCGCTCATCCGGCGCACGTCCGCGGCATCCGCGAGGGCGCTGATGCGTATCGTCGGCGGACGCCTGCGCGGCCGCACGCTCGCCGCGCCGAAATCGAAAGCCATCCGGCCGACCGCGGATCGTCTGCGTGAATCCTTGTTCAACATTCTCGCGCATGCCTTCGGCGATCCGGTGACCGGAGCGCGCGTGGTCGATCTTTTTGCCGGCACCGGCGCGCTCGGCATCGAAGCGCTCTCGCGCGGCGCCGCGTTCGCTCTGTTCATCGACGAGGGCGCGGAGGCACGCGCGCTTTTGCGCGAGAACGTCGCCACACTCGGTCTTGGCGGCACCTCGCGCATCTTTCGCCGCGACGCGACCAAGCTTGGTCCGGCCCATCCGGTCGCCCCGTTCTCGCTCGGTTTCCTCGATCCGCCTTACGGTCAGGCCCTCGCGGCCGGCGCACTTGCCTCGGCGCGCGCGGGTGAATGGTTCGCGCCCAACGCGCTGATCGTTGTCGAGGAGGCCGCGAAGACGCGATTCGCGGCGCCTGAGGGATTTAACGAAATCGACCGCCGCCGCTACGACGAAACCGAGTTTGTTTTCCTGCGACCGACCTAGCGCCGTCCAAACAGCCGCTCGATGTCGGTGAGCTTTAGTTCCACATAGGTCGGACGACCGTGGTTGCACTGGCCGGAATTGGGCGTGACTTCCATCTCGCGAAGGAGCGCGTTCATCTCCTGGGGCTTGAGCCTCCGGCCTGCACGCACGGAGCCATGACAGGCCATGGTCGCGGCGACGTGCATAAGACGGCGTTCGAGCGGCAACGCCTCGTCCCATTCGCTGATGTGCTCGGCGAGGTCGCGCACCAGACCCGCACCATCGATCTCGCCAAGGAGCGCCGGCGTCTCGCGCAAAGCCACCGCGCCAGGGCCAAAGGATTCGAGCACCACGCCGTATCGCGCAAGCTCTTCCGCATGAGCGACTAGACGTTCCACATCTGCCTCGTCGAGCTCGACGATGTCCGGGATGAGCAGAATCTGACGGGCGACGCCGCTTTTGTCGATCGCAGCCTTGAGCTTCTCATAGACGATGCGTTCGTGGGCGGCGTGCTGATCGACAATGACGAGGCCGTCGCGCGTCTGCGCCACGATGTAGGTCTCGTGTACTTGCGCGCGCGCCGCTCCAAGCGGATGGTCGAATGCATCGGCTGTAGGCGCGGCGAAACCTTCGGCAGCAATGTCCGCATCGAAAGAAGTATCGAGACCGACCGCCGGGGCGCCGACGTCAAATGCAGCTTGTGCCGCCTCGGCAAATCCGCCGCCGCGCATGAATGCCGGCACCCGGCGCGGATCGCCTGACCGCGCCGGCGAACCGCGCCAGTCCCAACCCCGCGGCGTCGCTGGGCGAAATGCCGCGATCGTCGCATTCCCTCCGGTCGTCGCCGCGCGGGTACCTTCGCGGGCGAGCGCATGCTTGAGCGCGTGGACGATCAGCGCGCGCACAAGACCGGCATTGCGAAACCGCACTTCGGTCTTCGCCGGATGCACGTTGACATCCACCTCGCGCGCATCGAGCGTCACGAACAGGGCGACCAGCGGGTGGCGGTCGCGCGGCAGATAGTCGGCGTAAGCGGCGCGCACCGCCCCGATGAGGAGCTTGTCGCGCACCGGGCGGTCGTTGACGAAGAGATATTGCCCGAGCGCATTCGCGCGCGTGAGCGTCGGCAGCGCGGCAAAGCCCTCGACCGTGACGCCCTCGCGTTCGGCCGCGATCGCAACCGCGTTGGCGCGGAAATCGGCGCCGAGCACATCGCCGAGGCGCGTGAGGCGTCCGGTGGCGCCAGGGAGCGTCGCCGCAAAGGTAACCGGCGCCCGCTCCTCGCCGGCGAGCGTGAAGGCGACGTCGGGCCGGCTCATGGCAAGCCGTCGCACCACTTCGCGCACGGCCTCCGCCTCGGTGCGATCCAATTTGAGGAATTTCAATCGCGCCGGGGTCGCATAGAAAAGATCGCGCACCTCGACGCGCGTGCCCTCCCCGAGCGCGGCGGGCTTGAGCTCCGCCTTGACGCCGGCGTCCACCTCGATCGACCAGGCATGCGGCTCGCGCTGGTGACGCGTCGCGATCGCAAGCCTCGCGACAGACCCGATCGAGGGCAAAGCCTCGCCGCGAAAACCGAGCGTGCTGATGGCGACGAGGTCTTCGTCGGCAAGCTTTGACGTGGCGTGGCGGTCCACTGCGAGCGCGAGGTCCGCGCGCGTCATGCCCTCGCCGTCGTCAGCGACGCGAATGAGCCGCCTACCACCGCCGTCGGTGAGCACGTCGATGCGGCTTGCGCCCGCATCGAGCGCGTTCTCGACCAGCTCCTTCACGACGCTCGCCGGGCGCTCGACCACCTCACCCGCGGCGATGCGGTTGACGATGGCTTCGGAGAGCTGGCGGACGGGCATGCGCGACTCGCTGGCGCGAAACGTAGCCCGGATCGAGCGCGAGCGAAATCCGGCAGCGGCCCGCAAACCCGACGAACGTTGCCGGGTTTCGCTTTGCTCAACCCGAGCTACGTGACTACGTGACCGACGCAGCCGGATTACTTGATCCAGCCACGATGCACGTCGAACAGGCGCGCCGCTTCCGAAACGTGGGGCAGTTCGAGAACCGCCGGCTCGCCGAGCGCGGCCTTGGTGTCCTCATAGCCCGCTTGCCAATGCTCTTCCATCGTGAGACGGGAGAACTCGAACGTCTTGCCGGCGGTTTCGTGCTTCCTCGACTGGTACTTCAATTGCACGATGGTCGCGACTTTCACACGCGCTTCGTCGGCAAGGAATTGGACGTCGGGATCATTCTGGCAGCGGTCGGGGAGCTGATCCAGAAACCTGGACAATGCGTGGCGGAATTTTTGCGTCTTCTTGTATTGCTCGAGCGTGATGTTCAGGCGGCTGGCGCTGTGGATTTCCATGGCGCGGAGATTGGCGGACGGAATGTCGAGCGGGACGTCGCCGGTCGCATCCCAGAGATCGACCTGGAAAACAAGCACGCTGCTGCGCTGCGCCTTGTCGACGACGAATTGCATCGGCGAGTTTGAAACGACACCGCCGTCCCAGTAATATTCGCCGCCGATCTCGGTCGGCGGAAATGCCGGCGGCAGCGATGCGCTGGCGATGATATGCGCAGCCGTGATGCTTCGCTCGTTGTTCTCAAAATAAACCGGGGCTCCGGTCCGGACATTGGTCGCGCCGACGCTCAGCCGCATCGATTTGGCATTGATCAAATCGAAGTCGACCAGGCGCGCGAGAGTCTTCGTCAGCGGAGCCGGATCGTAATAGCTGACCACATCGGGCGTTTCGGCCGGCGAATTCACCGGCGGAAACGGTCGCGGCGTAAAGAAGCCCGGAGCGCCCTGCACCATCGTGGTAAAGGCGCTGATCTTGTTGTTCCAGTGACGGGCATGCCCGTTGCCGTTCCACGGCAGCTCCGAAAACCACGGAACATTCGGAAATCTGATCGGCGGCTTGGTGACGGCTTCCCAGAAGTCACGCAATCTTTCGACCCGCCGCGCCGGCGGATTGCCGGCGATCAGCGCGCCATTGATGGCGCCGATCGACGTGCCGCAAAGCCAGTTCACCTCGATATTCGCTTCGTGAATCGCCTGGAAAACGCCGGCTTGATACGCTCCTAAAGCGCCACCGCCCTGAAGCACCAGCGCCACACCCTCGAACGGCAGGATTCGGGTCGCGCCTTTTGCCATGGTTTCCGGTGATGGTGCCTGATTCATGAACTTCTCCTGTACCTGTCAGCACATTTCGCCCGGATCCGCATTTGTCGCTCGCTTACAGCGCGCTGACATACGCAGAACCGCTGACCTTTCGTCTTGCGCGATGAGGTCTACACCCGTGAACATTTCCCCAAGGGGCAGTTAGGTGCCCGACGGCGGAATCGCAAGCGCGGCCAAAAATACGAATTGTTGATTTGCGCGCGACAAAATTGATCGATGCGTCGCGAATCATTCGCAAAGTCCAACACTCGCGCATCGCACGTGAGTCACGGCGGCGCATTTGCCGCGTTTCAGTGCAGGCCTAAAATTTGATCAATCGGCGGTATGTTTAACGTGGCGCAGGCGCTTGAGGCCGGCGCGGTGTTTTTTGGCCTCGACACGCCGCAGCCGCGACGCCTTGCTCGGTTTGGTCTGATGCCTGATCCGCGGCTCGATCGCGGCGCGGCGGATGAGATCAATCAGGCGGTCGAGCGCGTCCGCGCGGTTGCGCCCCTGGGTGCGGTGACTTTGCGCGGCGATGACCAATACGCCGTTGCGGGTGAGCCGGCTGCCGGCCAGCTGTTCGAGCCGCTCCCGCACCCCCGCCGGCAGCGATGGCGATCCCCGGACGTCGAAGCGAAGCTGAACCGCGGTCGCGAGCTTGTTGACGTTCTGTCCGCCCGGCCCCGAAGCGCGCACAAAGCTTTCTTCGATCTCGCGCTCGTCAATGCTGATATGGCCGGTGACGCGGATCATGGCGGCAAAATAACCCGGGTTGAGCGCTGGCAAAACCCGGGAACGGAACATGAGCCCGCCGGCCCCCAGGATTTCGCTGAACCTGTCATCTGGCCGGGCAAAAGGCCGGACCCGTTGGCTCAATCCGGGCTACTAACTCAGTCGGGGTTGGTCGACGCAAGTCCTTCAGGCCGGCCAACCACGGTCACGAGCATTCCACCGTCGAGCAGTCGCTTGGACACGCGCCGCGCGTCGTCGAGCGTCACGGCGTTGATCATCTGCGGCCGCCGGGCGAAGTAGTCGATGCCCAGACCGTCGCGCTGCAACTGTACGAGCAGCGCCGCGATCTTGCTCGAGGTATCGAGATTGAGCGCGAACGAGCCGTTGAGGTAAGCCTTGGCCTTGGCAAGTTCGTCCGCCGTCGGTCCGTTTTCGGCCAAGCGATGGATTTCCTTGTCGATCAGTTCAAGCGTTTCGCCGGCGCGGTCCGCGCGCGTGGCGGTGCCGCCGAGGAACAACGCGGTGTGGTTGAGCCACACCAGGCTGTCGGAGACCGAGTAGGCAAGGCCGCGCTTTTCGCGCACCTCCTGAAACAGCCGTGAGGAAAACGCGCCGCCGCCGAGAATGTGGTTGACGATATAGGCGGCCATGAAATCCGGGTCTTTGCGCGCAATGCCGGAGCCGCCGAACGCCACCACCGCCTGCGGCACGTCGAGCTTGATGACAATGCGGCGTCCGAGCCCTTGCGGTGCAACGGTTGCGACCGGCTTAAGCTCGGGTTGTGCGGGCAGCGCACCGAATACCCGGTCGAGCATCGATTTCACAGTTTCGGCGTCAATGTCGCCGACTACGGCGACTTTCAGATTGGCGCGCGCCAGCACCCGCCGCGTGTAGTCTTTAAGATCGTCGACGCTGATGGTCGGCACCGATTCCAGCGTGCCGTCCACCGGGCGGCCATAGGGATGATCGGCAAACGCGGTCTGCCACCAGCGAAGGTTGGCGATATCCGTCGGGCTGGTCGCGGCATGCCGCAGCATCGAGAGGATCTGCGCGCGAATGATTTCCACGTCGGTCTGGTCAAAGCGCGGTGCAGTGACGGCAAGCCGCAAATCCTCGAACGCCTCGTCGCGATTTTCCGTCAGCGTGCGCAGCGTGCCGTGGAGCGTGTCCCGTTCTGCCTGAAAGCCCAGCTCGATAGCCTTGCGCTCGAGGCGCGCATGAAACGTCTTTGAGTCGAGATCGCCGGCGCCTTCGTCGAGTAGGGAAGCCACCAGGTTCGCGGTACCGGCCTTACCGGCCGGGTCCTGCACGGCGCCGCCGACGAAAGCAAACTCGACGGCGATCATCGGAATCGCTGGCTCGCGCACAAGCCAGGCTTCGATGCCGCCGGGGCTGACCACGCGCTCGATGGTCGTGGCGAGCGCCGGCGCCGCGAACAGAGGAAGCGCCAGGATCGCGGCGGCAACGCCGCCCTGGATGCGACGGGAAAGGGCCGGCACCATCGTGTTCACGAATGCTTCTCCTCAGACTTGAGGCTATTCACGAGATAGCCGGTTACCGAAGCTCGCCGGTTGAACCACCTGCGAGCGGCCTCACGGACCGCGTCGGCGCTGACGGCGCGAATGCCTTCGGGCCAATCGCGCACCATGTCGACGGTCTCGCCGGTCGCCAGCGCGGAGCCATACCAGCGCGCCAGCGTCGCTTGATTGTCCTGCGCATAAACGACATCGGCAATCAGCCGGTTCTTGGCGAGATCGAGTTCGTCGGCGGTGATGCCGTGCTCGCTGACGTCGGCCAGGACCGCGTCGATCGCCGCTTCGACATCGTGCAGCGTCTTTCCCGGCTTCGGCGAGCCGTAGACCCCGAGCTTGCCGTAGTCGAGAGCCGTGCCCGAATAGTAAGCGCCCGCGCTGAGCGCCACGCCCTGATCGACGACGAGCGTCCGATAGAGACGGCTGTTGGCCCCGGTGCCGAGCACATGGGCCAGCACTTCAAGCGCCTCGCTCTCGCCGGGCTTGGCCGTCGTTCGCGAGGGCGCGAGATAATAACGGTTGACGCTCGGCTGCTCGACTTTGGAGTCGGCAAGCGTCACCGTGCGCGGCGCCTCCTGCGGCGGCTCCTTCGGCCGCTGCCGCGGCGAGATTTCGGCGCGCGGGACAATCTTGCCGTACGTTTCCTCGGCGTCGGCTCTGATCTCCTCCGGGGTCACGTCGCCCGCGATGACCACGATGGCGTTGTTCGGCGTGTAGAAGCGCCGGTAGAACGCCAACGCCTCGTCGCGATCGAGGCTTTCGATCTCCGGCCGCCAGCCGATCGTCGGCCGGCCGTACGGGTGGTTAAGATAGAGGGCCGCATCCATTTGCTCGGACAACCGGCTGCTCGGATTGTTGGCGACCCGCATGTTCTGCTCTTCCAGCACGACGTTGAGCTCGGGACGCACGACTTCGTTCGTGAGGACGAGACCGGTGATGCGGTCAGCCTCGAACGCCATCATTTCTTTCAGATGCTCGCGCGGCACGCGTTGGAAAAAGCCGGTGTAATCGCTCGCGGTAAAGGCGTTCTCCTGCCCGCCGATCGCGGCGACTTGCTGCGAGAAGGCGTCGCCGGGATTCTGCGCTGTACCTTTGAACATCAGATGTTCGAGGAAGTGTGCAAGACCGGATTTGCCGGGGGTCTCGTCTGCGGCGCCGACCTTGTACCAGATCATGTGGGTGACGACCGGGGCGCGATGGTCCGGCACCACGACGACTTCAAGACCATTGCCCAGCGTGAAGTGCGTGACATCGGGGCTGGCCCAGGCGCCCGCCGCTGGCAACGAGGCGGCGACCAAAGCAAGGAAGAGCGGCAGAATTTTCGGCACGGATGCAATCTCCAGAAGCTTCAGCGGAAACGTTCCTAAGCGCGGTCTTTGCAGGTCACGGAACACTGCGGAGCGCGTAACAGCCGCTGCAATCCCAAGACCCGTCGTGTTGCTTCGTCGCTGCGGGCTTCGCAATGACGGCGCCTTCTGCGTCCCCGGCAAGCCGCCCCGCGGTAGTTAATGACTGGGCTGCTGAGTCCCGGCAATCGGGGTTGCCATCAGATCCTGCGCGGTCGGCTTGTATGGCTTCTTGTCCGGGCTGATGCCATAGGGCTGAGCCGGCGACGGAACGCGATACCCCGCCGGCGGGTCGGTCAGGTTCTCGCGCGTCGGTTCGCCTGCAAAGGTGGCGTATTCTTCTTTGTTGAACCAACCGGCGGGATTGTACCAGGGCTTCTTTTCGACAGGCGGATTCGGAGTCTGGACGGCGGTCTCGGGAAGAACCGCCGGTTTACCTTTGGCGTGCTTTGCCGGCTTGACCGGGTCGTTCGGCCAATCCGGGGCCGGCGCTGCCGCTCCCGCCGCTGGCGGAGGCAGGTCGCGGCTGGGCGGCACAACGAGCGGCGAGCGCTCGATGTAGCTGATGTCCGAATTGGCGTCGGGCGGACCTTTCAGGCCGAGCTTGTGCATGAACTTGTTCCAAGCGGATTCATTGGTGTCGTCGTCGGCGGCCCGCGCCATGCGGGTGTCGAGGCCGACGACGAGGCCGACCAAAGCGATGCCCAAAATGGCACGCAGAAGCGTCGCGCGCGCCCCCGCTTTGTGGCCCGCCTTGGGGCCGAGACTTCGATCTTGCGGCATACCCTCACCCGAGGTGCCGGTACGGCACATCCCAGAAACCAAGTCTTTTATCCGGGATCAGGGCGCTTTTGCGGCGCTCCCACCAGGAGCGAATCGTACAGGAGGCCCACGACACCAGCAACGATGGCCAGATCGGCCAGGTTAAAGACGTACCAGCTGAAGCTCCAGGCGGCGGTTTGGATGTGAAAAAGCACAAAATCCAAGACGCCTGGCCAATGAAACCGGTCAATGGCGTTGCCTAGCGCCCCACCGATAATCAACCCGAGCGCCGCCGCAGTCAGCCGGGACGACGCCCGCGCCAGCCAGATCCAAAGAAAAACGACCGCCACGGCCTTGAACGCAAGCAGCGCCCAGAGGCCAAGCAGTCCGCGTTGCGGAAGGAGCCCGTAGCTGATGCCGGTGTTCCAGGTGATCACGAGATCGATAAACGACGTGACCGCCACCCGGGCTCGGCTGGCGAGATCGAACGCGTATAAAAGCCAAAGCTTCGACGCTTGATCGACGATGGCGGTCACCACGGCGACGCCAAGGCCAAGTGCGCTCAAGGAACCCCAGACGTAGGCCCGCTCCGCGTTTCTTTGCACCGCATCCGCCATGCCGTTTCGTTCCCTACTCCGCCGCCTTGCGCATGGCGTCCCATTCGCGCAGCGCCTGCGCATCGCGCGGCGTTACGTCGGGATATTGCGGGTCGGAACCGACGGCCGGCGATATCTTCCAAGAGCGGGCGCATTTGCGCCCTTCGGCGCGGCGTGGTTCGACCGCGACGCCGGCCACGTCGCCGAGCCGAAACGCCGATGGCGGCCCCTCGCCTTCGACCAAGGTGGCGGCCGACGTAATGCACAATTCGGCCAGATCGACTTCGGTCGCGATACCGAAAAGCTCGGGGTCCGCGACATAAACGATCGGCGCGGCTTCGAGCGAAGAGCCGATGCGTTTGGCCGCCCGCTCGACTTCCAGCGCGCCGGTGACGACGCGGCGCAGGTCGCGCAGATCGCGCCACTTCTCCGCCAACGCTTCATTGCGCCAGGATACCGGCACGGCGGGAAAAGCTTCGAGGTGAACGGAAGCTGCGGCCGGATCGCGCGCAAGCCAAGCCTCCTCGGCGGTAAAGCACAGCATGGGTGCAAGCCACGCCACCGTGCAACGGAACAGATGATCGAGCGCGGTGAGGCAGGCCCGGCGCCGGACCGAGGAATAGGGATCGCAATAAAGCGCGTCTTTGCGGACATCGAAATAGAACGCCGAGAGGTCGACGGTCAAAAACGCGTTGAGCGCGGCGAAAATGCGCTTGTAGTCGAAATCGCCATAGGCCGCGCGAACGAGAGGATCGAGCTCGGCGAGCCGATGCAACATCAAGCGTTCGAGCTCCGGCATTTTATCTTCGGAAACGCGGTCCGCTTCGTTGAAGTTGCCGAGATTGCCGAGCATCCAGCGCAGCGTGTTGCGGAGCTTGCGATACGTGTCCACCGTGGTTTTAAGGATTTCCGGCCCGATGCGCAGGTCGTCGGCGTAATCCGCGGCACATACCCACATGCGCAGGATATCGGCGCCGGCTTGTTTGATCACATCCTGCGGCGCGGTGACATTGCCGAGCGATTTCGACATTTTGCGGCCGTTCTCGTCGAGCACGAAGCCGTGGGTCAGCACGACGTCGAACGGCGCGCGGCCGCGCGTGCCGCAACTTTCGAGCAACGATGACTGAAACCAGCCGCGATGCTGGTCGGAGCCTTCGAGATACATCACGGCTTCGTCGCCGCCGTCGGCCTTGCGCTTGATGTGGGCGAGCGCCGGAAAGTGTTTGGTGTCTTCCAGCACGAAGGCGTGCGTCGAGCCGGAGTCGAACCAGACATCGAGAATGTCGTCGATTTTTTGCCAGCCCTCGTTGGCTAGCTTGCCGAGGAAGCGCTCGCGCGCGCCGGGTCTGTACCAAGCGTCGGCGCCCTCTTCCTCGAAGGCGTCGACGATGCGGACATTCACGTCGGGATCGTTGAGAATCTCGACCGAGCCGTCCGGCTGCTCCTTGATGAAGACCGTGATCGGCACGCCCCAGGCGCGCTGGCGCGAGATCACCCAGTCGGGCCGAGTTGCGATCATGCCGTTGATGCGCTTCTCGCCTTGCTCCGGCACCCAGCGTGTCGCCTTGATCGCCTCGTGCGCGAGCTGCCGCAGCGTCAGGCCGTGTCTCGCCGTACCGCTCAACAACGCGATGGGCCTGTCAATTGCGATAAACCATTGCGGCGTATTGCGGAAGATCACCGGCTTCTTCGAGCGCCAGGAATGCGGGTACTGATGCTTCAAGCGCCCGCGCGCCAGCAGCATACCTGCGTCGATCAGCGCCTTGATCACCGCCTCGTTAGCGTCGCCTTTCTCACCTTTGTCGGTGAGCACGCGCTTGCCGGTGAAGCCCGGCGCCTGCTCGGTAAAGCGGCCGTCAGCGTCGACGGTGTAGGGGATTGTCGTGTTTATGTTGGCTGCCTCCAAAAGGCTCTTGTTCTCAGTCCATACGTCAAAGTCTTCGCGACCATGCCCCGGCGCTGTATGAACAAAGCCAGTGCCGGTGTCGTCGGTCACGTGATCGCCTTCGAGCATTGGAACTAGGAAGTCGTAGTCCCCTCCAAATCCTCGCAGCGGATGCGAGCAAGCAATCCTGTCAATCGCAGCAGGTGGCAAACTTAAAATTTGTTTGAAGGCGGTCACTCGTGCCTGACGGAGAACTTCCACTGCAAGCTTTTCCGCCAGCACATATTTGTCCCCGACCTTCGCCCAGTTTCCTCCTGGTGCATCAGTGACCTCATACAGGCCATAACTGATATTCGGTGAAAAGCTGATTGCTCGGTTTCCAGGAATAGTCCAAGGCGTCGTCGTCCAGATGACAACCGATGCGCCCCGCCAGGCATGCATCGCGCGCGCGGCCGCTTCGGCGGTCTCGCCAGTTCCTATGATAGGAAATCCGCTTGCTGTGCCGGTAACCGGAAACTTCACCCACGCCGTATCCGACGTGTAATCCTCATATTCGACTTCCGCCTCGGCGAGCGCGGTCTTTTCCACCACCGACCACATCACCGGCTTG
>Ga0182024_10016469_pt1 | contig 14017 bp, 46 predicted proteins | sample P32metaG_FD_120480 | JGI IMG/M metagenome (GOLD analysis project Ga0182024, IMG submission 120480) | Permafrost microbial communities from Stordalen Mire, Sweden - P3-2 metaG (Illumina Assembly) | ecosystem: Environmental > Terrestrial > Soil > Wetlands > Permafrost | place: Sweden: Stordalen... | reverse complement strand
TACTCCTTAGAAAAGGCGCCCGGTCTGCCTAGACCTCCACACCGGGCAAGAGAGGTGAAATACCAGGGTGACGAGTCCTGGCGTCTAGCCCGTGAGCGTCTCGAACAGAGCCGCTGCAGTGTTACGCTTATCCCTCAAGTTCCGTTCGGCATCCTTACGGATTTTTTCCCCACGAGGGGAGGCCAGAAGACCGGCGACGAGGCCTGGGATTTGTTCCTCGTAGTCCTTGAGCTTGCCGGGGTACTTCGGGTTCTTGTCCTTGATCGCAGTTGAAAGTGCAAGTTTGACCGCGGCCTTCGCCATACGCTGAATTTCAGCGTCGAGTGGATCAACGGCGACGGAGATTTGACGGACGCCGAACTCATAGGCTGTGCCGTACTCAGTGACTTTGGTTTGCCACTCGGTGACGTCGAGGGTCTTGCCTTCAGTGAGGGCGTCCTGTTCTTTTTTGAGCTTCGGCGCGAGGTTGTTGCGCACGTTCTCGCAAAGGGTTTGGTTCAGGGCAGACGCTTCACCTTCGGTAAGGACGTGACCCGCTTCGTATTTGAGCGGGACGGAAAAGACGTGGCCGGCGATTGTTACATCATGGGTTTGCATGGAAGGCTCCAAAAGAGACACGGAAGGTGTCGGGAGGGAATATGGGCTATTCGCCGGTGTCTGTCAACTCATTACTTCGGAGTTCATCATCATATTCCGCGTCAGACCATCCATCCTCCCAAGCTTCGAAATCGTAAGAACCTTGTGGGTAAGGATTTTCCTTTTGCTGTTTGTTGGTGTTGAATGCTTCCAGTCCTAAAGAGTAAGGACCGTTTGCGACAAACTCTGTTGGGATCAAATCTTCATCTTGCATGGTGGTGTTTCCCTTTTCTTTACGTGTTATGGCACAATCGGGCGATCGGCGTCAAGAGGTTTATTCAGTGGGTGGGCCATCGCTATTCGGTTTGGATAGAGCGGGCTTAGTTATTTCTAAGCAAGGAATCAAAGTCCTCATGAAATTCGAATTCCAGTGGCATGATTAGACAGAAATGTTGGAACTCCTCCTGGCGCATGATTAGATCACTACATTTACCTAATGCGCCTTCGTGGGCTCCGGCGAATACTCGCATGTGGACATGACCGCCGAGGGTTTTGTGATAGATGCGGAAGATCATAGTCCAAGTTCCCGTTTCAATTTATCGTACTGCTGTCGTTTAGACTGCAGTTGCTCTTTATAACGTGCTATTTGTTCTCGCGTATCAGCGTCAATTTCTTCTTGCGTTTTGGGCCTCCAATAAATAATCTTATAAGGTTCGTGACTTTCTCCGTAATAGTCCGCTTCAATTCGAGCTGACTCACGAAATTCTTCAGGAATTTTTTCTATAGCCTGTTCCAGCAATTCTTTGAACTTCATAAGTGGTCCGTCGAACCACTCATCACCAAATGGTAGGATTTCTACTCTTTTGTTATTCATCCTTCATATCCCTTCACGTCAATATAAACCAGTTCCTGTTTCGCCCTTGTGTCAATTACGTAGTAGATATTGTTCTCCTGCCTTAACTCCTCCTCCGTCTTTGCGAACTGTCCAGGAATTCTCCAACTATCCAGGTGATACACCGTATCAAACTCCAGTCCTTTGGCCTTGTGCCCGGACATTAGTTTCACCTTACCCTCCTGGGCAAAAAGGTGCTTCATGTAGTAGATGATCCCGGATAGGGTACTTGCAGCTTCTGCGAACACATGGAGGCACTCGACTCTGTCAGCTAGATTCCCCTTGTTCCGACTCTTTTTCTCTTGCTGGCTTGCCCACTCGTCAATCCTCGAATGAACCTTCTCCGAAGATATAGAGGGATCGCCGAGTTTCTCCATAATCTTGATAAGTGCCGGGCCAATATCTGAGCCGACGAGCTGGACCGAGCGGCCCGCAGCAAGGAGTCGCATCGCCGTTTTGAAAAGCGGTGCATTGTTGCGGCAGATGATGGCAATGTCGCCTGAGGCGATCGAAGATGCATTCCATGTTTCGAGTTCATTTATAGTTCCGCCTGGAAGGTTGGATTTGAAGTCTGGTACGTGCCACTGAGAGTTTTCTACAATTAGTTCAGGACAACGGAAAGAGGTGGAAAGTTTCAGATCGGACATGGAGTACTGGGAATGGAGAAGGGACATTCCTTCAATAGCTGCTCCACGGAAGCCATAGATCGATTGGTTGGGATCGCCGACTGCGATTAATCTTTCACGAACGAGTTTACGCAGCATGGCGTGGTTCAAAGGTGAGAGATCCTGGGCTTCGTCGATGCAGATCAAGGGGAACTGCGGGAAGGTTCCTCCGAATAGTGTAGGGAGGTAAATTTGATCGTTGAAGTCTATTGACCCGCGATATCCAAGATTTATTGAGGTGAGTACAGCGTCATCAATGTAACTAGCTGTGGCGATATCGACTTCATCTTCGAGGTCTTTGAAGAACTCCTCCCGAGTTATCAGGGATCGTTCGTGATACGGGCCTGGAGGAATATAACCTAGTTGCTTTGCAGAGCGAATACCGGAAAGGACTTCGGAGAACTCGAAGGTTTTTTGGAGGGTGGACGAGAGGTTTTCCTGGATGGATTTTACTATTTTGAAGTCTTTGGAGAAGTCGAGGGTTAGTCGAGGGGAGATGGCGCGAGACCAGATGCCATGGCCGAGACCGTTCAGGGTTTTAGAAGTAGCGTTAGGTGGGAGTCGGGCCTCCATTTCGGTGGCGATTTTTTTATTGAAAGCAAGGGCTAGAACTTTGGTAGGTGCCGCTGCCCGGACCATCTCGACTAGAGTGGAGGTTTTCCCGCACCCAGCGTAGGCAGTTACAAGAAGGTTGGCCGGGGACTCACGAACGGAGGAGATGCAGAGGGATTGTTCGTCAGTTAGTTGCATTTAAGCGTCTCCAAATAAGCTTTATGCCGTTTCCAGGTTTCGATCATTTGATCCGCCAACAGTATTGCGTTCGTGACTCCAATATCCTCAACATAAAACCCGCCGTCGGAGCCATGGGAGTAACCGAGTGTTTCCTCTCTGTTAATGCTTATACCTGGGTTGCCGCCGAAAGCATACACACGCTTACCGTCAGGGAAGACCAATTCGTCTGTTTCGTCGTCGTAGGAAATATTGTTCATTTAGTTCTCCAATCAAGAAATTTCTTGCTGTAAACTGATAGAGCTTTTATTGCAGTTTCATCATCTACCGCTTCGATCATGAAGTCGAGTAGGTCTAATTGCGCTTCTTGGAACGCGTGAAATGTGGCTGCATCCGCTACCCGCTCGCGATGTAGTAAGAGAGCCGCTTGATTTATGTTATTTTTCATCACCCACCTCCAAACAAATCACTGAAGTCTATCTTCGGAACCTCTTCTGCCGCTTCATACGGTGGCCTGCCCGAAGCTTCCCATAGATATTTCCAAAGTTCACGCATTCCAGTGTCAAAGTCGGTGAGGTCGATCAGGGTCAGGAACGAACCTTTGTGGTCAAAGACGCCGAGGGAGGTTTCATCGGATAAGATGAGGCGGAGTGCGCGGGCGGAATAGATATTGGACTTTGCGAAGAGTTCGGCTTTTTGCATCAATCGGTCCTTCCGCCACTGCCTGTTCGGGCGAGGTATTTATGTTCCTTTTCCACCCCGCGAGAGTTTAGGTAGTTCACTAGTTCTTCCCGTTCGTTCGCGACTCCGACCATCCATGATCCCCAACTTACGGCAGTTTCGAATGACCTGTCTATTTCCTCTATTCGAGAAAGTGCTTCGGAGGTGGTCATTTATCGAGTCTCCGATAGTGTATTTCTTTCCCCAAACGCACGGCGTATTCTTTTGCGCGAAGCATTCCAGGACTTATTCCTAAGTCGACGTAAACTGCGAGGTAGTCGCACCGGATTATCATTTCCGTATTCAGGGAAAGGCCCCGTTCACGGTCGGTGAGTTCAGCATCGTTTAGACACTGTGTGTAAAGAAGATGCGAGGCGAAGGGGAGTTCGCCTCGGGCGATGCAGTCGCGAAGGCAGCGACGGGCGTAGGCAACGTTGCGGGGAATATCCCCCGCGTAGGGGGACTCCATGACAACGAGGTTCATTTCCCACTTCCTACAGGCTTACCAAACGGTTGAATAGGCCGTCCTCGTGCCCAATTCTCCAATCGCTCAAGGCGTTCTTCAAAAGATTGAATGATAGTTGTGTTATCGCTTGGTTTGCGAGGCTTGCGCAAGATACCTATGGTATCCCCACGTAGGCTCTTAACATTCGCGAGTGAATATTCCATGTTACTTTCATCAACAATACGCTGATCGCTCCAGCCTTCATCGTACACGGCGTAGTTAGTTACTGTGTCGAAGTGACAAACCTGTCGTAGTTTGTCGGATAGGATTATGAGTTGTTTGGTGGTTAGTTTGTTGTATTTTTCGACCATTTTTATTCTCCGGTTAGTTTGGTACGGCATTTTGCCAGTTCAATAAACAACGGACGCAGTTCTTCAGAAACAGTACCACGACTTACAACAACGGCAATTGCTTCTAATGCCCTGACATAAGCAATTTCGTGATAGTATAAATTACGTGGGATCGCGCGAATTTCTAATTCATCTGTCACTTTCATTCCTTCGCCAGTTCGAGAGTGGTAATTCCCTCAACGCTCTCTTTAAGAGCCGCGGCCAGTTCTTTTCGTTTCCGGCCAAACTCTGCCTTACGAACTACCTCGATTACTTTTTCCTCTTTCTTTAGAAGGTCTTCGTAAGGCTGTGGATCGAACTTCCCTGCGATCCACTTGTACTGGATGGAAGACTCGTAGTCGATATCAACGTCTACATCACTTACGCGGGCAATTGTAAATTTATGTCCTGTGCCAGAAGGCACGATGACCAGATCGTCCTTTTTGATAGTTTGATCGAGGGATTTGTATGTGTACGCTGTACGGATATCCTGTGTAGTATCCATGTTATGGCCGAACTTAACGGCTATCCCCCGGACGTCCCGGTTGACTAGAAATATAGCTGTTGTGAGGTTCATTTACCTTCTCCTTGCTGGCGAAACTTGAGCTGCTCGAGTTCATAACCTAGTTTATCTATGATTTCTTTAACATCAACTATATCAGCTCGAATAATCTCCTTGTCATTTTGTACAACTACACGATATGTGTTTATATCAAGTCGCGTGACAGAGAATTGAAGTGCATCCGGCATAATTAATTCCTATTCATTCCAAAAGTCCTGAGCTTGTAAGTTGGAAAAATACCATAGCTTTAGCCACTTCTATTGGCGCACCGGTTAGTTCGTGGAGGTGAGCGACATACGCTTGAAGATGACAAAGGAAGAGTTTTTGCCCTGCGCCTGAGTCCCCAGAGTCTTCCACGGAGATGCGGTACTCAAGAAGGGAAGCCTCGCAGCGTCGGTCGGAGTCGATTTGAGTGTCGAGCATTTTAGGGGTCTCCCATAAACGTGGCTTCTTGATCGAAACGATCCTGCATGTAGGCAGGGAGATCTCCTTTTCTCCGGGCTCCGTTAGATATAAGCTCTTCTTTGCCAACTAAGCGGTTTTGGTAAGACTTCATTTCAGCCAGTCCCTGCGCACGAATGCCCTCCGGCATAGAAAAGACCGCTGCTTCGCCGCCGGGGTTTAGTCCAAGGGACGTAGCTACGGATAGTGCGTTGAATTTGTGGTCGGCCTCAACGACAGTTGCGCCGAGGAAGGCAGTTGTAGTGGCGAAGGAGATGTAGAATAAGCTCATTTCTTCCTCTTTGGTGGTTTCGGAAGGTAATCCTCCAGCCCATCAATCGTGATCCCCGGCGCTGGTTTACAAAATGGGCAGCCCTTCGCCTTGATCTTTTGATGGAACTGCCAATGGTGGAGTTGCTGTTCCGTCGGGGCTGCTACGTCGCCGATAGTGATCCGTTTCGCGGATTGTTCGAGCTGGTTGGCGTGACGAAGCATGGTTATGAGGGTTTCCTCAGCATGGCCAGGACGGAGGGCAGTTGGAGTGTGGCCGTTGTGGAGGTAAACAGAAAGGCCAGTCGCGGAGAGTTCGACGAGGAGTTTCACGACACACGACCATAGAACAAACGCAGGATACAATCATTGATTGACTCTCCGAATAGTTGTTTCTGTATGAGTTTCTTTAACGTTTTGTCCGAAATGGGAACTTCCCAGTCCCCGTTTGGTAGTTGGATGCCTGTTTCTTTCCAGTCGTACTCGGCGTGACTACGAACTATTGCACGAACTTCTTTTGTTATACGGATGTTGGGCATGAGTACCTCAGACGTGGAACATCTTTCTTGAGGAGTTTCACTCATCCTCCTTTACTTCTTGCTGTGCTTCCTCCCAACCTGCATCCCACAAGACGTGATCTGCACTATCTGGCGGAAAAGGGTTTGCAGATTTTGGTTTATTGGCTATATACGCATCAGCGCCTTGATTACGGGCGTTACCTTTAGTCATGATGTAATATCCCTTTCAACTTCTCTAAAAGCTTATTAGTCTCCGTAAATTCTACCCAGCGTCCGCACATTCGTTTTTCTATCATTGGAGGTAAATTCCCAGGAAAAACAGCGGGGTGGTTACTAGAAGTAGTGCTAGGGCTATCACTATCCAAGCTTGTTTGTCAGTCATGAGGATTACTCCCGAAGGGGCTGGAACCGTCTTTCATGTTTTATATACCATATCACGTGAAAGCGTGTCAAGGAGAATTTTCAGTAGAATGAGCCAGCTCTAATAGGGTTGAATAGAGCTGGCTCACAGCGCCTCTCGTCAGTATCGACGAGAGCAAGACCGGATTTGACCATACCTAGAGCTGTCATTAATGACGGCACAAGGATACTCTTTGCCGTCGTTCCAGGTCGCTATCCGATTAGAGCGCGTCGATTACATCAGCGACCATTTCGGGAGTAACGTCGCGCATTGCGTAGGGTTTATTGCAAGCGACTCCGATGAAGATTAGGTCACGAACGTGGTGACTTATATTGAATACAGAACACAAGTCATTCCAATAGAGATCATGAAATTCGTTGTCTGGGTCTATGCTGCCCAGGTTCAAGCCAAATTTCTGATCCGCGAGGCCTGCAGCGCAGTCTTCTCGGTTTGAGTAGTTCCAAATAAACCCCTCCGGCCATTCTTCTTTGTGGCGGAGGAGGTGGGAGAGTTCTTTCAGTGTCACTTGTTTCATGTTAGTCCATCCTGCTGACTTCAAACGTCCGATCTAGTTGGATCACGGCGACCCAGGAATAGGGATAAAATAGAATCGTCTCGGTACGGAGATGCGCCTGCGCGAGTGGATACATTGGCGGATCACCTGGATAGACGAGAGAGTTGTCCTTACCTAGGACAAACCCCAGCAGGGGTTTCCAGCCCCCGCCGTGTCGATAGTTGCTATTGAACTGCTCCTTTGCTGGTCGGTCATCATTGATGGAAAGCATCTCAGGAAGTAACCCGAGATCGTACAGTTGGAAATCAGGAGTGAGAGATTTAAACCGGATCATTTACTTTTACTCCTTTAAAGGCTGGGCGGATGAACCGCTGGAAATAACTGCCGATGCTTGGCGCGGTGGACAGTTGTCTGAATGTGTCCTGCGGAACTCCCTCGAATTTATAGGTCTGGCCAGTGTGGAACCGCACAAAGAGTACGGAACCATCATGGCCAAGGGCGGCGATGTTAGTGGAGGCGACGGGGGATAGGTTCATGTGGGTTTTCCTTTATACGTACTACGTGCCGAGATTGATCTCGAGTGATCCGTCTTGTTGCCTAAACGGGTTGTTGTGTGGACCATGCGCAAGGGCGTATCGCACAACGTCTCGCTCACTTTTGAACGGGCCAATATAAGCCTTTTCTGTTTCCTTTTCTTTGTAGATAGTTTGTCTGAGATACCAGCCCTCCGGTATCCTCTGTTCTGCAGTCTTCTCGACTATATCATACGTCACTTCCATCGTCTTTTTCCTCTATTTCTTCTGGGGGTTCTTCGTAGGTGGTGTAGACTACCGCTCCGGCGGCGACGCAAAGGATGAGTACGCCGACGGCGGCTGCGTGGAGGTTAGATGTCCTCATCTCGTTCCAGTGCCACACGTGGGGAATATTCCAGAGTAGAGCGCCAGTTACGAAACCAGTAAACAGGACTCTTTTTGCGAAAGATCGGACTCTCGCGGATGAATACCTGCCCAGCGTAAACCTCTGGTGTTGGGCGATCCGGGAATAGACGTTGGATTAGTTTTTTCAACTCACTCTCCATAGGTCGTCATGATGTAGATGACACCAGCACTGACAGTGCCTGCACACAAGAGAAAGATAATGTTTGGGGATATGGAACTCATGATGGTCGGGCACCATACTACAAAGAAGTGTCCGACGCCGTTATGGGAAAGGGTTATACAGGTGGCGATGGGGGGCCACAGGAGGAGGTGTTTTATTTTGTCTCGCAATATTATACTCCTTCGGCCAGAAGCTTTTGCACTGCCTGCCACCATCGTAGGAGTAGCGGAGTGGTATCCTCATCCTTCTCTTCCTCCGCACGCAGTGCTTCAGACGTTGCTTCTCGCTGCGCGAGTAGTGCGGTTTCCCAAGCGTCCATCAGCATCTCCTAATACAGAAAAACGTAGGTGGTGAAATCAACGATGATTGGGGAGGCGCGACTGGCATCAGGGCCAAGTTCAGGTTTCAACATGAATACCGTCACTTCCGGCGGTAACTGTTGCAGTTTGCTTATTAATTCACTTACGGTCATGAGTCACCTGTCGTGATCCAGAAACATTCCAAAGGAATGCCGTACCGGGCACTAACCTGCGCGAGCAATGCCTCCGCCTCTTCGAAGGTAGTACACTCGCCGAAGTTCTTGCCGGTGTCTTTGTGGATTATGGAATAGAAGTCCATTAGAGGGCCTCCAAGGCGGTGGCGATGTGCTCGGGACTGACCTCTTCGCGGTCACCTGACTCCAAGAAAATCTTTGCGGCAACAAAGTTCGGTATACCGAGTAGTGATGCAGCGTCGAAAATAGTCACTATATCTCTACCGCCTACCCATGTAGCATTTATAATTTCCAGAGCGCATCCTCTATGATGGCTGAAATCCCATTCGAAATTGTCAGGCCACTCTTCCTTATGCCGAAGAATGTATGCGAGACCAGTTACAGTTGGTTTGCTTAGATTGGGCTTCATTGATTTTCTCCTTCTTATGTGCGCTTCGCGTAACTAAGCTGCCTTTGCGATCCTGCCATAATACAACTGCCCAAACAGCTTATCGCGGGTTTCGATAGGTTCAAGGGCGAGTTGCACCAGTTTGTCTTTGTACTCCATGCCCCACAACTTCTTCGCGACGTCATGGTTGAAGATCAGGGCATCAGCCGAGGGAATTTCCTCGACGATTTGATATTCGAAACCGTCGCTTCGCTTGTCCACGGCAACGTAGACTAAATGATGCGCGATGATTACGTCACCTGCGTTAAAGACCTCCCGGATGATATCCTTGAAGAGTTGTGAGGACTCGCCGTTCCGATCATTTTCGAAGGGGCCGATCACACGAAGGCCAGTTGGGGTGTAGTCAGTTGTCGTTGACATTGATGGCCTCCAATCGTGCGGCGATGTCTTCGGGGAGGACTTCTGTTCCGTCCTTATTGAGGCCAATAAATATATGGAAGGCCTTTCTTCCCGAAATGTGTAATATATGAGCGGCATCAAAAGAGCTTAGTACCCAACTTTTCGTGTGTACCCATTTCCTGTCCATGAGGCCGAGAGCACAAGTTCTATGTGAATTGAAATCCCAATGAAAGTCCTCGGGCCACTCTTCTTTATGCCGGAGAATATAAGCCAGTCCCGCCACACTGGGTTTCGAAAGATCAGGCTTTTCCATTTTCTGCCTCCTTCAACATTTTTTCGAGGACTGCACGGCCTTCTACAGTCAATTTTCCTGCTTTTTGCTGTTCTCTCCAGAATGTGTAACCTTGTGGGGTTTCAGCCCATATAAACGCATGGATTAGTGAACTGATGTCCCCTGCCAGAACTTCTTTGATCGCTTCCACAGAAAGGTTCATGCTTCCCTCCATCTTGCGTAGTACCGCTGAGCAGCAGGCCAACTGGCATACAACGGCCAGCCGTAATAATCACGGGCGGCGAGTGGTGTTTGTTTTAGTGGGAGTTTAAGAATGATCGCCCGAGTAAGGGAGTCAGACGAGAGCCCCTGTCGATGCGCTGCCTGAGCGAGGTAGCCAATGAAGGCTGTACGAGGGCCGGAAGGGTACTCCGCGATTATTTCCACGATCCGGTCAGTCATCGCTTTCCCTTTCAAAGGCGTCGGCTGCTGTTTGCCAACCGGCTCGCCATTCATCGTGCTCTGGCTGAGCTGGGTAGTACGGATTATCCAGTTTATGGACTCCGTCATTGAACGCGTCATGTCCGAGGTTCCAGGCTTTAGTTTTCATTGTTTCTTTCCAGTCTGTATTGTCCATGTTTATCTCCTATGCCGCTGCATCTGACTGCCGTTCACTCCACGCACGATACTCTTGGGCTTCGCACCATCCTCGAAGCCAGTCGTATTGTTCTCGGGGGAAATCATATGGGTTGTTGCTAATAGGGATGCCCTGTTCGAACGCAAGGTATCCCTGTTTGAACGGGGTGAGCAGATTAGTTCGCATCGAGGTTCCCCAGATAAATAGAAAGACGCTGCCTGCGGGATATTACCCGTCTTGCGATAGCCTCGCGGTTCTCCCGTGCCTGTTTTTGGGCATCCTCGATTAACTGTACGTGATGCTTCGCGGGGATACGTGGGATGGCGTCGGCGCGGGTCTTCCCGCGGTAGTAAGAAAGTGGTCCGGGCATCCTTTATTCCTCCTCAACAAATTTTCCGTCCTCGATCTTGATCGGGGTCCACCCAAGGATTTTCCCTGTATCGTTGTCAATCCGCAGACTGGTATCACCACCACCCAAGACATCGTTCACGTATGGAAGATAATCTGAGTTCATTTCCGCTCCTTCATAACTGAGGGAAACGCGATCGTCGTGTTTAAGGTATAAATGAACTACTGCCATTTTAGTCTCCTTCGGACGTGTATCGTCCATCCTGCCCACTCTGACTGGGCAGGGAGCACGTTACAGTTCGTCAATGTGCGCCTCGATGATATCCGCGATCTCGGCGAAGGTCTTACCCATGTCGTTTTCCTGGGTAAGATCCACCGAAGGCCATGACAATTGTAGAGCTTTTTCAGGGATTACTCGGTTTTTATATTTACCCTCAGCTGTTTTCATCCCTGCCCAATTTTGCACTGACTGGGGTAAAGTAAACTGTGAACCGTCGAAATAATATGCTTTACTTTCCTCGTCCTCCTGTACCTCCGGCACCAATCCCTTCAGTATACACAACCTACCAAGACAGCAGTGCCCTATCCCGTTGAACAGCCTCTCTCTCGCCTGCGGCGGATTGCTTCGCAGGTCGGCGATCCAAAGTTCAGCTATTTCTCGGTTCATTTTAAGATTCCCCTTTGTAACCACGGACTACTTCGACAAGCCCTCGCAGACCCTTTATATGCACGTCGCCAGAAGGCAGGTCATTCGCCTCGGCCTCGAGTTCATCCGCGATTGACTCCAACTCATCATCGCGGAATAGAACTGAGAGTTTCGCGAGGAAGTCAATCCCCATCATGTAGACGTGTATTTGGTCGCTTTTTGAAGTCATTTCACTATCTTTCATTTTAGCCCTCCTTCACAGGCTTCAAGAACACAATCAAGCAGGCGACCATTAAACCCCTGGCGTAAAATGTCCTCGATTTCAGCGTGCGTGCTTGCGTCTGTTATTTCAGCACAACACTCATCAACGCGTTTTAGATAAAGTCCAAGTGCGTAGAAATTATACCCACGTTTGCCCTGCCTGCACCGATCGTAGGCAGTAACAGCATGGTTGAGTCTATCTTTTATCGTCATGACCGTCCTCGCACTAGTCTGCCTTGACGATATTCCACGAATGGATGACATCCTGTGCGGCCCGCTCCGCATCATTCAAGGCCCTTCTAGCGTGATGTACTGCTTCCTCTTCCGTGCCCATGGTTATGTTAGGCCAGTACCATACTGTTTCATGGATACTGAACGCAGGATGAAAAGGCCCGAGTCCATAGCTGGTCGCGATCAACCCTAACTGTATTTGCTGTTTCATGCCCGTACCTCCTTTAACCTATTCACTTCTTCCACTGTGTGACACCGATCCGGGCCGAAGTACATGTTGTACTGTTCCCTCCCACAACCCGGGCATTCATGCCCCTTTTCAAGCTCTCCCCCGGCCTCCAACTTCGCCCGGGAGTGTTCCCACACACATTGACAACTTCCGCACTTATGCTTATGCAAGTCGTCGTCGAGTAATCCCATAGACTGAAAAAGCTCTGCGATTGTCATGGCCTTTGTCCCCTTGCCGCACGGATATAAACTGCCAGGGCTTCAAGAGTATCAGGATAGAAACTTCCGTCCAGTATAACACTGTCCTCTCCGAAGGTATATTCCATGTAGCTCATACCCCCGTATAGGTTGCCGTTCTCCTGAAGTTCACCTGTGAGTTCCTCTTTTGCTTGCGCTTGCGTCATGGCCTTTGGTCCGCTCTGTTGCGTCGATCAAGCCATACCACATTCTCGCGGTCGGGTCAAGCCCCTTTATTCAGTATACCGCTTGTCCCTGCGCCGATCCGCGATCACGAAGTCAATCGCTTCCCAATCACTATCTATAATCTCAGTCTTCGGTACAAATTGTTGATCCCCGTTCACGTCAGTAACTAAAAACCGATCCCCTAAGTCCCTGACGTTAAAATCTCCCCGCGATAGCTTCCGTTTTCTTCTTCTATACTCGTAGTGTCCATCATCCGCCCACTCTATCAGTCTGTCGATCCTGGGCCACGCCGTTTCCGGGGTTTCACTTCTAACCATCTGTAACTCGCGCATCACGAAGGCAGGGACTCGCATATCACTTCACCTTTCCGGTTCTGCACAAATTAATTGAAATAATAACTTACGTGCCTCTAAAGATTTTTCCGCATAACCAACTTGATGATTGCTAATAATTGCATTACGTAATGAATCACGCCATACCCAATCAGTCATTAATCTCTGTACCCGCTTGTACGCAAAAGCACTTACTAATTGCTGTTCGATAGTGAGTTGTTTTAGGGTAGTCATTGCTTACCTCCATTTTGTTGGACCATACCACACCCTTCCGTCCCGATCAACCCTTTTATTCAGTCCCGTGTCCTAAACTGCCCTGCCCTGTACTGCAGTTCCGTTCCAGTGGGCCAGCGACTGCAACCGGAGCGTGTAAAGTCGTGGCGGAAATGTGTCCCCCGACATTACATATTTTTAATGAACCCTTTCGTCCCCAAAACGCCCACATATTTCGTATGTATTGCCCGTAAGTCATTGATATCGTTACTGGGGATCAAAGGGACGCTAGTACAGCAACTGACCCCCCCCCATGAGGCGGGTTGTAGGAGGTTGTAGGTAGGGGTTATTAAAAAAAAATTATTAATTAAAAGGGGGGGGAACCCTCAGAGGGGGGGGTCAGTTGTTGTACTATTCACCCCATGCACCCGCAGCGAAAACCCCAATGAAATCAATGGTCGTTGTCCAAAAAAGCCACCTGAAAGATATAAAAGATGTACGGATAGGGGACGAAAGGGTTCATTAAAAATAGTTAACCTAAAAAGCCACAATTCACCGCCACAATTGCCGAAAAATGGTTTCGGAAAGGCCGAAGCGTTCTAGTTTCCAGTAAGGGACTGTGCGCTCCACGCAGTGGTCGTTCGGATAGGGGGAAAAAACTGGTCGTGGAAAACTGGGAAAGGAAAGTTAAAAACTGTGGCCAGAGGTAGGAATAATATGTCTGGGAAGGGGGTTTGGTCACAGTTTTGCCACGAAGTGACGAGGGACTGGTTGTTTTTGGCTTCCAGTCTCCCGGAAAGGACAGTTGTTATTTGTTGAAGGGCCAGGGGCACGATTTACCCCTGGCAGTTGTCTCTCAAATCACGACTTCCTTCGCCGCCTCCTCGATCTCCTTTTCCATTTCCTTCGCCATCTCGACGTTCGCCGT
>Ga0182024_10016468_pt1 | contig 14020 bp, 16 predicted proteins | sample P32metaG_FD_120480 | JGI IMG/M metagenome (GOLD analysis project Ga0182024, IMG submission 120480) | Permafrost microbial communities from Stordalen Mire, Sweden - P3-2 metaG (Illumina Assembly) | ecosystem: Environmental > Terrestrial > Soil > Wetlands > Permafrost | place: Sweden: Stordalen... | reverse complement strand
GAACTCCTGGGGTGACGAAGCGGGGTGGATTTCCGACCTCCTCTCACCCTACCAGCTGCCCACGCGAATTTCCCACCCAAGTAACAGCTGCACACCCCGGCCGTCGGGGGCGATGCTCTTGCCGCCGACTTTCATGTGCAGCTTGGGGATGAGCGTCCAGCCTTTGATCTCTTTGGCGGTGTCGGCGAGGAGGCGTTGGAAGGCGGTTTCCAGGGCGCCCTCATGCTCGACGCGCTGGCCGCTGTAGGCCTGGAGGGCGGCGTGGTACTGCTGAATGGCTTTGTGGCCGGGCTTGAGGCGGCTGTTTCGGGACATGGACGGCGCGTCCTCGCGTTCCTGTAATGGGCAAAAGGGATGTCTTATGTCCTTCGCACGGCGTTTCCGGCGCGACGGCTCGCGCGGCTTGCGAAGAACCTTGGGCTTTCACGGCAACCGATGCTTCGCAAGATACCCCTATCGCCCGGCTTGCGTCAAGCGCCGTCGGCGGTATTTGTCGGGCGGGAAGGTCCGGGATCGACTCGTGGCGAGGTGTCCAGGAACGGGGTCGGCCTCGGACGCACGGGTACGTCATCCAGGAAAACCATCCGCACCGGCCCGCCGTCGCGAAATCCCCATCGCCGGCGTTCATCCGGATGGTATAATTCCAGCATGAAATCCGCGAAAACCGCTTCCGTTCTCGACCGTCTGGTGGCCCCCCTCGGCGAGTGTCTAACGCCGGAGTCGGCCCGGCGGCTGCTGGCCTTGAAGGCCGATTCGACCCTGCAAGCCCGCGTGGACTACCTGGCCGGCCGCCGCAACGAGGGGCTGCTCACGCCCGAAGAAGAGGCGGAGTACGGCAAATACGTCTCCTATGGCACTTTCATCGCCGTCCTCAAGTCCAAGGCCCGCCAACTCCTCGCCGATTCTCCGGGTGAATGATGGACGCGGCTCTCCGTGCCCTCGTCTGGAATCGATCCTGACGCCTCTGATCCTCCCTTGCCACATGAAAACGCCGCGGGGCCGCGACCCGAGCCATCGTTCGGGTCGCGGCCCCGCGGTGCATTCCTGGAAGGCGGCCGCCTACGCCGGGCTGGCCGCCACTTCCACGTCGCCGCGCTCCGTGGCCGGCAGGCCGCGCGGCAGCTTCACCACCAGCACCGAACTCGAGGCGTCGCGCAGCACGCGCTCGGCCACGCTGCCCATCAACAGCCGTTCCACGCCGGTGCGGCCGTGCGTCCCCATCACGATCAGGTCCATGCCGGCGTCGCGCCCGTAACGCACGATCTCCTCGGCCGGGTCGCCCACCAAAAAGACGTGGCGGACGGGGATGCTCGCGTCCACGGGGCGGATCTGTTCCAGCTGGTTCTGCCAGTACCGGCGGTCGGCGTCCTCGTCGCCCTCGGAGCCGGGCGTGATCATGTCGGGCGTGTACACGAACAGCACGGTGAGGCTGGCCCCGTGGCTCTCGGCCTGGGCGATGGCGTGGAAATACGCCTGGTTCGAGTAGGACGAGAAGTCCGTCGGATAAAGGATCTTCGAGATTCGGATCACGACTGCTACCTCCTTGGCGTCAATGCCGTTCGGACACGGAGTGGAAAGGACTCGCCGCACGCCGCATTACGGGGGGCGACCCCTGACAGATGGGAGGGGCCGGACCACCAGGGATTATCCTATCAGTCGGGACGGGCCGCGCCAAATGGTTGCGCCAGTCGTTGGCCGCGCCAAAACGTCTGTTCCGCCGCCGCCCCGTCGGGTAGGATCACCGCATGGACGAGCCGATTGCCACCGACCCCCCCGAACTCGCGGCCAAGATCGCGCGTCTGGTGGAGGAGCGCGGCTGGAACCAGGAGGAATTCGCCCGCATCGCCCGCGTCAACCGCCACACCGCCCGGCAGATCCTCCTCGGCTCCGCCGACCGCAGCCTCCGCAACTCCACCATCCTGGCCTGCGCCCGGGCGCTGGGGCTGTCCGTCAGCGACCTGCGCGCCCGGCCGCTGGAGAAGCTATTGCCGCTGATGCGCGACGCCCAGCCGTCCGACGGCGAGGCCGGGCTGCGCCGCCTCCACGACCAGGCCACGCAGCCGGAACTCGTCGCCTGGCTGGAACGCAACCCCGACCGGGCGCGGCGGCTGTCGGCCGACGACCGCGACGAACTGCTGGCCCTGCAAGGCGCGGCGGGGCCGCTCAAGACCTTCGGCGTCGAGGGTTTCGTGCAACGCCTGGAGCGCCGCCGGAAGATCGTGGAACGCATTCACGCCATCGCCGGTACGGAATATCTGGATTTGCTGGAGCAGATCGTGGACCTCATCCACGACCGCGTCCAGCCGGGCCAACGCCGCCCGTCGGAGCCGCGACCGTAGCACAAGCTTAAGCTTGTGCAACAACGGACTTCGCACTGGAACCCTATGCCGCCGCCAGCCGCCCTCCTCCGACCCGCCGCGCCGCCCCGCACCTTCCGCGCTTTCCGCCACCGCAACTACCGCCTCTATTTCTACGGACAATTGGTGTCGCTGACAGGCAGCTGGGTGCAGACCGCCGCCCTGACGTGGCTGGCCTGGGACCGCACCGACAAGGCGCTCTGGCCCGGCCTGGTGGTGGCGGCCCAGGTGTTGCCGACGCTGCTGCTCGGCGCCTGGGGCGGCGCCCTGGCCGACCGCATCCCCAAGCGCCGGCTCATCATGGTCACGCAGGCCGCCTTCCTGGCCCAGGCCCTCGGGCTGGCGGCCGTCGTCTGGTGCGGACGGCTCACCCCCTGGTACATGCTGGTTTTCGCGGCCGCCGCCGGCGTCGTCAACGCCCTGGACTTGCCGGCCCGTTTGGCCTTCGTCGTCGATATGGTCGGCCGCGACGACCTGCACAACGCCGTCGCCCTGAACTCGCTCATGTTCAACGCCGCCCGCGTCGTCGGCCCCGCCGTCGGGGCGCTGCTGCTGTGGCTGGCGGGGCCGGCCCTCTGTTTCTTGCTGAACGCCCTGAGCTTTCTGGCGGTGCTCGCCGCTTTGGCGCTGATGGACGTCAACGGCGACGCGCCGGAGGCGCCGCGGGGGGAAAGACGGCCGGCCCTGTGGGACGGCCTCCGCTTCGTGGCGGGAAGGAGAGATTTGCTATTGCTGATGGGGATGACGGCCGCGGTCGGTTTGTTCGCGTGGCCGATCCTGTCGCTGCTGACGGCGGTGGCGGGCCGCCGTCTCGACGCCAACGCCAACGGCTTCGGCTACGGGATGCTGCTCTGTTCGTTCGGGGCCGGCGCCCTGCCCTCGACGCTGCTGGCCGCCTCGTGCGATTCGCCGGCCATGCGGCGGCGGTTCCTCGCCGTCGGCGTCGTCCTGACGGCGACCGGCCTGCTCGGCTTGGCGGCGGCCGGCAGGCTGACGCTGGCGCTGCCCTGCTGCGCCCTGCTGGGCGGCGGACTAATCCTGTTCAACTCCACCAGCCAGACCATCATGCAGCTCAGCGCCGACGACCACAACCGCGGCCGCGTCCTGTCGATCTGGTCGATGGTCTTGAGCATCGCGGCGCCGGTGGGCGGCCTCGCGGCCGGGCAGGCCGTGGACCTGCTCGACGTGCCGGCGGTGCTGGCGGTGCTGGCGGGGGGTCTGATCGTGTCGGCGGCGGTGGTGTTCGTGCTAGGGCGGCGCGGCGGAGACGGACGCGGCGCCGCCCCCGTTTATCGGCCCGCGGAAAAGTAATGTCCGGGGCAAAGGGAGATCCGAAGCGTGGAAAAAGTTTCGCCGGCGCCGCCGGTCCTCCCGGATGGCGTCCCATTCCACGGCGACCACGCTCTCCATGTGCTGGGCGTCGGCCGGATGAACTGCCCTGGCCGGGGTTCAAAATGGCCGTAGCGCCCTACCCCGGCGCGGGCGATGTGGGTAAAATGGAGGCACGGAAGAATCGCTGGCGCCTGCGACTAAGGAGCCGCCGTGGCCCTGACCAACACGGATCGCGAACTGATCCGCCGCTGTCTGACCCGGCAGACCGGCGCCTGGAACGACTTCGTGGACCGCTACCTCGGTCTCGTTTACCACGTCATCCACCACACCGCCCACCTGCGCAGCACGCCGCTGCGGCCGGAGGACGTGGAAGACCTCGCCGCCGAGGTGATGCTGCAAATCGTCGCCCACGACTACGCCGTGCTCCGCCAGTTCCGCGGCGCCAGCAGCCTGGCGACGTACCTCACCGTCATCGCCCGCCGGTTGTGCGTTCAGGAATTGGCCAAGCGCAGCGCCGCCCGCGACGTGCAGCCGGCCTCCGACGAGGGGCTTCACGAAGCCGAGGCGGACGAGCCGGCCGGGGCCAAGGGATTGGAGAGCCTTGAGGAGGTGGAAAAGCTGCTCGGCAAGCTGCCGGCCCGCGAGCGCGAGGTGGTGCGTCTCTACTACATCGAGGGCCGCAATTACGAGGAAATCAGCACGGAACTGGGCCTGCCCATCAACAGCATCGGGCCGATTCTGTCGCGGGCGCGGAAAAAGCTCCGTAAAGACGTTAAGTCTCCGCCGCCGACGGTCCACCGCCGCGACCTGCCGAGCAAGGCGCCGGAGTAACGCGGCTCACTTCGCCGCCGGCACGTTCAGCCCCGTCCGCTGGATCGACATCTGCGAATAACCGCTCGGCGCATCCGGCGCCGCCTGGGCCAAGTTGGACGATGGGATGCCCGACAGGTCGGCCCGGCTAAACAGCTTGGCGGCGTGCGGCGCGTCGATGCCGTTCACCTGCGTGTCGTACAGCCGCATCGTCATTTCGATCTGCTGCGGCCGCCACACCAGCTGCACTCGCTGGGGGACCACCGCCCGTTCCTGGCCGATCTGGACCGTCTGCACTTCCAGGATCGACGCCCGACAGATTTCGTTGCCCTTGTCGTCCAGCAGGACGTGGGCGAGCACCTGCGGCTTGCCCGGCCCCGCTTGCGTCCGGTTAAAGACCGTCACCCGCTGCACCGGCTGACCCTGGGCGGAAACCGTCTTCTCGACGAGGCTCACCGTCCGGGCGTCTTCCTTGAGCGAATATTCCTTGCTCGGGTCGTACTCGCCCATGCCGAGGGCGGCCACAATCATGTCCGGCTGGAAGGGGAACGGCATCCGCGCCTTGCCGGCCGCCATGTCCTGGTAGGAGCAGTAGTGGACGCGGGCCACGCCGTCCTGGTCCTTGCCCTGGCCGATGTAGAACCAAAATTCATCGTTGTTGGAGCCGATGTCCACGGCCTGCTGGCCGGCCAGGGTGGCCCGCAGGCGGAAGTCGCGCGGCTTCTCGCAGAACAGGCTGCCGACGAGTCCGATGCCCTCGCGCCCTTCCTTGGCGTCGATTTCCAGCCGCGTGGACTTGATCGACTGGAGGGCGTGGGCGTTGTCGTTCATGTAAGCGACGAGTTGGGCGGGCGACGGCTTCAGGGCCGTCACGGCGGGCGAGGGGACGTCGGGGACCAACTCGCGCCGGCAGCCGGGCAGGCACCCGAACGCGACGACGGCCACACCCAGGCCCGCGAGGATTGCTAACCGCCGCATGGGACCGCCCTCAACAAAAGCTCGTCGTGGACCCGGCGGGACTTATTCCCAGCCGAGGGCCTGGAACACGTCTTCCTGAACCGCCGCCATTTCCTCGTCGGTGAGGCGGGGGTTGGCGACCTCGTGCCGCGTCCCGGTGCGGACGCATCGAAGACAAAGCACCTCGCGGCCGTCTTCGTTCCGCGTTTCCTCGAACTTGAACCGCTTCCGCCGCATCAGCAGCAGGGCCAGCACGAAGCGGAAGTTCTCGCCCGCCGGCCCCGTCCGGCCTTCCAGACGCCCGAAGCATTCCAGCAGCATGTCGTCGTCGATGGGGGGGCGGCGACGGCCGCCGGCGGCCTGGACGCGGCCCGCCCAGAAGCTGAAGGCGTCGGCCGGCGGGCCTTGCCACGCTTCCGCGCCGTAGTCCCTGCGGACGAATTTGCCTCCCTCGTCGAGGAGCACGCTGAAGTAGCGTTCGCCGGGCTTCAGCTCCCGGCCGCTGACGACGCAGCGGCGGGTGTTCGGCTGGATCTGGTATTCCGTCACGGAACGTCCCTCCCACGGGCGGGAGTCCAGCGTCATCCCATCCTATCGTCGTGGCCTTCGGCCCGGCAACCGGCCGGCCGAATTACCGGCCCGAATTTATACCGTCTCCGGGCCGACCGTACCAGATGGGATGGATGTGCGAGCAGCCGTCGAGTGCGCCTTTGAAGTTAGGCGAGCGGCGCGGCGTCAGCCCGCCGGTTTAGAATAGCGTCGCGGGACAGGCGCTACACCGGCGGGCTGACGCCGCGCCGCTCGCCGCCTATTTCTTCGCCCAGCGCCGTAGATCGTCCATCACTTCATCGGGCGTTTCACGGCCCCAGCCGGTGTATTCGCCGCGCAGAACGCCGTCGGCGTCGAGGAGCATCAACTTCGGCGTGCCGTCCACGTCGTAACTGATGCGCAGGCCGGTGCCGTCGAGGACGGGTACGGTCAACTTGAGGTCGGCGCGCTGCTTGCGGGCGGCGTCTGGGTCGCCGGACATGGACAGGGCCAGCACGGTCAGTTCCTTGGAAGCGCTCATGCGTTGGGCGTAGCCGAGCACGTCCGCCGCGGTCGGCGAAGCCGGGTTGTAGAAAACGAGCAGCACCGGCTTGCCCAGCGCCTGGCGCAGGCGGAACGAATGGGAGGTGGCGAGATCGGGCGCGAGGAAGTCGGGCGCCGCCTCGCCGACGGCGGCGACGACGATGGCGCCCGGCTTGTCTTCGGCGGGCGGGGCCGGCGGCGTCTCGCCGCGCTGGGCGGCCTCGACGCGGCGCTTGACCTGATAGATGGCCTCGCGGTAAGGCGTCTGCGGCTGGTGATCGAGGTGATAGGCGATCCGGTTTAGCAGAGCGGACAGCTGCGATCCGTACTTGGCGGGCGTCCCCAGCAGCGGGGCGGCGGCCTCGGCGAAGGCGTGCGCCTGGACGATCTCGCGCTGGCGCTCCTCGAAGAGGCGGCCGGGGTACTGCATCGGCTCTTCCAGTTCGTAGCGCAGCACGCTCTTGTAGGTCGGTTCGTCGTGTCCCGGCTCCCGGCGCTCGATGACGCGCTGCACGCGGCCGGCGACGCCGAGGCGCGGCCCCAGCCAGACGAGGTCGGTGCGCCGCCAGGCGGTGCGGTCGGCCCGCGGCTTGTCCCAGTCCTCGGACTTTTGCACGCCTTCGAGTTTCAGACAACGGACGCCGTCCACCATGTCGGCGCCGACGACGCGCCAGGCGTGGACCGGCCGCCCCTCTTCCCCGGTTTCCCAGGTCGAATCGGCGGCGACTTTGCCGTCCGGCACGGCCGCGAAGGCGCCGGACTCCACGGTCGGCGGCCCTTCCAGCGGCACGGTGAGCGACGCCCCCGGCCCGGCGGTGACGCCGCCCTGCAAATCGACGCGGGCCAGTTCCAGCCGAACCGACTCGGCCGGCGGCGGCCCGACCACGGCCGGGGCGCCGGACGGCGTTTCGCGCTTTTTGAGGATGGTAAGGAAGGCGATGTCGGCGCCTTGCGGCGGCGTATCGAGGACGAAGACGCGCGATTCGATGCGGAAGGCCCGGCTGAACTGGACGCTGCCGCCGGCGGCCTCTTCGGTGAAGGCGCCGCGGTAGACGAGTTCCTGGGCCTTGCTCAGGCGCGGCGCCACGGCCCAATCGCCGCGCCAGGCCGAACCGGGCGGCGCCTGGGCCGGGGCGAGGAGACAGCCGAGCAAGCACAAGGTCGCTGTCATGGGTTATCCGACTTCGCGTTAGGGACGAGGGATCGGGCGCCACGCCGCCGGGCGCATCAGTAGTCGCGGCCGGAATATAGCAACGTCCATGGCGTCCGCAAGTGGAAATCCGGGCGGAGGGTGAAAGGAGAAGATAGGAGGTTTAGCCGCGACCCGGCAGGGGAGCGCGCCGGCCGCACCATTTTGTTGCCCCGTCCCGTCATTCGGTGTACGATCTACTTTACCGCCTGACCGCCCCTCCCGCCGCGCTTGCGAGGTCCTTCCGGCATGATGCGACACGCCGTCCTGACACTCCCGCTGTTGCTGGCAGCCGCCGTCGCGTCGGCTGCGGACCCCGCGCCGGGCGGCGACGACTTCTTCGAGAAGGAGGTGCGGCCGCTGCTCGTCGAGCGCTGCCTCAAGTGTCACGGCGAAACCAAACCCAAAGGCGATCTGAGACTCACCTCCCTCGCCCACGTCCTCGAAGGCGGCGTTCGCGGCCCCGCCGTGGCGCCCGGCAAGCCCGACGACAGCCTGATCGTCCAGGCCGTCCGCTTCAAGGACGCGCCCAAAATGCCGCCGACGGGCAAACTCGACGACCGGGAAATTCAGGTGTTCACCCACTGGGTCGAGTTGGGCGCCCCCTGGCCGAAGACGGCCGTTCTGGCGCCCGTAGGTCCAGGCTTTCAGATCACCGAGGAACAGAGGCGTTTCTGGTCGTTCCAGCCGGTCAAGGCGACGGAACCGCCGGCCGTCAAGGACGCCGCCTGGAACGGCTCGCCCATCGACCGCTTCCTCCAGGCAAAGCGCGAGGCGCTCGGTCTCACGCCCGTCGGCCCCGTCGACAAGCGCGTGCTGATCCGCCGCGTGACGTTCGACCTGACCGGGTTGCCGCCGACGCCGGAGGAAATCGACGCCTTCCTGGCGGACGCTTCGCCGACGGCGTTCGAGAAGGTGGTCGATCGTTTACTGGCGTCGCCGGCCTACGGCGAACGCTGGGGCCGCTTCTGGCTCGACGTGGCCCACTACGCCGACACGGCCGGCGAGACCGCCGACTTTCCCGTGCCGCAGGCCTATCGCTATCGCAATTACGTCATCGACTCCTTCAACGCCGACAAGCCGTATGACCAGTTCGTCCGCGAGCAGATCGCCGGCGACCTGCTGCCCGGCCCGCCGGACAAGGCCGGCGAACGGCTGATCGCCACCGGCTTCATCGCCGGCGCCCGCCGCTTCGGCTTCGACCCGCAGAACTACCACCACCTTACCATCGAAGACACCATCGACACGACGGGCAAGGCGATCCTCGGCCTGACCGTCGCCTGCGGCCGATGCCACGACCACAAATTCGACCCGATCGCGCAGGCGGATTATTACGCTTTATACGGGATCTTCGATAGCACCAAATATCCGTTCCCCGGCTCCGAGGAGCGCAAGGCGCCGGCGGACTTCCCGAAGCTGCCGACCGGCGAACCCGTCTACGCCCTCGGCGAGGGGACGCCGCACAACGTCCACATCCACAAGCGTGGCGACCCGACGAACCTCGGCCCGGAGGCGCCGCGCCGCTTCCTGCAAATCCTCGGCGGGCAGCCGTTGCCCGCCGATTGCAAGGGCAGCGGCCGCTTGCAGCTGGCGGAATGGCTGAGCAGCCCGAAGAACCCGCTGACGGCCCGCGTGATGGTGAACCGCATCTGGCAGCACCATTTCGGAGAGGGATTGGTGCGCACGCCGAACAACTTCGGCAAACAGGGCCGGCCGCCGACGCACCCGGAACTGCTCGACTACCTCGCCGACCGTTTCGTCGCCGGCGGCTGGTCGGTCAAGGCGATGCACAAGATGATCTTGCTGTCGCGCGGCTACCAGCTTTCGTCGGCCGACGACGAACACGACCGGGCGCTGGACCCCAACGATGAGGCTTTGTGGCGCTTCGACCGCCGGCGGCTGGACGCCGAGGCGATCCGCGATTCGCTCCTGGCCGTGAGCGGGGCGCTGGACCGCACGACGGCGGGACCGCACCCGTTCCCGCCGGCCAACACCTGGAATTTCACGCAGCACAGCCCTTTCCAGGCCGTTTACGAGACGAACCATCGCAGCGTCTACCTGATGACGCAGCGCACGCGCCGCCACCCGTTCCTGGGCCTGTTCGACGGGGCCGACCCCAACGCCAGCACCGGCCAGCGCTCGACGACGACCGTGCCGACGCAGGCGCTGTTCTTCCTCAACGACCCATTCGTCCACGAACAGGCGGATCGGTTCGCAGCCCGGTTGCTGCAAGCCGCGCCGGAGGACGGGCCGCGCATCGACCTCGCGCATCGGATCGTCTACGGCCGGCCGGCGACGTTGGAAGAGACGCGCGCCGGCGAAGAGTACCTGCGAAAGTACGTCCAGGGGCTGAAAGACGCGGGTGTACCGCCGGAGAAGCAGGTTGCGGCGGCGTGGGCGAGTTATGCCCGCGTGCTGTTCGCCGCCAACGAGTTCATTTACCTTGATTGAAGAGGAATCGAACCGCCAAGACGCCAAGAGCGCCAAGAAGACTATTCTCTATCCTTGGCGCTCTTGGCGTCTTGGCGGTTCGATTTGAAGGGGCTGACGCATGAACGATCAACGCTGCTGCACGCGACGGGACGCCCTTCGGTTCGCCTTCGGCGGCGCCGGGTCGCTGCTGGCGGCCGGCCTGTTGCATGAGCTGTGCGCCGCCGACGAGGCCCGCCAAGCGTCGGGCGACCCGCTCGCGCCCAAGGCGCCGCACTTCCCGGCCAAGGCCAAGCGCGTCATCTTCCTGTTCCACACCGGCGGCGTCTCCCACGTCGATTCCTTCGACCCCAAGCCCAAGCTGTTCGCGGACCACGGCAAGACCGTGAACATCGACGAATGGCAGGGCAAGCCCGGCAAGTACACTCGCTATCTCAAAAAGCCGCAATGGGCCTTCAAACCCTACGGCAAGTGCGGCACCGAGGTCAGCGACCTGTTCCCGCACGTCGGCGGCCGCGTGGACGACATCTGCATGATCCGCTCGCTGCGGTCGGACCACACGAACCACTACGAAGCGACGCTGATGATGCACACCGGGTCGATCACGTTCGCCCGGCCGAGCATCGGCGCCTGGGTCAGCTACGGCCTCGGCACCGTCAACCGCAACCTGCCGTCGTTCCTGGTGCTGGCGCCGGCCGTGCCCTACGCCGGCGACCAGACGTGGGGGGCCGACTTCCTGCCCGGCTGCCATCAGGGCACGCGCGTCACGCCGGGGCCGACGCCCATCGCCGACCTCGCCCGCCGCACGGCCTCCGCCGATCTGCAAAATCTGGAACGCGACCTGCTCCAGCAGTCCAACGAGCAACACCTCGAACGCCGACCCGGCGATGCCGAGTTGGCGGCGCGCGTGCGGTCGTTCGAGACGGCTTACGGAATGCAACAGGAGGCGCCGGAGGCGTTCGATTTGTCGAAGGAGTCGGACGCGACGTTGCAGCTCTACGGCCTGCAACGCGGCAACAACACGAGCTTCGCGTGGCAATGCCTCGTGGCCCGGCGGTTGGCGGAACGCGGCGTGCGCTTCATTGAATTGATCGATACCGGATCGTCCAACAACTGGGATTCGCACGCCGACATGCTGGCCCACGCCCCGCTGGCGAAGAACGCCGACCAGCCGATCGCCGGCCTGCTAACGGACCTGAAGCAGAGGGGAATGCTCGACGATACGCTGGTGGTGTGGTGTACCGAGTTCGGCCGGACGCCGTACCACGAACAGGCCGACGCCAAGGGCCGCGAACATCACCACTGGGCCTTTTCGTGCTGGATGGCCGGCGGCGGCGTCAAGGGCGGCATCGTCCACGGCGCCACCGACGAGTACGGCATCCACGTGGCCGAAGATCAGGTACACGTGCATGATTTCCATGCCACGATCCTGCACCTGATGGGGCTGGACCATGAGAAGCTGACGTACCGCCATGCCGGCCGCGATTACCGGCTGACCGACGTGTCGGGGCGGGTGGTGAAGGAGATTTTGGCGTGAAGGCGGGACATGGTTTCCCGACACCAGCCGGAAGAGCGAGTGAGCCACGGTGTCCGAAGTGGTATGATAGTGAGCAGGCGGTGCCCCACGATACCCGAGGACTCCGATGGAAGATACCAACGCAATCGATGTCGCGCGCCGACCCGATGCGACGCCGACCCGCGAAAGTGGGGCGCTCTGGCAGGCCAGGACCTTAGCCGAACTCTCGGCGTTGCAAGGCGTTTCTTTGACCCCGGATTACGGTGCGCTGGTGGGCCGGGCGAAGGAGTTGTGGGCCGACGACGCCGAATTAGACGCCTTCCTGGCCGATTTGCGCGTAAGCCGGCGGGAGGGCGGCTGAGCGGTGGCCACTCGCCTTCTCGATACGAACATCGTCTCCTACGTCTTGAAGGGGCATTCGGCGGCTGCAAGACCGTGGCGCTGTCCGCCGCAAACGGGCAGGGGCGCCTTCATTCCGCTCGAACAGACCACCGTGCGCCGTAAGGGCGAGTGAGCCAACAGGAAAGGGGACCGACATGATCGAACTGACGGAACAACAGCGGCAGGAGTTGGGCGCCCCGGAACCGGTGGCCATCGACCCATCGACCGGGGAGACCTACGTCCTGGTCCGCCGGGAGGCATACGAACGTCTCAAGGCGGTCCTGTCGCCGGACGAATACGACCCCGAGGAAGGGGCCGCTTACGTCAACGAAGTCATGGCCGAGGACGATGCGGACGATCCTTACCTGGAAAGCTACCAGCACTACGGAAAAAAGACGTGAATCGCGGCGACGTGGTCATCGTGCCGTTCCCTTACCAGGACAAGCCGGGGCAGAAGGTCCGGCCGGCGGTCATCGTCCAGAGCGACGCCGAAAACCGGCGACTCGCCAACACCGTCCTGGCGATGATAACGGGCAACGTGTCGGACGCCGGGCGACCGACGACGGTGCTTGTCGATCCCAAAACGCCGGAAGGCGCCGGGTCGGGACTGAGCGGCCCGTCCCTCGTGAAGTGCTATAACCTGGCCACCGTGCGCCAGGTGGTGCGCGTCCTCCGGGTCATTGGGCGCCTCTTGGACGCGGTAATGCGGAAGGTCAATCAGGCGATGAAAGCGGCCGGGATGGACTGGCAATTGCCGTTGGTGGGGTTGGGCGTCGCCGCAGCGGCCTACCTTGCGTCGGGCGTGGCGGACGTGGGCGCGCAAGGGGTTCCTGGCGGCGGGTGCGGTGCCGGGTGGCTTTGCCCTTGAACCTCCTCTAAACCGTCGCCTGCCCTTAAACCGGCGCGGCTGCCCTTAAACTCCCAGGCGTGGCGTCTGGGACAGCCGCCGGAGAGGACAGGCGACGGGGGTTCGGGCGAAGCCTTACAATGAGGCTTTGCTATGTCTGAAAACGAACGGAAGGAAGAGGCGGCGCTACAGGAGTTGCCGGAACTGGAAACAGCCTGCCCGGAGTGCGAGAGCGATGCGGACTACAATGGCAACCCGTGCGGTTCGTGGCGCCCGTGCGGCTACTGCGGCGGGGCGAGGTACGTCCCGACCGATTTCGGCGAGAAGGTGCTGGCGCTGATCCGGCACAACATCATCCTAGATTCCGAGACCGGCGGTATATCCTGGCGGTGACAGGTTCTTGTCAAGCCAGCCGTCTATCGCAACGAAGAGCTTCAGGCAGCACGCTACGACAGGGTCGGTGAGCGACTTCACAATCTCTCCGTCTAGTTGTAGCAGCTGCCGCTCCTCAAGCAGCGGGATGGCCACGCCCGCCTTTTGGGCGACCGCTACTCTCTTGACGTATTCCGCGTCACACACGCCAGCCTTATGCACGATCACGTTCCGCACCGCAGCCAGTGCGTCAAGCGACCCGTCGGCTAGAGCGCCGTCTACGGCGTTCACCACTCTTCTGTCAACCGTCCGCTCGTCAAAGGCGACGCTGTAGGCCCGCCGGATGTCCCATAAGGTGGTGAACGACACCTTGCTTTTTAAGAGTTCGCCCATCACGTTACTAATATTATATTTGCCATTCGTTATGTCGTGTAACCTCTGGACAGGCACTCCCATGCCGGCCTCTTGCTTGCCGGCATCGCCGGAATCCTTCTGGAGCGCCGCCTTGGCTTGCTTATGGATGCGCTTTTCAGTACCGGCCAGCCGGGCGAGTAGGCGTGGGTTGGCGTTGACGGTCGCAACCCACAGGTCGCCCGCCATAGTCTCAAACGCGGTCCACGTTCCGACTACCATGCTAGTTCTACTGTATCTGTCAGGTCCGCTGCTTAAACCGTCGAGGCGGCAGGCAGTTGCGCCGTCGCCAGTGGTAGAGCCGTGCTTCCTCGTTCCGGCGCAAACGCCGATTCGTCGTGCGTCGG
>Ga0182024_10016467_pt1 | contig 14020 bp, 6 predicted proteins | sample P32metaG_FD_120480 | JGI IMG/M metagenome (GOLD analysis project Ga0182024, IMG submission 120480) | Permafrost microbial communities from Stordalen Mire, Sweden - P3-2 metaG (Illumina Assembly) | ecosystem: Environmental > Terrestrial > Soil > Wetlands > Permafrost | place: Sweden: Stordalen... | reverse complement strand
TTCGTGAATACATACGGCTTCCGGTCCGGCCATTCCGCCAGCGCCCGGGCCACGACCTCCTCCGAGTGCCCCAGGCCATACACCGCCGCCGTATCGATCCAATTGACCCCCAGCTCCAGCGCCCGGTGGATCGCAGCGATCGACTCCCTGTCATCCTGCTGCCCCCAGCCAAATTGCCAGTCGCCCCCGCCCGCGGCCCAGGCGCCGAAACCGATGGGAGTAATATGGATGTCCGAGTTGCCGAGCGGGCGCGTTTTCATGGCGGTAAGCAGCATATTTATTAAACGGACGCGAAGCCAGCCGGGGTTGCCTTGAAGCTCCGGATCTCCTCAGCTCAGTTTTACGAAATGCTGCCCCGGCAGTTGTTTCACAAGGTGTTTCATCTCAAGAAGCAGCAGCGTTGAGGACACTCGCCCCGAGGGGAGATTCGTCTTCGAGATAATGGCGTTGATCGACGTTTCATCCTGCCCGATCGCGTTGTAAACCAGCTCCTCGTCAGGCTTCAGCGTCCCGGTACGATTCGGAGCCGCCGGCAACTCCTCCGCCTTCCGCGGGAACAGGACGTTGAGATCGTCCAGGATATCCGCCGCGCAGGTAACCAGCTTCGCCCCCTGCTGGATGAGCCGATTGGACCCAGCCGCGGTAGGCCGGTCGATCTGCCCCGGCACCGCGTACACATTCCGCCCCTGGTCGATCGCCTGCGTAGCCGTGATGAGCGCCCCGCTGCCGAACCCGGCCTCGACGATCAACACGCCGGACCCCCACCCCGCCACGATGCGATTCCGCATTGGAAAAGTCTGCGTGTCGGCCGCCACGTCCATGGAAAACTCCGTAACGACCGCCCCCGATGCCGCGATCTTCTCCGCAAGAAGCTTGTTCTCGCTGGGATACAATTTCAGGAATCCGGACCCGAGCACCGCAATCGTACGCCCCTGCGCGGCAAGCGCTCCCTGGTGCGCCGCGGTATCGATCCCGCGCGCCAGCCCGCTCACGACCGTAAGCCCGGCGTAGGCAAGCTGGTATCCCAGTTTCTTCGCGCACTCGAGGCCGTAGTGGCTCGCCTTGCGCGAGCCGACGATGCCGATTGCATGGATGTCCCGTGGCTGAAGGTCGCCCCACACATACAGCACGATGGGCGGGGAGGTAATCTCCCGCAAAAGCGGCGGGTACTGGGGGGATTCGTGGGTGACGATGCTCGCGCCGAAATCGGCGATGCGCCGCAGCTCGGCGGGGAGATCGACGTGCTCCTCCCATTTGAGGATTGCGTCTGAAACTTCGCGGCCAATGCCCTGGACGGCGCGCAGATCGGACCCGCGGGCAAGGAGGATGCGCTCGGGGGATTGAAATACATCGAGGAGGAGGCGAAGGCGGGCGGAGCCGACGCCGGGGACCATGTTGAGGGCGATGTATGCCTCGGTGGAGGTCATCGGGGAGATAGTGAGGGGGAAAGTGGGAAGTTGGAAGAGTGGAGGGAGGGCGGTAAAGGGTGGAAGATCGTTGAGAGAGCCGTTTTGAGAGGTGGCATGGAACTAGCTTGGTTTACATATGGAAATTATCACAAGCCCCAGTATCTATGAAAGTCGCTCTCTTCGCTCTCGTTCTCCTCTCCAGCCAGGTCCTCGGTCTCGCGCGGACCCAACTTGATCTCGGTTTTCCCGCCTCGGCCACCCCTTATGACCCGTACATGACGCCGGTCAAGCGGGTACTCACCCATCTCACCAATGAGGAAAACTCGATGGACCGGGTGCGGCAACTGATGCACGAGGGGCGGGCTTTCCGCTATTCCTTTACGAGTCCGTACGTGGCGGCGACGCCGGCGGTGACGGAGACCACGCGGGCGGGGGATTGCAAGGCGAAGGCTCTGTGGCTGGCGGATCAATTGAACGACGATTCGGTGCGGTTCGTGATCGGGAAGGCGCGGAGGACCTCGCAGATGTCGCACGCATGGCTGCTCTGGCAGCACAATAACCGGTGGTGGATCCTGGATTGCACGAATAACTGGGATCCGGTTGCGGCTGACCGGGTGTCGTCGAGCTCTTATATCCCGTATTATTCGTTCGCGAAGAATGGGGAGTACCGGCACCGGGCGACGCAGGTGATGGTGGCGGATACGGCTGTGGCCGGGAACCGGGGAGCGATCGCGGCGAACTCGCAGCGTTGATTTTCTACTGGAGTCTCTGGGCTGACTCGCAGACACCCGGGCTGAGTGGCCCGGGTGTTCTGTTTTCCGGGGTGATCAAAAGGGGGGTTTTTATCCGCAGATTTCGCAGATTAACGCAGATTCTCTGAAGCGGGCATCCAAGGGGTTCCAAAAAAATCTGCGGAAATCTGCGTAATCTACGGATAAAAAGAAGCTTTTTTGAGTGCAAACAAACTGTAGGAGAAGACGGCGACGTCGCGGAGGTCGGTGTCGGTGGATTGGTCGACGTTGGTGATGACGCCGAGGGCCAGGGATTGGGGTTGGCCGTTTACAGAGAAGGATTTGATGTCCTTGGCCACGAAGCCGTAGGTGTCGGGGGAGGCGGCGACGGGGGCGCTGGTGACGTGACCCTTGATGATGATGGAGGCAATGGTGGGGATGACGTTGGGGGTGGTGGCGATGAGGGTGGCTGAGGGGTCGCCGAAGTGGCCGGTGGCCTGGCCGGCGAGGACGCCGGCGACGAGGTTGCTGCCGGACCAACTCCCGGCGTCGATGACGGTGCCGATGCTGGCGGCGCCGTTGACGGGGGACTGGCTCTGGTCGTAGCCGGCCAGGAAATTCGTGTAGGTAACGCCGCCAGAGCCGACGGAGATCTTGCCGAAGGCGAGGTCGGTCTTGCCGGGGTTGACCTGGCCGACGGCGGAGATGAGGACGGAATCGGTGGAGGTGCCGAGAATGCCGCCGACAGTGATAGAGGCGATGTCATTGGCGGCGAGGATGGCGGCGTCGTTGGTGACGGTGTTTTGGGAGCCGATGACGCCGGCCTGGATGGAGCCGATGCTGGCGGAGCCGATGTGGCCGGCCTGGATGTAGCCGGAGCCGTTGACGGTGACAGGGGAAGCGCCATTGGGGACATCGGCACCCCAAAGGGCGCCGCCGATTTTGAGGGTGGTGATATCGCCGCCGGTGGAGGCGGCCAGATCGACGCCGGCCAGGATGGCGCCGGTGCCGCTGGCCGCCGCGCCGACGACGCCGTCCTTGACGGAGATGGTCTTGAGATTGCCGGCAGCGGAGACCTGGCCGGAATCGACGCCGGAGGCTCCTGCGATGCCGCCACCGATGGAGATGCTGCCGATGTCGCCCTGGATGTCGCCGGAGGAGGTGAGGAGGGTATGGCTGACGATGCTGCCGCTGCCTACGCCAGAGCCGCCAATGAGGGAGGCGCCGGGGCCGGTGAGGGTGACGGATTGAATGGTGGTGCCGGCGGAGATTTGGCCGGAGCCATCGCCGGAGCCGCCGATGATGCCCTGGATGTTGATGACGGCGGCGGTGTCCTTGACGGTGACGGAGCCGATGGGGCCATCGCTGGCGAGGGAGCCGCTGGAGGTGCCGCCGCCGCCGTTGAGGTAGCCGATGGCGGCTTTGCCTATCCCGCCGCCGCCGAAGATCCGGCCGGAGGCATCGCCCGCGCCGCCAACGACGCCGCCGGTAACGATGGCGGAGCCGCCGGTGATGGCGCTGCCGATCTTTACCGAGCCGATGGCGCCGGCGTCATCGAGGCCGGCGAAGATCGAGCCGCTATCGGCGCCGGTATCGACGCCCATGACGCCGGAGCCGCCCCTGAGGGAGCCGGTGATACTGATGCTCTTGAGCGCGCCGCCGATGAGGAACTCGCCGGTGGAATCGCCGGTGCCGATGACATCGCCATGGACGGAGATCGCGCCTGCGGAGCCGGAGACCGAGACGAGGCCGCTATCGGCGGTGGAGGAGGAGGGAGCGCCGGTGAAGGTGAGCGAGGTGAGATTGCCGCCGACGGAAATCTGGCCGGCACCCGCGCCCGCGCCGGAGCCGATGATGAGGGAACCGATGGAGAGGGAGCCGGCGTTATCGCTGGCGATGAGGGCGCCCGAGGAAGGGCCGGTACCGGCGGTGATGGCGGAGCCGTTGAGCTTAACCGAGCCGATGGCGCCGCCAACATTGACCACGCCGGAACCGGCGCCGCTATTGCCGGAGATGCCGCCGGAGGTGATGGAAAGAGAGGTGAGTTTCGCGCCGAAGCCGGAGCCGATGTCGAGGGCGCCGCTCCCGGCACCCAGGCCGCCGGCGATGCCCTTGCCGATGGTGATGCCGCCGACATTGGAGGCGGTGATGATCTTGCCGGAATTGGCGCCGGTATCGGAGCCGCTGATCGTGGAATTGCCCTCGATCTGGCCTGCGATGGAGACGGAGCCGATGGAGAAGGCGCTAATCTCGCCGGAATTGGCGGCGGTGCCACCAAGGATGGAGCCGGCGGAGCCACCCCCGGCGCGGAGGGTGATGTGGCCGATGGAATCGGTGGCAAGAATGGAACCGCTCACAGGAGCGGTGGAACCGAGGAGCGAGCCGTAGAGGGTGACGGAGGAAATGGAGGAATTGGTATTGATCTGGCCGGTGCCATCGACGGTATCGCCCGCGGCGGAGTTGCCGGTGATATTGCCGTGGATCACGATGGCGCCGATACTGGCGGAGCCGGTGGGAGCGGTGGCGGCCATGACCGAGCCGGCATCCACGGCGGTGCCGCCAATAATGCCGCCCTGGGAAATCGTGAGGCTCTTGATGCCATTGACGCTGGAGATGAGGCCGGAGCTTGCGCCGGAGCCGCCGGTGATGCCCTTGCCGATAGAGATGGCACCAAAGGCGTTGGCGTTGAGCTCGGCGGAATTGGCGCCGGAGCCGCCGGTGATGGCGCCGCCAATCTTCACAGTGCCGAAGGAGCCGCTGATAAAGGATGGGGAACCGCCCGGGGTGCTCTCGCCGAGGAAGCCGGCGCCTTGGGCTTCGCCGCCCAGGAGGTTGCCCTTAATGGTGAGGGACCCGATGCCACCGACGATAAAATTGGTGCCGGTGATGACCGAGGCGCTGCCGGCGCCGAGGGGGGAGGAGTCGCCGGCGTGGGTGTAGCCGACGATGTCATCGACAGAGAGGGAGCCGATCCTGCCGCCGACCTGGAAGGAGGAGGAATTCTGGCCGGAGCCGCCTTGCATATCGCCACCGATGACGACGGAACCGATATTGCCGGGGAGGGAGATGGAGCCGGAGAGGATGGCGGTGCCGCCGGTGAGGTTGCCGCCGATCCTGAGGGAGCCGATGTTGCCATTGACGGCGATGCCGGCGGTATTGGACTCGACCTGGATCTCCGCGTTGACCATGTCCTGCTGGACGGTGATGGAGCCGATGGCGCCGAAGACCTGGCTGGTGAGATTGCCGCCCGCGGCCTGCGTGGAAATGCCCTGGGCGCCGAGGGAATGGACGGTGAGGCTTGCGAGGCCGACGTAATGGCTGCCGCCGGTGCCGACGGCGCCGCAATTGATGCCGCCGAGATCTCCCTGGACGAGGACGTGGCCGAGAGCGAGGCCGCTCCGGATGAAACCGACATTGGCCAGGCCATCGCCGCTGCCGGCCTGCTGGACCGTCACGCTGATGTTATCGCCGGGGACATTGACGGCGGTGAGATTGATCAACTGAAGCTGCTGGGGCGTGGAGGCGCCATCGACCGAGCCGGTGCTGAAGGTGAGGAGGTTATTGACGTTGGCCGTTGTGAAGAGGGAGGCGGAGGAATGGATGGTGACGTGATCGCCATCGATATCGGTGTACTTGACGACGTGGGCGTTGACGAGAGTGGCGGGGGCGATGCGGGGCTCGAGGGGCTCCGGCATGGAGCGGGGGCGGGGGCGTGTTGGTCCAGGCCCGGTCACCCCAAATGGGCGCCCGGGGGTGGGGGTGGGCGCGAGCCACGCGCGCAGAAACGAAATGAGCCGGGATAACATGAGCTATTCGATGAGAGGATTGGAATCGATGAAGACGCGCGGGTAATCCATGTGGCTGCCGATGGGATCGGAGGTGATGACCTGCATGATGAGAAACTTGCCGCGGCTGACGACGCCGGAGGGGAGGACGATATCCGAGACGGCGCCGGAGATGGCCTGGCCGGCTGGAATGGAGATGGCGGTGTAGGTGGTGCCTTTGCCGATCTGGAGGGGGATATCGCTGGAGGTGATGGTGGGGGAGGCGGTGGGGGAGAGGTAGAACTTGAGGACGATGGTGCCGGAGGGGATATCGCCGGAATTGAAAAGGGTGACCTCCTCATCGATGAAGCCATTGCCGAAGCCGGGGTTGCCAAGCTCCGCGACGATATGGGACTGGGCGAAGGGCGGCTGGCGGGTGGCGACGCCGGAGAGGGTGGCGGTGCTCCATGCGTAGCCGGAGTGGTAGGGATTGGCGGAGGAGGTGATCGTGACATCGACGGGGTAGGTATTGCCGGCGGCGTACTTGTGCCTGCCGTAGATCTGGAAGGAGCCGGACGAGCCGCGGATGGCGGTGGCGGGAGTGACGGAGCCATCGCCCCAATTGATGGAAGCGAGGTAATCCGAAGCGGGCATGGCGATGGTGCTATCGACAAACGTGGCGACCACGCCATCGAAGGAACCCTTGGAAGCGGTGAACGTGCGGCCGAACGCGTAAATGTTGCTATCGGAAACGACGGCGGTATTCGCGATCCGGAGGATGGCGCCGTTGGTATCGGTGACGGTGACATTGACGGGGTAGATGCCGGGCCCGGCGTAGGCGTGGCCGGCGGGGGCGGCGATGGTGAAACCGGTGGGAAGGGCGGGAGACTTGAGGACGAAGGCGGAGGCGGTGCCGCTGGAGACGATGCCACCGGTGCCCGAGCTGGAGATGGTGCCGGTGCCGGTGGTGAGGACACCATCGCCCCAATTGATCGAGGCGGTGAAATTGGCCGGGAGGTCGTGGGGATTCGACGAAAGGAAGGAACCGAACGCGGTGGTGCCGGTGGCGACGCCAAGGGAGGGGCCGAGGAGGCCGCCGGTGGTGGCGGTAAGGAGGGCGGGAGAAGGGGTGAGCTTGCCGGTGCCGAGGCCGACATTGACGGCGATCTCGGCCTCGGGATTGCCGGAGATGAAGGGCTCGTAAGCGTAGAGGCCGACAGTGACGCCGCCGATGGGAGAGGTAGAGAAGGGGGTGACGGTGGCGATATTGCCGGAGACGCTGACGGAGCCGGAGGAGCCGGAGAGGAGCGTGGCGCCGGGGATCATGTAATCGAATTCAAGATCGCGGGCCCGGATGGGGAGTGAGACCTTCTGATGAAGGGAGGCGAAGGGAGCGGTGTCCGGCAGGAGGATGGGGGGATCGTTGACCGTATCATCGAACGTCGAGAGGGAGATCGTGAGGCCGGGGGAAGTGGTGGTGCCGGTGGTGCTGGGGGTGACGGCTTTGTTGCCCAACGGATCGGAGGCGGTGAGGTGGATGCTGGCGCCACCGGGGACGGAGCCGGCGGCGCTGACGAGGAGGATGGCGTCGGTATCATCCTCCGAGACCGAGACGGAGTCGATGTCCACGGGGACGGTGGGCGAGGAGCCATCGGTGCCGGTCTGGACGGCCATGAGCTTGTTCATGACATCGAAGCCGGTGAGCAACTGGCCGAAGATCGTGTGCTGGAAATCGAGGGCGCGGAGGCTGTTGTTCTGGGTGATGAAGAATTGGGAGCCGTTGGTGCCGCGGAAGGTGGAGGGATTGATGCCCGCATTGGCCATGGCGAGCTGGCCCTCGCCGGAGAAGATGAGGGAGGGGTTGGGCTCGTCATCGAAGGAGAAGCCGGGGGTGCCGGCGGTGGTATTGGTGGGAGCGCCGGCCTGTGCGATGAAGGAGGAATTGCCGCTGGAGGAGAGATTCGTGATGCGGAAGAACTGGAGGGGATGGCCGGGGGTGCCATCGTAGTAGCCGCCCTGTGCGAAGCCGGCGATGAAGGCGGAGGTGACGGGGGCCATATCGCGCAGGAGGGCGAAGGACATGGTGCCGGCAAAGGGGGCGGAGGAGGTGGCGGCGAGCTTGTAGACGGTGCCGTGGGAGCTGGTGCCGCCGGTGGCGGCGACGCCGTAGAAGCTGCCATCGGCGGCCTGGAGGAGCGAGGCGTAAGGATTGCCGCCATCGGCCGCGCCGGTGAAGGTGTAGAGCGTGGTGAGGGAGCCGGAGGTCGAGACCTGGTAGATGGTGCCGAAGCCGGCGGTGCCGCCGGTCTCGGCGGTGCCGAGGAGATTGCCGCCGGTGGCCTGGAGGAGGCCGGCGAAGGGATTGGCGCCATCGGCCCCGCCGGAGAAGGTGTGGAGGGTGGTGAGGGAGCCGGTGGCGGCGAGCTGGTAAACGGTGCCGAAGCCGCTGGTGCCGCCGGTTTCCGTGGTGCCGTAGAAATTGCCATCGGAGCCGGTGAGGAGGCTGCCATAGGGGCTGCCGCCATCGGCGCCGCCGGAGAAGGAGTAGAGGGTGGAGAGAGAGCCGGTGAGCGTGACCTGGAAGATGGTGCCGTGGCCGCCGGAGCCGCCGGAGAGGGTGGTGCCGTAGAGATTGCCATCCGGGCCGACGATGAGGGGGGCGCGGGGATCGGCGCCATCGCTGCCGCCGGTGAAGGAGTAGAGAGTATTGAAGACGGGGATCGAGCCGGAGGTGACGAGCTGGAAGAGGGTGCCGAAGCCATTGGTGCCGCCGGTGCTGGTGGTGCCGTAGAGATTGTCATCCGTGCCGGTGACGAGGCCGGCGAGGGGCGTGCCGCCATCGGCCCCGCCGGAAAAGGCATGGATGGTGGTGAGGGTGCCGCTGGCGGTGACCTGGAAGAGGGTGCCGAAGCCGCCCGTGCCGCCGGTGCCGGTGGTGCCGAAGAAATTGCCCGAGGACTCGATGAGTGCGCCGGAGGGCATGGCGCCATCGGTGCCGCCGGTGAAGGGGTGAACGGTGGAGAATGCGCCGGTGGTGGAGACGTTGAAGAGAGTGCCGTTGTTATTGGTGCCGCCGGTGAGGGCGGCGCCGTAGAGGGTGCCATCCGAGGCCTGGATGAGGGAGGCGCGAGGCATGGCGCCATCGGTGCCGCCGGTGAATGGGTAAAGGGTGACGAGGGTGCCGGAGACGGCGGTGGTGCCGGAGTAGGAGACGGCGATATCGAGGACGGGGTAGCCGGTCTTGAGGATGGGGATGAGGGCGGGGCTGCTGCTGCTGGCGGAGTAGGTCATGGGGCCGCTGCCGCTGAGGACGACGGGGAGGACGAGGGTCTTGCCGACAGGCAGGGTGCGCAGGCTGGCCTGGGTGTAATCCGGAAAGGCGCCGCCGGTGCCGGTGAGGAAGATGGGCGGGACGGCGGTGCTGTTTACCGCGCGAGCGGGAAGGAGGGGAAGCAGGAGGAGGGCACAGAGCAGGGCCAGGCGATGGGGCGGGGAGTGCATGAGGAGAAAGGCGGACCGTGGGGACAAGCCAGGGCGGGTCGCGGAATATCGCACCAGACGGGTAGCAAGCAAATCCGGAGGGGCGAAAAAGGGAATTCAGGTGCGGAGTTTGAGGAGGAGGTCCTTGCTTTCCACGGCTTCGCCGACCTTGGCGAGGATCTCCGCGACGATGCCGTCCTCGGGGGCGTAGATGGTGGTCTGCATTTTCATGGCCTCGAGGGTGAAGAGTTTGTCGCCCTTGGCGACCTTGCCGCCGACGGTGGCGTGGAGGCCGGTGATGACGCCGGGGATGGGTGCGCCGACCTGGGCGGGGGCATCGGGGTCGGCCTTGGGGCGGGCCTTGACCTTGGTCTGGAGGGAGCGGTCGAGGATGGTGCTCTCGCGGGGGACGCCGTTGAGCTCGTAGGAGACGATGCGTTTGCCCTCCTTGTCGGGCATGCCGAGGTTGACGAGCTTGATGAAGAGAGTCTTGCCGGCCTCGATGTTGACGGAGATTTCCTCGCCGGGACGGAGGCCGTAGAAGAAGGCGGGGGTGGGGAGGACGCTGACGTCGGAGTATTCGCGGTCGAAGCGGGCGAACTCGGCGAAGACCTCGGGGTACATGAGGTGGCTGTAGAGGTCGTCGTCGGAGGGGTCGCGCTTGAGTTTGGAGGCGAGGTCGCGCGCGGTTTGCCTGAGGTCGATTTTGGGGGGCTTCGCCTCGGCGGGGGGATGGCCGCCGAGGACGGCGGCGACGACCTTGCGGGGCCAGCCGCCGAGGGGCTTGCCGAGGCCGCCGGAGAGCATGTCGATAACCGAGGCTGGGAAGGAGGTGCCGGGGGGGAGATTGACGACATCGGCGGGCTTGATGCCGCGGGTGAAGAGGAAGAGGGCCATATCGCCGACGACCTTGCTGGAGGGGGTGACCTTCACGATGTCGCCGAGGAGCTGGTTGACCTCGGCGTAACAGCGGGCGATCTCCGGCCAGCGATGGCCGAGGCCCATGGAACTGGCCTGCTCCTTGAGGTTGGTGAACTGGCCGCCGGGCATCTCGTGGAGGTAGACCTCCGCGGTGCCGGAGCGCGGGGCGGTATCGAAAGGGGCGTAGAACGCGCGGACGTGCTCCCAGTAATCGCTGAACTCGTTGAGGGCGTTGAGGTCGAGGCGGGTGTCGCGTTTCGTGTGCTGGAGGGCGGCGACGATGGAGTTGAGATTGGGCTGGGAGGTGGAACCGCTCATCGAGGCGAGGGCGAGATCGACGATATCGACGCCGGCATCGCTGGCCTGGAGGACGGAGGCGGCGTTGATGCCGCTGGTATCGTGGGTGTGGAAATGGATGGGGATGCCGATTTCCTGGCGGAGGGCTTTGACCAGGGCGTGGGCGGCGTAGGGGCGGCAGAGGCCGGCCATGTCCTTGATGGCGAGGATGTGGGCGCCCATGCGCTCGAGTTCCCTGGCCATCCTGACGTAATAGGCGAGGGAGTACTTGGTGCGGGCGGGGTCGAGGATATTGCCTGTGTAGCAGATCGCGGCTTCGCAAACGGCGTGGGTCTCGCGGACGGCCTGCATGGCGACCTTCAGATTCGGGACGTAATTGAGGGAATCGAAGATGCGGAAGATATCGATGCCGGCGGAGGCGGAGTGCTTGACGAAACCGGCTACGACGTTGGCGGGGTAATTCGAGTAGCCGACGGCGTTGCTGCCGCGGAAGAGCATCTGGAAGCAGATGTTCGGGATGCGCTCGCGGAGGGCGCGGAGGCGGCCCCACGGGTCCTCGTGGAGGAAGCGCATGGCGGTGTCGAACGTGGCGCCGCCCCACATTTCCAACGAGAAAAGGCGCGGGGTACGGCGTGCGACGGCATCGGCGACGGCGAGCATATCGTAGGTGCGGACGCGGGTGGCGAAGAGGGATTGATGTGCGTCGCGGAAGGTGGTGTCGGTGATGAGGAGCTGTTTTTGGCTGAGAATCCACTGCGCGAATTTCTCCGGGCCGAGCTCGAGGAGGAGCTGGCGGGTGCCCTTGGGCGGGGATTGCTTGAGATCGGCGGCGGGGAGGGACGCGGGGGTGAGCGGGGCGGCGGGGTGATGGCCTTTGGCCTGGGGGTTGCCGTTGACGGTGACATCCGCGAGGAAGGCGAGGAGCTTCGTCGCGCGGTCGCGGCGGCCCTTGAAGACGAAGAGCTGCGGGGTGGTATCGATGAGGGTGGTCGTGGCGTGGCCGGAGCGGAAGCTGTCGTTGAGGATGACGTTCTCGAGGAAGGGGATGTTCGTCTTGACGCCGCGGATGCGGAACTCGCGCAGGGCGCGATCCATGCGCTGGAGCGCGATGGGGAAGGAGGGGCCGGAGGCGGTGAGCTTGACGAGCAGGGAATCGTAAAAGGGGGTGATGACGGCGCCGGTATCGCCCATGCCGCCATCGAGCCGGATGCCGAAGCCGGCGGCGGAGCGATAGGTGAGGATCTTGCCGTAACTGGGCATGAACTTGTTATCGGGATCCTCCGTGGTGATGCGGGCCTGGACGGCGTAACCGTTGCGGGGGATGGCCTCCTGACTTGGGATGGCGAGCTGGGGGCCGCCGAGCGAAGCGCCATTGGCGATGAGGATCTGGGAGCGGACGAGATCGACGCCGGTGATGACTTCCGTGACGGTATGCTCGACCTGGATGCGGGGGTTCATCTCGATGAAGAACCACTCCTGGCGGTCGAGATCGAAGAGGAACTCGACGGTGCCGGCGTTGTTGTAGGAAATCTCGCGGGCCATGCGCGCGGCGGCGTCGCAGAGCTCGCGCACGATGCCGGGCGGGAGATCGACCGAGGGGGCGATCTCGATGACTTTCTGATGGCGGCGCTGGACGGAGCAATCGCGCTCGTGGAGATGGATGACGCTGCCGTGATTGTCGCCAAGGACCTGGACTTCGATGTGCTTGGCGCGGGGGATGTAACGCTCGAGGAAGACGGAGGAATTGCCGAAGGCGCGGCCGGCCTCGCCCCGGGCCTCGTCGAGGAGGGGGCCGAGGTCGGCGGGTTTTTCCACGACGCGCATGCCGCGGCCGCCGCCGCCGAAGGCGGCTTTGATGATCAAGGGAAAGCCGATGGACTGGGCGACGCGGAGGGCCTGGCCGCGGTCCTCGATGGGGTCCTCGGTGCCGGGGAGGGTGGGGACGCCGAGCTTGTGGGCGAGGGCGCGGGCGGCGACCTTGTCGCCCATGAGATCGAGGAGCTGCGAGCGGGGGCCGACGAAGGTGATGCCGGCCTGCTCGCAGGCGCGGGCGAACTGGGCGTTCTCCGAGAGGAAGCCGTAGCCGGGGTGGATCATGTCGACGCCTTTCTCGAGGGCGAGGGCGACGATGCCGTGGATGTCGAGGTAAGCGCCTACGGGGCCTTTGTCGGTGCCGATGACGTAGGATTCATCGGCCTTGAAACGGTGGATGCAGAAGCGGTCTTCCTGGGCGTAGATGGCGACCGTGCGGAGGCCGAGCTCATTGGCGGCGCGCAGGATGCGGATGGCGATCTCGCTGCGATTGGCGACGAGGAGTTTGCGGCCGGAGATATCGTGGAAGGAAGGGGCAGTGGCGCGGGCAGGGGTCATGTCTGGCGAGGGCTGGAGGAGTGAGCTGGCGTGTTTGGGCGTGTCTTATAAAGAGGCGGAGGCGGGATGGCAACTGGCGCGGGGGGCGGGATTTGTTTTAGGCGCGGGTTGGCCGGGGGTTGGCGGGGATTATTTTGAATATTGGCGCGGCGAGATTGCGCGGGGGAGAGGGAGGTTTTGAGGGAATACAATTGCGGCCAATCGGGACTCGCCCGCCAACCAACCGCCACGGTTTTCGCCGGTCCCATGGGCTGTTACACAAACGCAACATTGGAATGCTTGAGTGTGCGGAGAGATGGACGGAGGATGCGGATGAGCTTACCCCAAGCCTGCGACGGTGGATGGGCGGGCACCGACTGACTGACTATGCCATGAGCCTATTCGATAAATCGCAGGGGAGCGGGGGATGGGTGACTTTTACGAGCGAGGAGGCGGTGGTGGCGATCCTCTTCCTGGTGGTGACGGCGGATGGGGAGATCGCGCCGGTGGAGGAGGAGCTGGTGGTGGCGGCGTCGAACCGGATGAAGACGCTGCGGAGGCTGAGTATCGCCGATTTTAACGCGGCGGTGTGGAAGGTGCGGGATGGGATCGACGGGAGCGGGAGGGATGCGGTGTTCGCGGCGGGGGTCAAGGGGCTGCCGGCGGAGCTGAAGGGGACGGTGTACGCGCTGGCGGCGGATATTGTGTTCGCGGATGGGAAGGCTACGGGGGAGGAGATCGATTTTCTGCGCGCGGTGCAGGAGGGGCTGGGGGTGACGGATGAGCTGGCGACGAAGGTGGTGGAGGTGATGCGGCTGAAGAATCAGGGGTAGGGAATTTTTTTTCTCCGCAGATTTCCCGGATTAACGCAGATTTCCGCAGACTTTTTGCGGAACGGAGAGGGCGGGCGGGATGAACCGAGTCGCAGGCGTTAGAGCAGTTGCGATTTAATTTGCCGCATGCTGTGGGGCGGCGCGGGCCGTTGCGAAGCCTTTCAAGCTTGGCCTGTATTGATCAATACAGGCGCTGCGCTTAAAAGTCTCCGCACCAACCCACGGCGCTCCCATAT
>Ga0182024_10016466_pt1 | contig 14021 bp, 13 predicted proteins | sample P32metaG_FD_120480 | JGI IMG/M metagenome (GOLD analysis project Ga0182024, IMG submission 120480) | Permafrost microbial communities from Stordalen Mire, Sweden - P3-2 metaG (Illumina Assembly) | ecosystem: Environmental > Terrestrial > Soil > Wetlands > Permafrost | place: Sweden: Stordalen... | reverse complement strand
TTTGCCGTTGTACACCCGCTTCACGCCGAACGACTTGCCCACACTCATTGGCCTTACCGGTGGCCCAAGGGGCAGCGTAAACTGCGCCGGCCCTTCTTTCCTCATCCATATCTTGCCAAGCAGCACCCGGTCATCCGCGTCGCGCTTCAGGTCCTCTCGCGAGGGGTTGGCTTGAGGAATGTCGGGAAGGTTAATCTCCTCGGTCCCGTAGTCGGTCGCCACCACAGAGATGTGTGCGAACCGCTTTGGTCCCGTGCCCTCGATCGCGATGGCGATAGGTCCCGGCTTGTCCAGCAGGTCGATCGGATAGTAGCAGGTACCCTCCAGCGCGGCCCAGGAGCGCCCTCTCATGCTGCATCGCGTGGCACCCGCTGCCACCCAGCGGACCAGCGTGCCCGGAGCCGTTGAGATGGTTGGTTCCGGTCGTTGTGCCGTCGAGACCGGGAGCGGAATGAAGCAGACCAGCGCCAATGACGCAAAGATGTTCCTGCAAACATGAATGACCATCGGGAAGTCTCCCATTTATGGAGAGTTCGAGGTTGGACTCGCACGATGCAGGAATGGGCAAATCGGGATTCCCAGTCTCGAATCCCCGATAGCTGCATGCATGCACGTGCAACGAATCAAAATCGTGGAGAAACATAACAGGGTCAAGCTTGAGCTTTCTGTTCAAAAGGGCACAGCAACAGCGATTATGGGCAAGATACTCAGGGGATGGCTCCAACCTAGCGGATGGGAAACCACTTCCAACTCTCGGGCCAACAGCCTTGTCGGCGGTAATGCCTGCTCAATCGCCGCCAGGCTCCTCGTGAAGGGGGACCGCTTCATACCTCGAAGAACGCATCGAATCGTAGGCATGGTCTCCGTTTTCCCTGGTGCCGTGAGCGTGGTGGATAGTCCGTCGTCTTGAATCTTATCCGGCTGTCCTGCGGTTTGGCAGCCCCGCCCGCCGGCGTTGGCGCCGTTCCTCGCGAGCAGCAAGGTGGCGAACCCGGCGACCGGCGCGGAGGGTTTCTTTTTCCCATACAAACAGCGGAACACCGGCCAGCACCAGCGCGGCGGCGGCCAAAGGAGCGTACCAGCGGATGAGGAAAAGCCCGACCGCGAGGGCGATTGCGAGAGCCACGCGCCATGAAACAATTTTCTCCTTCCGGCCTTTGAACAGCATCGAGCAGGCCATGCCGGCATAAGCATAGACCAAGATCGATGTCACTCCTGCCCAGAAAACGATGCATCCCAGCACCAGCGAGCCGAGGAACCAGCCGGCGACTTCGAATAGCTTTCCAAGCAACTCCAAGATCAGTTTCATTTCGATCCTCGATTCAGATACCCTCAACCGGGCTCGCGAGAGTAACCAAGCCACGCCCGCGCCCTGATGGTCTTGCGCCAGGAGGGATCGCGGAACATGAAGTTGCAGCTGCACACCCCCGGTTCTCGCTTAACCCCTACCGCCAGTTGTCTCGCCGACTGAAATTGCACGTGCACCAAGCCCTTGCGACGCCACTGGAGCACCCGGCCGGGTATCTCAGAGAACTGAAATCGAGACTAAGATGGTGATATCTCCGGCGCAGAAACGCTGCAATGGACGTCCCGATAGGGTCATTTGCCAAAGGCACTTCGTCACCGTCCGGAGGGTTTCAATCTCTATCGGCCAGTTTGAAGATTTGTTTATAGGCGGCAAGCGGATCGTCAAGAATCACGAAACCGAAGCGCGAGACCAGCCGGTAATTGGTCTCTTTCGGCGTAGTTGCGTTCGTCATTTCCGCAATTTCAAAGGCGGTGGCGCGCTCATCGGGCGGTTTGCGGCGATGCTCTCACGTCGACTGGAGAATTCGGCGGAGTTCTGGACGCGGCTTTCGAGCCCAAGGCGAAGGCAGACTTCAAGTGGAAGGGATTGGTGGTCCACAGAGCGGCACTATCGACAAATGCAAACGCAAACGGCGTTTGAATTAGGGCTTTCATCTCATTCCCAGCCCTGCAGCGCCGGAAATCGGATGAAAGGCCCCAAGTCTCTGGTGGCCTTTTCGCTCACAGCCAACATGTTCCGCGGCTCTCCAGAAAAAGAATGCGCCTGGTTTCTCTTTCGTCTTCGACACATTGTCAACGTTTGTTATTTGCCGTCGGTTTCCCGATTCGAAGCCGTTTCACTTTGGTTCTACGCAGCGCCGCGGTAACGCACCACGAGGAGCGTGACGTCGTCAGACTGGCTTGCGCCGTCGGTAAACTTTTCGACGGCGCTCCATATCCCATCTTGAAGAGTTTTCAAAGATGAATCTTGATGATGGCCGAGGATTTCCTTGAGCCGCACGTCCTGAAACAGGTTCCTATCTCTATCCTCAGCCTCCGTCACGCCATCGGTGTAAAGCAACAGTGTGTCTCCGGGTTCGAGTTGAAAACGGGAGGACACGAAAGACGCCGTTTCGACCAGACCAATGGGAAAAGATCCAGTGGAATACAGTTCGCTCACCTCTCCTCGCCGCAGCAGCAGTGGAGAGGGATGGCCGGCGCGGACGAACTCCAGAGCGCCATCGATGTCGAGCAGCCCGAAGAACATGGTGGCGCAACGGCCCACCGCCGCGCGGTCGCAGAGAAATCGGTCAGGTGATCGAAGACCCTTACCGGCTCCACGTGGGACGATCCAGGTATCCGGCGTGCCCACTGTAAATCAATTCGCGCCAGAAGGTATCGGACCGCAGTTGGGGTGCATTCGGCGCTTTGCTAGCGAAAGCATCGTTGCATAACAGGTTTATAGTCAATTTGATACAGAGCGCATTTGTTTGCAGGTCTTCGTAGTTTGATGCACAAAAGTCGGAACCGGACAGCCATCAAGACAGCCATCGGATTCGCACCGAATTCGCGACACGATGCATTGAATTTCATGTCCGCCGTCGCTTCGTCAATTTTCTCCGTTTCGTGAGCAGCCCCTAAATGGGCCTTGGCCCTTCTCGCGTCAGTGCGCTCCGGCTCCTTCCGGCGGGCGTCCCTTCTGTACGCGCTTGAAGAGCCAAACAATCCCCCCTGCCGACAGGCTGAGCAGGGCCAGCCAGCGGAACACGTCGACAAAAGCCCAATCGGTGGCCTGATACAGCAACTGTTGATACAGTTGCAATTCGGCAGGATAGCGGGCGTGTGCCGGGCCGAAATGGGTGCCCAGGGCGCCCATCTGCGTCTGCAGCGCCGATTGGAATTGCTGGCCGCTGAGGGGGCTGTAGTTCGTCATCTCGCTCTGATGGACACTGCTGCGCCGGGTCAAGAGCGTGGCGCTGAGCGAGACTCCGATGGAGCCGCCAATGTTGCGCATCAGGTTGTAAAGCCCGCTGGCCGCACCAATCTGCTCGCGGGGCAAGGTTCCGTACGCCTGCGTGCTGATGGGCACGAAGATGAATCCCACGCCGAAACCGGTAATCAGGATGGGGACCAGCAGCGTCCAGGGGCTGATCTCGGTGGTTACGCTGCCCATGTACAGCGTGGTCACGGCGAAGAGCACAAAGCCGAAGGTGAGCAGATATCGCGCGTCGATCCGCTCGGAGAGATAGGCGATCACCGGCATGGCCACAATGCTGCCCAGGCCCCGCGGAGCGACCACGATCCCGGCGGTGAACGCGGTATAACCCAAAAGCTCCTGGTAGAACAGCGGCAACACGGTGATGGTCGAATAGATCGAAATGCCGAACAAGAGAATCAGCAAACAGCCGACGGCGAAGTTCCAGTTCTTGAGGACGCGCAGATTGACGAGCGGATGTTCGGTGCGCCAACTGTGCCACACAAACCATGCGAAGCTGACCACCAGCAGCAGCGCGGCCCAGCGGATCCAGGTAGCGCCGAACCAGTCGTCTTCCTGACCTTTGTCGAGGATAATCTGCAAGCAGCCGATCCAGACCACCAGCGTGCCCAGGCCGATGCCGTCGAAGCCAATCGATTTCGATCCCCGCATGTTCGGCGGGTCGTGGACAAATCGGCCGATCATAAGGATAGCCAGGATGCCGACCGGGATATTGATATAGAACGCGTAGCGCCAGCTATAGGCGTCGGTGAGCCAGCCCCCCAGCGTGGGTCCGAGCACGGGGGCGCACACCACGCCGAACCCAAATACCGACATGGCGACGCCGCGCTTCTCCGGCGGAAAGCTCTCCAGAAGGATGGACTGCGACAGCGGTTGCAGAGCTCCGCCGCCGGCCCCCTGGAGTATGCGCGCCACCAGGATGAAGCCAAGCGTGGGCGCAGCGCCGCATGCGAACGACGATGCCGTGAAGATGGCCACACAGATGATGAAGAAGCGCTTGCGCCCGATGCGCATCGAAAACCAGTTCGAGGCAGGCAGCACGATCGCGTTGGCGACTAAGTAGCTGGTCAGCACCCACGTAGCTTCGTCGGTGGAGGCCGACAGTGAGCCCGCAATGTAAGGGAGAGCGACGGAGGCAATCGCGGTGTCCAGAACCTCCATGAACGTCGCCAGCATGACGGAGATGGCTACGATCCACGGACTCTCTACTGTGGGGGCGACTGTGGGCGCGACCGTGAGGGCGACTGCAGGAGCCTGAAACGCGGCTTTCGGCCGGTCCGCGCTCGGTCCTCCTGCTGTTGCTGCGTCCTGCTTCGACATGCTTTGCCCGCTCCTGGGCGTTTTACATGTAAAGATCGATGCCACGCGCGGCCGCGGTGGGAAAAAGGAGGTGCGACAAGGAACGAACCATCGAGGAATGCTCCCAGAGCGTGCACGACTCGATCGGCTTTGATAAAGCGGAGAAACGAAGTGTCGCGGCGGAGCCATTCGAGAGGGAAGCACGTCGATCTGGTTTATACCGGGTAGATGCGAGAAGCGGCTTGAAGTTGCGCGGGTGTTTTGATTTGTGTAAGCATCTGTTCCTCGATGCAGGACGGGGATACAGGACGGGAACAGATGGAAATCGATAAAGAGCCCATCGACAAGTTGCGGGCCTGTTACAAGGGTCCGAAGGGCCAATCGGCAAGCGGGGCAGCTGAAGCAGTTGATCAAGGCGCGGGTAGAGCGGGCCATGAACGCCGACCCGCGCTATCCGTCGCGCTTGGCGTGTCAATGTCAATAGCTTCGGTGAGGGACCGGAGTTTCGCGCCTTGACGAAGGCCACCATCCCTCCTGGATGAGCGCAACTTGGCTTATGAACTCCGCAGGTCACTTCGTTAACACCGTGCTTGCAATTCAATCGCGATGTTGTTCAAGGTTGGCGACGGTCAGCCGTGGAGGTCAGGGCGGAACTCTTGCCGGGTCGATTACCATCCGAATAAGCTTTGCAAACGAACCGGTGCCTCTTTCTTTCGCACCATCTGACCGCGAGCGTTTCGATTTGGCGGAATACTTCTTAATCGGCGGTATGTTGTTCGGTCAGGCCGCGGGCTTGATTAGATGATGGGGATCGATGACGAACTTCTTCGCTGCTCCCTTGTCGAAGTCCTTGTAGCCCTGCGGAGCGTCGTCGAGGGCGATCACGGTTGCGTTGACGATCTTCGCGATGGGCAGACGGTCGTGCAGGATGGCCTGCATGAGCTGCCTGTTGTACTTGAGGACGGGGGTCTGGCCGGTGAAGAAGCGGTGCGACTTCGCCCACCCGAGGCCAAAGCGCATGCTCAGATTTCCGGTCTGGGCCGCCTTGTCGTGGGCGCCGGGATCCTCGGTGACGTAAAGGCCCGGAATGCCGATGGAGCCGGCGGCGCGGGTGATGGCCATGAGCGAATTGAGAACGGCCGCGGGCGCTTCCGTTGCGTTTTGTCCGTGCGACTTTGCCTCGAAGCCGACGGCGTCGATTGCCGCGTCGACCTCCGGCTTGCCGACGATCTGGGCGATCTGATCTTCAAGCGAGGCGTCCCGGGTAAGGTCGATGGGCTCATAGCCGACAGCTTTGACGTGGGCGAGGCGCTCGGCATTCATGTCGCCGACCAGGACGACCGCGGCGCCGAGAATGTGGGCAGAGGCTGCCGCAGCCATGCCGACCGGGCCAGCGCCCGCAACATAGACGGTGGATCCGACACCGACGCCGGCGTTGATTGCCCCGTGAAACCCGGTGGGAAGGATATCGGTGAGCATGGTCAGGTCTTTGATCTTCGCCATGGCTCGGGCCTTGTCGGGGAACGGGATGAGGTTGAAGTCGGCGTAGGGGACCATGACGTACTCGGCCTGGCCGCCGATCCATCCGCCCATGTCGACGTAGCCGTAGGCGCCGCCGGCGCGGCCGGGGTTGACGTTGAGGCAAACTCCAGTCTCCTCGGAGCGGCAGGTGCGGCAGCGGCCGCAAGCCACGTTGAAGGGGACGGTGACGAGGTCTCCCTTCTTGATGTACTCGACGTCGGAGCCGAGTTCGATGACCTCGCCTGTAATCTCGTGGCCGAGGACCATGCCCGCGGGCGCGGTGGTGCGGCCGCGGACCATGTGCTGATCGGAGCCGCAGATGTTGGTGGAGACCACCTTCAGGATGACACCGTGATTGATCTTCTTTCCTGCCGGATTCTCGAGTTTCGGGTAGTCGATTGATTGAACTTCGACATGATTTGGTCCAAGAAAGACGACTCCGCGATTGGACGCCATAAAATCTCCTTTTCTGTTGTGAAGGCGTGTTGATGTTTTGGCTGCATCGGGACCAATCCGCAGTGGCGGGATGGATCGAGATATCAACCTGAGGCGTACCCCGCCATGGGTGTGCTCAGAGGGCCGAGGCGCCAGCTTCCGCAACGGCATGATCCTGCTCGCCGCTGCCGCCTGAAATACCGATGGCGCCGACGATCTTGCCATCTTTCTTTAGAGGGATTCCGCCGGCAAAGATCATGACCTTCCCGTTGTTGGAGGCGTGAATTCCGAAGAATTGGTCCCCGGACTGGGAGTTGGCGCCAAGGTCTTTGGTAGTGATATCGAAGGCCCGAGCGGTCCAGGCCTTTTTCTGGGCGATGTCGATGGATCCGAGCCAGGCATTTGCCATTCGCTCGAAGGCGATGAGGTTGCCCCCTTCATCGACCACAGCGACGTTCATGGGCTGCCCGATCTCTTCTGCCTTCTTCTCAGCGGCGGCGATGATACGCCGCGCATCCACAAGCTCAATCATAGTTCCATTCCCTCTCCGTGCGCTTGGGAGCTACGCACAACGTTTGGATGTTTGAATGAAGTATTTGATGCGCGGCACGGTGAAGACTTACACGGCGCCCTCGCAGCGGATACATGGTCAGTGGCCATCAAGGTTGGACATGCTGCGACTTGATAAGGGTTGAAATGACTGTTGGAGCACAGGTTTCGAATGCATCTCACGGTTGGCCGACCTATGCATTCGAAGTGGACCAAAGGTTGTCTCGCTATGCGTCGATAGGCCGTCGACTTGTATGTCGAAGCGTTGACATCATGATCCCGCTCCAACAGCGCGCTTCCATCCCCTTAGGTCACGATTCGGGTGGCAAACCCGGCGTCGGTCCGCCTATTCCGGTACTGTTCATCACGAGTTCGCAGCGACATGGTGGGGAAACGATCGCCGGACAAGCCAGTCGCCGGGTGGAGCGAAGCTGCACTGATTCTCTGTTTCAACGAAACGTCGTGCGATGGCTGTCTGGCTTTGCGCCAAAGTCACTTCCTGTTGAACTTTTGACAGCAACTGTGACGAACGGACAGGTATGCGTCGCCCAGTTATTGATTCCAAACGAGAAGTCGAATGGCATGATTCGTGCATTGCAACTCCGCAGGCCAAGCGAACCGTGCCGTCAGGCCAATGAAGTCCGACAACGTAAGTCGATGTGCAAGTGGCATCGCCCTGAGAGACAGACAACATCCTACGTCAATTTCAATTCTCAAAAAGGAGAACTCCAGTGACAACTTTCATAGATCTGGCGACGTTTGAGATAGCCAAAGTCCAAAATAAAGTGCAGCGCCGCACGCGCATGCTATCTGCGGCGATTGCAATGTTGCTCATCTTGCTGATGACGCCTCATGTGTTTGCGCAAACCGACAGTGGCGGTATCGCGGGAACGGCGACTGACGCATCCGGTGCCGTGATCCAGGGTGCGACGGTTACTGCAACAAACACGGCGAACGGGCTTAAGCTCTCCGCTGTGACGGGCAGTAACGGCGGGTTTACCATTCTTGCCGTACCTCGCGGCGACTATACGGTCGCGATCGCTGCAAAGGGGTTTGAGTCGCAGTCTGTGTTGGTGACCGTTACCGTCACTGAAACACAGGACGTGGCCTTCCAATTGCAGCCGGCCGGCGCATCGACTACTGTCGAAGTTGTTGCTACTGCGCCGCTGATCGATACCTCCAATTCATCCATCGGAGCGGCTATACAAGGCGCGCAGGTAACGGAACTTCCCCTGAATGGCCGCAACTTCAGCAATCTCGCTCTGTTGACGCCCGGTGTGACGCGCGGCGCTTATGGCGACGAAGCCAGCGGGGGAGGTAGCAGTAATACGACCGAGACCATCCGCAATAACGAAAGCGGCAGTGCGGCGCTTTCCGTGAACGGTCTTAGACCCCAGGCGAACAACTACATCCTTGACGGCGTGGACAATAACGACGGCCTGGTAAATACGATTCTGTTCTTCCCCAATATAGATGCAACGCAGGAATTCAAGGTGAATACCAGCGTAGCACCCGCCGAGTTCGGCCGTGCCGGCGGAGCCATCGTCATCAGTTCACTCAAATCAGGTACCAACGCATATCACGGTTCGGCCTTCTGGTTTTATCGCAGCGGCAAATTCGATTCCAACCCCGATTACCAGTTCAATGGTGCGCCACCGACACCGGCCCCGCCCTTCAATCGCGACCAGGAGGGCTTTGCGGTGGGCGGGCCTATCCTCAAGAATCGGCTTTTCGCTTTCGGAGACTACCAGGCGCTGCGCGAGAGTCTTCCCATGGCCCCGCACTACCTCACAGTTCCCACCGCATTGATGCGTACGGGGAACTTTACGGAGCTGGAAAATATAGCGATGTCCAATGGGAATGGCATCCAGACCCAATATCCACGCTGCTATCCCGGCGCCGATGCAAACGGAAATCCGCTCGCAGGCGAAACGACTTCGGGGGCCAACGCCGGCTTTATTTTTGACCCGACCACCTGCCAGCCATTCAGCGGGAACATCATTCCTGCAGGCCGGCTGAACCCTGCCGCGGTGAACTACCTGAATGCATTCCCAATGCCATCGCGCACCGATCGCTATCTCGACAATTACCTGGACACGCAGTCAGAGGCGAATAAATACAACACATTCGATGGCAGGATCGACTGGAACGCTTCTCCCAACAACATGGCATTTTTCCGTTTCAGTTACGACAATTCTGTCAACACCAAGACGTCAGAGTTCCAGTACCTCCCCGCGGGTGGTGGATCCGGCATCAATCCCACCCACGCGCGCGGGTTATGACATTGGCTACGCGCGCAGGCGCGGGCCTGAATCAATGGCCTTCCTTGTAGCGGACTAACCGGCAAAGCTGTTGGCGGCGAAAGGATTTCCCGCTCATCTTGCTTGGCGCAGAATCGCCGAGGTCCTCTTTGGCCGCCAAGGAGTTCCGATTTGATCGTGCTTCCACATCAGACAGCCAGTCCTTGATGTTGTTGTTGAATTGTGGCAGCATAAACGCCTGGCTGATGGGGTCGCCATTCGGACTTTCTTTTTCCCCATCGCACCGCGGCTGATTTCCTCCCGCCTGTTCTGCTGGATGTTTTCGTAAATCAGCCTTTTCCGGTGTGGGAATTTCTACTCTCAGGAAAGGCCGCTAAAGCGAGCCGGCGAGATAGGCTTCTCCATAGCTGGATAGTTGCAGACCCGCTCACCGAAAAGAACAGCAGCTCACCCAGACAAGACAGATTTTTGAAGGCCCACTGGGCGCGTGTCAGCCAGGTGCCGGCGCACGGCGAAGGCCCATTTCAAGGAAAGTGAAGACACTGTCTTTCGGTCTTCGAACGCGCTCAGTGAATTCACAGATTGCCTGTTAAAAGAAGGCGCGGTGACAGAAGCAACGGAAGCTCTGTCTTACGGATCGGATCAAGATGCTGCCAGCACACAGATAAGATATAACCTGGCGGTTGCGGAACTCGCTGGCCATAACTCCACCGAGGCAATAGAAGTCTTAAGTTCCATTCCGCGCCCGGACGATTCCGACTTTCTGAATCTTCTCGCCGAGGCGTATGTTGAGGCGGAGCGCCCCGATGATGCGTTCCGCACATTGCAAGATGCGATCACCCTCAAGCCAGATGAGGAAAGAAACTATTTGGATCTTGCCATCTTGTGCCTCGAACACAATAAAGAGAAGCTGGCGGTATCAGTATCCTCCACAGGTATCAGCAAAGTTGCCGGTGCGGCTTCTCTCTATCTGATTCGCGGTGTGGCCTACGCTCAACTTGCTCAGTACGCGGATGCCGAAAGCGATTTTCAGGCTGCCGCAAAGTTCGAACCGGATCAGCCGCACAACACAATCGCGATGAGTCTGCTGTTTTCGGATCGAAATCAGATTGATAAAGAGAAGAAAGTGTTGCTTCATCAGATTAAGGTGACACCGAATGATGCGGTAACAAATTACTTGCTGGCCGATTTGTTCATACGTCAAGGCGCGGAGCGGGGCCAACCCGCATTTGAGCAGGCGAAAACCTACCTGGCGCGGTCGCTCAATTCGAAGCCAGACTCTGCGGAAGCTCAAATCCTGATGAGCAAACTTCTGGAGGAGCAAGGCGACTTGGAAGGAGCGCTGGGCCACTCAAAGGCAGCCCTGAAGGTCGATCCAACCAATCGTACTGCTCTACACCGCAGTTTCATCATCCTTCAAAAACTGCACAGAAAGCAGGACGCCAGCGACGCTATGTCCCGTCTGAAAGCCGCGCTGGAACACGACTTGAAGGAGGGAGGCGCTGGTGGACAAATGAAAATTGACCCAACTCCGATCCATGAATGAGCCCCGAATGTCTTTTGCGCGACGTCCTTCTACATTAGAAGGCTGGATGGAGAGCGACGGCGCGACCGCCTGGAAGAGACCTTGTCATCATTTTGCGCGCATGATCGTCGACATCGCACGTTCGGCTCACCTTTCCGGGAGCATTCCTGCAGCCTTCAGCAGAATCTCAAAGGCATCCATCGTTAGAATCCAAATGGCTGAACGGCGGCGCGGGTGCCGGCATCGGCCAGGACTACGTCGCGGCCTTCGAACGCGGGCCGAAGGAGCCCGGCGCCACAAACCTGTTCAGGATTGCCAGACTGTACGGGAAGTCGATCGAGTAGTTGCAATGGCAGATGATCTTGTCTTATCTCTGTGTCCCAAACCTTTCGCCGGTAGTTCATTCCGCACACAGGGGGAGATGCCAAGAGCCGCCGCGCAGAGTAAGATTCTGAGCATTATGACCATGAACCGTCGTGATCTATGTGTTGCACTATCCACCTTAGCGGCTGTGGCTGCTGCCCGGCCGGCTGATGGCCAGACAGCTCCGATTGCGCCTGGCGCGACTTCCGCTCCAGGTGCGCAAGCAGAGCCCGTGCTTTCTATGCAGAAGGTTTATCCGTTTGAGAGTCTGCCGGTGGCGCAGAGCGCGAATGGGGAATCGCGAGCTGTCGTGCATGGTGTGCTTCCGACAGGCGAGACTGTCGAGCTGCATGAGACAACGCTCCTGCCAGGCCATATGCCGCATCCTCCGCATAAGCACCGGCACTCGGAGTTCATGTTGGTGCGCGAGGGGACAGTCGAGTTTGACAATGACGGGAAATTTGAGCGGCTGGGGCCGGGCGGAGTGATCTTCGCCGCGTCGAACGTGATGCATGGGCTGAAGAATGTGGGCGAGACAAACGCCAATTATTTTGTAATTGCTATCGGGCGGGAATCGGGAGTCATGGGGGCTTAGCGCCTGTCGTAGAGGACCCCCAAGCATTCAGTTTTCGCTGTCAGCCGGAGCGGCCGAAGTCGCTCTGCCAGTTATTCGTCAAGACTCGCCACATATACCTGGCGCTGCTTGAACATAAAAGCCACGCTCTGGACCGGGCGGCGCCCCCTTGCGGACCGGCAGGTACCAAGATTCCCTCCGACCGAGAAACGACCTGGCTTTCTTGTTAAAGGAGGGCCCCACGAACCCATCAATTTGCATCAAAGTTGAAGGGTACGAAGCTCGGCTGTCGGCTTCAGGAGGCGTAGCCTCGATTTGACCGAGTCGCCGTAAGTGAAGCATGAGTCCATTTCTGAGAGCGGAGGGATCGTGGAAGCTGCCACAATCGTAGGGATTTTGTTGATTGCCATTGGTATTGTCGGCTTCGCCTTGGGCGGAATCAGTTTTACTCACGAAAAGAAGGATGTTGACCTGGGTCCTTTACAGATCTCTCACAAACAGACAAGCACTCTTCCGATTTCACCAATTCTCAGCTCACTCTCGCTGGTCGCTGGTCTCGGTCTGGTGGTAGTTGGGGTACGTCGCAGGTAGCAGCCGATGACCGCCAACGGATGAAGGCGGCCTCGATTTCTTATCGCTGCTCATCGGCGCACACAGAGCAGGTCCGCTGCAGCCTTTCCAAGCTTAGACCTAGTCACACTTGTGAAAGCCATCGACACCCGCGACCTCGCCCGACGTATCCTGCAAATCATCCGCCAGATATACGACTTCGCGTTGGACCATGGGATTCTGTATCAAAACCGTTTCAACCCCATTGGCCTAGGAGCGGCGAGACAAGTAGAGACACGTCGAGCAATATCGAGGAACGTCGAGGTTGTGAGAGAGTTATTGGTTGCCCCTCAGGGAGCCATTTGTGTTGATTCCAAATAGTTTATTTGAAAAAGGCCCGGCAATACCCCTATTCGTACCCCTCCGCGCTTCTGGATGAATTCGTACCAAAACGCACCATCCCGAACGGTCGTGGAAACAAGTCGCTAGCCGAGGGAAGCCAACACCTCCTCTGGCGAAAGAACCACAATGCTACTGAACCGGCGGAAATCCTTGCCATTGAGAGTGAGCAAGTTCCCGATTCCGTGCACGTGCATAGTTGCTACCAAACGAGCGTCATGGACCTGGATCCCTGAGACGTTCGCTGCAACAACGATTCTGCGCCACTCCCGATGTGTGTTTCCTGTCGGCGGCAAATGAGAATTTGGCTTCGATCAGAGCTGCCCGTTCATCGCTCTCTGCGACAGTGAATCCGAACCCGTTCCGATCAGCCAGCCGGGTGCAGACGTTCCAGAATTCTGCCAATTTTTTGCGATGTGTAGAAAAGCTCCGCTCCGCGCGCCCAAAGATGATCCGTACATTCCCGGATGGTTCCATATTCGGGGCTGTCCGGCTGCACGAGGCGGAGCAAAACGTTCGTGTCCACCAAGTAGGACGATCCGGGCACGCCGCAACAAATCCATAACAAAATCCTCCGAGGCGGCGATCATTAGAAGTCCTCCTGGACGCCGGAATCGGAGTCGGAAGAGGCCTTGATCGCATCTGCGAGGTACCGGAGGTTCTGGGCCGCCACCCACTGCGTGACTTCATCGAGCGTGGCCGCCCGGAATTCGGCTGCGGTCTGAACATGTTAAATGTAATAAGTCTTCCCGTGAGTGGATTCGCCGGAAGGGCCCAGCAAGCATCGAATGAGAAACGAACTCTGCACAGTCATGGAGCGATTCTGAAATCGCTTCGTTCCATTTGACTGGCAAGCTCATGGCGATTGCCTGCCAAGCCGCTTCCCTGCTACTTCCGGAAGTGGAAATGAATGATTTAGAAGCAAATCAACGCCCCAAAAATATTGCGAGCCGGTTTCGATGCTCCGGTCGCCGCCGATCTTCGCCTCGCGGAAGATGCCCGGATGGAACGGCAGTGCACTGGTTTTCTCGGTCTGGATGAGCGGCTCTGCTTCAGAGTGCATACTCGACGGCCTATTTGTGAGTTACCGCGATCCCGGTTCGTCCCAAGCTGACGGCGCAGCCCTGCTCACCCACAACAGATCAGTCCCGTGAAGTCTTAGTGCTGTATCTGGAGCGCCCGCGCGCAACAGTTCGAGTTTGCATGCGGTTTGTGAGGGCGCTTCTGATACAGCGACTTGAAGGAAGCCGCCCACAGGGAAGC
>Ga0182024_10016465_pt1 | contig 14023 bp, 6 predicted proteins | sample P32metaG_FD_120480 | JGI IMG/M metagenome (GOLD analysis project Ga0182024, IMG submission 120480) | Permafrost microbial communities from Stordalen Mire, Sweden - P3-2 metaG (Illumina Assembly) | ecosystem: Environmental > Terrestrial > Soil > Wetlands > Permafrost | place: Sweden: Stordalen... | reverse complement strand
GTCGAGCTGTACATGTCGCCGTCGAGGCGCAGCAAGGCGAGGCGCTCGATCGGGGCGGCTGCCAGAGTCTCCGAGAACCACCCAGGCAGGAAGACGACTTGTTCGTCCAGCAGACCGAACTTGCGAAAGTTTTCTTTTACCTCATCAAGAGTGACGACGAGCTCCGTGAAACGATGATGAACGTCGCCGGCATCCTGCGCATATCGCGGGTCCGGTGGGGGTAGGCCGCTAAAAGAATCCGCCACCCAGACGCGGCGATCTCGTACGTGGTGCGCCTTCAACAATCCACACATGAAAATGCAGGTGCCGCCGCGCCAGACACCGGTCTCGATCAAGTCACCGGGCACCCCGTCCGCGAGGATGGCCGCGAGCACCTGACGGACATTCGACAGCCGGGCATCGCCGATCATCGTCATTGCCTGCGACGGCCAGTCGAGGCCAAGGCTGCGCGCTCGCGAGTCAAAGCTTTCGCCGGACCAAGGGCTCATTGGCGGGTCGCCGTAGATCTGGTTGGTCAGGCAGTTAGCAAGGAGGTCGAGATACATGTCGTGGAGCGCCGGGCTCTGGGGGTCGGTTATCGGGGCCGCCGGCGATGGTGGCGCGGGCGCGGTCAATGCCCGGCCCAGGATCATTCGGATTGGTCGGAATAAAGCCGCAGTAATGCGTGCCGATTCCGAGAGTTGAGGTTCAGGCTTCATCGGATATCCCATATCTCCAGCTTTCCAAAGCACCATCCTGCGCTCGCCGGCGCTTTGCCGACAAGCCCGATGCGGGCGAATTCCTACACGCCGGCTCCCCAGATGGCTCCGGATCGACCCTGAATGTCACCGGCTCTCCACCGCTGCAGGTTTATGTTGGATGGGCAAAAGTGACCACCGAGGACTTCCATCGAGCCGCCGCTACAGTTTATTCGAGATTCACACGACTATGGACAGAAGCGCGAGCCTTCGCCCGAGGATCAGCCGTTGCATTCGCGCTCTGCGACGCGATGATCGATTTGTAGAGTGCCGCCAATTCGTCAGCCTGTTGGCTGGATCCCTGTATTTCGGGGCGCGTCGATGGTGTCTCGAAATATCGGTGCGGGGCGCGGTCTATCAGGGTAAGGATTCCAATCAGCGCCATCGCGTCCGAGACGTCTATGACGTATCCGTTTTCGCCCGACGTCACGCGACTGCCGAGGTTCGCGCGATCGGAAGCGACGACCCAGCACCCGCAATGCAGTGCCTCGCGCGCGGCCAGGCCGCAGCTCTCGAACCACACTGTCGGGGCGAGCAGCACATCGATGTCGGCATAGAGCCCGGCAAGCTGGTTGTCCGGGACTTCGGGGACAAATTCCACAAGGGTCGCGCTCCACACCTCTTGCCGGGAGCCCCCGGCTTCCAACCCGGCATCGACGACGGTCAACCTGAGATGCTCAAATTCCCGGGCGTGCAGCGCATATTTTATTAGATCGAAGCCTGCCGCGTGCTCGAGGGGGCCGAGAAAACCCAGGCGGACCCGGCCATCCCGCGAGGTTGTGCGCGGCTTTATCGGAATATCGGGGACCCCGTTTGCCAGCGTGACCACGTTCGGGACACCGCAACGGCGGTATAGATTGGCGATCTTATCGTTGACCCCGAGGATCTCGGTGGCGCCAAACAGAAGCCCCTTCAACTGCATGAGCCGCTGGTGTGTCCCTGCTCCCCATTTGAGAGCCGTCGCCGGCGGGTCTGCGTAATCATAGAGCACCGGTTCGTCGGCATCGTTCACGATGAACGCCTGGTCCGAAATCCACCAGCCGTCATGGGCGGTGATCAGATACGGCGTGCCGCGCGCGAGCGCGGCCGACACGATTGACGCGGTCAATCGCTGCACGCCGTGGAAGTGAATGAGCACCGGATCGACCCGGTCAAGATACCCGGCAAAGAGTTCCTCGATGCGCTCGTCCCGATCGGCCTGCGCGACTTCCGGCGACAGCGGAAGATGGACGGCAGTCACGCGAACCCCGTCGCAGACGTCGCAGACGATCTCGTAATCCTGCCTTCCCCAGCCGGTCGTGAATATTTCGAGCTGAAAATCGTCCGGGTAGGCATTGGCCAGATATCTGACATTGTCGTGGACGATGCGGGTCGCCTCGCCGACGGCCTGCGGCGGGTAAAATGTGTTTACGATGACGATCGTCGGCTTTGGCGGCGTTCGCGCAGCGGGTGCCGCTTGCGCGAAAATCGCCGCCAGATTCGCGCTCATCCGAGGAATCTTATAGGCGTCGTGGACCCGCTGGCGGGCGGCGAGGCCGATGCGCCGGCGCAGCTCGTCGTCTCCCACCAATAGATCGAGTGCGGCAATCCATTCCTCGGGGGTGTCGCAAATGAGGCCGGTCACCCCGTGCTCGACCACCTCGCGATGGGTCGCCGAGCCGCTGACCACGGACGGGATGCCGAACATGGCCGCTTCCATCCATTTGATCTCGCTCTTGCAGTCGGTTGCCGGATTGTTCTTCAAGACCGCGAGATTGATGTCACATTTCTGCAGAATCGACCAATATTCGTCGATATCCCATAGCGGACCGATCACGGTGATGTTTTGCCTGATCGCCTCGAGCGCTTCAGCAGGGATTGTCGGGTTGACGTACCAGATCCGCCCCGCCTCCGAGGTGACGGTGTCCCCGGCCAGCACGATGTGCACCAACTCGCCGTAGCGCTTGACGATCTCAACCAGCGCCGGTTCGACCAAGTCGCGGAAATCCTCCTTGTGCCGTTTAGTCCCAGATCCATAAAAAACCGTAACCCGCTTGTCGGCCCGCTCTGGCGGCGGGTTCATTGCCACCCGCTCATGCGCGAGACCGAATGCATTGCGATGGACGAAGGCCTGCCGGCTGGCGACGATTTTGGCCATCTCGGCGGCCAGCGCGGAGGTCGGCGCGATCGCGTATTCGCACAGCGAAATCACGTGCCCATACATCGGTACATTAAGCTTAATCTCCACATAATCTTCCCGGGTGATTTGACCCAAATAGCTTTCGTAATCATCATCTTCGTAAACCAGCAGGTCATCAAAATCGCAAAAGGTCACCAATCCCTGCTCGGTCGCTTTCCTGATCGCAAAAAAAACGGGAATAGTTGATGGCACTCGATAAAAAATTACTGCCTGATATTTGTAAACATCACTGACGAATTGGTGAAGCTGGTTGTGGAAATTGTATACGGATACGTCATAGCCGGCCGCTTCGAGGTGTTCGACCTTTTGCTCGATCCGATAAAAATAACACTGAGGGATGTCGAGATTTCCGACGATCGCGACGGAGCGGATCGGTTGATGCGGCAGTCGTTCGCTCACCGTCATTTTCGACGAAACGAATTCGTAGGCCTCCTGCATGCGCGATTGCGCCTCGCCGTAACGGCCCAGTATCCCGATTGCGGAAGCCACCTGCCGCTCGCGCGCCAGGAGCTGACCGGCGACGATATTGAAGCGATCCCGCAAGGGGAACACCCCGGGAAATTTGTCGATGCCGCTTTCCACGCAAGCCAATGCCCGGCGAAAATCGCCGAGTTCCGCGTAGCAGGCCGCCCGATGAATGAAGCACCATATCGACGCTTGGTTGCGCTCGATAATGCCCGCATGAACCGCCGCTGCCTGAAGGAACAGTCGTTTTCGCTGCAGGCAATCCGCGTAATTCAACAGGGCATGCCGGTGATGCGGCACACTCAGCAAAACGCGCTCATAGAGCCCTGTCGCGCCATCCTCGTTGCCGTGGAAGGCAACCAAGACGGCGATCGCGACAAAAAAGTCAGCGGTTTCTGGCATGACCGGGAGGTGCGGGCCGACGCACAGGACCTCAGCTTTAAGAAAGCGGTCGAACAAATCCGTCCATCTCGCCTCCACATCACCTGCATAAAAGAAAGCCCGCCATGGCGCAAAATCGAACGTGGTCCGGGCGGCTAAGTCCGAACCGAACATATTCTTCAGCCAGGCGACGCGGCTCGGGTGCCAACCATTGTCGAAGCCGACGTTCAGCCAATGCCAATAGGCATTGCTCGCGCCCAGTCGCCACGGCAGATAGGCGGCGCAGTAAAATTCTACGTCAAACTGCAGATCTGGATTGCATTGCAATAGGTTGTCGATCCCATAGCCGCAAAAATGCAGCAGGCAGCTTTGCCGATCGAGCTTGCCAACCGCATTTTGCACCACCGGGTTCGCATAGAAGTAATAGCGGAAATCGAAAATCTCCTCGACGCGGGCACCGAGGCCGTGCGCACGCAACGCTTGCTTAATGCCCAGGGAGCGGTCGTCCGCCCCCGATTCGTCTCCGCCCCGTGCGATGGACGGCAGTCCCAATCCCAACGCCCGCAGCTCGATCGCGGGATCCGGGAGGTCGGGATCGAGGCGGTGGGCGCTCAGATAGGCGTCGGCGGCGCCGCCCATACGACCCTGCAGCTTCAGCACATGGCCAAGCTGAAGGTGGGTGTCGGCAAGCGCGGCATCCAGCGCAAGCGAGCGCCGGTAGGCCTCTTCCGCGGCATCCAGCTTCCCCTGCTCTTTCAACGCGTGACCAAACTGGACCCAGATATCGGTTAGCGATGGATCGAGCGCGAGCGCCGCGCGATATGCCGCTTCACGCTCTGGCCAGAGCCCTTGCCCGTCGACCGGCTTACCGCGCCGCGGCAGATCCTTCCGGCGCAGCTTCCATGAAAGACCCCGAAAACTTGCGGGCATTATCGGGTAAGTCCCAATGTTCGAGTTACTTTTCGGGCGTTGGGGGAAATCACCACCCCGGCAGCCGATAAACCCTCCGCGGATTATTCCCCCGGCATTTTGGCAAGGCCCCGTCGGACCGCCGGCCTGGCACCAAGCTCGCGCGACCGTTGGTAGGCGAACTCCGCCTCGGACGGCTTCCCGGCCTGCTGCAGGGCATGCCCCAACTCCGCCCATGACTCGGCGTCGCCCAAGTCGAAATCCAGCGCGTCACGGTAAAACCGTACGGCGAGTTCCCATTTCCCGGTATCGCGCGCGCGATCTGCGCGAGATTTCGAGGAAAGCCGGCGGTAGACACCCTTGAGGCGCTCGCGGCCCCTCCACCTCCAGCGGTGCCGTAGAGGCGGGACCGCCCTCAGCTTGGGCCCCAGGGCAAGCGTCGCATCGGACCACCGCACCACTTCTGCCGCCAGTGCATCTCGCTCCAAAATCGTGCGTGCGAGCTCGGCGCGCAGACGCTCAGTCTCGCTGGCCGCGCTTTCCTCCGCGGCGGCGCCATTCATCAACCGCAATCCCCTGCGGGCGAGAGGTTTCGTGCGCGGCCCATTGGCAAGCTGCAGGATCGGGTGCTCCCGGTCCAGGCATACGGACCGCCCGTAATAGTCGGTTTCGGGCGGCCATTGCGGAGTCGGCGTGCCCCGCTTCACCCGCATAAATATGCCGATTTCTCGGACGGTGGCGTGCATGTAACACACCGCGAAATCCTCATCTATTCCGGCCGCCCTGATGTCCTCCAGGACGTGAGACTCAACACAGTAGCGAACTTCTTGAATTACCCACGCCGCGCTGAGGTAATCTCTCCAATAAAAATGCAAACCAGCGTAAAGTTCTTCGCTCAAATAGTTTAGGTGACCAAGAACAAATGCATCTCCATGGAAGGCGTAAGGGTGCCAGATCTCGATCAGCGCGTCATCCGCGGCAACGCGGCTGATTTCCTGCAATACATGATACAAATTATTGTGGGGGATGTGTTCAAGACAATGTGACGAAAAGATGTGCTCAACACTCTTATCGTCAAACGGCAATCTCTCCGACGCGATGTCGCACCGAACATCCGTATCCCATGACGAATCCACGCCGACGAAATCCGGCCGTTTCGTTGGGCCGCATCCAAGGTCGATTTTCAACATGATCCCGCTCCGACATCCCCCGATTCCCCGCTGGATCGATGTGATCTTTCGTCGCGACGGCACGCGGAAGCAAGCAGATTCGGGCGTGCTAGGCGCGGCATGCGGCAGACGGTGCGATTACGTTCGGCATCGCGCTGAACCTCGCGGCTGGGCTTTCATCGAATTTTCCCGCTGTATGTCCGCTCCGTTGCGCGTTGCGGCCCCTTGATGCCGACCGGGCAGGGAGGAGCGCATCATTTGCCGGGGGGCGCAACCACGCCATGCTGGACACCAATTTTTCGGCCCCCTATATTGCCGTGGCGCAGCGGGATGGGGCACGTCAGTCAAGTTGGGCGCCGAGCCATCATAGGACAGCGTCACAATAACAACGGCGTCGCGATATGCGGTCATCCTTGAATTCGAGCTTGAGCTGGCCACAGATATGACCGAGACCTCGCGCGGCTGCGTATTGTTCGCGACGATGGAATTTTATCCGACAAACGTCGGGGGGGCGGGAACTTTCATTCATCATGCCTCCGCTCTGTTGCTCGAGCAGGGCTTTACCGTGGTCCTGCTGTTCGACGCTTGGCGGTCCGAATACGAACAACTCGTCAATGTCGACCGGCTCGCGATTCCGTATGGTCACCGCCTGCTGATCTACTGGGTTGAGGATCTGTGCCGGGATCTGGTGATCCCGATACCCTGCGCCGATATGGCGATCGGCAAGTCGCTCCGGCTCGACCATGCCGTGCGCAAGCTGACGCAAATGCACGACGTCGACCTGGTCGAGCTCTACGATTTTTGCGGACACGGCTTCCATTATCTGGCGCAACCCGCCGAAGAGCGGCCACCGGTCGCGATCCGTCTCCACAGCACGGTCGAGTTGATGGAGCGGATGACCCGCGCCCCGCTCGTGCCCGGGCGGCTGTGGCTGTTTGCGATGGAGCGTGCGCAACTGGACCTGGCCGATGTGATTTTGGCGCCGGGAACGGCGTTTTACGAGCAGGTGGTGCGACCGCTCTATCCGACGATGACCCCCGATCGGGTTGTGATGTCGCCCCTGCCCCACCTGCCGATCGGGGAGCTCGATTACGATCCGGACGCCAGAAATATCGCGTTTTATGGCCGGCTTTCGACAATGAAAGGGCTCGACACGTTTCTGCGCGCCGCCGTCCTGGCACTGGAGGACCCGGTCTTTGCCCAATGGGTCGGACGCTTTGTCGTCATCGGGCCGGAAGACTACGTCGCCACCGCCCTTTCGCCCAGCGAAGTGCGCGGGCTGATTCCGAAAGACAAAATCGACCGCTTTCATTTCACCGGGCGGCTCGACCACGCTTCCCTGCTCGAGCGGTTGCAAACCGTTTCGTTTGCGTGTTTCGGCAACCGACTGGAGTCGTTCTGCTATGCCGCCCACGAGCTGCATACCGCCGGCATACCGCTCATCGTGAATCGGATCCCGGCTTTCGAAGACGGCTTTGAAGAGGGCGTCAGCGCGGTCTTCTTCGACGGCACCGCCTTCGATCTTGCCGAGCGGATGGTGCGTCTGGCACGCGACGGCGCGCTGCGGCTGGAGCTGTCGCGGCACGGCAAGGCGCGCGCCGCGTCCTATTGGGTGGACCACTACACCGAACATCTGTCACGGCTCCGCCAGCAGCGGGCGGCGACCAGCAAGGCCGCCACGCTGAGCGGATCGGTGATTGTCCTCTCGACCGGGGATCGCGAGGCCGTCGACCGGACCGGGGAGAGCTTGTCGTCCCTCACCTTGCGGCCCTTCGTGCTCGAGCGTGACACGGCGGGCGAGCTGAGTTTCGCGGGAAGCAGGTGGCATGGCGCAGCGGGACCGGGGAGCCCCGCCGCCCCGGCAGGCTTTCAGATGGTGGGCGAGACCTGCCTCTTCGTCCGCGCCGGCGATGTTGTCGAGCCGCAATGGGCTCGTCAGGCGCTGCGGGTTCTCGCGCAGAATCCAAAGGTTGGCGCGGTCGGCGGCTGGGTGCATACCCCGGGCGGCATCGAGTCGATGCCCTATTTGTACATTCCCGAGCTGGCTCAGCCCGCCGAGCCCGGCTTGCGTGTGCTGCTGCGCGTCGGAGCAGGCCAAACCCTTGCCGAATACCTGCATGGCTGGTCGAGCCAATCCGAGCAATCCTACCTGCTGGCGCACCGGGCCGCCGGCCGCGTCGCGGTCGAGCTGCCTCGGCTGGCGGTCGATACGCGTCGTGCCATCGATTTTCCGGCGACTCCGGCTGCCGCGGCCGCGGTCGATTTCGACCGGTTCTCGCGGGAGTTTTTGACGCTGGCCCAGCAATCCGGCGCCGGCACGACGGGGCCGGGTGTGACGTTCGGGCTCTCCGACGGCGATCCGGATGTGCTCGCCACGATGTTGACGCCCTCGCTTGTTGTCCTGCGAAAGGCACAGCGGTCCCCCGGTGAGCTTTGGGTGGTGCGCTTGGTGGGGGACGACCCTCTGCTCGAGCTCGACTGGTCCGTCGTTATGCGCAGCGGCGACTGGGTGAAGACCGGCGGGCCCGAGACGCCGGCGGGCATGCAGATGACCCGCGCCGGGTCAATGCGTTTCCATTCCCGCGGCCGGAGCGGGGTCGACCTGCTGCTCGGCCCCACTGGCGGGGTCTGCGAAATCGTCCATCGCGGACGGATCCACGCCATCGATCTCGATCAGCCGGATAAGGAAATTCGCCGGGTGTGGCTCGATGCGCTCGACCGGGCGCGTCCGCCTCGTGGACCGGCGTATCCGCCGGTGTCGGAAGCCGCGCTAAAACCGGAGCACGCCGCCCTCAAGACCCGAAATATCGATTTGGTGGCTGTCGCGCCGCCCGGCGACTCGAGCATCGCCGGCATGCTGCGTTTCCGCTCGGGGTGTTGCGTGCTTACCCCCGAGGAGCTGGGCCTTCTCGCCAAGCCGGGCCCGACGCGCGGCATCGCCTATGCGCGGCAGACGATCGGAAATACCGGTTGCCGTACGGTAGCGATCGACGCTGCCGTACCCGGCGGGTGTGAGCTTGCCGAGCAGCTGCTGCGCGCGAATGACGATACGCGGATCATCGCCTTGCTCGGCGAGACAACCCCGCTCGGCATCGACGGCGCGGTCATGGCGTACCACGACCTCGGCCCGTGGCTTCGCCTCGCCAACCGCTTTCCAACAAGATTGACGGCCGCGAGCCGGAGTCAGGGCCTGATCGGGGTGTTTTCTCGTTGCGGCGTTCCCGGGCTCAAGATCCCGGCCCGGCTGCCTGCAAGGCGCGCGGTCGAGCATGGCGATGGTGCCGAGAGCGAGGTGGTTATCGTTGCCGGGACGGGCACTGTGGAGTCCGCCGAGCGCGATCCGCGGATCGCCTGGCTCAAATCCAACACCGCGCATATGATCATGGCGGCGGCGCACGCGCGGCGGACCGGCCTCGGGATCACCCGATTGTGGCTCCCCGCGGATGACGAACTGGGCGCAAGGATCGCCCAAAACTTTGCCGCCGCGCCCGAGATCGAGCGCTATGAAGATCTCGACGAGGCCTTTTGCGGCGACGCCCAGCGGCGTGTCGCGCTTGGCGTCTTCCCCGATGACGATGAATTACCCGAGGCCGCCGCGATTGCCCTGAGTTGGGGTGCGTTGCCGATCCTTGGCCCCGCCGGCGTTTTTGCGCGCTGTACAAGGCTGCGCGAGGCGCTCTGCGTCACCTATTGGGAGGATTCCGTGGCAATCGCCCGGGCGTTGACGCGGACGGCCGAGGGCTACGATCGCCTGGCGGAGGATTACGACCGCTTCCGGGCGGAGCAGGAGGACTTGATCGAGGCGACGCTCGCCGCTCTCCTCGCCGGTTCCCTCGACCATGCGGAGCCCGATCTGGTATTCGGCAACCCATGACGGCGTTTGACCGAGATGTGATCGGCGAGGCGGTGCGGCTCTTCGAGGGGCGGGCAATCTCGGCCGCGGAAGCCGACGAGCTCTACGCCAAATACGGATCGCGCGAAGATTTTCTCGGCGAGCTGTGGTTTCGTCGCGGTGCGCTGGCGCGATCTCCCGGTCTGGCCGAAATCGTCGAACGGGCCCGGGAAGCCGCTCTCCAGCGAGACGATAAATCGGGCCCCCTCCCCGGCGAAGGCGCCGAGCGAGCGTTTTACGAGGACCTGTTCGCGCGGCTCGACCGCAGCCAGCCGACCGCCCTTTACGTCCCGCGGTGGTCGGGCGTGGCCGCCGCGACGCGGTGTCTGTTCCCCCAGACCGTACCGATCCCGGCCGCCCCCACCCGCCATCCGGACGATCTCGATGCCGCGAAGATTGCCTTCTATGCGGATCTGCTGCTGGCAAGCGGAATCCGCCATTTTGTCATTTCCGGAGGCGACAATTTTCATCACGCGCTGATCCGCAGCGTATTGCAGCAGGATTCGGAGATCCGCTTCGATCTGGTATGGCATTCCAACTATTTGCAAATCGGCGAGGAACACGCCGGAGGATTGTTCTGGCGCTGGCTGAGCGCGCACGAGGACGGGCTGATAACCCGCATCGGGGTAACCAAATCCGGCTTCGACGGATTTCTCCGGCAACTCGGCGTCGATGCGGTGGGTCTTCCCCAATTCGTTCCGATAGATCCCGAGCGGCTCGGGCCGGGCAAGGCAGCCGACGTTGCCGGGATCTGGCTGTCGGGGTCTTCCTCCTACCGTAAGCTGCCGCATGCCATGATCGCTGCGGTCAAGGCCATGGGGTCGTTTTACCTCAAGGGTTCCGGCCTCGGCGCGGAAGGGCTCGCGCTGGTGTCGGCCCTCGACGTCCCGTTCTTGCAGGTGTTCGAGGATCCGATACCGTATGAACGGCTGCTGCGCGAGATACCAACTACGGCGGTAAGCTTCTATGTCACGATTTCCGAATGCTCGCCGATGTTGCCGATCGAGAGCTTTGCGCAAGGGGTCCCGTGCCTGATCGGCCCGAGCAGCCACCTCTTCCGCGACCACGCCTTATTGCGCGAGATGTTGGTCGTCGAACAGCCGTATAATCCCGGGCTGATCGCCGATATGGGGGTGGCCGCGGTTGCGCACCGCGCTGACCTGCTGGCCGCGTACAGCCGGTACAACCAGGAGGTCGAGGTGCAGGCGCGCGAGGCGTTGGCCCGCTTCCTCGCCTGAGGCTTGTCGTCGATAATGGGGTTCCCGCGGATGGCTGAAAAACGGGGCGCCTTGCTTGGTCTTCTGCGGCGGTTTACGCAGTCTGCGGCCCCCGCACACCGGGCTCCGGCAGGTGTGCGCGGTGATATCGAGGTGTGGCGCGGGCACCTGCGCAGCAGCGAGGAAGCGCTGCGCCACCTCAATTTGAGATCGGTTGGGCTGCCCGAGGCGGAGGCCGACCCGGAACTCTGTCTCGTCAAAGGCGAGGTTTTGCGACGCGCCGGCCATGATTATGACGCACAGCGCTTTTTGCGGCGGGCCGCTCGTCTATCGCCAACCCGCCGCAGCGCGAGCGCCCTGGCGCTGCGCGCCGCGACTCAGGATCTTGGGTTTCAACGCATCATCGAAGAGGCCGATCTGGCCCGCGACGCCAAGGAGTGGATAGGGGCCGGCGAACTCTACCGCGAGGCGCTGCGCGCCTATCCCGATCACTATGGCTATGTCGTGCAATATGCCCATTGCCTGAAGGAACAGGGCCGATTTGCCGAGGCCGAGTGCCATTACCGCTCGGCGCTGGCGCTCGGCGCGCGCCGCTCGGAGGTCGATGAGCACCTCATTTTCGTCGCGACGCGGCAAGGATATCCCGCCAACTTTGCCGGCGACAGCGAGGCGCCATCGCTCGATGGCGACCCGCTCGACGCACCACCCACCAGGGCCGATGTCGAGTTGGTTGTCTTCCTGCTGTTGGGCCACGAGCCGGCCCTAGCCGAAATTGTGCAGCTGATGCGGTCGCACCGCAGCCTGCGCAGCGTGATCGCGGCGATCGTAGAGGAAGGCTCGTTCGTATCGGCCAATGCCCGCCTGCTATCGACCGCCAGATTTGCGGCAGCAGTGAATAACTGAGGCCTTGATGGGCGAACCAACCGCCGGCGGGCGGGCAACATTCGTCACGATCGCGACGCCGGACCGCGCCGGGCAAAGCCGCGTCTTCGCCCGGTCCGCTCGCAAATGGCATCCGACCGCCAGGCTGGCCGTGCTCGTTCTCGGCCCTGATGGTGCTTCACGGATGTTCGAGGATTTATACGACCTCGCCATTTCGGTCGAGCAGCTGTCACTCAGCTGTTTTGCCGACATGCGGTTCCGCTATTCGACCCCCGAGCTTTGCTTTGCGCTGAAACCGTGGGTCATCGGGCATCTTCTCGAAAGATTTCCGGACGAGCCGGTCTACTATTTCGATTCCGACATCGAGCTTTTCGCGCCTTTGGCCGAGGCTGAGGCGGTGCTTGCCCACGGCGCCAACCTGGTGATGACCCCCCACATTCTGCACCCCGCCCCCGATCAGGAGAGCGAAGAGGACCTGTTGCGGTCCGGGTCATTCAACGGGGGATTCCTCGGCGTTGGGCCAAGTCCGGGAGGGCGCGCGTTTGTTGCCTGGTGGAGCGAACGGCTCAGAACCGGCTGTACCATTGCATTTACCTGCGGCGACCAGCGGTGGCTTGATCTTCTGCCGTCAATCTTCGACGGCGTCGCGGTTCTGCGACATCCCGGCTACAATTTCGCGTGTTGGAACGCGCACCAGCGGCCGCTGAGTTGCCTCGACGGTGCCTGGACCGCGGCGGGACAGCCCTTGCGGTTCGTCCATTATACCAAATGGAATTTGCGAGAGCAGGATTCGGAGCAGTACCTCGCCGAGCATTTTAGGCGCGGATACCAGTCATTTTCATCGATCTTCGCCGACTATCAAAGAAAAGTGCGGGCGGAGGACCGATTCCGCGCGGAAAACTCGCGAGTAATCCAGGACGAGGTGTTGGCGCCCGTTGGAAAGCCGGTGGCGGATTTGGTGCGTAGCGCCTACGCAAAGAATGGCCCGACCGTCGATGGCGACGCCGACGAGGTGGCCGCTCGGGCTGTTGCCGTCCTCAACGCGCCGAGCAAAGGCCGGGCGGAGCTGCCCGACCTGCCGATGACCCTCCTCTACGATGAGATCTGGCAGCGCCACGCCGATCTGCGGTATCGCTTCGACGCCGACCATGCGGGTGGCCGCCAAGCCTATCTGCGGTGGCTTGCCGAAGGCGGCCTCGCCGGGCTCGGCATTCCGGCCGCCTTTGCGGCCCCCGCGCGGTCGGCCCTCGGCCTACCGGAACTGGCGGCGACGGCGGATGCGGTCCCGGCCTTGGTCGAATGGCTGCAGTTGATGAGCATCGGGCCCGCCGGCGAACGCAACCACGCCGGCGTCAGGGCGACGCCGGGACAGGCCGGTCACCTGGTCTATGGCCCTTATGTAAAGCTCGGCGCGGGTCAATACCGCGTGCGCGTTCATTGGAGCGCCGGGCGGCCGTTGCGCGTGGTCCCCCGCGGCCAGTTGCTTGCGACGATCGAGGCCGTAACCGGCGACGGCAAAACCTATCTGGCCCAGCGTGAATTGCGCGTCGACAATTACGCCCGGCCGGTGCACGAGCTGTTGTTGGACCTGAGCGAGAGAGCGCTATCGAGCTCCCCGATCGAGGTGCGGGTGTGGACCGCCGGAACGGTGCCGTTGACCGTGACGTCGATCACCGTCGAGCGGATCGTGGCCCCGCGAAAGACGACAGCGACGAGCTGACCGGTATCACCGCGACCGCGAGCCCTTGCACGAACGCCGCTGAGTCGCTGCCGGACGGCGTACAGAGGGTTTCCCTCAGTTCTCAGACGCCAAATACCCAAGGAACATTCTGTAAATTATCCTGAGCTTCTGGACCGGGCTAGATGGCATAATTTATTCTTCCAATGTTACATTTTTAAATTCGCGCTTAAATCCAAAAATTACTGGGATAAATGCGGAAGTTAATTTTCGGATATGCCCTGAGTATTTTCCGAAGGCTGACATTGGAGATTTCAAGTTCTAGGTAATACCCATCGTCATTGATCGCTCACGAGCGGCAACGTGGCGATGCCAGCACTCGTTACCAAACCAGAAAGGGTACCCTATGTCATCTTTCACCCACCCGATCGCCGTGTCCGCACCTATCGTGCGCTCGGTTGCGATCGCCGCGCTGATGGGCGCCACGATGCTCGCCACCCCGTTTGCCGCGGCG
>Ga0182024_10016464_pt1 | contig 14024 bp, 13 predicted proteins | sample P32metaG_FD_120480 | JGI IMG/M metagenome (GOLD analysis project Ga0182024, IMG submission 120480) | Permafrost microbial communities from Stordalen Mire, Sweden - P3-2 metaG (Illumina Assembly) | ecosystem: Environmental > Terrestrial > Soil > Wetlands > Permafrost | place: Sweden: Stordalen... | reverse complement strand
TTGGCGCCCTTCATGCCTACCAGATGCTGGATGGCGCCGGAAATCCCGATTGCGAAATATACCTTGGGCGAGACGGTTTGACCGGAACTGCCGACCTGGCGCTCCATCGGGAGCCAGCCGTTGTCGCAGATCGGGCGCGACGCGGCCAGTTCTGCGCCCAGAGTCTTGGCCAACTCTTCGACTACCGGGAGATTCTCCTTCTCCTTGATTCCGCGGCCTACCGCTACGATGATCTCGGCGGCGGTTAAGTCCACCGCTCGCGCGGATTCGCGGAACCGTTCCGAGGGTTTCGCGCGAATGCTATCGGCGCTGAGCTGCGGTTCGAAATTTTCCACTTGCGCCGAGCCGGCCTCAAGGCGATCTGCACGAAACGAGCCGGCCTGAAGCGAAACGAACTGCGGGGTCTCGGCGGAAAGCTTCACGTCCGCGTTCAGTTTGCCTTGAAATAACTGCCTGACGAACACAGGGAATCCGGATTCCACCCGAAAGCCAATCGCGTCGCTGACGAGCACGCGTCCGAATCTGGTGGCCAGCTTGGGAGCAAAGTCGCGGACTTGATAGGTGTGCGGAAAGAGCACCAATCCAGGCTGGATTTTCTGGATGAATTGCTCGAGCGCGGCCGTTTGTCCGTCCGCCGTATACTCGGCGAGCAGAGCATGGCTCACGGCATAAACTTGATCCAACTTTTTGGTTGCGAGTTCGGCGGCAAGTGTCTCAACGCTGCTACCGGCCACCGCTGCCAAAAGGCTTTGCCCTGTTTCGGCCGCAAGCTGCTGGCCGGCCACCAGCGTCTCCCATGACACGCGATTCCAGGCTCCTGCCTGCTGTTCCATCACGACCAGGATGCCGCCGCTCATAGCACCCGCGCCTCGAACTTCAGCTTCTCCACCAGCTTCGCCGCTGCTTCCTTCGGATTGCCGTCCAGCAGCTGGGTGTGCTTGGTGTGCTGCGGCAGGTAGACGCGTTCAATCGACAAAACCGGCGATGCGGCAATGCCCAATTCCGCTGCAGTGACGCGCTTGACCTCCTTGGTTTTGGCTTTCTTGATTCCCATCAAGGTGGCATAGCGCAACTTATTAATTCCGGATTGAATCGTTAGAACCGCCGGCAGCGGCAATTCGACCATTTGGAACCAGCCGCCCTCCAGCTCACGCTTCACGCGAATACCCGAGCCCGCGCTCTCCACCGCCATCACGATGGTGGCGTGTGGAAGCCCCAGCAGTTCGGCTAACACCACGCCCGTTTGGCCATAGCCCAAATCATCCGATTGCAACCCGGTAAGAACCAGGTCGGGGCGCTCCGGTCCAATCGCTCCCGCCAGCAGCTTGGCGACGCCCAGCGTGTCGTAGGAGGTCAGAGCTTCTTCGATATGAATCGCGCGGTCGGCGCCTTTAGCGAGTGCTTCGCGAATGGCCTGGGAAGCGCGGGCGGGCCCGGCGCACAGCGCGATCACCTCGCCGCCGTGCTTCTCCTTCAGTTGCAGAGCCTCTTCCAGCGCGTAAGCGTCCGGCTCATTGATTTCGAAACTCAGATCGCTCTCTTCGATCCAGCGGCCGCTCGCATCGATGCGGAGTTGCGAGTCGCGGGCCGGAACCTGCTTGATGGAAACGATGATCTTCATGGCAGCCGGGGCGGATCAGCCCGTAAATCTCTTCAGAATGAGGCAACCGTTGGTGCCGCCGAATCCAAACGAATTCGAGAGCGCATAGTCGATCTTCATAGGCCGCGAATGATTGGGAACATAATCAAGATCGCACTCCGGATCGGGAACCTCGTAGTTGATGGTCGGCGGCGCGATCTGATCGCGCAAGGCCAGCGCCGTGATACCCGCCTCTAATCCTCCAGCGCCGCCCAGCAAGTGACCGGTCATGGACTTGGTGGAGCTCACCGCCAGCTTATAGGCATGTTCGCAGAAGACCCTTTTGATCGCCTTGGTTTCAATTCTGTCCCCCACCTCAGTGGAGGTGCCGTGCGCGTTGACGTATTGAATCTGGCTGGGCTCGATTCCGGCATCGCGGAGAGCGAGCTTCATCACTCGAAAAGCGCCGTCGCCATCCTCGGATGGACTGGTGATGTGATGGGCATCCGCACTCATTCCATATCCGCATATTTCAGCCAGGATCTGCGCGCCGCGCTGCTGCGCATACTCCAGCTCCTCTAAAACCAGAATGCCGGCGCCTTCTCCCACCACGAATCCGTCGCGTTCGGCGTCCCAAGGCCGCGAAGCCTTCGAGGGCTCCGCGTTGCGTTGCGAAAGTGCGCGCATGGCCGCGAACCCGCCGATGCCCATGGGAGTGATGCACGCCTCTGCTCCACCGCAGATCATCACGTCGGCGTCGTCCCGCTGAATGATCTTGAAAGAATCGCCAATCGAATGCGCGCTGGTGGTGCAGGCGGTCGCAGTCGCCGAATTGGGTCCCTTGGCGCCGGTGCGGATAGAAACGTAGCCGGAAGCCAGGTTGACGATGGTGGCCGGAATAAAAAACGGGGAGATACGGCTGGGACCTTTCTCCAGCAGCGTCCGATGCTCACGCTCTATGACCTCGAATCCGCCGATGCCGCTGCCAATATACACGCCCACTCTCTCGGAATTGTCATCGTTGACCTGGATTCCGGATTGCGCCAGCGCCAGATCACTGGCGACAATTCCGAATTGAATGAACCGGCCCATCTTCTTGAGGTCCTTGCGTTCGATGTGCCCGGAAGGATCAAATTTCTTCACCTCGCCGGCGATGCGGCAGGCAAAAGCGGTGGCGTCGAATTGCTCGATTGTGGAAATGCCGTTGCGGCCTTGGCAAATGGCTTGCCAGTTCTCCTCCGTGCCAATGCCCAGGGGACTGACCAAGCCCACGCCGGTAACCACAACTCTGCGCGAAAATACAGGCTTCAAGCGACTTACTTCTTCTTCTTGCTTTCGATGTAATCGATGGCGTCCTTTACCGTGGCGATCTTTTCGGCATCTTCGTCGGGTATGTCGATATCGAAGGCTTCTTCAAACGCCATCACTAGCTCGACGATATCGAGGGAATCTGCGCCCAGATCATCGACGAACGACGCGGAATTGTCTACTTGATTCTCATCCACGCCCAACTGCTCGACGATAATCTGCTTCACTCTCTGTTCAACCGACATGAATCCTCCCAGGATGTCTGCAAACTCATTGATTCTAGCGATGATGGCGGTTGGCCGCAACTGCTCGCTAAATATCGCGCACAACGCAGCGGGCCGCAACCATTTTCACGACTTTGCGAGCGCGTCCCGCGCTGTCCGCTCTGCCGCCGCAACTCAGCCAATGTAGGACTTCGGTTCCCCTTCGAATCCTCTACGTTACGATCAGACTAATGCGCCCCTGCCTGTTCTTTATATCGATCTCCATTGTATCGCGGAGTGCAGCACTCCTCCGGCCGGTAACGGATTTGAGGCGCAAGTGAGCCGGATCATCTATCTGCATGGATTCGCCAGCGGACCGTCTTCCAAGAAGGCCCGCTTCTTCGCCGAGCAGTTCGCGCAGCTGGGAATGGGGCTGGAGATCCCCGATCTGGCTCAGGGCGATTTCGCGCGGCTGACCATCAGCGGACAGCTTGGCGTGATCGAGCGTGTGGCGCGCGGCGAACCGGTCTCGCTGATCGGCTCCAGCATGGGCGGGTATTTGGCGGCCTTCTACGCGGCGCGGCATCCGGAGGTGGAAAAACTGGTGCTGCTGGCTCCGGCTTTTTCGTTTCTCACGCGCTGGCCCGAGACGCTCGGCCCCGAGGCGCTGGAGGAATGGAAGCGCACCGGCGTCCTGAAAGTGTTTCACTACGTGGAAGGCCGGACCATGGAGCTCGGCTACCAATTGATCGAAGATGCCGCCCGGTATGAGGCCTATCCGGCCGTGACACAGCCCACCCTTATTTTTCATGGAAAGAACGACACGGTTGTGCCGGCCAGTCATTCCGTGCTCTTTGCCGGGCAACATCCCGGAGTGAAACTGCGGTTGCTCGAGTCCGATCACGAGCTGCTCAACGTGCTGGACGATATCTGGATTGAGAGCGAGGAATTCCTGTTCGGCCGCACTAAGTAATTTCTATGCCCTCGTAAATTCGGCCAAGCGGTAGCGAGACTTGGATCGAATCGATGCGCAACTCTTCTTCGAGGCGCTGATAGTCGCGCAGGGCCCAGACGTTGCCCTCTCCACGACTATACTGCTCGATTCGGACTTGATTTTGTTCCACCAGGACGTAATCCCGAAGCGATTCAATTCCGCGATAATACTGGGATTTCACGCCGCGATCATAACGTTCGGTCGAAGGCGACAGGACCTCGAAGATCGCGGTCGGGTTAAGAAGAATATCCTGCCGCTCATCCACCAAAAGCGGCTTCCCGCAAACCACTAGAACATCTGGATAAGCATACATTCGTCCTGGAGAAACGCGGACTCGAAAGTCGGACCCGAACGGATGACAATCGCCGCCGCGGAGTACCGCGTAGAGTTGTCCGAAAATATTGCCCTGCAAACGAGCATGGCGCATTGATCCGCCCGACATGGCGAACATTTCCCCTTCCAGGAACTCGCTGCGCATCTCGGCGGCGCGGTCGATAGCTAAGTATTCCTCTTCGGTGACCTTAGTAACTGGATTCGATGCCATCGCCCACCTGCTGGCAGTGTAACATCAGGTGATTATTCGCGTGGTTCCGCGGGCACGAAATGGTAAAATGAGATCTAGTGCTCGTTAAGATACGCCTTCGATGGGGTCCCAAAGTTCAGCCGCAGACGCGAAAAAGCAGACATGCCGCTCTGGCGCTCGCATCGTTGCTCATTCCCGCGGCCGTGATGGCTTATGTGTTGGCCGGTTGGAGAGTGGCCGCCGATTTGAGCATAACCAGCCAATTCCCCATTACTGACGGCCTGTTTTCGCACTGGCAGGTTTGGGGCGCGGCAGCGGCCGTTTTGAATGCCCTGGCGATCCTGCTGAATCGTTATGGAAAAGCCGGGCCGGTAATCAAGAAACCGATCGAAGAACCGGAGCAGAAGCTGGCCAACTCGCGGTTCTAACGCGACCGGGCCGCACTCGCGGCCGCAGGCTTGGAAATTTCCACCGGCGCGGCGGGCGCGGGCACGGGCTCGCTGCGGATCAACCCCAGCGCCTTGCGAAGCTCGGCGTCGAGTTGCTGCCGGATGTCTGGATTGTCCTTGAGAAACTGGCGGGCGTTTTCTCTGCCCTGCCCGATCCGGTCGCCCTTGTAGCTATACCAGGAGCCGCTCTTCTCCACCAGGTTCTGCGCGACGCCCAAGTCAATTAAATCGCCTTCGCGCGAGATTCCCTCGCCGTAGATAATATCGAACTCGGCCTCACGGAATGGAGGCGCGAGTTTGTTCTTGACGATCTTCACCTTGGTGCGATTGCCCACCACCACTTCGCCCTCCTTGATTGCGGCAATGCGCCGGATGTCGGCGCGAACCGAGGAATAGAACTTCAGCGCGCGGCCGCCCGTGGTGGTTTCCGGATTGCCGAACATCACGCCAATCTTCTCGCGAATCTGATTGATGAACATCAGGCAGGTATTCGATTTGGAGACGTTGCCCGTGAGCTTGCGCATGGCCTGCGACATCAACCGGGCCTGCACGCCCATGTGGCTGTCGCCCATCTCGCCCTCCAGCTCGGCCTTGGGAACCAGCGCCGCTACCGAGTCCACCACCAGCACGTCGATGGAGCCGGAGGCTACCAGTGCGTTGGTGATCTCCAGCGCCTGCTCGGCGTAATCGGGCTGCGAGACCAGTAGATTATCGACATCCACGCCCAGCTTGCGGGCATAAATCGGATCCAGCGCGTGCTCGACATCGATGAACGCGGCCATTCCGCCGGCCTTTTGCGCCTCGGCCACCACTTGCAGCGCGACGGTCGTCTTGCCGGACGATTCCGGCCCAAAGATTTCGACAATCCGGCCGCGCGGAAATCCGCCCACGCCCAGCGCGTTGTCGAGCGAAATGGATCCCGACGAGATCGCCGACACCGGCACCATGGCTTCTTTCGATCCAAGCCGCACGATGGAGCCTTTGCCAAACTGTTTTTCGATTTGTCCGAGTGTGAGTCCGAGAATGCGGCTACGTTCTTTTTCGTCCATGCTGGGTGTCCTTAGAGAAGCGCTTCGGGGGAAATTCAATTGTAACAGCGGGAGTCGGCCAAGGCTACAATTTCGGCGCGTAATAACCTTTGCGGGCGCGTACGAGCAGATCCTTCCGGCCTTTGACGCGGATCTCTACCGGATGATAGAGGCCATCCACTCGAAGCGGCTCCGGCCGATAGAAGATGTTATATTGATGCCGCAGTTCGTTGGCGATGTTTTCGAAGGATTGGCTCAAGTCGGAAGCCTTGAACGGAAAGAAGACTTGGCCGCCCGTTTCATTGGCGAAATAGCGCAAAACTTTATCGCCATCGGTCTCGATCCGGGTAATATTGGTCGAAATTGTATAAATGCTGACGTCCGCCTTTTGGGCCATCTCCAGCGCCTGATCGCGCGTATGCAGGCTTTGGTTATCGTCGCCGTCGCTGAGGATCACCATCGCCCGGCGGAATTTATAAAGCGGCTGGTCCTGCATTAGCTTGTCGCGGCAGGCGAAAAAGATGGCGTCATAGAGCGACGTCCCGCCGCCCGGCCGGAGGTTCTGAATCCCTTTCTCAAGCGTGGGGATCTCGTCGGTCAAATCTGCCACTAGTTCAGCGGCAGTGTCGAAGCTGACCACCATGGCCTTGTCTTCATGAGGGCGCACGGCGCTATCGATGAATGCCGTGGCCGCTTCTTGCTGGAAATGAAACCGTTCGCGAATGCTGTTGCTGGTGTCGATCAGGATGGCCAGCCGCAGCGGCAGGTCCGATTCGGCCGAAAATTCAATAATCGTTTGCGGTTTCTTGCTCTCGAAGACCTCAAAATCATCCTTGTTGAGATCGGTGACGAAGCGCCCCTTCTTGTCCGACACCGTATACAGAATGTTGACGCGCGAAACGTCCAAGGTGATGCGCGTGTCGTCTGAACCCGGCGGTTGCGGAGCTATGGCTTGTGCCGCTCGTGTGGCGCTGGACTGCCCAGTTAACGCGAGCGAGCAGGCGCACAGAGCCGCGGCCGAATACAAAATCCTCATTACGACAAGTGAATTCATTATAGCTGGCGTTGGGAACTGACGGCGGACGGGAGTCCGTCCAGATATTGCTGAAGGTCCCCGGGCAATGGCGCGGTGATCGTGATCCGGCTGCCGGAAGTGGGGCTCGCGAAGGTAATGCGGTGGGCGTGCAGGAAGTAGCGGCCGAGCGTGCCTGCGGGCGCGCCATACAGCTTGTCGCCTGCCACGGGATGCCCGACGCTCGCCAGGTGAACGCGAATTTGATGCGTGCGGCCGGTGCCGATTTTCACCTCCAGGAACGTGAATCCTTCAAAGCGCTTCAGCACGCGATACTCGGTGATCGCCGAGCGGCCATGGGCTAGTTTCGCGGTCATACGAACGCGCTGCCGTGGATCGCGCGTGATCGGCGTTGTGATGCGGCCCTGATCGGCCTTCACACGCCCGTGTACTAGCGCCAGATAAATCTTTTCCACCTCGCGGCTGGAAAACTGGCGCGCCAGGTCACGATGCGCCGCGTCGCTGCGCGCGATTAGCAGCACGCCGCTAGTCAGCCGGTCCAGACGGTGTACGATACCTGGACGCAACGGCCCCCCCACTTGAGACAGATTCCCGAACCTGTGCAGCAGCGCGTTCACCAGCGTTCCTGTGTGACGCCCGGCTCCGGAATGCACCACCATTCCCGCAGGCTTGTTGATGGCTATCAGGTCGTCATCCTCATACAGTATGTCGAGCGGAATCTCTTCCGGTACCGCGCGCAGCGGGGGCAACTCGGCCGGCGCGACATGGATTCGTTCCGAGCCCCTCAGCACATGGGAACTTTTTCCGCTCGTGCCATCTACCTCGACGCGCCCCTGTTCTATCCATTGCTGCATGCGTGAACGGCTGTACTGGGGCAAGCGCTCGCGCAGAAAATGATCCAGCCGCTTTCCCCGATCGCTCTCCGAGGTTTGAAACCACAAGCCATCGCTCACTAGCCACCAGTTATATTCAATAGGTGATTCCGAGCGCAAATGCTCCGGCGGCGCGGACCGGCGCGGGTATGCGCTTTCGGTTCCCCCTATTATTTCTCGGATTACTGGCGCTGCGATTATGTCACGCGGGAATCGTGTGGGTGGAAGAAGCCTATCCCATGGCTGCAGCCATACAGCTTCTCGACGGTAAGGCGCTCTATCGCGACGTTTGGTTCGACAAGCCGCCGCTCTCTGCATTTTTGTACACGCTGTGGGGGGCGCGGATCGGCATCGCCCTGCGGATCGCCGGCGCGGTGTTCGTCTTTCTGTGCTGCTCGATGATTTGGCGCTTTGCGCGTGATTTGTGGGGGCCGCGCGAAGGGCTGGCTGCCGCGCTCTTCCTGGGATTTTTCCTGACCTTCGGCATTCCTTCGGCGGTGATGGCCCTGGCGCCCGATCTCGTCATGATCCTGCCCCACGTCGCGGCCGTTTATTTGGCCTGGCGAGGACGCGCGTTTTGGAGCGGCTTCGTCGCTGGCGTGGCGCTTCTGGTGAATGCGAAAGCTTTCTTCGTTCTGGCCGCCTGCGCGCTTTGGACCGGCCGCGCATGGCCGCAACTGCTGGCCGGTTTCGTGATTCCGAACATCGCGGCCCTGGCCTGGTTCGGCGAGCCTTATATCGATGAAGTCTGGCGCTGGGGCGCTTTGTATTCCCGCGAGACCTTCGCATTCGCAACTGGTCTCACTCGCACGCTCAACTGGGCGGGATTTCATTGCGCGCTGATCCTTGGCGCGGCCTTCGCGTTCTGGAAGGAGCAGCATCGGCGCATGCTGCTTTGGTTGCTCTTTTCGCTGGCCGCAGTCGCGGCGGGTTGGCGATTCTTTCCGCGATATTATTTTCAACTGCTGCCGGTGATGACGCTGATGGCCGCGCGCGGCTACGTCTTGCTGGGACGCAAGCGCGCGATCGTTTGGCTGTTGCTGCTAATTCCCCTGATTCGCTTTGGCCCCCGCTACGGATCGCTGGCCGCCGATTTGATTCACCACCGCGAGACCCACTGGAGCGATCTGGCGCTCAGCCAGGACAGCCGGGCAGCCGCTGATCAAATCGCCCACAACGGAACGCTGCTGGTCTGGGGCTACCGGCCCGATATCTTCTCCTATACTCGCTTGCCCGCCGGGACTCGATTTCTCGACTCACAACCCTTGACTGGCGTCCTGGCGGACCGGCACTTGACCAGTTCCGATGCCAGCGCGCCCGAGTGGGCCGCTGAAAACCGGCGCGCGCTCATTCACACCAAACCAACCTGGATCGTCGATGGCTTAGGACCCCTGAATCCGCAATTGGCGATTACGAATTATCCCGATTTGCGCCACTGGCTCGCCAATTATGAGCCCACCGCGCGCACGCAATTTACCGTGATCTACAAACTGAAATAGCCAACATCACTTCCCCGTCCAACAGGCCGCGCGCTTGTCGAGAAATGCCGAGATGCCTTCCTGCGCGTCGTGCGCCAGCGAGTTCATGGTCATGACCTCTTTCGTATACGCGTAGGCCTTGGCTTGATCCAGATCGATTTGCGCATAATAGGCCTGCTTGCCGAGCGCCACCGTAAAGCTGCTGGCTTCGGCGATCTGGCAGGCCAGTTGGCGCGTCTCTGTTTCCAATTGCCCGGCTGGAACCACGCGGTTGACGATCCCCCAATCGGCGGCCGTCGCCGCATCCACAAGCTTTCCGGTGAGCAGCATTTCCATCGCGCGCTTGCGTCCGATGGCGCGGGTCAGAGCCACCATCGGCGTGGTGCAAAAAAGTCCGATTTTGACCCCGGGCGTAGCAAAGCCGGCAGCTTCGCTGGCGATTGCCAGGTCGCAAGTGGCTACCAGTTGGCACCCGGCCGCCGTCGCCAGGCCGTGAACCTGCGCGATCACCGGCTGCGGAATGGATTGGATCTTCGCCATCAGTCCGGTACAGACATCGAAGATCCGGCGATAGTCATTCACGCTTCGTCCCACCATTTCGCTAAGATCGTGCCCGGAGCTGAAAACCTTGCCGGCGGCGGCCAGGATAATCACGCGAATGTCCGAGTGGCCGCCAAAATCATCCAGGCACCGGATCAGCTCCGCCATAAGGTCGAGCGAGAGCGTGTTGCGGCGCTCGGGGCGGTTGAGCGTGATGATTCCCAACGAACCTTCGACGGATCGTAGCAGATGCTGGTAGGACATTGAGGCAGGCTCCTACTTGGAGTGTACTGCCCCTGGTGGCCGCGGGCCGCGGGAACGGCGCCAGCCGCCTATTTGTTCAGATTGAAAACCACTTCGATTTGGGTTTGCACTTCCACCGGCTGACCGTTGAGCAGCGTGGGCTGGTAGACCCACTGCTTCACTGCCTCGGTAGCCGCCTGGATTAACAGCTGAGGACCGCTGAGCGCCTTGAGATTCCGGATCGCGCCATCTTTGCCGACCACCGCCGCGAATCGCACCGTTCCCTCCACCCGCGAGTTTGCGGCCATGGCGGGATACGCCGGTGTAACCTTCTTGATCAACTTGCCCGCCTGCAAATCTCCGCCGGGCTTGAGCGCGCTCGGAGCGAGAGTCTCAACCGGACGCGCCGGAGTGGCCGATTTTACCTGGGGCGCCGGTATACGGTCCACTGGATCGAGCAAACGGATAGCGGACGGTATAACATTCACGCTCGGTACATTCGCGGGCGGTATCGGTAATATCGCGCTGGTCTCAACACCCCGCTCGCCCGTGTCCAGGATCGCCTTGCCTGGGCTGGATGGCGGCTTGAATTCGCGCGCTGCGGTGCGGTTGGATTGGGGCGCTGACGTCTTCGCAATCTGCTCGGAATCGCTTTTCGCTTTACCGTTCACAGCATTCGATGCATTCGCTGCTGGTACCTGCTCTTTGGCGGGAATCGCCGATTGACCCGATTGACCCGCTGGCGCTGCCGCCGCTCTGGGCGTATTGAGCGAGACTGACTCCTTTGCGATTGCTCCCGAACGATCCACCACCTCCAGCCGCAGACCCACGCTTTCGGCCGTCGACCCGTACGACAAATGTCCGATCTTCAATTGTTCGGGCGCCAGCGCGATGGTTTCCGGCTGCTGGTCGCGTTCCATGATCACCAGGCGTCCTTCGCGAGCCTGCGACACCGCGGAACTTCCAGCGTTCCATTTGATGTTGATCATCCCGGTACCCTGAGGTTCGGCCTCCAATTTAAGTGCTGCGCTCACCGGCTGAGGCGGCGTCACGGGTTTCGCCCGCGGCATCCAGCGGTGCACCATCAAGAGCGCGGCAATCCCAACGACCGTGATCGCCAAGGCGACCGCGAGCCGAATCATTTGCATCCGGCTAATGCCCTTCAGCGCGCCGGCCAGGATGGGCTCGGCAGCCTGGGGCTCGTCGACCGTGGTCTCCAAATCTTCAGACGGCGCCAAACGATGAGATTGCGGGATGACCTGCTCGGCCAGCGCGCTCTTGGACGGCGGTCGAACCATCCGCGGAACCACCATTTCCCAACTGACTTCCGAAGAGGGCGCCGGTTTCTGCCAGTCCTCCACCGGGGCTGCCACGTTTCCCCTGGCGAGCGCGGTGGATTCTGTCTCCGGCGGCGCGGCGCTCGACGCGGCCCCAAGCGTTTGGACGCGATCCTCCCGCGACACTGCGGAAATAGCGGGGAATGTTCCCGGGGAACCTCCGAAAAGGAAGGACCACGTGATGACGAACCGAAAATTTAGGGGACGTTCGTTATCTCCCAGCTCGCGGCGGGAGACATCGATTAACTCAGCCGGCTTAACTAATCTGGTCTGTGAGTTCAGCATGGTGACTTACCGCTCTTCCTATTTTTTCCGGCCCCCCCTCGGATGCCACGCCATTCACGGGGTTGGGCGGGCGAATCTTATAGGTGCCGTTCTTGAATTCGATGTCGCGAATCTTGCCGTTAGGGCCCAAAGGTCCGACATCCTTGCCATTGAATCGGAGAATGAGCGCGCCTGCATTCCCGGTGCGCAGAGTCGCTCCCTTAGTGAGTTCAAAACTGCGGACTTCGTTGGGTTCCAGAACCCGCGCCATCAGCGAGTTGCCATCCACGTCGGTGATGCTGATCCAGGTCGGCTCCCGCGCTTCCAGATCGATGTGCATCGGCTCAGAATTTGGCTCCGGCGGATTGGAATCGGCGGCACCAGCGTTGGCCGGCGCCTTCGGCCGGCTGGGCTCAACGGAGGGCGCTTTTTGTACAGGTGCTGGTTTAGGATTGCTTGGCTCGGCCGGAGCAGCCGCGTCCGGAGCAGCGCTTCCCGCTTGCTGAGCGGCGTTGTTCACCGGCGGCTCAACTTGCTTCGAAGGCCACAGCAGAAAGCCGGCGACACCAATTCCGGCCGCCACAATGACGGAAGCCACCACCGCTCTGTAGTTACGCCGAGAAGCTGCACGCGGCGGTGCAGGAGGCGGAGCGGACGGCGGCGGAGCGGCCAATAACTGAGGCCGAGGTGATACCCTTTCCAACTCGCGCGTGGCCTGTCCGCAGAACTTCTCCACGGTCGTCAGCAGGTTCCGGAAACTTTCCTCCGCTATGGCCGACGATTCGCGCAGGTCCTTGATCATGCCGGAGTGGCTTTCCACTTCATTTTCGAGACGGCTGATTCGATTGCCCAAATTGGATTCCACCGCGCGCACAAAGCCGGCCCACTTGGCCTGGTCGCTGGCTGCCGGTACGCCGCGCTCATGACGTTGTTTGAAGAGCCGCGCCCCGGCTTCTGAGTCGATTGCCGCCGGAAGATGCGTCTCCTGTTCCGGTTCTCCCGCCACCCCCTGTAAACGCTGGATCTCGTCGGCAATTCGCAGCGCGTTCCGCCGGGATAGGCAGCGCCATTCGCTCGGCGCGATTTCCTGATCCGATCCGTACAGGCCAAACCCAATCAGCTCATCTTCACCGATCGCATCCGCTATGCGCGTGAACTGCGCGATGGTGGTCCGGCGCAACGAAGTGACGCCGTCGAACGCCGCGTAAAAGGCACGGACCTGTTCCCCGGAGACCGGCCCCACATACTCAGCAGTGAAGTTGAGCGACTCGTTATCGAAATCGAACGCCAGCCACTCGCCCTGATTTTCGATATGCACATCCTGAGCCACCATCTGAAAAAACTTCTGCGCCTCTTCCACCACGCTCGAGAGCTTGTGCAGAGGCACTCCTACACCACCCCGGTTCAATTCAATCCGGATGCGCAGACGCGCCATTACTTCCTCCCTGAAGCCGGCTCGGATGGAGACAGACCCGACATGACGCGGCCGCTGGCGAAGCGCAGGTTGTGCCAGGCCTCCATGCATTCGGGAGCCTGTTCCACAATGCGGCCGCAATAACGGACCGCGGCTTCGTATTCGCGATGCTCCAGGGCAACGGCAGCTAAACATTGCAGCGCTACCGTGGAGCGTGGAGAAATCTCCAGCAGCCGCATGGCATTGCGCCGCGCCTCGTCCAGTTCCTCGGCGCCGATTTCCAGCGTAATCAGGTTCGTGAGAGCGTCCTCGCATTTTGGATCCCACTGCAGCAGGCGCTCATAGGCGGTACGAGCTTCCTCATAACGGCGAAGCAGTTGCAGCGCCACCGCCTTTCCAAACAAAGACCGCAACCGGGCGGCGTCCGACCAGCAACCGTCAAAAGTCGTCAACGCATCTTCGGGGCGATCCAGGTGTAACAAACAGTCGCCCAGACCGAGACGCGCGTCGTCACGATGCGAATCCACGCCCAAAACTTTTTGAAAGACCTGGCAAGCCTCGGCCCAACGTCCCAGCCGGTGCAGGCAGATGGCGAGGTTGTAATTGGCGAAAGTGTTATTCGGCTCGGAGGTGACCACGGTGTAGTAACTGCCGGCCGCCTCCTCAAAGCGCCCCAGCGCTAACTGAATTTCACCACGTACCGTGTAAAAGTCGACGATATCGTCGCTAGGCGCAACCAAGGCATCCAGCGCCTCTTGT
>Ga0182024_10016463_pt1 | contig 14024 bp, 9 predicted proteins | sample P32metaG_FD_120480 | JGI IMG/M metagenome (GOLD analysis project Ga0182024, IMG submission 120480) | Permafrost microbial communities from Stordalen Mire, Sweden - P3-2 metaG (Illumina Assembly) | ecosystem: Environmental > Terrestrial > Soil > Wetlands > Permafrost | place: Sweden: Stordalen... | reverse complement strand
GTTTTCATGAGTGTATATGTGCCATAATACACATATACTTGTCAAGAGAAAAATAATGAGAAAAAGCCTACGAACGCCTGCTTTGACGTGCTATTTTGCGTTTCGCGACAGAAACTAGCTAGCGCTTGGCGAAAAACAGCAGCAAGCCGAAAATCACTACGGGGATCATCGCCAGCATGATGTAGAAGAGGATCTTTCTTACCCAAGGAGTGCGCCGCTTTTTCCAGTCCCGCATTTCCGGCCGGTCTTCGACGCCTACTTCCTCCTGGTGCTGCAAATCGTGGGCAAATTCGGCGGCATTCGCGTAGCGATTTCGGGGATCGCGCTCAAGCGCTCGATAAATAATCTCCTGCAACTGCGGTGAGATGCTCGGATCGATTTCGCGCGGGGGAACTGGACTGTTCAAAAGCCGGTCGTTCATAATCGCAAAAGGATTGGGCCCCTGAAAAGGCGGTTTGCCCGTCAACATCTCATAGAGAATCACTCCCAGCGCGTAAACATCGCTGCGCCCGTCGCCACGCTTGCCCTTCACTTGCTCGGGAGAGATATATTCCGGCGTACCCATCACCTGCGATAGTTTTGCAAACGTGAGCCTTCGCGCGCCTTCTTGGCCGGCAATGCCAAAATCGATCAGCTTGATGCGGTCGTCTCCATCAACCATGATATTTTCCGGCTTGAGGTCGCGGTGCACGACTCCATGGCTATGGATATAGGAAAGCGCGTCCGCAATTCCCAGCACAATCTTTAGCGCACGTTCTGTAGGGAGTTTTCTCTGGGGGCCGAGGATTTGGCGCAGCAGCCTCCCCTCCACCCACTCCATGACCATGTAAAGCTGGCTGCGGTCCTCGTCATCGTAGACCTTCATCACCCCGGGATGATCGAGAGCTTTCCCAATCTCCTGCTCCCGGCGAAACCTGTCAAATAGAACCGGATCGCTTTCCATTTCCGGGTGGGGGACTTTGATGGCGACGGTGCGGCCGTTCTGGAGGTCCGTTCCACGAAAAATCGACGCCATGCCGCTTCGGGCGGCCAAGCTATCGATTCGATAGTGATCGAGTTGTTCGCCGGGGCGGACGGGAATCCTCGCGAGCGTGCATGGGACAAAAAAATTCGCGGTCAGCCCTTATCAGCGAAGCAGATAAGGACGCCCGCGGTACATGCCCACGCGTTCCACACTTCGAACGCGTATCAACTGCACGCTGATATTATCACCGCCGTCCCGTTGGTTCGCAATATCGATAAGCCTTTGTGCCGCGGCCGTCAAATCGCCCCCGCGGCTCGCCACAGCCGCCATCTCAGACGCTGTGACGGAACCGTGCAATCCATCGGAGCACAGCAGCAGGACGTCGTCGACGAACACTTGATGTTCACTAGTCTCGGCTGCGACGATCAGCTCGATACCCAGACATCGGCTCAGCACATGGCGCGTTGACGAATCGGCGGCTTCGTTTGCTGAAATCAACCCTAATTTTACCTGTTCATTTGCAACCGTGTGGTCGCGCGTCAGCTGCGCCGCTTCGCCTCGCCGGATGAGATAGCACCGCGAATCTCCCACATGCGCGATGGTGGCGCGATCATAGCGTAGCGCGCAAGCCACCAGCGTGGATGCCATCCGGTTGCCCGCACTTTCCGAGGCATGCCCAGCATCGATCACATTCTTATTTGCTTTCTGCACCAGTCGCCCAAGCAGCGCCCCGTGTGGCTCTCCAGCGGCGGCTTCACGGAAGCCTTCGATCACACACTCGACAGCCGTGCGGGAGGCAACTTCACCTAGATCGTGCCCGCCTACACCGTCCGCAAGCACGAACAGCCACCCGTGCGAGCGCACCTGTTGTTCACCGCCCGGAAGCGCGTGACCCAGATAATCTTCATTTCCAGGGCGGACTCGGCCGCGGTCGGAAAGCTTGGCGAACTCAACGTCCATGGAACCTTGTGCAGACTGCGGCTCTCGGGCGGGGACTGCTGCGGCCACTCCGCTCGATAACGATACTGTTAGACCTCGATACATTAGACCGCAGTCCTTCCCGAAATGAAAACAGGGCGGGCCAGCGAGGCCCACCCTGACTTTCGACAGCGTGGTTTGAGATTACTAGGCGGTCGTCGAGCGGGAGGGAACCAGTGTCGTCCGCCCAGACTTCTTACTCGACATGGTAAAGTAGATCCCTCCATAGATAGCCCAGACGGCTGCAATTGCCAAAGCTAGATACGGTTCCATCTTTGTGCCATACCCCAGGAATGGCCCGACCAGGTAGAACGCCATGCAAACCAGGTTTGCGATCACGCCAAACACCGGAACCAGCATGTGTTTCACGAAGCTGAACTGGGGATGGCCTTGGAAGCACACGATACAAGTAACGCAGCTCAACATATAGAGGAGGAACGTGCCGAAGTTCGATGCCAGCGTTATCGTCAGCAGCGTGTTCGGCAGAGCGGCCATCTTGTCGTGTGTCAAGTATCCGAAACTGGACCAGAACCCGTGTGGCAAGGCCTGAATCGCGGCGTCGGTGGGAGCACCACCATCTCCGAAAACCATCAAGAGCGCCAGGCACCCAAAGACCGCGGAAATGACCGCCAGAGTCCAGATGGCGCGGTGCGGGCTGAGATTCTTGTCATGCAACATGCCGAAGTGTTCGGGTACTTCCTGGTCCTTGCCCATGGCGTAGGTCACACGCGCTCCGGTGTTGATGCAGGAGAGCGTGGTTCCGATCAGCGCCAGGAACACGGTGATCGCTTCGATGAGCATGAAAATACGGCCGTGTCCGGAACCAAACAGCGCGTCGCCGACCATAACCATCAGGTCACCGATGGGCGCCGCGGATCCCGCGGCATTCTGCATGGTGTAGCCGCTACTTAAGACATAGTTGGCGGCAAAATACTCAAACAGATAGCAGAAGGCCCCCTGCACCAGCAATGACGTGATAACCGCAATTGGCACATCCCGTTTGGCGTTCTTGGCCTCGCCACCCAGCGATGTGACCGATTCGAATCCGACCAGTATCAAGATCGCGACGGTCGCCTGAACGAACATCCAACCAAAGTTGTGGATACCAACCACAGACTTCGCGTTTGGATGACTCAGAAAATTCCCCATCGCGTCTTTGTCGGGATAGCTGATGTGATATGGCACCGCCTTTCCGGCAGCGTCAAGCTGAGGTTGCGGGACCATATTCGCGTCGCGAACGATTACATCGGTTTTCTGACCGTTCACGGTTTGGGATGTTGTCTTGAATTCGTAATCGTACGCTTCGTTTGTTGTCGAGTCCCACTGGAAGGCGACACTGCCTGGAGCATGATTCACACGGTAGCCAATTGCCATCACGGAAAAGACAAGCAGAGCCGAGATCTGAATCACGTTGATGGCAATGCTTACCGCGGTTGAACCATTCACACCACGATGCGCGATGTAAGCCACGCCCAAAGTGAAGACAACGGCCACCAACATCATGAACATCGGCCCCGGGTTCGAGGCACTCATGAAATTCGGCCAGAGCGTTCCAACAACATACCCAACGAAAATTCCGGTAACCGCGACCATGACACCTGGATAGATCCAGTAGTACAAATGCGAGGCCCAGCCCACAATGAACTTCGAAAGGCGGGCGAAGCGCCACGCTTTGTCATGATTTAAGAAAGACTGCTCTGCGAAATAATACGAACTCCCTGTGCCGGGATACAGCTTCGCCATTTCGGCGTAACATATCGCGGTTGCAAGGCACAGTAACAAGGCGAACACGATCCCGATCCACATTGCGGGGGACGTTGCGCCTTCAGTCGCCTGCGCGTAAAAGGTGAGCCATAGGAATGCCCCGGGGGCGATGAGCGCCATGGCGTTCATCGTTAGTCCGGTCAGACCTAAGGTAGCCTGCATCTCACCGGTTGTTTTCTCGGCCATATACGGTGATCCTCCTTTAAGGTGCACTGATCCCGGCGACATTAAGGAAGTATGTGGAATTAGTAAAATGCAACGTTGTGATAATAGGAATAGAAGTTTCAAATACCCCGGATGGAAGATGCCAAGCCGCGGAATCACGGCCATTGTTGCTATCTGAAAGGCAACGGAACTCCTGATTCGCAAGTTGCCTGGTAGTATTTAGATGCGTTGCATACATCTTTTTTATATGTACGAAACCTAAGAGCGGAGCGATCCTAGACCGCACTTTTTCGGAGTTCCCATGAAGCCATTTGGGTTTCTGCTGTTACTTTCGGGATGGGGAATCGTGTTCGCGGCGGTCGGTCTTCTCGCAACGGGAGGTGTCAGGATAGTTTTTTTGCTGTCCGGGTTCGGTGTGGAGCTCATCGGCCTGGTCCTTGTCGCGCGTTCCCATCCCATTTTGCGAGGTCCAAAAGATTGACCTCCCCACCTGCGTTGTCCGATATCGGGGCACTCCTCTGCACGGTCTCGATCCTCCTGATTCCACTGGCCGGCGCTGGCATATCGCTGATTAATACCGGACTCGGCCGGTCGCGGAGCGCGTCGCACTTGATGCTTTCCTCCATCTGCATTATTTCCTCGGCTGCCCTCGTGTATTTCGTCTGCGGGTTTTCCTGGCAAGGGTACCCCGGCGGCCCCGCATACCAATTCTTTCTGGCAGGCAGGGGATGGAACTGGATCGCATCCGGACCATTTTTTCTCCGGCGAATAGACCTCGACGGTTCTCCTGCTTCGCTCGCCGCGTTGCTGGGAATATTCAGCGCGGGTCTGGCTGGGCTGATTCCGCTTGGCTCCGGTACGGACCGCTGGCGTCTCGGTGCGGCCTGCGCGTCAACCACGCTTCTTGCAGGTTTCACCTATCCTTTGTTTGCGCACTGGGTGTGGGGCGGCGGATGGCTCGCGCAACTCAGTACGGTGGGTGGGTTTGGCCGGGGCTTCGTGGATGCCGCAGGCTCCAGCACCATTCAAGTGGTCGGCGGTCTGACAGCCTTGTCCATTGCCTGGATTCTGGGCCCTCGTCACGGAAAATACACCGCGGCAGGCATGCCGAGCGCGATTCCAGGTCATAACAGCGTTCTGGTCTCGTTCGGCTGCTTGCTGGCATTGATCGGGTGGACTGGTTTGAACTCGGCCGGTGCCGTCCTCTTCAGCGGCGTCGAGCCCGGAAGCGCGGTGCGTGTTGCGATAAATACGGCATTGTCGGCCTCATCGGCCGCCTTAATGGCTGCCGCGATCACCCGCGTCCGTTTCGGCAAACCAGATGCCTCGCTAACTGCAAACGGCTGGATAGGCGGCTTGGCTGCCAGTAGTGCGGCATGCGCCTTTGTCGTGCCGGCGGAGGCCATCGTAATCGGCGGGATCGCCGGTGCGTTGGTTACTTTCTCAGTCGAGTGGTTTGAACTCCGTTTGTCGATCGATGATCCAAGCGGGGCAATCTCGGCGCACGGAATGGCCGGCCTGTGGGGCGTTGTTTCCGTCGGATTGTTCGGCAATGTTACGCAATCGGGAGTTTCCGTGACGAACGCAGGAAACTCTGGCCAATTGCTGGCGCAATTTGTTGGAATCGCGACTTTGATCGGGTTTGTGTTGCCTCTCACGTATGGTGTGAACTGGTTTCTGAATCGGATTTATTCCCAGCGCGTGTCGTCTGATGGGGAGCGGCAAGGCATGGATCTCCACGAACTCGGCGCTGGTGCTTACCCAGACTTCATGACGCACAGCGAGGAATTTACCCCGCATAAGCTGTAGAACGTAAAGAAATTCCGATCCTTCTTCTACAGCCCAAGGGGCTCGTCGGGGCAGGCCCCGGAAATAATGGCGACAATGACAACGGAAATTCACCACGAAGTAGAACCCATGGCCTGAGCAATCACGGCCATATCATTTTCGTTGCTGTGGTGTTGGGAATCGATGCTGCCGCTGGTACGCCGCTTGGCATTTCACCAGGTGAAAGTGATTCCACTCCGCGCTTGGGGTGGCGCGTTCGGCGCTCTCCTGCCTCTTAGACAACGCAAATCTGCTTTTCGCTTTTGCACACCCAAAATCAACGCACTTAGTAGGTTCACACGTTTCGTCTTGTCCGTGTTCCGATTTGGAAAGGAGCATTGAATTCAGCGGAGAGGGCTAGCGAAGAGTGGCAAGCCACTCCGGCGCGTAGCAAAGAATTTACGGTTTGGGCGTTCAATCGTGAACTGTGGCAGTTCGCGTGCCCCTCATCGTTTCGGCCTGGGAAAGCCAATCACGTACCATTTCAACTGCCGCGACGTCCACTGCTGCGAGTTCAACTGCGTGCGACAATGCCAGCGGCTGTTCCGGAGGTTGGGTTTTCGACTGCGCAAACCACGTCCGCGATCGCCCAGGCCGATCCCGAACGGCAGAAGGCGCATAAAAAAGGCTGCAAGCGCTAATGGACAGTGACGAAGTGGACCCTCTGGGCTGCCCGATGAAGTGCACTTTCAGCAGCACGGCTCCCGGTGTCGCATCAATCCGATCGAGCGGGTTTGGAAACTCACGCCTCGCCCCGTGCATCCACAACCGATACTTTCCTGCGCTGAAGCACGTCGTCGCTGCCGTCGAAACACAGTTTGGACATTGGGCCAACGGGAACGAGACCTTGCGTCGCCTATGCGCAATTACGTAAGACGCTGTTTTTAGCACCGCTGCAGCGAGCGCCCAAGGAGCCTCGAGTAAGATCGAGATGCCAAAGTTGCCGCACTTGGAACTTTCTAGCGATGGCCATGATGGGTCCGCCGACGTGGCACTCAGCTTGCCAGACACGTCCGAATTGCCCGATTCGCAGCGGATCGCTTCACCGAACCTAAGAAAATAAGAAGCGCATCCGATTCCGGGAAATTTCTCCTGCTGAGTACCGCTGTATCGCGCCTCGAACTTTGCGCCGCAATCCACCAAATGTGCTAGATTGACGGTTCGTCCTAATAACCACATGCGCCGATTGCAGTATTGGCCGTTCATTTGCGTTTTGCTCGCCGCGGGATCGGTGCCCCTCGCTACCTTACACTCTGCGACGCCGTCCGACGTCTTGTTGGAAACGATGCAGCGAGAGTTGCACCGCGCCGCCGAAGCCCTCGGAAAAGCGGATCCTGGCACCTACTACCTCAGCTACGCGGTCTCGGATGCAACTGCCGCAACAATCGTCGGCACCACTGGAAGCCTGATCGTTTCCTCCGAGGGTCATCGCCGTCAGGCGGACGCGATGATGCGCGTCGGCAGTTCGGCTCTCGACAACACGCATAGTCAAAGCCGCCCATCGGGAATCGTCTCGGGCTCTCTCCCCTTGAGCGACGACAGGGACGCCATCGCCCGCGTTCTCTGGCAATTGACCGATCGCGAATACGAGCAAGCTTCCCAGGCATTTCTGAAAGTCAAAACGAATCTCGCCGTTCAATCCGTCGAGGAAGACAAGTCTCCCGATTTTTCCGTCGAATCGCCCAAGACGCATCTCGATGAATCACGCCCGCAAGTTTCACTCGATCGAAAGTCTTGGGAAGATCGAATCCGCAGACTGTCCGCTGGCTTCCTGAAGTTTCCGCAAGTCTACAACTCAACCGTCTATTTGCAGTTTGCAACCAACCGCTCCTACCTGGCCACCAGCGAAGGCGCCGCTTTGGTTCAGCCGTCTGCCATTAGCCGTCTGGTGATTGAGGGAGAAACCCGCGCCGACGATGGCATGGATCTTCTGCGCGTGGAAACCTTCCAGGCCGGTTCTCCCGATCAGCTTCCCTCCGAAGCGGAGCTCAAGACCAAGGTGGACAAGATCGCGGCGGATTTGAAAGCCCTGCGTGCCGCTCCTGTGGCGGAACCGTACGCAGGCCCGGCCATGCTTTCCGGCAGGGCGGCGGCGGTTTTCTTCCACGAGGTTCTAGGTCACCGTCTCGAGGGCCATCGTCAGCGCGGCGATAACGAAGGGCAAACCTTCACGAAAAAAGTAAACCAGCTGGTGCTGCCCGCCTTTCTCAGCGTTACCGACGATCCCACGCTGAAAGAACTAAGCGGTGTAAAACTCGCCGGTTCGTATGACTTCGACGATGAAGGCGTTCCTGCCGAGCGCGTGAAAGCCGTTGAGAACGGCGTCCTCAAAAGCTTTCTCATGTCGCGCGCTCCAGTTACTGATTTCAGCCACTCCAACGGACACGGCCGGCGCCAGCCCGGCCTCATGCCCGTCGGCCGCCAGGGAAATCTGATCGTCACCTCCACCAACACCGTGAAAGATTCAGAATTGCGGCACAAGTTCGTCGAAGAGATTAAGAAACAAGGCAAGCCCTACGGCCTTTATTTCGAGGATATCCAGGGCGGATTCACGCTGACAGGCCGGGCGTCGCCCCAGGCATTCCAGGTGATTCCCGTCATGGTCTGGCGAGTCTATCCCGACGGTCGGCCCGATGAGCTCGTGCGGGGAGTGGACATCGTCGGCACTCCGCTTCTTTCCCTGAACAATATCGTACTCACCGGCGATACCACACAGGTATTCAACGGCATCTGCGGCGCCGAGTCAGGACAGGTACCCGTCGCAGCCGCGGCCCCCGCCATGCTCTTTTCGGAAATCGAGGTGCAGAAGCGCGCGAAGGGGACGCAGCGGCCTCCGATTCTGCCGCCACCGGGCTTCGACGATGAGCCGCCTTCAACGGCCACAACAGCTAGATCCTCGACGATCTCCACGGTGGGCACCCCATGAGATCGCGAAGCTATGTTTCGCGCGCGCTGGCAATTTCTCCGCTGCGGATGTTCGCGATCGTCGCATGCCTTAGCGCCACCGCTGTGGCGAGGCCACAGGCTCCACAGCAAGTTCCAGATCGCGAACCTGAGTCCGTCTCATCGAGCGACGCTCCCGCCGATCCTCTGCTCCAGGCCATGCGCGAAGAACTCGCCCGTTCGAAAGCAAAACTCAAGATCGAAAATGTTCCCCCGCCGTATTACATCGAGTACCGGCTCTCGGATGTAACCGAGTATGACGCGGAAGCTGCTTTCGGCGCGCTCCGCCAGGACCAATCCTTCCGCGGGCGTTCCCTACGTGTGGTCGTTCGCGTCGGCGATTACAAGCAAGATAGCTACTACGGCCCGGGCGTCGGCTCCGCCGCATTCGCACCGCTCGATAACGATTCGATTGCACTCCGATGGCAGCTATGGGCAGCCACCGATCAGGCCTACAAAGCCGCGAGCCAGGCGCTCGCGATGAAAAAGGCGGCCCTCAGCCAATTCAGCGCCGATCAGCCTTTCGACGATTTCGCAAAGGCCATGCCGCTGCAATCGATCGGCCCACTGGCAAGAATAGATTTCGATCCAAATCCCTGGAAAGACACGCTCGAGAAATCCACCGTTCTTTTCCGAAACGATCCCCAAATCGAGTCCCTCACCGCTTCCGTGCGATTCCGGGCAGTGAATCAATACTATGTAAATACCGAAGGCACCATCACACGTGAAGGATATGCCGTTTATTCCTTGATCGCCGCCGGAACGACTCAGGCGGCGGATGGAATGCTCCTCGAGCGGTCACCCTATTACACCGCCGGCAACCTGAAAGATTTGCCCACTCCCGAGCAGTTCCAGTCAAATGTGGCCAAGTTGATCGAAACGCTGAAAGCGCTCAGAGAAGCTCCCGTAGTCGAGGAAGATTATCGCGGACCTGTCCTCTTCGGGCCGGACGCCGCAAGCGATCTCTTCTTTGGAATGGTCGGCCAAAACGTGCTCGGAGACAGGCCCAAGCCCGGCGAGTCGGCCCGAACCACCGGGGACTATTCCTCCAATTATAAAGGCCGAGTACTCCCGGCCTTCCTCTCCGTGATCGATGATCCCACCATGAAAACGTTCGACGGAAAAGAGCTGATCGGCAACTACGAAGTCGACGATGAGGGAGTCCGTGCCACCCCGGTCTCCGTCATCGAGAACGGCAGCCTCGTCAGCTATCTCCTAGGCCGGGAGCCCATCCGCGATTTTCCCGAATCCAATGGTCACGGCCGCGCGGCACCTGGACAATCTCCCACACCCAACATCGGCAATCTGATCGTCCAGTCAAAACAACCACTCTCGCCTGATGAGTTGAAGAAGAAGCTCATCGATTTGTGCAAGCAGGACAATAAGCCCTTCGGCTATTACGTCGAAACGCTCGCGGGATCGAATCCCAGATTGTTGTACCGAGTGTATTTGGATGGGCATCAGGAGTTAGTGCGGGGCGCCGTCTTCGACGAACTCGATACCCGCACCCTGCGCAACGATCTGATCGCCGCCGGTAACGACCCGCTCGTAACAAACCGCGAAGGCGCAATTCCTCAAACGGTCGTGAGCCCCTCGGTGTTATTTGACGAGCTAGAAGTGAAGCGCACCGACCAGCAGAACACCAAGCTCCCCGAGTATCCGCCACCCGGCCTTACTCCGTCGCGGTAGAAAAACTCAGAAAATCAGCTTGAGCCCAAATTGGATTTGCCGTGGGTTGGTCGCAAGCGTTGAAATAAATCCTGCGGAAGCATTGACCGTTCCGCCCGTGAACACAGTCGTGTTTGGTGGTCCAAAATTCACGCGGTTAAAGATATTGAAGAACTCCGCGCGAAATTCCAGATTGGTTTTCTCCGTCAGCGCCGTGTTCTTGAACAGCGAAAAGTCCACGTCCGCCAATCCAGGTCCGCTGAATGTGCCTCTCCCCAAATTCCCAAATGTTCCCGCAGGCGGCAGAGAAAACGCAGTGGGATCGAACCATTCTGCCTGCGTGTGCAGCACGATAGGGCCCGAGAAACTCGCATTCAATGAAGGCCGATCCGGGTTTCTAGTGTCCCCGTCTCCCGACCGGTTCGACCCCACCAGCGGAGTGAACGGAAACCCGCCCAGCAACGTCGCAATCCCATTCACCTGCCAGCCCGAACTGATTTTCTGTTCGATCCCGCTGGCATTGCCAAGCCAATGCTTCCCGTGGCCAACCGGTAGTTCATAGCGCGCCGAGACGCTGGCCTGGTTCGTGACGTTCAATGCGGAAGGTCCCCAGTCCCGCCGCAAATCCGTCCGATCCATTACCATCTGTGCTTGATTGTTGGCCTGCGCTCCTGTCAATGCGGAGTTGATGTCGAGGTTCTTCGCCCATGTGTAGTTAGCGCGGAACTGCAAACCCTGGCTTAGCCGGTGCGTCACTTCCGTCTCAAGCGCGTTGTAGCTGGTATTGCCATCGGTGAACCAGAAGAAGCCCGCCCCCAGAAACGGATTCGGCCGCGTCCCCACCGGGATATATTCCGTACCGTGCGCTGCGTGGCTCTGGTTCGCTGCGGTTGCCGGAGTGCCACTGGTTGCAACCCCTCCGGCTTGGCAGCCACCTGGGCTGGAACAAATCTGCCCGGGAATGGCATTCGGATCGATGCTGAGAAACCCGTGATACCCATGCGATCCGACGTACGCAACACGGAACGTCGTATTGCGATCCAGTTCCTGCTCGATGGTGAGATTCCACTCCTCAACCGTCGGGGTCTTCGCGTTAGCCTGCACTCCCTGAGGTGCGTAGGTCGCGCATGGCGCCGGCACACCTGGTCCGCAGGACGGTGGCGGCGACACACCTGGCGCGATTGGCACGATCGAAGACAACGCACCCGAAAACGAAAGCGCGCCGTTGTAAGGCGGAAGGGAATTGAGCAGGAAAGCGAGATCGTCAATAAGCGAATAATATGTCCCGAATCCCGCTCGAACCGCCGTTCTCCCGTTTCCGAATACGTCCCACGCTAAGCCCACTCTCGGACTGAATAACCACTTCGCATTATTCTGCGTGAATACCGAGTTTCCGACTTGAGGATTGGTGACAAGCACTCCCGACGGATCGACCAGGTAATTGGCGGCTCTTCCAGACCCTTCATTCCAACCGGTCGTGAATTCGTGCCGGACGCCAAAGCGGAACGTGAGATTCGGCTTGATGCGAATCGCATCTTCGACATACCACGCGCCGAAAAGGCTCCGCCAGCCCAGTTCAGTCGGGCTGGGAACCACCTGAAATGAACTCACCGTTCCTTGCAAAAACGTCGTCAAGTTCGAAAAGGTCGCTTGCCCGAGGTGACGCGAGGCGCTGTTTTCATTGTCCTGGACTCGCTGGAACCACGCCCCGAAGCTGATTTGATGCTTCCCTTTGCTGATTTGCACATCGTCTGTGTACGTGAAGAGATTCCTCCGATTGGAAACTCCTGCCGCATTGTTCGGCCCCGCCGAAGTAATGGTGCCTTGAGCGGTGGTCGAGACACCGCCCCCAACCACAATTCCTCCCGGACCGGCACCGGTTAGGAAATCGAGGCTTGCCGGAAAGGAAGCCAGCAGGGAAGAATCCAGATTGAATCCCGCGCGCGAAAATCCTGTCCGGAACGTGTTGAGAACCTCCGGTGAGAAAACATGAGCGTCCTGCACGCTCGCAACCTGCATGCGCAGCGTGCTGTATGAAGCGAACAAGGGGTCGGACAGCGGCACAAGGCTGTCGCCGTCGTCGATCGTATAAGCTCCCGTAAGCGTATCTTTATTTCCCAGGTTGTAATCGGCGCGCAACGTGCCGAAATCTTCCCGAATGTCCTGTTCCGGGCTGTTAAACGAAAGCGCCGTGCCGCTTGGGAAACCATTCTTAGGATTTAGCAACTCCGCGCCGTTCGCCTGAGGCCAAAAAGACATGTACTGCAACATCGACCCATTCAGGTTGGCAACCTTGGTATAGACGCCGGTTGATGAATTCGGCAAAAATCCTTCGCGCGCCTGTTGATCCGGCACGACGGCAACATTGCTCACCGTCAGCGCCTGACGGAATCCTTCGTAGTTGCCGAACAGGAAGAGCCGGTCTTTTTTGAGAGGTCCTCCGGCCGCACCTCCGAATTGGTTCTGCCTGAACGGGGGATTGGTTCCCTGGGCAAAGTAGCTGCGCGCGTCCAGCCCGCTGTTTCGGAGGAACTCGAAAATGGAACCTTGCAGTGCATTGCTCCCAGACTGCGTCGCAATGCTTACCTGGGCCCCCGCTCGCTTCCCGTACTCTGCCGAGTAGGTATCTGTCTGTACGTTGAATTCGCGAATCGCGTCAATTCCGAGAAGTTCGCCGCTCACGCCTCCCGGTGTTATCGCAAGCTGGCTCGATCCCGTGTATTCAATACCGTTGAGTAAAAACAGGTTCTCATACGTCCGGCGCCCCGCCACCGTAAAAGTGTTCCCATTACTGGTGCTCGTTTGAGCGCTTTTCAACGCGCTGAAATTGATCGCTCCCGGGTTCAGCGTGATCAGATTGTCGAAGCTGCGGCCGTTCAATGGTAGGTCCTTTATTTCGCGCTCGCCCACCACGCCAGACACCGAGGCAGTTGTCTTGTTAACTACGGGATTCTCTTCTGCAACAACGATCTCTTGAATGATATCGCCCACTTCGAGGTGGAAATCTACGGTCGCTTCTTGACCCACTTCGAGATCGATTCCCCTGCGAACAGTTGCCTTAAACCCCTTCTTTTCCGCCTTCACCTCTTGCGGCCCCAGCGGAAGGCCTAAAACTCGAAAAATACCGGAATCGTCGGTAATGACGATTCGCGTTGCCTCCGTCTCGAGACTTTTGACCGTGACGGTTGCTGCGCTTATGGTGCCGCCGGACACGTCTTCTACCCTCCCAGAAATCGCTGCGGCAACCTGCGCCCGGCCTGGCGTCGAACTTGCAAGTACCGCCAGAATGACTAGAAACGCCCATACACACGCTGGCCCGACCAACCGCCTAGGTTTTACCGACTCATTCAACATGCAACTGGCTCCAGTAGGTCCAAGGTTTTAGACGAATACGGCTGCGTATCATAACGCGTTTGGGCGGAGTTATAAGCTAAAGAACGCTGAGCGCAACGATCGGAACCCTGGACCATGGGCTCGAGCAACATCCCAACGCTCTCTTAGTTAGCCGCATGTCTTCGCTTTTGTGCCGCTCTGCCCGGTAGCGACGGGACCTTACGGCTACGAGCCACCTAAAGTGGCTGATGTATTGACTTTTTCGTTAGAATTTGGCTTCCAGTCCCATTTTCCAAGGAGCTCTTCCATGAATGTCCACCGACGGCCGCTCCGGCACCGATGCTTGATCCAGCGACGCTGATGCAGATGAGCTTTTCGTTTG